>Ga0180436_10002953_pt1 | contig 15812 bp, 21 predicted proteins | sample SS_ome_2_FD_132434 | JGI IMG/M metagenome (GOLD analysis project Ga0180436, IMG submission 132434) | Hypersaline lake sediment archaeal communities from the Salton Sea, California, USA - SS_3_S_2 metaG | ecosystem: Environmental > Aquatic > Non-marine Saline and Alkaline > Hypersaline >...
GGTCGATGGCTGGCGACGACACCTACAGCGTGTAGGCAGTCTCGATCGGGGCCGCGACATCCAGTACCGCCGACACCGCGGTCGAAATCCGCGCGCAATCGTCCACGACGATCCCGCCTTCGGGCCGGTCGGCCATGATCTGCACGGTCTTGGTCTTGCCGCCCATCATCCGGATGCGCACAAGCTCGAAGCCCAGCCCCTCGATGGCCGGGGTCACGATCTCGGCCAGGCGCCGGTCGATGGCGGTTTTTGCGACAAGGTCGGTCAAGGCAAAGGTCCAGAAACGAAAAAACGGGCCGCGCGGCCCGTCGTACCTGTCCGGTGGGCTGCGAGTTTGGACCCCGCAGCGCCGCTGTTGAAGCGGATATAGGGGAAGTGCAGGGCGGATGCAAGCGGGAGAAAGACTCCTCCAGCATTTCAACATGTGGTAGTCGGTTTGTGTAAATGGTGGGACGGGTAGGTATGAACCCCAACATCTTCCGTTTGGCACATGGCGAAATCACTGGCCCCATTCATGTCGGGCACGTTAGGTCTTTGGCCGCCAATCGTGTTGGTGCTGTCGACAACCGAGTTTGGCTAAGCTTTGACACGCTTCGAAAACAATTAGGGCGCCATCCCGATCTGCAGATTTCATTCTATGACGATCTTAGCTGGCTGTTGGCAGAAGGCCATTTGCTCCCTGATCAGCGAGAACGATGCTTCGTGATTGTCTCTGCCCTCGTACCTGAAACGGGAACGATACTGTTCAAGGCGACCTTGAAAGTGGTGCGCCCGAATCGAAGGATTATGCTCTTGAGTGTCCATAGGATACGGCCACGCGACCTAAGGAGACTAATCAAACACTCCAAAAGGTAATGGCTCCCATCTCTGGGAGCCAGCCCAAGGAGGGGACTGCTGGTCACCCCCAATCATCACTATGCAGTGTCGCGGTAAGCAGATTTTTCGCCGCATCCCTTGAGCAATTAAAAAGTAACACAGGTAAGAGATTCTGTCAATCTTCTCAGATGTTTAACTATGGGCGTGGTCTTGGGGCTGCAAGCGGTTGAAAAGACTCAGAATTCGCCGCTTGTCAGTTTCGAAAGGAGTTGTTGCGGTTCAGTCAGTTCGCACATTGCTAGTTTACGCTCGCGCCCGCCCCAGGATTGTCGCGCCAGACACGCCAGTTCAGGGCGGCGGCCAGCGTCACCCAGATCAGGTAGGGCCCGACCAGAAGCCCCGCCAGCAGATCATGCCCGAGGAAGGTCCAGCCCATCGCCGCAACCGCCAGCCACAGCGCACAGATCACGAAAAACCCCAGCCGCATCCGGCGCGCCCCGAAAAAGACCGGCGTCCAAAGGGTGTTGAGCGCGATCTGCAGCGAAAACAGCGCCAGCGCCGCCTGGCTTCCGGGTTCCATCGCCACCCGCGCGGCGGCCCAGGCGACCGAGACGTAAAGCCAGGTCCAGACCACCGGAAAGACCCAGTTCGGCGGGGTGAAGGACGGCTTCTTCAGCCCCGCATACCAGGCGCCGGGCCTGAAGATCATGCCGGTCGCGCCCGCCGCGATGCTTGCGGCCAGGAAGACGGCGAAGAAACCCGTCATCTCAGCCTCGCATCCCGTCCATCACGCGCACCAGTTCGGCGCTGATCCCCGGTTCCGACAGGGCATGCCCCGCGACCGGGATCATCCGCAACTCGGCCCGGCGCCAGTTCTCGGCCAGCGTCCAGGCCGACAGGGGCGGGCAGATCATGTCGTAGCGGCCCTGCACGATCACCGCGGGAATGTCGGCCAGCCGCGGCAGGTCGCGCAGGATCTGGCCATCCTGTTCCAGGAACCCGGCATGGGTGAAATAGTGATTCTCCAGCCTTGCGAAGGCGCGGGCGTAATCGGCCGGGCTTTCGCCCACCGGCCCGTCATGTTCGACGCTGGCCAGCGCATTCTCCCATTGTGCCCAGGCCCGGCCGAACCGCGTTTCAGTCAGAATATCTCCGGAAAACAGCCGCTTGTGATAGGCGCCGATCAAGTCATGGCGTTCATCCTCGGGCACCAGCCCGACGAAGTGCCGCCACAGGTCGGGAAAGAACGCGCCGGCCCCGCCGCCATAGAACCAGTCAAGTTCGCGCTGCATCATCAGGAACACGCCGCGCAGAACAAGGGCCTGCACCCGTTCGGGATGCGCCTCGGCATAGATCAGTGCCAGCGTCGCGCCCCAGCTGCCGCCGAACACCGTCCAGCGGGTGATGCCCAGCGCCTTGCGGATTGCCTCGATGTCGTCGACCAGGTGCCATGTCGTGTTGTCGGTCACGCTGGCATGCGGCCTTGACCGGCCGCAGCCGCGCTGATCGAACAGGATCACGCGGTAATGCCGCGGGTCGAAATAACGCCGCATCGCGGGGGAACAGCCGCCGCCCGGCCCGCCATGAAACACCACGACCGGGTCGCCCTCTGGATGGCCGCATTGCTCGACATAGATACGATGGCCGTCGCCGACATCGATCATCCGCCGATCGAAGGGTTCGATCTGCGGATAAAGAAAGGCGACTGCGCGCTTTTGGCCTGCGGTCCGATCCATGCGCGCACTATATAACGCAAAGCGCGGCGCCCGCCATGGGGTGCGCGCCACTTGGAAGGAGGCAGCCATGCCGGCAGGCACCAACACCGTCGACCCCGCCGAGATCGCCAAGTTCGAGGCGATGGCCGCCGAATGGTGGAATCCGAACGGCAAGTTCAAGCCGCTGCACATGCTCAACCCCGTCCGGCTGGATTACATCACCACGCAGATCGCCGCCGAATTCGACCGCGACCTTGCCGCGCCCCGCCCGTTCGACGGGTTGCGCCTGCTGGATATCGGCTGCGGCGGCGGCCTTCTGTCGGAACCCATGGCGCGGCTGGGCGCCACGGTCGTGGGCGCCGACGCCGCCGAACGCAACATTCCGGTGGCGCGGATTCACGCCGAACAATCCGGGCTGGACATCGATTATCGCCACACCACGGCCGAGGCGCTGGCCCAGGCGGGCGAGGCCTTCGACGTCGTGCTGAACATGGAGGTGGTCGAACATGTGGCCGACCCGCCCGCCTATCTGCGCGCCTGCCACGACCTGTTGCGGCCCGGCGGGCTGATGATCTGCTCCACCATCAACCGCAACCCCAAAAGCTTTGCCATGGCCATAATCGGCGCCGAATACGTGATGCGCTGGCTGCCCAAGGGCACGCATGAATGGCGAAAATTCATCACGCCCGATGAATTGTGCACGATGCTGGAGGCCGCGGGCCTCCGCCCGGTGGACCGCAAGGGCATGGTCTTCAACCCCGTCACCTGGTCCTGGCGCCTGTCGGAGCGTGACCTGTCGGTGAATTACGTGGTGGCGGGGGTGCGGGGCTAACCGGCCGGCTTCGTTTTCGAAATCAGTCGGCCCGATCGCCGCGGTGACCGCTGCCGTCTTGCGGTGCGGCACCTGCCAGGCCGCCGCCGGCGCGGTCGGGGGCATTCCGCTCCAGGCTGCCCTTCATCTCGTCCTCGCCGGGTGTATCCGCACTTTGGGTCAGGTTCACCTCGTGCATCGCGCCGATCAGCGCATCGTCAGCCTCGGCCCAGGGGTTGTTGTGCGCGGCCGGTGCGGGGGCCGCCAGCGCAAACTGGCAGGCAACGGCAAGAAGGACTCGTTTCATCTGTTTCTCCGGTCTGGGTGATCGCGCGCAGGGCGACGATACGAAGGCCGGAACGAATGAATAGTTGACCGGGGGCGGGGCAAGCTGCCGCAGGGCGGCGGGTTGCCGATCACCGGCGGGAGCTTGCCGATCTTGCCCCTCAGCCCTCTTCCAACCTCTGCCGCAACTCGCGCAGAACCGGCAGCGCCGCCCGTATCCGCTCGGCCCCGATGTCGCGCACCGCGGCGGCGATGATCGGGACGATGGCGGCCATGGCGGCATCCCGCGCGGCGCGGCCCGCCGGGCTGATCGACACGAATTTCCGCCGCGCGTCGTCCCAGTCGGGGCGGATATGCACATGCCCCGCCCATTCCAGTTTCGACAGCGTGTTCGTCATCGCCCCGCGGGTGACGTGGAAGATGGCGGCCAGCTGCGCGGGGGTGCGTTCCTCGCCCGACCGGGCGAGGTGATTGAGCACGGAAAAATGGCTGATCTCCATTCCCTTGGGCAGGGCGCGGCTGATCCGGTTTCGGGCCAGCTGGTCGGCCATGAAGACCTCGGAGAACAGCGCGGTGGCAAGGGGATCGGGGTCTGACATCAGGGCCCCTCGACATCCCGGTCATGGGTCAGCGACGGCACGCTTCCCCGCGCCCTGGCCACCTTGGCCAGGTCGATATCGGCATAGGTCACGCCTGGGTCCGTGCCGCCATCGGCCACCACCTCGCCCCAGGGCGCCACGGCCAGGCTGTGACCATGCGTGCGCCGGGGCTTGCCCGCGCTGGCGGGGTGGAACCCCGTCTGCGCCGGGGCCAGAACCCAACACCCCGTTTCGATCGCGCGGGCCCGCAGCAGAACCTCCCAATGCGCGGCACCGGTCGTGTCGTTGAAGGCGGCGGGCACCGTCAGCACCTGCGCGCCAGCCTGCGCCAACCGCCGATAAAGGTAGGGAAAGCGGACATCGTAACACACGCTCAGCCCCAACGTGGCAAAGGGCGTTTCGGCAACGACCGCGCGCGACCCCGGCCGGTAGCCCGCGCTTTCGCGGTAGCTTTCGGTTTCGGAAATCGTCACGTCGAACATGTGGATCTTGTCGTAACGCGCAACGATCCCGCCATCCGGGCCGATCAGGAACGACCGGTTGGCGAACCGGCCGTCTTCGTCATGCGTCTTCAGCGCCAGCGAGCCGATCAACAGCCAGATACCGGCCTGCGCGGCCTCGTCCCGCAGGGCGGTCAGCGTGGCATCGTCCCTTTCGTGGCGCAGGACCGCGTTCTGGTGGTCGCGGTCGGACGATACGCAATTGGTGACCTCTGGTGTCAGCACGAACTCCGCGCCCCCGGCAACCGCCTGGCGGATCAGGTCGCGCGCCTGGGCGCAATTCTCCTCGGGCCGGTCCGAAGACGTCATCTGGACCAGGCCCGCCCGCATGGATCAGCCCTCCAGCAGCGGGTCGAGGCCGCCGCGTCGATCAAGCGCGTGCAACTCGTCGCAGCCGCCCACATGCACGTCGCCCACGAAGATCTGCGGCACGGTATAGCCGCCATGGGCGCGTTTCATCATCGCCTGCCGGGCCTCCGGGTCGCCGGAAACGTCGATTTCGTGGAACGCCGCGCCCTTCTTCTTGAGCAGCCGTTTGGCCGCGATGCAGAAGGGGCACCACGGGGTTGTGTAGATTTCAACGCGCTGCATTCAAAACCCCCAAGTCTCAGGCAACTATAGGGATTTAGGCATCCTTCGCAACGCGTGCCAGAACCAGGGTCGAGATGTCGCTGGCCCCGGCGGCGCGGCAGGCCTCGGCACAGGCCGCCAGCGTGGCGCCCGAGGTCATCACGTCGTCGACCAGCAGGATGTGCCGCCCGGCCAGCGCTTGCTTCCGCGCGGGATGCACACGGATCGCGCCCTGCATGTTGCTGAACCGCGCGTCACGGTCGCGCCCCTCCTGGCTGGGCGTGCGGCGGTGGCGCAACAGCAGATCGGGGCACCAGCCAATGCCCGCGCGCCGCGCGACCTCGGCCCCCAGCAATGCGGCCTGGTTGTAGCGTCGCCGCAAAAGCCGCCAGCGATGCAGCGGAACGGGCGCGGCCAGCATGCCTGGCCGCAGGATCGGCGCCGCCGCCTGCACCATCCACCCGGCCATCGGCCGCACCAGGTCCAGCCGGTCGCCATGTTTGAGCGCCAGCGCCATCCGCCGCCCCGCATCCTTGTAGACCAGCGCCGCCCGCCCCCGTGCCCAGGGTCGCGCGATCGTCAGGCAATCATCGCAATGTTCCGCGCGGCCTTCGTCCCGGCCCGGCAAGGGCGCGCCGCAACTGTCACAGGCCAGCGCGGTGATGAAGGGGGTTACGGCCCAGCAGGCGCCGCACAGCCCGCCCGCCCCCGCGACCGGCCCGCCGCAGGCCAGGCAGCGTTCGGGAAACAGCGCCGCCAACAGCCGCGGCATCAGCCCTTGCATCGCCGCCGTTGCGGCCCTTATCTGCCCCGTCATGAGTGATGCGCCCCCCCGCCTGACCGATCCCGCCGCGCTGGCCCGCCAGCGCGACCGCGCCCGCAACCGCGCGGGCGGGGTGGAACGGGTGTTTCACGACCTTGCCGCCACCGAGATCGAGGAAAGGCTGGGCGCGGTTAACAGAACCTTTCTGGCGCCGGCCCTTGTCGCGCCCTTTCCCGACGCGTTCGTCAATCTCGCGTCGTGGGGCCGCGTGGTGGCCGACGATCCGGTGCTGGACCTCGAAGAGGGCGCGCATGATCTGGTAGTGCATGCGCTGGCGCTGCACTGGGCCGACGACCCGGTCGGGCAGTTGGTGCAATGCCGGCGCGCGCTGAAGCCGGACGGGCTGTTCCTGGCGGTTCTGTTCGGGGGGCAAAGCCTGCACGAATTGCGGGCCTGCCTGGCCGAAGCTGAGGTGGCCGAAACCGGCGGCCTGTCGCCGCGCATCGCGCCGATGGCCGAGATCCGCGATACCGGCGCCCTGCTGCAACGGGCGGGCTTCGCACTGCCCGTGGCCGACAGCGTGACGCAGGATGTCAGCTATCCCACGCCCTTCGCCCTGATGGCCGACCTGCGCGCGATGGGTGAGGGCAACGCGCTGGCCGCCCGGCCCAGGCATATGGCGCGCCGCGCCCTGTTCGCGCGGGCCGCACAGCTTTACGCCGACCGTTTCGCCCTGCCGGACGGCCGCGTTCGGGCCACGGCCGAAATGATCTTTCTGACCGGCTGGGCCCCCGGCCCCGGCCAGCAGCAGCCGCTGCGCCCCGGTTCGGCCGCGCAACGGCTGGCCGATGCGCTGGGCACGGCCGAAACGCCCCTACCCGGCCCCGCGACGGGCGGTCGCGATTGACCCGCGCGGGAAACCGGCTATCTCAGGGCCGCGTGACCAAGGGGGACGGATGATGAAGGACGAAACGGCGATGAACGACATGGTGCATCCCGGAACCGGGCGGCTGGAACACGCGCCTTCCGACCATCCGCCGGTGCCGCGCGCGAAGATCGGCATTCTCGTTGCCAACCTGGGCACGCCGGACGCGACCGATTACTGGTCGATGCGGCGCTATCTGAACGAATTCCTCTCGGACAGGCGGGTCATCGACTATCCGGCCTGGAAATGGCAGCCGCTGTTGCAGCTGATCATCCTGTCCAAGCGGCCGTTCACCTCGGGCGCCAACTACAAGTTGATCTGGAACGAAGAGGCGGATGAAAGCCCGCTGATGACCATCACCAAGCAGCAGGTCGCCAAGATCCGGGCCGAGGCAGATGCGCGCTGGGGCGACAATGTCATGGTCGATTTCTGCATGCGCTACGGCAACCCTTCGACGCCGTCGGTGGTGCGCAAGATGGTCGCTGCGGGCTGCGAACGCATCCTGTTCTTCCCGCTTTACCCGCAATCCGCCGGCGCCACTTCGGCCACCGCATGCGACCAGTTCTTCCGCGCGCTCATGAAAGAGAAGTTTCAGCCCGCCGCGCGGACCGTGCCCGCCTATTTCGAACATCCGCTTTATATCGAGGCGCTCGCCCAATCGGTCGAAAAGGTCTATGCCACGCTCGACCACAAGCCCGACGTGCTGGTCGCGTCCTATCACGGCATGCCCAAGCGCTACCTGATGGAAGGCGACCCCTACCATTGCCAGTGCCAGAAAACCTCGCGCCTGTTGCGCGAACGGCTGGGCTGGGAAAAGGGGTCGATCGACACCGCGTTCCAGTCGGTCTTCGGCACCGAGGAATGGCTGCGCCCCTACACGGTGGAACACGTGGCCGAACTGGCCCGGCAGGGCAAGAAACGCATCGCGGTGATTTCCCCGGCGTTCTCCTCCGATTGCATCGAGACGCTGGAGGAGATCAACGGCGAGATCGCCGAAGCCTTCGAAGAGGCGGGTGGCGAAAGCTTTACCTACATTCCCTGCCTGAACGACGACGACGCGCATATCGCGGCGCTGATGGCGATCATCGAACAGAACCTGGCGGGCTGGGCCTGATCGGCCCTGCCCTGCGCGTCAGACCGGCTTCCGGCCTTCAGGCATGAAAAAAGGCGGTGGAACCCCACCGCCTTTTTCCAACGATTCCGTGTCGGATCAGTCCGCGACAGCGGCAGCGACCACGAGCAGCAGGAGCAGCGGAACAACGATGCCGGCCGCCGACGAGGAAGCTTCCTCGACGATGACTTCCGGCTCCATCACCGGCTCGGCATAGCCGCCGGCGAACGCGGCGGTACCAGCGACCGACAGAGCGGCAGCAAGCGCGACTTTCTTCATGTCAAAACCTCCAGTTACGCCCCATGCCGGATATAGTGAGGGCGGCAGGGGCACGCATGTCTGTACCTCGTACCGCCCTCTAAGCAAACCCTGTAGTGCATTGCAATAAGCGGATTCGTGCCAGCCGCAGCAAGCGCGAATCTGTGGTCAAATTAGCAACACCTGCGCGCCGTTCGGGGCCAGTTGGAACAATTCGGCGATGTGTTCGTTGTAAAGCCCGATGCATCCGTTCGACGACCGGCGGCCAATCTTGCGCGTGTCGTGGGTGCCGTGAATCCGGTAATATTGCCACGACAGGTACAGCGCATGGGTGCCCAGCGGGTTGTCCGGTCCGGGCCCCACGTAATCGGGCCATTCCGGGTTGCGCTTCTTCATCGCGGGGGTCGGGCGCCATTCCGGCCCCTCGACCTTGCGCACGACCTCGGTGCGGCCGCGGCGCGTCAGATCCTCGGACAGCGGCACCGAGGTCGGGTAAAGCTTGTAGACGCTTTCGTCCTCGGACCAGAAATGCAGCGCCCGGCTGTTGATGTCGACCAGGATCGCGCCGTTCCTCAGGTTGTCGAAGAACGGTTGCCATTGCAGCGACCGGAAACTGGACATGTTGCGGCGATAATTGCGCGAAATCGCCTCTTCCATCTCGACCGTGTTCTCGAAGAAGCCCTGGGCCAGCGCCGGCGAGGCCAGGCCTGCCGCCGTCGCCGCGCCCGACAGAATGAAGCCGCGTCGGCCAAGGCCACCGTTCCTGCGGGACGTCATGGTAACTCTCCTTGCCTGCCCGTGCCGGGACATGCCCGGCAATAGTGCCGGCCGGGGTAGGCCCCCGGCATTTGGCGCGGACCATAGGGCCGTGCAGCCTTCGGTTGCAACTCAAACTCCCGTCAAGTGCCGCCGATGCCGAAGAGTTTGGTTTGAATCGGCGGCCACCTGCCTATACAGGGGCCGGAAAAGCGACAACCGGACCCGATCATGCGCCTTCTTTCCGTTCTTCTTGCCCTTGCCCTGGCCGCCTGCGCCCCGGTGGAGCCGCCCAGGCTGGGCCCCGACGGCAGGCCGCTGCCCAAGGTCTACCGGATTTCCGAACAGGATGCGGCGGATATTCAGTACCGGATGCTCGATTCCGTGAACGCCCTGCGAAAGGCACGCGGCGCGCAGCCCCTTGCGCTGAACCCGCTTCTGAACGCCGCGGCCGCGACGCATTCGCGCGACATGGCGGTGCAGAACCGGCCCTGGCATTTCGGATCGGACGGGTCTTCGCCGCTCGACCGGGTGCGGCGGACCGGCTACCAGGGCATGCTTCTGGGCGAGAACATCTCGGAAACCTACGAGACCGAACTGGAAACGCTGTCGGCCTGGATGCAGGTGTCCGACACCCGCGCCGTGATCCTCGACGCCAATGCAAGCGACATGGGCTTTGCCTGGTATCAGGAGCCGTCGGGCAAGATCTGGTGGACGCTGGTCACCGGGGGCTGAGGCATCGGCGCTTGTTGCCAAGCCGGGCAGGCGCACCTACACCTGTAGCCGGACCATTCGGCGGGGCCCTGGATGCTGGCGGGCAAGCGCATTCTTCTGATCGTCGGCGGCGGCATCGCGGCCTACAAGGTGCTGGAGCTGATCCGGCGCCTGCGCGAGGCCGGCGCGGGCGTCACGCCGGTCATGACGCGCGCGGCGGCCGAATTCGTCACGCCCCTGTCGGTGACCGCGCTTGCGGGCGAACCTGTCCGCAGCGACCTTTTCGACCTGGGGAACGAGGCCGAGATGGGCCATATCCAGCTGTCGCGCGTGGCCGATCTGGTCGTCGTGGCGCCGGCGACGGCGGATCTGATGGCCAAGATGGCCAACGGACATGCCGATGATCTGGCCTCGACCCTGCTGCTTGCGACCGACACCCCGGTTCTGATCGCGCCCGCGATGAATGTCCGGATGTGGGAACATCCCGCGACGTCCCGCAACCTTGCGACGCTTGCGGGTGACGGCGTGGCCATCGTCGGCCCGAATTCAGGCGACATGGCCTGCGGCGAATTCGGGCCGGGGCGGATGGCCGAGCCGGCCGAAATCCTCTCTGCCATAGCGGCGCGGCTGGGCGGGGGGGCGCTTGCCGGCAGGCATGTTCTGGTTACCTCCGGTCCCACGCATGAACCGATCGACCCGGTACGCTACATCGCCAACCGGTCTTCCGGCGCGCAGGGCACGGCGATTGCCGCGGCCTTGCGCGACCTCGGTGCGCGGGTCACCTTCGTCACCGGCCCGGCCAGCGTGGCCCCGCCCGCCGGTGTCGATGTCGTCCGCGTCGAAACCGCGCGCGAAATGGCGGCGGCGGCCGAGGCCGCGTTGCCTGCCGACGCGGCGATCTTCGCCGCGGCCGTGGCGGATTGGCGGGTGGCCAACGCCGCCGGTTCGAAGATGAAGAAGGATGGCAGCGGCAACGCCCCGGCCCTCGACTTCGCCGAAAACCCCGACATCCTTGCCCGAATCGCCCGGATGGAGGCAGGCAGGCCACCCCTCGTCATTGGGTTCGCCGCCGAAACCGACGACGTGGTGGCCCATGCCAAGGCCAAGCTGGCCCGCAAGGGGTGCGACTGGATCCTGGCCAACGACGTCTCGCCCGGAACGGGCATCATGGGCGGCACGGAAAACGCCGTCATCCTCGTCACGAAAACCGGGGCCGAGGAATGGCCACGCATGTCGAAGGACGCGGTCGCGCGGAAACTGGCCGAACGGGTGGCGGAGGTGCTGGCATGACCCCGCTGATCCGCGTCCTGTGGGAGGATTGGGCCGACCGCTCGCTGCCGCTGCCGAATTACGAAACGGCAGGCGCGGCGGGGGCCGATATCCGCGCCAACCTGATGCCGGAGGATCGCGAAACCGGCTTCACGCTGGACCCGATGCTGCGCGCGGTGGTGCCCACCGGCCTGCGCATGGAGGTGCCCGAGGGGTACGAGGTACAGATCCGCCCGCGATCCGGCCTGGCGCTGAAACACGGGATCAGCCTGCCCAACACCCCCGGCACGATCGACAGCGATTATCGCGGGCCGCTGGGCGTGCTGCTGATCAACTACGGGCGTGACCCGTTTCTGATCCGTCACGGCGACCGGATCGCGCAGATGATCGTCGCGCCGGTGGTGCAGGCCCGGTTCGACGTGGTCGAGGCGCTGGCCGACACGGCGCGCGGCGCGGGTGGCTTCGGGTCCACGGGGCAATCGTGACGGTTCTGTTCGCGGCGCTGGCGCTGGTGCTGATCGGTCGGCTGACGGGCCTGCCCTGGCGCGGCATCGGCGCGATGCTGGCGGGCCTTTGGGCCGCGGTGACGCTGGCGCACCTGGTTCTGCCGCCGGACAACGCGCTGGTTCTGGCCACCGGCGGCGATTGGCGCGGCTGGCTGGCGCTGGGCGTTCTGGGCGCGGTCGCCTTCGGCTATCGGTACCTTCTGGGCGGGCTGCGCCGCCGGGCAAATGCAAAGCTGGCACCAGCCGAACCCGAAGGCCCGTTCAGCGAGGCCGAACTGGACCGCTATGCCCGCCATATCGTCCTGCGCGAAATCGGCGGGCCGGGGCAGATGAAGCTCAAACAAGCGCGCATTCTGGTCGTCGGGGCCGGTGGCCTTGGCTCGCCCGCCTTGCTGTACCTCGCGGCGGCGGGGGTCGGAACGATCGGCGTTGTGGACGATGACACCGTGTCGAACTCGAACCTGCAGCGCCAGGTCATCCATACCGACGACCGGATCGGAATGCCCAAGGTCTTTTCCGCCCAGGCGGCGATGACGGCGCTGAACCCGCATATCGCCGTTCGCCCCTACAACCGCCGCCTGACGGAAGACGCCGCCAGAGAGCTTTTTGCGGATTATGACCTGGTGCTGGACGGGTCCGACAATTTCGAGACGCGCTATCTGGTCAATGCGGCGGCCGTGGCGACCCGCACGCCGCTGATTTCTGCGGCGATCACGCAATGGGAAGGCCAGATCTCGCTTTACGATCCGGCGCGGGGGGCACCCTGCTATGCCTGCATCTTCCCCAGGGAGCCCGCCGAAGGGTTGGCGCCGTCCTGCGCCGAGGCCGGGGTGGTGGGGGCCCTGCCCGGCGTTCTGGGCGCGATGATGGCCGGCGAGGCGATCAAGGACATCACCGGCGCCGGCCAATCCCTGCGGGGCCGAATGCTGATCTACGACGCGCTTTGGGGCGAAAGCCGGCAGATCGTGCTTGCGCCGCGGGCAGGCTGCCCTGTCTGCGGCCACGCGGCGTGAGCGTCTTGCAACCCGGCCCCGCCCATGACAGGCAAGGTCAAGCCACGCGTGGTGCCGGATGCTGCCTGTCCTTCTGAAAACGCTGCCCTTCTTCGCGCTGATCGGCCTTGGCTACCTTGCCGGGCGGACCCGGTTCTTCCCGGCCGAGGCAACGGCCTGGCTGACCAAGTTCGTATTCTATTTCGCGCTGTCGGCGATGTTGTTCCGGTTCGCCGCCACGCTTCCGCTGGGCGAGCTGTTCGATCCGCAATTCGCGCTGGCCTATCTGTCGGCCTGTGTCGTGGTCTACCTTCTGGCGATGGACGTGGCGTTCCTGCGCAATCGTCCGATGACCGAGGCCGCGATGGAGGCGCAATGCGCCGTGATCGGCAATACCGGCTTCCTGGGCGTGCCGATGCTGGTGATGCTGCTGGGTGCGCAGGCGGCGGGTCCGGTTCTGATGGTTCTGTCGATCGACCTGATCGTGTTCTCTTCGCTCATCACTCTGATCGTGACGGGGGCGCGGCAGGGCAGGGTTTCGCCCGCGATGCTGTGGCAGCTTGTTCTGGGGCTTCTGAAAAACCCGATGATCGTGTCGATGGCGGCCGGCATGGCCTGGGGCGCCACCGGTTGGGCGCTGCCCGCGCCGGTCGACGAATTCCTGGTGCTTCTGGGTGCGGCGGCCACGCCGGGGGCGCTGTTCGCCATCGGCGCCTCGCTGGCCGGCCGGTCGGCCGAACGCGTCTCCGTCGCGATCTGGCTGAGCTTCGCCAAGCTGGTGCTGCATCCGCTGGCCGTTGCGGTGATGGCGCTTTGGGTCTTCGATGTCGACCCTTTCGCCGCCGGCGTGATGATCGCGGCCGCGTCGCTGCCCGTGGCCGGCAACGTCTTCATACTGGCCCAGCATTACGGCGTGGCCCCGCAGCGCGTGTCCGCCTCGATCCTGGTATCCACGGCCTTGTCCGTCGTGACGGTGTCTGCGGTGATCGCCTGGGTCAGCGGCTTTTGAACGAACCCCTCGAAAGGAGGACAAGATGCGCGTGATTTCCGAAAACCGGTGCTTCGGCGGCGTGCAGGGCGTCTATGCCCATGACAGCGATGCCTGCGGATGCGAGATGACGTTCGGCCTGTACCTTCCGCCGCAGGCGGCGCGGCGCCCGGTGCCGGTGCTTTGGTACCTGTCGGGCCTGACCTGCACGCATGAAAACGCGATGGTGAAGGCGGGCGCGCAGGCCCATGCGGCGGCGGCCGGTATCGCGCTGATCTTTCCCGACACGTCGCCGCGCGGACCCGGCGTGGCCGATCACGAGGATTACGACCTGGGCCAGGGCGCGGGGTTCTACGTCAATGCCACGCAGGCGCCCTGGGCCCCGCATTTCCGGATGTGGGATTACCTGGCCGGGGAATTGCCGCGGATCGTGACGGCGAATTTCGCGGTCGAAGAGGATCGTCAGGCGATCACCGGCCATTCCATGGGCGGGCATGGCGCGCTGACATTGGCGATGGGGCTGGAAGGGCGGTTCCGGTCGGTTTCGGCCTTTGCACCCATCGCGCATCCGGCGGCATCGGATTGGGGGCGCAAGCAATTGACGGCCTATCTGGGCGAGGACGAAACCGCCTGGGCGGGCCATGACGCGACACAGACGATGCGGGCCAGGGGCTTTGAAGGGCCGGTTCTGGTGGACCAGGGGACGGAAGACCAGTTCCTGCACCTTCTGATGCCGGAATCGCTGGCCGAGGCGATGGCCGCGCGGCGGCAGGATGGCGCGTTCCGAATGCAGAATGGCTATGACCACAGCTATTTCTTCGTCTCGACCTTCATGGCCGACCACGTGGCCTTCCACGCGCAGGCGCTGCGCGCGTGACGCTTTACATCGACGCCGATGCCTGCCCGGTGCGGACCGAGGCGATGCAGGTGGCCGAACGTCTGGGCGTGAAGACCGCGATCGTGTCGAATGGCGGATTGCGCCCGTCGGCCCATCCGCTGGTGGAAATGGTCTTCGTTCCCGAAGGGCCGGATGCCGCGGACGACTGGATCGCCGACCGGGCGGGCAAGGGCGATGTCGTGGTGACGGCGGATCTGCCGCTGGCCGCCCGCGTGGTCGGGGCCGGCGCGCGCGTGGTCACCCCCAAGGGAGAGGCGCTGACCGAACGGAACATCGGCCCGGCATTGGCCAGCCGCAACCTGATGGCCGATCTGCGCGCCGCCGATCCGTTCCTGCAGGGCTCGGGCAAGGGGTTTACACGGGCCGACCGGTCCCGTTTCCTTTCCACACTCGACCGCGTGCTGGGCGCGGCGCAACGGGAGGCCGGCAATGGGCGCTGAGGCGGTCGTGTTCGACATCGGCAACGTGCTGGTCAAATGGCGTCCGCTGGACTTCTATGCAGCCGAAATCGGCACCGGCGCGCGCGACCGTCTGTTTTCCGAGGTCGATCTGGACGGCATGAACGCCGCCGTCGATCTGGGCCGTCCGCTGGCCGATGCGGTGGCCGACCTTGCGGCACGGCATCCCGGCTGGGCGCGCGAGATCGGTTGGTGGGAAAGTCGCTGGATCGAGATGTTCGCCCCGGTGATCGACGGATCGGTTGCCCTGCTGCGCCTGCTTCGGTCCAGGGGCGTGCCCGTCTACGCGCTGACGAATTTCGGCAACGAGACATTGGCCTGGGCGGGCCGGGTGCATCCGTTCCTGCACGATTTCGACCGGCGATTCGTCTCGGCCGAGTTGCGGATGATGAAGCCCGACCCCGCGATCTACGCGCATGTGGAGGCAGAGACGGGGATCGCCCCGGACGGCCTGCTCTTCGCCGATGATCGGGCCGAAAACGTGACCGCGGCGGCCGAACGTGGCTGGCGCGCGCATCTGTTCGACGGCCCCGGGGGCTGGGCCGCACGGCTGGTCGCCGAAGGGGTACTGACCGAGGAGGAGGCAAAGGCATGTCTGTGACGATCGTGGGGCCCGAGGTCGAGCCCAGGCTGGACTGGATCGCCCTGACCGAGGCGCTTGAGGCCGGGCACGAATTGCCGCGCGCCGAGGTGAATGACGCGCTGCTTTATCGTGGCCGCGACACGATGCTGACCCGCGCGGCCTGGATCGACGGGTTGGGCCTGGCGGTGAAGGTGGCGACGATCTTTCCCGGCAACAGCGCCAAGGGGCTGCCGGCGCTGGACGGGATGGTGAACCTTCTGTCCGATGCCGATGGCCTGCCCGAAGCGCTTCTGGA
>Ga0180436_10002954_pt1 | contig 15809 bp, 15 predicted proteins | sample SS_ome_2_FD_132434 | JGI IMG/M metagenome (GOLD analysis project Ga0180436, IMG submission 132434) | Hypersaline lake sediment archaeal communities from the Salton Sea, California, USA - SS_3_S_2 metaG | ecosystem: Environmental > Aquatic > Non-marine Saline and Alkaline > Hypersaline >...
ACTAATAATCCACCGAACACCAGTAACCGGTATAGATCCAGTTCCCTGAGAATTTCAGGCAGCCCTTTGAGAACAAAGGCTCCAACGATAACGCCAGGTATACTGCCCATACCCCCAACGATCAACAAGGATAGAACATTGATCGAAACCATCAAGGTATGATCAGCAGGACCGGTATACTGGTTCCTGGCAGCGAATAGAGCTCCTCCCAACCCAGCAAACGCAGCGCCGGTAGCAAAAGCCATTAGTTTATAGTACAGGGTATTGATACCCATCGCCTGGGCAACGGTTTCATCCTCACGCATTGCCATCCAGGCTCGACCAACACGTGAATTCTGAAGATAATTCGTGAATAGGATTATTAGCAGAATGGCACATATTATCAAATATAAATATGCTTTTTCATTAAACAAAATGCCAAACAAACTTGGACCGGCAATATCCCTGATTCCCTGAGGACCACCCACGTATGGAGCCAGCATATCACTCCGTATCAAGACACGAATGATCTCACCAAATCCAAGGGTGACGATTGCCAGATAATCTCCTCTCATGCGAAGCACAGGTATTCCAAGAAGAATTCCTGCAAAAGCAGCCATGATAATGCTGAAGATCAGAACCGGCCAAAAGCCGATTTGGAGAGGCAAAGGAGCAGGAGCCGTCAGTAAACCGGCCGTGTATGCACCGATAGCAAAAAATGCCACGTACCCCAGGTCAAGCAATCCAGCCAAACCAACCACAATATTCAATCCCAATCCCATCAGGACATAAATACCTACGGTTCCCATGGCATAATTCCAATATTTACCAAGGAACTGGGGGATTAAGAAAACTATCACCAGGAGTATGCCATAACTGATCCAGCGAGATCTTGGATTATTCTGGTAACGCTGGGCAAGATCCGAATCAAGGACTTTTCCCTTAATTAAGATATAGCGTTTTTGGATCTTATCACCCGCTTTCCATTCTTCCAGGAAATATGCCAGCAGGCCACCCAGAATTGCAAAAACAAGCAGGATGCCAAAACTGATCAAAGTTCCAGTCCATAGAGAGCGGCCATATAACAAAAATTGAATCGATTGCCGATTTAGTTGGACAAGATAATCTCGCATTTCAATATTGGCGGCGTCGAGGGTCCCTACCAGGAGAGTAAACACTCCCACAAAAATACCCATAACCAATCCAACTGAAGCCCCTGAGATCAGGGTAGACTTCAAATTAAATTTATCAAAAGAAGCTGCCCGCGAACCGGCCCAGAGAGCGATAACAGCAAATAACAGCATTAATCCACCGGTATTCCCTGTCCGAGAATTCGAATTAAAGCCCAAGAAATCACCAATAATGTCGGAGAGTGTGGTTGTGAGCCCAAACAGGATTATGAAGATCAGGACGATTCCAAATATCATACCTGAACGGGTGCCTTGCTTTATATTTTCTTTCATCAGACTTTCTCCTCAGTTAAAATTTCACCCACAATACCTGAGGGCCGGAATATCAAGATCAGGACCAGGATGGAAAAAGCGATCACATCTTTGAGCTGAAAATCAATTCCCAGAGCTGCTGGTCCGAGAGATTCAACAATACCTAGCAAAAGACCTCCTACCATTGCACCAGGAATATTCCCGATTCCTCCCAGCACCGCAGCGGTAAAAGCCTTTAATCCTGGAATAAAACCTACAAAGTGGTAGATGATCCCGTTGTGAATACCCCACATTACACCAGCCGCACCTCCAAGGGCGCCGCTGATAATGAAAGTATTACTGATGATCTGATCAACATTTATACCCATGAGAGCTGCAGTTTGTTTATCCTCTGCAACAGCCCGCATTGATCGACCGTACCTTGTACGCATCACCAGTGTGTAGAGACCGATCAAGAGCAAAATTGAAAGGACAAATGTCAAAACACCAGTATACGTTACGATGACTTCTTCTCCGCCGATGGGAATTCTCCATCCCTGACTGCGCATGAGAGTAGCCGGATTTGTGTAAGTGCGTCTCTGAGGTCCAAATGTCACCTGGGCAGCGTTTTGAAGAAATATTGAGGCACCAATAGCGCTAATCAAAGGGATTAAGCGAGGTGCTCCCCGCAGAGGCCGATAAGCGATCTTCTCCAAAAAGTATCCACTCAAAGCGGCCATGAACATGCCTGCGATAAATGCAAGTACAACAGAGATTATTTGATAGGAATCTAAAAAGCTCATCCCCGTAGATTCGATGGGAATGGATTTTAAAGCTTCAAATACAAAATAACCTGAAAAAGCCCCTAACATCATGATTTCACCGTGGGCGAAGTTAATCATAAATAGGATGCCGTAGACCAGTGTATATCCGATAGCAATAACCGCATAAACACTTCCGATGATCAATCCGCTCAAGGCAAACCTTACCCAGGTATCAGGACCATAAACTCCTGATTCAATAACTGTGTAAAGACGCCAGCCTAAAAATGCAAGGAATAACACTGAAATAATTGCTTGGACTATCTTGAAGGAATTAATTCGCCCAGTTGTTTTTTTGGTTTTCGTTTCACTCATAAAAACCTTCTCTTTACATTATAGATTCAAATACTATACATGGTTTAGCGAGGCAAGCGACAAGCGCTTGCCTCGCATATTTGTAACATAATTCTAAAAAAGAATTACTGGCTAGGGGATGATCCAAGCGCCGTCTTTTACAACCTGGAAGGACGGGCCGGAGGCATTGCATTCACCACCGTTGCAGGACAAAACACCTGTCAAACCTTGATAACCATCCAAACCATTGACTGCTGCTACCAGGGCTTCACGAGGAATATACAGGTTTCCATCGTCGCCGAGGATCGCAACGGATTTGATAGCCTGAACGAGAGCATCCACAACATCATATCCGTGCCAAGTGAATGTGGAGATCGCTCCAGGAGGATCACCATAAACACCTTCGTAGTAGGCATCAAATTCAGCTTTAGCAGCGCTTTCCAATGGTGCACCTGTTGCAGCGTACACACCTTCAGCATTCTCACCAGCCAATTCGATGAATGCCTCACCATAGGAGCCATCATCACTGAACAGGATAACGTCTTCCATACCGGCAACAGGCATACCCTGGGCTACAACTGCACATTCAGGATAGTATCCACCATAATAAATGGCTTCTGGATCTGAGGCGCCGATATCAGTCAGAACAGCGCTGTAGTCGGTTTCACCGGGGGTGACTGCCTCAACGGCAACTACTTCACCACCAAGGCCCATGAATACTTCCTGAACCTTTTCAGCAACACCCTTACCATAAGCGTCACCATCGTGCATGACTGCCAATTTGGTCACACCGAGCACATTATAGAGGTACTCAGCTGCGAACTGGCCCTGCAGGTCATCGGTGAAGGGGATGCGGTTGAAGACATCCTGGTCACCTTCTGTGAGGTCAGCGCGGGTTGCGGACGGGGAAAGCATCGGCAGACGAGCTTCATTGTAGATCGGGATTGCAGCAGCTGTGGAGCCAGAGAAAGTGTGTCCAGCGATTGCCACAACATCAGGATCAGAAACGTAAAGGTTCGCAACAGAAGCGCCACCTTCACCACTACCCTGGGTGTCTTCAACTAGCAACTCAAAGGAAAAACCTTCTAGTTCACCAGCATCTTCCACAGCCAGCATACCTGCATTGGAGATGTCAATACCGAAGGCGGAGTAGTCGCCAGCCATCGGTCCAGCATAACCAATTTTAATGGTGCTGCCTTCTTCGATTACGGCGCATACAGTCTCATCGGGGTTTTCGGCACATACATCAGGAGCTTTCGCTGCGCCCCCGCAAGCTGCCAGAATTAAACTGGCGGCGATCACGATACTAAATAGTAAATATCTCTTAGACATACTGTTTTCCTCCTTAGGAAAATTTCATAAGCACAAAATAAATATTACGGGGGATTCTAAACTATTTCCGATACACCTCCTTTTCTATTTAATGAAGAAAAATTCCTGTACAAGTCATCTTATAGACAATTTTGGTCATCGATATTTGAACTAATAACTGCTAACCGAAATAGATCTACCTTCCTACTACTCGTACGCTCGGGACTTCCCTTCCAACTGATAGGGTTTTACCTGGTTATTTTATATACGATTCAAAGGTACAAATAATCAAATAAATTAGAGAGAAAAGTCATTTAAATATATTTTGGGAATGTGATAATGGGAAAATTATCACTTGGAAGTGGAGTATAACATAATTCGAATATATATCAAGGACATGATTGCCTTTGCTAAAGAAAAGATTTGCTTATTATTCAATGGCAATATTTAATTATGGGATGGTATTGAAAACCTTATCGCGTTGACCATGATCAAATAGAAATTTCATCAAGATGGCCGCTGCAAACCACTAGCCGGGAGAGTAAAACCACCATCAGCAATGATAGTTTGCCCTCGAATCATGGACGCATCCGGAGAGCAAAGAAAAGCTACAATAGCAGCCACATCATCCGGTGTGACTATCCGACCAGCGGGTGTTTGTTCGGCGATCTCATCTAGCAGATCTTCATCCTGCATAGTGTTAAAATGCTGTAAAGCTTCTGTGGCTACAATACCCGGGGAAACCGCGTTTACAGAAATGTTCTTTGGCCCAAATTCCACTGCCATATATCGAGTAAGCGCTTCAATGGCGGCTTTGCTTGCGCCCACGACTGCATATTCCGGTAGAACTCGGATGGATCCAGGGGAAGAAATGCTGACAATCCATCCACCACCGCGTTTTTCCATTAAAGGTACAGATTTTTGGGCCAGGAAAAGGAATGCCCTGGCATTAATATCCATGGTCCAATCCCAACCTTTAGGTCGCTGCTCCAGGATGGGTCGGTTATATCCAGATCCTGCGTTGCTGATCAGGATATCCAGGCCACCAAAGACACGATCTGTTTCAGCAATCAAGTTTTCGAGATCATCCATATTCCCCACATTGGCTTTAACAATTTCAGCCCGAACGCCGAGGCCCAAGATCTGCTGAGCTGTTTCCTCAGCAGGTTCCCGGTTTCTGAAGTAATTCACCACGATATCCGCTCCAAGGGATGCAAAATGCAGCGCAATCGCGCGGCCAATCCCTCTCCCGGAACCAGTTATCAGAGCTGTTTTCCCACGATAGAATTTCTCACTCATATTCTTTGCCTCCAACTGTCTGCCTGTATTCTAACAAGGTGTATACCAAATTGCCAGCAGGCGCTAATTGGTAAAAACTTGCCAAAAATTCCATAAGACCAATAACATAGAAAAAATTTCCGATGATCGATTTTCTGAGAAGTTCTCTCGGTAGACCAATCAGCCAGGTATTGTCTATAGACTTCTTCTATGACCATTCATCAACAGACCTGATGATGCTTGTGATGGATTGCACTTATTCAAAAACAACCTAAATTTTATACTTTCCATGGTCGAGTAATTAAATAATCAATTAATTGATTGAGAGTTGTTTATGAAACCAAATGAAGTTTCTGAAGCCCAAAAACAAGCAGAATTTTGCGGCATCCTGGGAAACGCCCATCGAATCCAGATTGTTTGGGCTCTCGGGAAACGAGAGTTAACTGTGAGTGAGATTTCTGAGGAAATAGACACCTCAATGCAAAACACATCTCAGCATCTCAAGTTGATGAAGAATAAAGGTGTTTTACTTTCACGCAGAGATGGCAGGGAAATCTACTACAGGATTGCAGATACGAAGTTCGGCCGTATCTGTCCAATCCTTTCAAAAAACTGTTAATCAAACTGTTTTATTAATCGATAAGGAGAAAGATATGTCCCCAGAAGAATTAGAAAAAATAGAAGCTGCAGTAGTGGTTGATGCTCGGGCGATGGCTTGTCCAGGTCCCCTCCTGGAAGCCAAAAAAAGCATCGGTAAAGTGAAAGTCGAAGAAATCTTAGAACTCTGGGCAGGCGATCCAAATACCAAGAATGATATGCCTCGCTGGTGTGCCAAAGTTGGACATGAATATCTCGGTGAAGTCCAAGCAGATGGATACGAAAGACTTTTCATTCTCCGCAAAAAATAAATCGACCGTTCCAAGTATCCCGCAGCTCTACCAGGCTTGCGGGATACTTCTCTGCCTGCATAGAGGATACTAATATGGAAAATTGGACAGATTGCACTACACCAAGAATTCTCATCCTGGCTACCACTTCAGGAGGCTATGCTGGAGCAGATGCTGTAGGTCAGCTACACACAGACTACCCCAACAACACCTACATCCTGCCAGTGCTATGCCCCAGTATGTTTAATGAGGATTTCTATCTCAGGATTTTTAAACGCGGTATCGACGGAGTGATCGTCATGTACAGCGGAACAGACAGCCCTTATAAAGGCGGTCCTGAACGGGCCGCCCAGTTAATCAACCAAACTTACCCGATCATGAAAGAAAACGGTATAGATACTCGGCGTTTGAAACTGACCGCAATCTGTACGGTTTGTACAAAACCATTCCTTAAGGAAGTCAATCAAATGAACAATCTACTGAATGAAATTGGTTTTGTAAAAGATGAAATGGCAGCATTTTCTGGACAGGAACCGGTTGCAGCCTAAAGGTTACCTATAACATGATTAGCAAGTTTTGTTCGACACAGTCGCACACAAAAGAGGAGATACAGCCTTGAGAAAAAATCAAGTTGATGCTCTTGTCGTTGGCGGCGGCATCGCAGGAATGCAAACTGCTCTTGATCTCGCGGATCAGGGCTACCAGGTTGCTCTGGTGGAAAAGGAAGCCAGTATTGGTGGCAAAATGATTGCTCTCAGTAAGGTGTTCCCCACTCTGGACTGCTGCAGTTGCATCACAACTCCCAAGATGTCTGCCGTAGCGCATCATTCCAATATTCAATTACTTACCTACCATGAGGTTCAAAACCTCACAAAAACAAATGCGGGGTTCAACGCCGAAGTGTTGAAAAAACCGCGTTATATCAATGAAGATGACTGCACCGGTTGCCGCCAGTGTGAATATGCGTGCCCCATCAACCTGCCAAGTGCATTTGATCTCGACTACGGCGCTACCAAAGCCGTCCGAGTGCCATTTTCCACCGCTGTCCCCCAATATGCAGTCCTGGACATCGAAAATTGTATCTTATGCGGAAAATGTGAAAAAGCATGCCCGGTGGATTGTATCGATTTTACCCAGCAATCAGAAACGATCGAAATCCAGGCAAAGGCTGTTATTCTAGCGACCGGATTTGAGACCACATCCCACTTAGCCAAGAAAGAATACGGCGCTGATAAAAATTTAAATGTCATCAATGCCATGTTCATGGAACGCCTTCTGGCACCTACAGGCCCTTACGGCCGTGTGATTCGCCCCGGAGATGGAAAAGAGCCGGATTCGATTGCTTATGTCCAGTGCGCGGGATCAAGAGACACCACCTTAGATGTAGAATACTGCTCCCGGGTTTGCTGTATGTATGCAATCAAACAGGCCATGCTCTTGGCTGGGTCTCTCCCCCTGGCAGATATCACAATTTATTACATGGATATCCGAACCTTTGGCAAAGGATATGAACAATTCTTCCAAAATGCCAAGGCCATGGGTATTCAATTTGTGAAAGGCAAAGTTGCTTCAATCAAACAGGATGAAAATCAGAATCCTGTACTACGAGTGGAACTGATCGATGAGGGATCCCGAGTCGAGGAGATCACCCACGATCTGGCTGTCCTATCAGTCGGAATGCTGCCTCATTATGACCCAGAAGCGATTTTTAAGGTTTCCCTGGGAGATGATGGTTTTGTTGATATTCCCCAGATCAATTCCTATCCCTGCCTGACAGAACGTGATGGTATCTTTGTGGCCGGGACATCCGGTGGACCAATGGATATCGTAGACAGCATCATCATGGCTGGTTCTGCAGCAGCCGAAACAGCTGCATATATCGAGTCTCAAGAAGAGTCCCCGAAGTTGGGAAAAGAAAGTGAGGATGTTTATGCCTAACAAAGAGAACGAAGATATCAAGATTGGCGTTTACACCTGTTATTGCGGGGGAAATATAAGTGATGTCGTTAATTGTGAACTGGTTTCAGAGGAATTAGCTAAACTCCCCAACGTGGTGGTCTCTAGAACCAATATGGCAATGTGCTCTGATCTGGGCCAGTCAATGATCGAAGAGGATATCAAGGAGAACGGAGTCAATCGAGTTGTGATTGGCGCCTGTGCCCCGTCCCTTCACGAACAAACCTTCCGCGGCGCCGTGACCAGGGCCGGGTTGAACCCCTATCTGTATCATCATGTTGGAATCCGAGAACAAGACAGCTGGGTGCATAAAAGCGACTGCGAAGGCGCTACTTCAAAAGCTATCCGATTGATGGCAGCTGGCCTGGGAAAAGCGAGATTGCTTGATCCCCTGGCTCCGATTAAATTAACCGCTGAAAAACACGCTCTGGTGATTGGCGGCGGGATTGCGGGATTAAAGGCAGCTTACGATATCGCCCGCAGGGGACTTCAGGTTACTCTGGTAGAAAAATCTCCTTTCCTCGGCGGTAGAGTTGCCCAGTTAGATACCCTATTCCCCACCAATGAAAACGCGAAAGATACCCTACACGATTTGATTAACAAGGTAACTGCCCATCCGAATATCGTTATCTATACTCAAGCCCAGGTCAAAGATGTATCTGGATATGTAGGCGATTATCAGGTCCAAATCCTACAAGAATCCCGCGGTGTAGATGACACCAATGCAGATAAGATCATGGCCGCCTGTCAACAGATAGTCCCTGATGATTTCAATTATGGATTAACAAACCGCAAAGTTGTCTACCGAGCCTATGAAGGATGTTTCCCTCCCTCTCCTGCAGTTGATTGGGAAAACTATGATGGAACGCCCATCATGGTAGATGGGGAGGAGATTGTTCTGAAGAATTCTCCAAAAACTATACCCCTTCATGCAGGTGCGATTGTCGTTGCAACTGGTTTTGATCCCTATCAACCACGCGAAGGGGAATTCGGATTTGGCGAATTACCCGAAGTTGTCACTTTGCCAGCTCTCATCCGCCAATTGGGCTTGATGAAAGATGGGGAAGATCTGACATGGAATGGCCATCCCATACGAGATATCGCCATGGTTCATTGTGTTGGAAGCCGGGAAATTGATGGCGTTCATGAACCCCAGGAAGACGGTAATGTGAACGATTACTGCTCCCGCATATGCTGTACAGCCAATTTACATATGGTGAACACCCTTAAGGAACGTTTTTCAGGACTGAATATCTATGATCTTTACGAAGATATCAGGACTTACGGACGCGGTCACGAACAATATTATATTGACTCTCTCGATCAAATGGTCCGATTCCTGCGCTTCCATGGTGATGACCGCCCAACAGTTAAAAAAGCCGAGACTGGTGACACTCACCCGGTTCTGGTGGAAATTCGCGACCATCTAACCAATGGACAAGAATTAGAAATCGCTGTAGACCTGGTTGTCCTGGCCGTAGGTATTATGCCCAGGGATATTGATGACCTGGTAAAAATGCTCAAGATCTCTCGCGGTAGTGATCGCTTCCTGGCAGAGACCCACCCCAAACTTCAGCCAGTTGAAACAGCTGTTCCTGGAGTGATCCTGGCAGGAACTGCTCAGGGTCCAATGAGCGTACAGGAAAGCTGCGCCGCAGCCTCCGCTGCAGCAGCAAAAGTATCTACGCTGCTCAGTCTGGGTCAGGTGGAACTGGAACCTTTTGTGGCCCAGGTTGATCTGGAAAAATGCAATGGTACGGGAGAATGTGTAAAGGTTTGCAATTATGAAGATGCCATCACAGTCAAGGAAGTTGAAGTGAATGGGCAAACCCTCAAGCGCGCCGTTGTAACTCCTGCAAATTGCACGGGATGTGGATGTTGTGTCAGTGCTTGCCCCAACCAGGCTGTAGAGGTTCAGGGCTGGACCATACCACAGTACGATGCCATGCTGGACGCACTTGCTATGGATCTCAGTGAAATGATGGAGGTAGCAAAATGAGCGATAAAGAAGCCGTGAAAAAACGAGCTCAAATTTTGAAAGAACTGCGTGTTGAACACAAAACAACCGTTGATAAGACCCAAGCGCTCTTAAAAGAACAGGGCAAAGTTGAGCGAGAGATCCTCAAGCTCATCAAAGAAGAATCAATGACCATTCCCGCCATCGCCGCTCAGATCGAGCTGCCGACCGATCGTGTTTTATGGTTCGTTACAGCTTTAAGGAAGTACGATCAGATCCGGGAAGACGGCATGGATGGGGAATATGTCCTGTACAGGAAAGAGGAGTAACAATATGGCCACAAGAGTGGATCCAAGCTTAATGTACGATTTGAAAGAATATGGCGCTGTAGATATCGAGAAATGTTTCAACTGTGGAAACTGCACCGCGATATGCCCACTAACAAGCACAGATCACCCTTTCCCAAGAGATATGATCCGCAATATTCAGCTGGGACTGGAGGATAATCTCCTGGAGAGTGTGGACCCCTGGCTGTGTTATTACTGCGGGGATTGTTCACTGACCTGCCCCAAACAGGCCGAACCCGGAGAGACCATGATGGCAACCAGGCGCTGGTTAACCGCGCAATATGACTGGACCGGATTGGCTGGAAAATTCTATACCTCGAAACTCTGGGAATTCGGCGCCATGATCATTACAGCCATCTTCATCATTATCCTGGCTGCAATCCTACATGGACCGATCGTGACCAGCTCAGTCGAGCTGAACACATTTGCTCCAGTAGAACTGATGCACACTGCTGACTGGATCATGGCCGCGGGATTGGTTTTCTTTATCGGAACCAATATCCTCCGGATGCATCACTTCGTGATCAAGAAAGGATCAGCAGTAAAGGTACCCCTTTCTGTTTATATTACTGAAGCCTGGCATTTCATCATCAACTTGTTGACCCAGAAGAAATGGAGTGAATGTGCCCAGGACGAAACAGATGAAAAAGAAAAGAACCATAAACGGATGCCATGGATCAATCACTTGTTATTGGCCAGCGGTTATGGCTTGATGCTGGTGATGGTTATCTTTTTCCTGCCCTGGTTGCAGACCGATAATATTTATCCAATCACTAACCCTCAGCGCTGGTTAGGGTATTACGCTACCGCTGTGCTGTTATATGGTGCAGGTTCAGTGATCATCGGCCGTATCAAACAAGGCAGACCGCTCCATAAATTCTCCCACCCAAGCGACTGGATCTTCCCAGCGCTGCTGTTCTTTGTCAGTCTGACAGGCATTCTGCAGCACACCTTCCGTTATTTAGGACTGCCGCTGGCAACCTACTATACCTACGTCATTCACCTGGCTGCCGCCTTCCCAATGTTGGTATTGGAAGTGCCTTTTGGAAAATGGGCTCACCTGTATTATCGCCCGCTGGGAATCTATTTCCAGCAGGTCAGACTGAAAGCTGTTGAGATCAGCAAACGACCTAAAGAAGAAATGGTCCCGGCAGGTCAATAAAATAAAGATCTTGATGTCATAAATAAGGATTACAAAAAAGGAAAGAAACAATGCCTGAAGAATTCACAACCGAAAAAATTGTAGTTGTGCTGAATAATGATGACGAACAAAGCGTCATGGCTGCCCTGGTGATGAGCGCAGCGGTGGCCGCTACCGGGGATGAAGTCCTCTTTTTTATCCAACCTGGCGGCGCAAAGATCGTCAAGAAAGGCGCTTTGGAAAAGTACCAGAACCTCAAGGGCCAGCCAGATCCTGTGGAGCTCTTTGACGCTATCCAGGTCCTGGATGGACGAATAATCCTGTGCGAGCTTGGCCTGCCTGTATGGGATATGAAAGAGGAAGATCTGGTCGATGATGTAGAAGTTATGATGGCATCCACTTTCCTGTTTGAGGCAGAAGGTGCCAAGATGACCTTCAGTTATTAATAATTGTATTGATTTCATATATATAAAGGAGAGAAAAACCATATGAGCAATATAACCCCCACCAAGACCCTTGATGTTTGCGGAAAAATTTGCCCATATCCTGACATGAACACTATGACCACCTTAAAGAAAATGGAAAAAGGTGAAATTCTGGAAGTTCTGCTGGATTATCCACTTTCGGTGGAAAGAATACCCCGTAACCTCAAGAAACAGGGCCACAATCTGATCGAGGTTGAGCAGTTGGATGGGCCCAATCATCGTATGTTAATCGAAGCTCATGGATTGAAGTAGCTTCATTATTATTTAATCGAGGAGAGAGAAATGGAAGCTGTAATAACTGGATTGTTTGTAGGTGTTCTATTTGGCTTTGTTCTGCAGCGAGGTCGATTTTGCATGAACTCTGCCTTCAGAGACGCCATCCTGCTGAAGGATAACGTACTTCTGAAAACCGTATTCGCAGCACTGTTGGTTGAATTGGTCGGCTTTGCGCTTATGGATGCAGTTGGCGCCATTGCCATCAATCCCAAACCTTTCTGGTGGGGGGCAAACCTGCTGGGAAGCTTTGTGTTCGGCATTGGTATGGTCCTGGCTGGCGGATGCGCCAGTGGTATCACCTATCGCACTGGTGAAGGTATGGTCGGAGCAATGACCGCAGTCCTCGGCCTGGCCACCGCCGGGTATATCACCGCTGCCGGTTTCCTAAAACCCTTCAAAGGCAATTTACAGGAAGCCACCACCATCAACGCTGCAGATGGAGGCAAACTGACACTGCACGGCATCCTGGGGATGGATTACACCACCCTGGCACTGATCATTGCAATCATCGCTATAGCGGTTTGGTATTTTGTTGCTAAATCCAAAAAAGAAGAATGTGAAGCAGATCCGGGATGGGGCTGGTTGAATACTGGCATCCTCGTTGGCCTGGTCGGAATCTTAGCTTTCCCGCTATCTGCTGCTGCTGGCCGCAACTATCCGCTGGGCATCACTGCCGGATGGATCAACATCGTCAAGGTCATCTTCACCGGTGCGGCCTTCGACTGGATCGGTTTGCTGATCATCGGCATCGTCGTCGGTGGTTTGGTTGCTGCCGTGATCTCCAAGGAATTCAAATTCCGAATGCCTAAACCCCTCACCATGCTTCAGACCTTCGCTGGTGGTCTATTGATGGGCTTTGGTGCCGTCACTTCCGGTGGGTGCAACATCGGACACCTGCTGAGTGGTGTTCCCCAACTATCCCTTGGATCCATCCTCGCCGGTTTATCCATCGTAGCTGGCGCCTGGGCTGCATCCTACGTGATGTTTGTCTTGCCCCAGAAAAAAGATCAATAACATCGATTGAACATAAAGCCGGGATAGATACTATCCCGGCATTTCTCATCAAAAACATAAAGGAGAGTCATAAATGGCAAAAATGGCAATTACATGCAATGGTGACGGACCCGCAAACATCATGCCTGTCTTGATCATGTCTTCCTCAGGCTTGGCGCTTGACAACGAAGTTGTGGTTTTCATCTGTCCTGCCGGTGCCCGTTGGATGTTGAAAGGTGAACTGGAAAAATTGGGAACACCCAAAGGTCTACCCAATCCTGTTGAGCTGTTTGATACGATCATGGACCTAGGCGCCGAAGTGATCCTGTGTGAACTGGCCCTGGAAAATAAAGGTATTGATCCCAAAGATCTGCGTGACGACAGGATCAAGATCACCAAAGCCCCCCCCTTCCTGATGGAAATCGAGGACGCTACGTTAACCTTTAGTTTCTAGATTTTAGGAATTGAGGTTCTTAAAAAGAGAGGGATTGAGTCCTTAATAAGGACTTAATCCCTTTTTATTAACTATAATTGAATTCAATTTATAGATCTCGGATGGTATAGTTCAAATCCCCTTTGCTAGCCAGTTCAATCAGATCTTGATTGGTTGGATCATGAATAAATCCCCAGAATGCATCTGCCGGTCGGTTTGACTCTTTGAGCCGTTTCCTGACCATATAGATTGTCCGCACCAAATTTATACCATCAATGGGAATCGAAACAACGTTACCGCGTTCTAAGGCACAGGCAGCAGCCAACTTCGATACAAATGAGACGCCATAGCCTGCCGCTACAGTCCGAACGATCGCTTCAGCATTGCCAACTTCCATAAAGTTTGTCAAATCATCAAGGCTAATATCATGTTTGGCCAATTCAGATAAGACAATTTTCCTCGTGCCTGATGTTTCCTCGCGCATGATGATAGGTTCACCGATCAGATCTTCCGAAAGGACCTTTTCCCGGAATACAAAAGGATGATCCCTGGGAACGATCACGGTGATCAGATCCTGGAAGAATTCCTGCAGTTCAATATCCTTTCCGGGGATTTCATAACTGACCACACCCAAATTCGCGTCTCCTTCTATTAAATTCATAAGGACTGAAGCCGGCGTGCAGCGCAGTAATTGGGTCCTGACATTCGGATGACGAATTGAAAACCGGGCAGCCAGGTGTGGAAGGACATATTTTCCTGCTGTTGTGCTGCAAGCGATCTGGAGACTGCCTGCCATCCCTTCCTTGAGGGATTCCATCATTTCTTGCATTTCTATCGAGTCCCGCATCACCCGTCTCGCCCAGGGAACCAAAAGCTTGCCAGCGTCAGTCAGTTTGATCGTCGTGCCCTGGCGTTCAAATAAAGTCACACCAAGATCGTTTTCCATGGTTTTGATATGGTGGCTTACCGTGGGCTGGGATAAATGCAGTATTCGAGCAGCTTCTGAAAAGTTCAGGTTCTCAGCAGCGTGCAAAAAAGTTTCGATCCGCAATAGATCTACCATAAAGTATTTTCCTTGGATGTGCTTTATTTAGTTTACCATAACAGATTTTTGACAACATTCTACTGAATGTCCCATTAAAAAAAAACAGGCTTACAAAAATACGTAAGCCTGTTTTAAGTTTCATACTAGTATGACTAGGGCATTGCGTATTCAGCAACAGGATAACCAGCATCCACCCAGCCGCCAAAACCACCAGAAAGGCTGGTGACATTGCTGTAACCGTAGCTAAGCATCATTTCCATAGCCATGGTTGATCGCCAACCACTACCACAATAAATCACGATCTCGGCATCTTTGTCAGCTGGCCACATGGCTCTACTGTCAATAAATTCTTCCACAGGGATAGTAATCAGCTCTTGGTCAACAACGCCAACTACGCCGTTCTCTTCCAGTTCACTGACTTTGCGAACATCAATCAATACCAGGTCAGAATTCTCTGCTAGGGCTGTGTTCAGAACATCAGCTGTCATAATGCCCCATTTGCTTCCCAGGTCTTTTACTGCCATCAGAGCAGCGTCCACTTTGGCAATAACGCCAGCATCAGGCTGAGCTGCGTCCAAAACCACTGCCTCAGGAAGGCCTTCAGAAACCGGGTATCCATCTTCTGCCCAGTCTGGGAAACCTATTCCCAAGGCTCGAACATCCGTCCAGCCCATGGCGTGCAGGGCTGCCATGGCAATATTTGCTCGCCAGCTGCCTTTGCAGTAGGTCACGATCGGTGTATCAAAGGAAGGTAATAGGTCCAAATTCTGAGCCAAAACATCCAGAGGAATGTTGGCAGAAGCACCTTCAATGTAACCGCCATCTTCCAGTTCTGCAGCTGAGCGAACATCCAGCACAAACGGAGGAGTATCCTCACCCATTTCTGCCAAAAGGATATCAGCTGTCTTGATCTTGTTATAACCAGTCATGGTTTCCAGCATCTCGGAATAATTTGCATCCAAGGCACCAGATCCACCGGTAACTGTGAAACCGGCTTCTGCCCAACCGCCGAAGCCATCGGACAAACTTGTGACTTCTGTGTAACCATAGTTAAACAGAATAGTCATCGCCATGGTGGAGCGGTGTCCACTACCGCAGTAAATAGCGATAGGAGTATCCATATCTGCCGGCCAATCAGCGCGTCCATCAATAAAACTTTCCAACGGGATATGGATCCAGTTGGGA
>Ga0180436_10002955_pt1 | contig 15793 bp, 15 predicted proteins | sample SS_ome_2_FD_132434 | JGI IMG/M metagenome (GOLD analysis project Ga0180436, IMG submission 132434) | Hypersaline lake sediment archaeal communities from the Salton Sea, California, USA - SS_3_S_2 metaG | ecosystem: Environmental > Aquatic > Non-marine Saline and Alkaline > Hypersaline >...
ATATTCGTTAAAGGAAATTTAGATAGCATAGACAAAATTGGTTGTAAAGGTGAAAGTTGTCTAAAGTCAAAACGAAATTTGATGTTCATATCTTTTTGTGATGAGGGCCTTAAACAATATACGCGGGTATTATTTTTGATAATACGTATAAAGCGCTTCAGAGAATGGAATTAGGTGTTGTCAGCGAGGCGTGGTTATTGTAAGGTCGAGCTATTCCGGTTTGAGATACGAGACATAAGAAACGGAGGGATATAAAAAATGAATTCCGACAATTACGACCCTGAATACAAATCCATTACCGTTCGTACCATCGATGGTTCCACCTTCAATGGCAAGGTCAACATTTCACCTGACCAGCGTGTCTCGGATCTTTTCACAAAAGGCACAAAGCCATTTATCGTCATGGTCGATGTTACCTCCATGGACACCTCGGGCAAGACACGCTTTATCAATAAAGATCACATCGTTTGGGTGGAACCGGACGACCTTTAAAATCCATTTCAACGATGTCCTTTCTTTTATCTTTCCGAGACGCCGGTTAAACGGCGGACAAGAACGCATCCAGGGATTTCATGTCCCTGATTCCATAGATGCGATACGGATAATCTGCCGGAATTGTTTTTTTCAGTAATCCTGCCAATACATTGCCCGGACCAACTTCTACAAATGTTTCAATTTCGTGATCCATCAACCGTTTCATGGTATCATACCAGCGTACTGGATGGCATAGTTGGGTTACCATGAGTGATCTTATATCAGTGGGATCTGTGTTCATATCCGCTGAAACGTTATGGAGAACCGGGAAAGCCGGTTCGCTAAAGGGAAGGGAGGCCAGAAAAGCACTGAAATCGTCTTCGGCCCCGCGAATTAAGGCGCTATGCCAGGCTCCGCTTACCTTCAGTGGGATCGCGCGACCTTGATGCGCAGCGGCCAGCGTGCTGGCCTTTTGAACCGCTGCGGGTTCGCCGGTAATAACAATTTGCTCTTTGGCATTGTGGTTGGCCACAGATACAATTCCATTTATTTGGGCCTCAGCGACAATCTGTTGAACGGTTTCCATTGGCAATCCCACAATGGCCGACATGGCGCCCTGATACCGGGTGGCTTCGCGATGCATCAACTCCCCCCGTCGGTTGACTGCCCGAATCGTATCTGCCTGGGTGAGCACGCCCGCGGCACACAGGGAACTGTATTCGCCCAGGCTATGCCCGGCCGTGATGCTGGCTGGTGGGCCTTCTTTTTGCAGTATCGCCAAGGTTGCCACGGAAACAACCGTTAATGCCGGTTGTAGGTTCAGCGTGGTGGTCAAATCTTCCATGGGGCCTTTAAAACAGAGTTTGGAAAGATTCGTTTGAACCAACTCTTCGGCCATATCAAATATTTCCCGAACGATGTCATATTCTTGATAGAATTCCTGGCCCATGCCTACACGTTGGGATCCCTGGCCCGGAAATAAGAATGCCATTTTTTTCAACGAGGTTCTCCTTTTAATTGTGATGTGCTCTTAAAAAGTCAAAATTCTCAAATTTCGACTAGTTAACCTGTTGAAATTATTTAAAGTAAAATTTGAATAATGCCAATTGTCGGACTTTTTTAGGAGCCTATCAATTGTCTAACTTGAACAAGCGCCGTGTTAGATCCAAATAAACGGGCTTATTAATATGGTGGCCTTCCTGTTTTAATAAACGCGTGGGATCATGCATAATTTTGTTTACCATGGCATCGATCATTTTTTGGATGGTTGTGTCGCTGACTGACTGCTCCGACTGAACATTCGGCAGTGTTTTGAACACCTCTGCCTCGATTATATTACGAAGCTTATTCCGGAGGCTGACAATCGTGGGCACGACATTGAGGTTGTCATACCACTCCCGAAACCGAATTACCCCCTCATCGACGATTCGTTCGCCTTTGAGCGCTCCTTTTTTCCGATCCGCTATGTTTTCATCAATAATATTCTGAAGATCATCGACATCATATACATAGGCGTTATTTAGTCGATTGATCTCAGGATCAATATCGCGTGGGACAGCAATGTCAATAAAAAACAGGGGTCTATGGCGTCGGGCTCGCATGGCTGCTTTAACCTGATCGCGCGTTATGATCAATTGGGTTGATCCGGTGGAACTGATAATAATGTCCACCTGATCCAGGAGGCCTGGAATTTCTTCAAGCCGAATGGCGAGTCCCTTGAATTTTTCAGCTAAAGTTACCCCGCGCTCGAAGGTCCGGTTGGCCACATACAGCTTGCCAATCCGTTGTTTTAAGAGATGTTCGACGGCTAACTCGGCCATTTCACCGGCACCGATCATAAGAACCTGTTTGGCTTCCAGGGTGTCGAAAATCTTCTTGCTCAGCGCGACCGCTGCATAGCTGATGGAAACAGCACGGTCTCCGATGCCGGTTTCGGTTCGAATTTTTTTGGCGATGAAAAAGGCCCTGTGCATGAGACGATTTAAAATCAAACCCGACGCTTTTTCCTGGATTGCCGTGTGATAAGCGGATTTGATCTGCCCCAAGATCTGGGGTTCGCCCAGAACCATGGAATCTAAGCTGGCGGCAACCCGCAATACATGTCGGACTGCCTGGTCGTTTTTCCATTGATAGAGAAAAGGTTCAAATTGGTTTGCAGATATTTGGTGGAGGGTGGCGATATGTTGGATGGCCAGTTTGGCAGCTCCGGTGGGGTTGTTGCTGACCATCAGGATTTCCACGCGATTGCAGGTGGAGTATAGCAGGACCTCCTCTATGTCAGATTCCTGTTTTAACTGGTTAAGAGACACAATCGCATCTTCCGGTGTGAAGGCAATGCACTCCCGCAGTTCAACCGGCGCTGTGGTGTGATTCAATCCTATGAGTATAATATCGGGCATGCTACTTGTAACGACCTATTACCACCGGGTGAATTCACCGTGGTGTCCTTTCAGAAGAAAATTAACACCGAAAAAGGTAAACATCAGCACGCCAAACCCGATAATCGCCATGATGGCTGCCTTGCGACCACGCCATCCCAGGCTAATGCGGGCATGTAATAAGGCGGCGTACAGCAGCCACGCAATGCCAGACCATATTTCTTTGGGGTCCCAGCTCCAGAAGCGGCCCCAAACCGTTTTGGCATAGGCAAATCCGGTAATCAGACCGATAGTCAGTAATGCAAAGCCAATAACGATACAGGCATAACCGGTGGCATCAATGAATTCCAGGGATGGTAAGCGACGGTAAAAAAAGCCGTGCGTTTTGCTTTTGATAGCCTGTTCCTGTACCAGGTAAAAAATACCCACACCAAATGCCAATACAAAGGCCGCATCACCTAAAAATACTGTAACAATATGAAAATAAAGCCATAAACTGTTAAACGCCGGGGACGAATGAATCGTTTGTGAAGATAACTGCAAGCCGACAATCATAATCGCTGCAGCCAGAGGGGCAGCGAAAGCACCTAAAATTTTCAGTTGGTAGCGTGTTTGAAATAGAACAAAAAGACAGGTAATGGCCCAGGCGGTCATGGACAACGTTTCCCGCAGGTTACGAATCGGAAGATGACCGGCCATCATGGTGCCATAGCCGATCCAGAAGGTATGCATTACCACACCTAGGATTAAGATATAAAATCCAGCTCGATACCAATTGGTTTCCTGACGAATTAGGTAAGCCAAATACCCGATAGCACTTAAGACATAGCAGAGGGTAACCGCAATATTAATTGCGTTCATTTCTGTTCCTTATGGCTGGCGTTCATTTTTTAACAATTCTCTATATGTGTAGCCGGGCCCCAGCACATTGAATAACAGCTGGTCAATCTGATCGTATTGCTGGTTTTGGATTAGCAATATGATATTGCTGTAAATGATTTTGTTAAAAAGAGGTTTATGCTCCTCGGGAGCATGTGCTTGTTTGAGCAGCCGTGCACGAATGGCCCCCATAAGATCCAATAAAACGGCGTAAGGTTCCCCAAACTGACTTTCCAGATCCTGGCGCAACTTTTTGGCAAAGGCCGGACTTTTGCCTGAGGTGGATATGGCCAGGACCAGGTCGCCGCGTTGGATAATAGACGGTAGAATAAAATTGCAGACCGAAGGTCTGTCCGCAATATTACAAAGCAGATTACGCGCCTCTGCATGGGTGCTGATCTGATGATTTAAGACTTCATTATTGGTGGCACCGATGACGAGGAACTGGCCTTCCAGATCGTCTGCCTTGTAGGCCCGTGTCTTTAGGGTGATGCGCCGGGCGTTCGCCAGGTCCTGCAAGGACGGGGATATTTCCGGGCTCACCACCGTTACGACGGCACCACATTCAAGCAGTGTATCAACTTTGCGCGAGGCAACGCAACCCCCACCCACCACCAGGCAGGCGCGGCCCTGTATGTCAAGAAAAGCTGGATAGTAGCGCATTGTTTACGTTCCCAAGTCGAAAATTTGATTTATTAACGGTTCTGTATACAAGCTGTACGTATTAAGCAGTCAGCTTTCAGCAGCTGGGTTCTTACTGCTTACAGCTCGATTTTCATATGATCCTGTGCTATCAACACCGGCCCCTGATAGGTTTTACGGCATTGCGCTACCAGGTCGGCCTGGTCACACGCCGGATATAAATGCGTGAGAACCAGCTGTTTGACCTTCGCCTGTGTGGCCATGGCACCAGCCAGAGAGGGGGTCAGATGACCGGGTACTCTCAATTCATCAGGCATGGCCGATTCACAAATGAGTAAATCCGTTTCCTTGGCCAGTAAAACGAGATTCTCATTTACATCGGTATCACCGGAATAGACCATGGAACGACCAATCGTATCGGTGATTCGGTATCCGATGCTTTCCGGTCTGTGTTGCATCGGGCGTACCGCCAGGCGGAAGTCCTTAAAATGCTGCTGATCTGGAACATCGTTGTTCAGTTCGATAATTTTTAAGATGCCCGGCGGCAATTCCAGCCATTCACCATAAACTGCTCTTAATCCATCGAAAAAATTCTTAAAGCCGTTTCCGGCCATGATGGTTAGCGGGGTTTTCCTGCGATCACTGTTGGGATACTTGGTGGCAAAGATGAATGGAACCAATTCCCCGGTATGATCCGGGTGAAAATGGCTGTAGCAGATGAAGTCGATATCAAAAATTTCGACGCCGGCTGCTAGCAAGCTGCGCATGGTGCCTGGTCCGGAATCAAAGAGGAGCTTGGTTGAACCAACTTCCAAAAGCACGGAACAACTGCTGCGCTTCAAGGAGGGCACACACGTACCGGAACCGACAATGGATGCGATGGTCTTACGCATGGTTCTATGCCGGCAGCCGTGTCCTGGATTTGCTTTTAATCTGGTTCATAATCCAACGGATGACCTTGCTATCGTCTTTATGGTCTATGAGCGGCCTTAAGACCGTGAGGTCGATTTCCGCTCGGGCCATGGATTTGTGGCCGCCGGCTGATCCAAATCGGTTGAATCCCTGCTCGGCGATTTTACCGGCATCGGTTCGCAATCCATCACTTCGGAATATAATAATTAATTTTTTTTGGTGGTAACCGGCAACGATACTCCACTTGATGGAGCTGATTCTGAGAAAGAAATCCGCGATCAGCACAAAGATGTCGGGGTTGGGAACCGGCCCCAGAAAAACAAAGACACGTCCTTTATGAACACGCCGGTTTTCAAGTGCTTTCTTAAAGAACTTCAAATAGTCCGGCCTGATTTCAGATTGTTCTATTTTGCGTACCAGGTGCTTGTTGGCGTGACGGAAGAGGTATTGAAAAGCACGTACATCTTCCACCAGCGTCTGCTGCTCAAAATTGCTGGTATCGTTTTTGATGCCCAATAGCAAAGCAGTCGCCAATTTGGTGGCCGGCTTAATGTGTGCTGCCCTTAAATATTCCGTCATGATACTGGCCGTGGCCCCATATTTAGGCCGAATATCCACAAAGGGCAATTTGTTGCTACATGAATCTGGGTGGTGATCGATAACGATATCGATGGGGTACTTTTCAAAAAGAACATGGTGTGAGGGTTGCGAATCCACCATGACGAACCGATTAAAACGGCTTGCGTCCAGATCCTTTATCTGCGTGAGGCTGACACCCAACAGTTCCACCATGGCACAATTATCGGGTCGATCAATCACATTGATATTGGAAATGTTGATATTGTTTACTTTGCGCCATAATAAACGTTTGACAGCCATGGCACTGGCAATGGCATCCGGGTCCGCATTGATCAGTATGAGTACGCGGTCATCGGATGTAAATTGATTATAGAACTGGCGAAGCTTATCTTTGGCGGATAACGGCATTTATTTTTCTATGTACAGTTGATGGCTTTGGTTTTTAATGTCGATCTAACAAAAATAATGATTCCCCGTAGGGTATGATGAGTTAGACAATATAGCAATAATAAAATCGGCGGATTCATTCAGTACAATAACTATCTGTAAAAATATGTCAAATTTTCATTGGAGGATTAGGTTGACCGTTCGAACACCAGTTCGTCACCCTGAACATCAACCCGAACGCGATTTCCTGAGAAAATATCACCTTGAAGGATTTTCATGGACATCGGATTCTCGATATGCTTTTGGATCACCCGTTTTAACGGCCGGGCCCCATAAGTGGGATCATAGCCTCTCTCGGCCAGGAAAGTCACGGCTTGGTCGCTCAGAACCAGGTCGATCTGCTGCTCCGCGAGTCGCTGCTCCAACTGTTTGATTTGAATAGAAACAATTTTAGACAGCTGTTCTGGCGTGAGGTTGTGGAACACAATGGTCTCATCGATTCGATTCAAAAATTCGGGTTTAAAATTGGCACGCAGAGCCGCCATAATGCGCGAGACCATCTCGGACCGATTTTGCTGCCCCAGTTCCTGTACATGCTGGCTGCCGATATTGGACGTCATAATGATGAGGCTGTTTTTAAAATCGACCGTACGGCCATGCCCATCCGTCATGCGGCCGTCGTCCAGAATCTGGAGCAGAATATTAAAGACTTCAGGATGGGCTTTTTCAATTTCGTCGAACAGAATAACCGAATACGGTCTACGACGAACGGCCTCGGTCAGGTAGCCGCCTTCATCGTAGCCAACATATCCGGGCGGTGCCCCAATAAGCCTGGAAACCGCGTGTTTTTCCATATATTCGGACATATCGATTCGTACAATAGCCTGTTCGCTATCAAAAAGAAATTCAGCCAGAGCCTTGGCAAGCTCTGTTTTTCCCACCCCAGTGGGTCCCATAAAGATGAAGGAACCGATGGGACGATTGGGGTCTTGGAGCCCCGATCGTGCTCGGCGCACAGCATTGGATACCGCTGTAATCGCCTCAGATTGACCCACGACCCTTCGAGATAACCGGTTTTCCATTTGGACCAGCTTTTCACGCTCGCCCTCCAGCATGCGGCTGACGGGAATTCCGGTCCACCTGGAGATGACCTCGGCGATATCGTCCTCTTCAACCTCTTCTTTCAGCATGGTTTTATCTTCTTGCAACTGAGAAAGTTTATCCCTGGCTTCCGTGAGCTGATTTTCGAGTTCCGCGGCAAGCCCATAGCGGATTTCGGCAACCTTGGCCAAGTCGCCTTCACGCTCATATTTCTGGGCCTCAATACTCATCTGTTCCTGCTTTTCCTTTATTTCGCGAATCGATTGAATGGCCTCTTTTTCATTCTGCCAATGGGCCTTCATTTGGAGCATTTCTTCCTTTAGGCCGCTCAAATCCTGCTCCAATTTATGCAGGCGTTCGCGTGAGGCCGGGTCTGACTCCTTTTTGAGAGCCTGCTTTTCAATTTCAAGCTGAGTGGTCTTGCGTTGGATATCATCAATTTCCGTCGGCATGCTATCGATTTCAATCCGCAGTTTGGACGCGCATTCATCGATGAGGTCAATGGCCTTATCCGGCAGAAAACGATCAGTAATATAGCGATTGGAGAGGGAGGCCGCGGCCACAATGGCTGCATCCTTGATACGGACACCGTGATGAATTTCATATTTTTCCTTGAGTCCCCTTAGGATGGAAATGGTGTCCTCCACCGAGGGTTCCCGAACCATGACAGGCTGAAACCGCCGTTCCAGGGCAGCATCTTTTTCAATATATTTACGGTATTCATTGAGAGTGGTGGCGCCAACACAGCGCAGGGTCCCCCGCGCCAGTGCCGGCTTGAGCATATTGGATGCGTCCATGGCACCCTCGCTGGCACCGGCACCCACCAGGGTATGAAGTTCATCGATAAATAGGATAACCTCACCCTCGGCTTTTTCAACTTCCTTCAAAACCGCCTTGAGACGGTCTTCGAACTCACCCCGATATTTGGCACCGGCAATCAGGGCTCCCATATCCAACGCCACCAGGCGACGATGTTTGAGCGATTCGCTGACATCCCCGGCGACAATCCGTTGAGCCAAGCCTTCTACAATGGCTGTTTTGCCAACGCCTGGTTCCCCAATCAATACTGGGTTATTTTTGGTGCGTCGCGATAGGACCTGAACGATGCGGCGGATTTCATCATCCCTGCCAATTACCGGATCGAGCTTGCCCAGCTTGGCCATGTCGGTTAAGTCCCGGCTGAATTTTTCAAGGGCCTGATATTTTTCTTCGGGATTGGGATCGGTAATGCGTTGATTGCCGCGAATGTCCATGAGAACTTTTAAGATGGTTTCCCGCGATATGCCATGCCGACTTAAAATGCCCGCAGCGATTGATCCGGTTTCATCAACGATGGCCAGGAATATGTGTTCGATACTGACATAGTCATCCTTCATTTGGGTTGCTTCGGAAAATGCGTTATCAAGTACCTGGCGGGTTGTGGTGGATAGGTACACATCACCGCCCCCGGAAACTTTGGGTAAGTTACCGAGAGCCTGGTCGATATCCTGTTGAATCGTTTGAGGCCGAACACCCAGTTTTAGCAATATACTGGTGGCGATACCCTCCCGTTCGTTTAACATGATGCTCAGGAGGTGTTCCGGCTCGATCTGTTGGTTGCCGTTCTGGTTTGCCAAAGATTGGGCCTGCTGAATCAGTTCCTGGGCTTTTATCGTCAGCTTGTCTAAACGCATGATTAACTCCATAACTTATTGATATAATGTATATAAAAATCGAATTGCGTAGATATAATGTAAGCATGACCCTTGTTATGTCAAATTGGGGGTAACATGCTTGAAATATATGATAATTATAATTTTTGACTCACCCAATAGGTGCGGAGGGTCTCATAGAGAACGATTCCGGCGGCGGAAGACAGGTTCAGGGAGCGGATTTTATCAGTAATGGGAATGAAATAAACGGCTGTTTGATAGGCATTCAGAATCGACTCCGGCAGACCTTTGGTTTCAGACCCAAAAACCAGAAAGAGTCGCTTCCTTGTCGGCATCTGCCAATAGGGTGTGGTCCCATTTTTGCTGAAAAGGAGAATCTCCTCTTTTTGAGGAGCGGTGTGCCGCAAAAACGATTCAAAATCATCCCAGACATGTAGGTCCACATGCTGCCAGTAGTCCAGGCCCGCGCGTTTCAGAAACGGGCTGTCGAGTGAAAACCCGAGTGGCTTTATCAGGTGGAGCGTGGCGCCGGTTCCAATGCAGGTGCGACCGATATTGCCGGTATTCCAGTGAATTTCAGGACGCACCAGTACAATATGACGTTTGCAATCAAGGGGCAGACGCAATTGTTGACCCGGCTCGCCAGTGATCGAGGTGGGTGTCATTATCGTGACAGTTGAATCGGGTTTAAAAATTTCTGGGCTTACAAATCACTTCACGAATGCGCAGATCAAAAAGATGGGACTGATTGGCCGGTTTAAGAATCAAGGCTGCATCCGCACCGTTGCCGGTACCGCCAATGGAAACGATATCCTTGCCGGAAAGGGCGCCGCCGTCAGCAGCCATGATGGCGATTTCCACGGCAACCTTGGTGCCCTGTCCAAAAAGTCTGAGGGTATCAGCAATAATCAGGACCGGATAGGCGCCGGAATATTTATTAAAAACTGAACGTTCGACCCCTGATAATGCATGCGTGGCGGAGATGACCGTGGCGCCGCTGTTTTGAAGATCTAAACGGACGTCTTCCGGCATAACATGCTCAAATGGTTCTTTAAAACCACAGTGATAGGTAACAACGACCACGTTGAAGCCACGAAAAACGGCCACTGTTTTTTTGGCAGTATAGCCCTTGGAAGAAGCCACGACCACCTCATCAATTCCCAATTCTTGGGCGCGTTTATGCGCCTGTGCTAATGTGCTGTCAGTATTGTCTCGTCCAGGTTTGTCAAAATGCATACGACCTCCCTAACTAAATGTATTATAAAAGGATGTTACGATGGCGGCAACACAGATGAATGGTGTTCGATGATCAGCCATTCGGATTCGATTTTCTGGTAGACAAAGGTGAACCGGGCGGCCACATCCACGCGGACACCATTGTCTGTAACTTCAAAGGTGTAGCATCCGGAATTGATGGCGATGTCATCAAAAATACGGATATTGGCTTCATCGATTCGCCCCTCTGGTGCTTTGGCACAAAAATGGACGAAGTAATCCCGAATTTCATCATGGTTATGTCGAACCTGGGCCGAAACTGTGGGTAGCAAGATGGCATCCGGCGCATAACAGGCCACCACTCGGTCGGGATCTGTCGTTTTTAATGCAGCATTCCATTGATCAAATAACGATTTGATTTTTTTGGCGCTACTCACAGAAAATTCTCCTGTTAACGGAATGACAATATGGCCGTCACTGTGGTGCCGGTATTGTTTCGACGAAATTGGGAGTTTCTACCTGTATTCACCAACCGGATGAAGCTGTCAAGCATGAAATCCAATTCTGCTGCATTCTGCACCATTTGCTTGACAAGGTTGTGGGTGTATGCATACAATGTGGCATATTTTGTCTAACCGATAAATCTGACCTGATCTGAAAGTGATATCACTGTTCCGGCCTAGTACCTGACCCGGCTGGTCGTTTTCTGTGTAATGCATCTCAGTAAACCGATATTTTTAATTGGTTTTTCTCAAATTTTCATTTTAGAAGCGCTCCTCTAAATAAAAAGGAGAACACATATGAGCGCTGCAACGTCTCCAAAGCAAGATCTCGTCCTCAGTGTCGCCGTTGTTGCCAGGGGATATTATGCGCTTTCCGTCATGCGGATGCTGAGCGAAATTAAACCGAGCCGCTTGCAACTGCAATTGGTGGCCATTGCAACGATCAGCAAATCGATCGCCTGCACCAAATTTGCCGGTGAGATGGGGGTGGCCGTTTATAATAATCCCCTCGATTTGTTGAATATCAAGGACTTGGATCTGATCTTCGAGATGTCCGGAGATCCACAAACGCTGACAGATTTATCCAGAAATAAACCGCAGGCGATCGGGGTTCTGGATCGGCAAGCGTCCACGCTTATTTTCGAAATTGCCGGTTTATATCAACAAGTATCAGAGCAGGTATCTGAAATCAGCCTGGCTTCGTCCTTTGCATCGGCACTATTGGAAGCCTCGCCGGACGGGGTTATCGTGATTGACAGGAATTTTAAAATTGTCAATTGCAACGAGTCCCCCATCGTCACGGACGGGAAAGGGCGTGATTTTATCATTGGGCGACAATGCCACGAAATTATCCATCTGTCGAATGAACTCTGCAGTTTGCGCGGTCTCAGATGTCCCATGGAGGAGGTGCTTCAAACCGGCCGGCCAGCCCGAACGGTGCATGAAACCAACCCGGGCACGCCTGAAAACCGTATCCACCAATCTACAGCCTACCCCATGACCAATCATCTGGGAGAGATTGTGCGAGTCGTTATTAGCATCCGCGATATCACCCAGGAATTGACCGATCGAATTGAGCAACGTACCCAAGCCATCAAGGATGACCTGGAACGGTTTGTTCGTGAGGATCGTCTGGCATCGCTCGGTCGTCTGGTGGCATCGGTTTGCCATGAAATCAACAATCCCATTTCGAGTATTTTAACATTCAACAAGCTTATTCTCAGATGTTTGCAGGATGACGACCTGCCGGATGATGGATTTGAATCTTTTCGTCGCTATCTGGATATCAGTGTCCGGGAAGCCTTGCGCTGCGGCCAGATCGTAAAGAATCTGCTGACTTTTGCACGCCAGAAAAATATCGAGGTTTCACAGATCGATCTTAAGGAAATGATCGATACCATCCTGGTACTTACTGAGCACCAATTGGAAAAAAAAGGCGTTAGCTACCAGGTCGATTTGCCGCAGACAGCCTTTACGGCCAGAGGTGACTATGCTCAGATTCAGCAGTGCCTTATGAATCTTATTTTCAATGCCATCGAGTCCATGGATGCGGGCGGCAGATTAACCCTGTCGGGTGGACGGGACGGCAGCGAAACCATTTGGCTGACCGTTGCGGATACCGGTCATGGCATCGATCCGGAAGAACGTGCCCGAATCTTTGAGCCATTCTACACAACCAAAGAGGAAGGCAAGGGCGTCGGGCTCGGTCTGTCCATGGTTTATGGCATCATCCGCGAACACCAGGGGACTATCGATGTCGAAAGTGAACTGGGCCAAGGGTCTCAATTTCGGTTGACCTTGCCCTCGGGATCGGAGGTTGTGGATAAATCAGAAGGAGAGGACCCATGATGCAATCAATGCGCATATTGGTGGTGGACGATGAAGAACCGATTCGCGAATCCTTAAGCGCCTGGCTGCAAAAAGACGGGTATCAGGTGAGTGTGGCGGATTCAGGACAATCTGCTCTGGAATGTATTTTGGAGAGCCTGTTTGACCTGTATTTGGTGGACATCAAAATGCCGGGTATGGATGGAATTGAACTGCTGGGTCGGATCAAAGAGATCCAGCACGATGCCAATATCATCATGATTACGGCCCATGGTTCCATCCAAACGGCGGTTGAAGCCATGAAACGGGGAGCCTGCGACTATATTTGCAAACCGTTTGATCCAGAAGAGCTATCACTCATGACAGAACGGGTCTCGGCCAACCAAGCGCTCAAGGATGAAAATGTTGCTTTGCGTGAGCAGTTGATGGAGCATCATGAAACCGCATTTGAAGGCCTGGTGGTGGAATCACAGGCCTTGCGCGATATTTTTACCAGCCTGAAAGATGTGGCCCCCACCCCGGCTCCGGTTTTGATTACCGGAGAAACCGGCGTGGGTAAAGAAATGGTCGCCCGGGCCATCCACATGCAAAGCGGACAGGCTTATGGCCCCTTTGTGGCCATCAATTGTGGTGCCCAAACCGAAACGCTGTTGGAAAGTGAGCTGTTCGGCCATGAACGCGGCGCATTTACCGGAGCGGTGAAAGCCCGTCGGGGCAGGCTCGAAATGGCCAACAACGGTACGCTTTTTTTAGACGAGGTCGGTGAGATTTCAAGCAAAATGCAAGTCAGCCTGTTACGGGCGCTGGAGGAAAAACAGTTCCAACGGATTGGCGGAAACCAGAATGTGGAGACCGATTTCAGATTGATTTGTGCCACGCATCGGGACCTGGGAGCGTTGATCAAAGCCGATCAGTTTCGTGAGGATTTTTATTATCGGATCAATGTGATTTCAATTCACATCCCCCCGTTGCGTCAGCGCCAGGCCGATGTGCCTGTGCTGGCCGACCATTTTCTGGAACGCTATGTTCAGGAAACCGGCAAGCAAGTGGCCGGCTGGACCCAGCGTGCCATTGGGATGCTGATGTCGTATCACTGGCCGGGTAATGTCCGTGAGCTGCGCAATGTTGTCGAGCGGGCGGTGGTGTTGGCAAGGGGTCGCATGATCGGAGCCACCGAGCTATCTTTTTTACAACCAGAGGTTGAAGCGTGCCATTTCGGCACCATGACCCTTAAGGAAATGGAAATCAACCATATAAAGGTCGCACTTGAATCAACCGACGGCAATATTTCCCAGGCGGCACGTCAGTTGGGAATCGACCGCGGTACCCTGGCCCGGAAAATGAAGCGGTATCGCTTAAATCGAAAACAATCCTAAAATTGAGATGAATGATTTGGCTCCCGACCAGGCGGTGTCAAAAACAGAGGCCGGCATCGAGTTGATCCCCATCGGCCAGGTGGATCCCTTAGCCGTATCCATCGTGGCGGCCAACTTACAGGCCCACCTCGGTCTAAATACCAGTTTGCAGGCCACCCGGTCCAATCCGGAATACGCCTATATGGCAACACGTCAGCAGTTTGACGCCCTAAAAGTAATTAAGGCGCTCTCCCGAGAGGTCAGAGAAGTTTACTTTCGTCTGGGTGTTACCAGTCTGGATATTTGCACGCCCATCCTCACTTTCGTCTTTGGGGAGTCCCAATTAGGCGGTAGCACAGCCCTCGTGTCAACCAATCGCTTGCAAGCGAAGGGGGCCGATAAGGCTTACGAGCGGGCTGCTAAAATTAGCCTGCATGAGGTGGGGCATCTCCTGGGACTGGAACATTGTTGGGAGGTGCGATGTTTGATGCATTTCAGCCGGGATGTGGAACAGCTGGATTCGCTACCCCTCAGTTTTTGCGAGACGTGTCAGTATGAATCCGGTCGGCGGCTACGAGACTTACCGTAATGCCATTTGTAGGGATTGTCAGAATAACGTTCCAATTATCGGACTTTTTACGAGCCTGTCATCTGTGACAGCTGCTATGATAATTGATCTTTTTTTGTTGGAGCGACAATGCCTTTCGTCTGGGGGCGAAAGGCATTGTCGCGTTTCATAAAATCGCTACGCGATTTTATTTTAGGAAGGAATCAACCAGCCTACCCCATCCAATTTCAGGTACAGCACCGTAGATATCCTTGACAGCCTCACCACCGGTGGCCGTCATGCGATAGCCGCCTTTTTCTTCCAGCATGGCAGTCAGTCTTGAGGCTTCATCGTCGGTCCAGGCCAGGGATTCAACACCGTAAAGCAGATTTTTAAGGCTTTTGCGCAAGTTTTTGGGTTGAATTACCATCAACCATCCGTGGCCGTAAGGGGCGGCGTTCATTTCTTTGGGATTTCCCTTAAGCCTGGTATTCACCGCCACAACCGTACCATCCAGAGGGCTCATGGTTTCGGCTTCATTGTTATCACGAACCATCATTGCTTGGGGTCTATTTTGTTCAACCGTTGCTCCCAGGTGCGGGAGCTTAATTTCATCCTGGGGTCCCAACAATCTTAGCGCAAAGTCATCGATGCCCACGCGTACGCGTCCACAATATTCCACCCGAGCCCAGGTATGCCCGTAGTGAAAATAATGATCTCTGGCAACGGAAAAACCAGATACCGGATCACAAACCGGTGGTGTTAATGACGGCATCATGCTGGTTTCATCTAGCATCTGGTCATAAGGGCATTTAATGCAGTTATAATTATGGGCACACATTTTATAGTCAACCCGGCCACTGAGCATATGTCGGCACTTCCCCTGGCTTTCCAACAAGTTCATGCGCGGCCGCCTGTGGGCCGGAATCGCACCACCTGCGTGGGCTGCTTTGGACTTGAAGTCAGCTTGGATTTTACGATCAAAACTGCAACCAAGACAATCAAAGGCATTGATGCACGCCATGGGCTTGGCTAACCCTGCCCTGGACCAGACACATTGTTCATTGGTCATGGCGTAAACATTGGGCCGTCCGGATCTTTTTTGAGTGTGCTTTTGCATGGCGTCCTCCTTTTGTTGGTTATAAAATATATGAATTTCCATTGGCTTGCGATTGTGCTTATTAGAAGAGCAGGATCCGGGCCAACTCGGGCAACCGGCCAAAATATGTTATTAAGACCTCGAAATTATGCATAAAATTAGGCCTTGATGTTTTGGTGCAGCGGATAGATTTCAGGCGTAATGAATGATGCAAATTGCCGCAGTTTTGTTGTTTATTAAGGA
>Ga0180436_10002956_pt1 | contig 15787 bp, 11 predicted proteins | sample SS_ome_2_FD_132434 | JGI IMG/M metagenome (GOLD analysis project Ga0180436, IMG submission 132434) | Hypersaline lake sediment archaeal communities from the Salton Sea, California, USA - SS_3_S_2 metaG | ecosystem: Environmental > Aquatic > Non-marine Saline and Alkaline > Hypersaline >...
ACGCCGAGCAGCCGGCGCGCGCCAGCAGGCCGCGCATCAGCGCGCCATCGAGCGCCTCGAAGCCAGCGCCGAGGCGATAGCCGTGCGCGGGCGTGGCGTCGATCGCGATGCCTTCCTCGCGCAAACGCCGCACCTGGTTCCAGACCGCCGCCCGTGTCACGCCGAGACGGGCAGCGAGCTCCGCGCCGGGATGCTCGGCGCCGTCGGCGAGCAGGCCGAGCAGCTCTAACGCGCGTCGCATACGCCATTCCCCGGCGGCGCCGTACGCACACGCGCAGGCCGGACGTGGCGTGCGCCGCGCAGCGTCCCCGTCGCGTGGTTCACGCGGCATGCCCGCGCCGCACCGCGCCGCCCGGCCGGTGCGTTCCACCGAACGAAGCCGCGCGCCGGTGACGCGTCATGTCGGGCGGGGTCGAGTCGCCCGCGGCGACGCGGCCCCGGCCGCAAAGCGTGCTCCGGGCATTCCAGAACGTCCAGCCGGAGCGCCACCGTCAACCCTGGGAGCGGCCCGGTGTGCGCGGCCCGTCACCGTCGTCATCCTCGTCATCCCCGTCGGCGCGCGGATCGACCGGGGGGATCGTACCCTCGCTGGTGACGTCGAAGAAATCGTCCATCGACGGCAGATCGGTCACCACGTCCTCGGGACGCAGCGTCGCGTCGTCGCCGTCTTCGTCGGCGAAGGCGTCGCGCTCGCGCAGCGCCCCGTCGAAGGTCTCGGTCTGCATGAACTCGTCGAGGCTGATGTCGCGCTCGGCTTCCGTGCCGCCATCCACCGCGTCCGGCGAAGTCGGCACGAGCGTTTCCGACTCGGTGAACGCCTCGTCGAAATCCGCCGGCGTCGGGATTGGGCGCGCCGTGACGAGATCCGGCACGTCGTCCTCGTCCGCCGGGTCGTCCTCGTCGTGGAAGGCCGGCGCGTTTACATTGTAGGGGCTCGACGTGCTGCCGAGTTCGTCGTCGTCGAAAAAAGCCGAGGCCTCGGCATCGAAGTCGTCGGGGTCATCGAGGTTCGCCGCACCCGGCATGGCGGTCGGCGCGGCGGTCTCATCGTCCGCCGCGTCGTCCGCCGCATCGAAAGCCTCGTCAGCGCCGCCGTCGGCGTCTTCCGCGGCACTGATGGCGGCGGCACGGTCGAGCATGGCGTCGAGTCTCTCGGGGGTCGGCGTGTCGTCGTCGGCGTCGTCGAAGTCGTCCAGCGACGGTCCCGCACTCACGGCCGCGACGTCCCCTTCACCGGTCACGTCGAAGACATCCTCGGGATCGAGGCGGCCCAGGTCGGGGCGGGCGGCGCGCGCGGGTGGCGCGTGACCGCCGGTCGCGGCGGCAGCCGCGATCATCGAACCGGCGATGGTGCCGTCATCGACCATGGTCGCGTTGGGATCGTTCGGATCGGCGAACACCGTGTGACCGGCATCGGCCATCGAGGGCATGGAAAACTCGAACTCGAACTTGTGGAAACGGATGCGATCGCCGTGCTTGAGCTGGCGCTCGCCCTCGATGCGCTCGCCGTTGAGGAACGTGCCGTTCACGCTGCCCTGGTCGTTCAACCAGAAACCGAAATCCCGGTACTGGATGATCGCGTGCTGCCGCCCGACGGTACCCTTGTTGATGACGAAGTAATCGACATGCTCGGGGTTACTGCCGCGGACACGGCCAATCATCAGCGGCTTCGCGCCGATCTGCACCGCGGGATCGTCGGCGACGCCCTGGAGATCTTTGAGGAACGCCTCCGGAATACTTGCCTCGCGCGCGCCCTCGCCCAGCGCGACCGCACCGCCGCCACCACGGCGGCGAATGAACCACACCACGCCGGCGACGAGAGCCAGCAGCAGCAGCGCAATGATCACGAGCAGCGCGATGCCGAGGCCGGCCTCGCGATCGAGGCCCGGCTCGTCGGGGGCCGGCTCGAGCGCCTGCGCCTGCTCGCCCGGCCGCTTGACGATCACCCCGCTCTCGGCCGGCATCATCATCTCGCGGCACAACTGCTCCGCCGTCATGCCGGCATCCGGGGCGGCCTCTTCCATCAGCGCGCGCTCTTCGCCGGAGACCGTATCGAGGCAGGACTGCGCGTCAGCCGCCGCAGTGGGCGCGGCGGGCGCAGGCGGCGACGCCTCGCGCGGGGGCGGCGGCGGGGCCGGCGCGGCGGGCGCAGGCGGCGCCACGGCCGCGGGCGCCGCGGCGAGCTGGCCGCGTACGTCCTCGAACACGCCGCCCAGATCGGCCGCACCCAGCGCACGGAAGTACTCGCCGCCGGTCTTGCTCGCGAGCGACTGGATGAGGAAGAAATCGGCGTTCTCGGTGAAAGCGACGCCGAACACGCGGATGCCGCTCGCGGCGGCCGCGGCAGCGAGTTCCTCGCGCAGCCACTTGGTCTTCTCGGCATCGATCTCGGGATTGCCGGTATCGACGATGCCGTCGGTCATGAAGATGATGACGCGCGCCGCGTCCTCGCGGCCGCCTTTCTTCAGTTCGTAGATCGCGCGCTCGACCGCCGCCGGGCTGTTGGTGTACTGCCCGCGGTAGTCGATATCCGCGACGGCAGCATCGATGGCAGCGCGCGTGGCCGCGTCGAGACCGGCCAGCGGAACCGCGTAGTCGACGTCCTCGTCGAAGATCAGCAGGCCCGCGCGCGTGGTGGCATCGAGACCGGCGACGAACTCCGACATCGCGGGCTTGAGCAGGAAGTCCGGATCGTTCTTGCGCATGCTGCCGGAGTTGTCCAGCACCAGCATGACGTCGCTCGCGGCCTGGCCGGCGCCCGGGGCGACGCAGCACAACACCACGAGGGCCATGCACACCGCGCGGAAGGTCGCGGGCCACGCTCGCAGTGGGCGGCGGGACGCTGCGAAGGGGAGTGAACAACGACGGTTCATGGCATTGGATCCTTTCGGCGGAAGCGGCACGGCACGGGCGGCGCATCCGGGCATCGTGAGCGAGCCCACCGCCGCACCCGTCGGCACGCTCGCGTGTGGCGTCCGCGGCCACGCGGTCGCGCCGCCAGATCCCCCGGGTCCGCGATGCCGGCCATCATAACCCGCACGAACTGCGCGGGGTAGAAAACGCAGCGTCGCGCGCGCCGCCGGCAGCGGCATCCGCTCGCAACGCCAGCGGCAGGCGCGGGCGACGCGCTCGGCATCGAACACGCGCCGCGTATAAACTGCACGTCCGCGACCACCCGCACTCAGCCATCCCGGCTTGCCGGGGTGTCTGCATCATGGCGCGGTGCGCCCCCGGCCCGCGCCGCGCGCGATGCTCAACGACCGCTGCTGCGAACCCGGCCATGCTGCAATCGGCTCCGCCCCGCTTCCCTTCCGGCCCGGCCCGCGCCTGCGCCGCGCTGCTCGCCGTGCTCGTGCTCGCCGCCATGCTCGGCGGTTGCAGCACGCTCGGCTTCTATCACCAGGCGATCGCCGGCCAGCTCGACATCTGGCGACGCGAGCGGCCGATCGAGCGCGTCCTCGCCGACGAGTCCGTGCCCGCACACACCCGCGAGCGGCTCGCGCTGACGGTGCGCGCGCGCGCCTTCGCGGCCGACACGCTCGGACTACCGAGCGAGGGCAGCTACCGCACCTACGCCGATCTCGAGCGGCCCTACGTGGTGTGGAATGTCTTCGCCGCGCCGACCCTCGCGCTCGAACCGGTGCAATCGTGCTTTCCGTTCGCCGGATGTCTCGACTACCGCGGGTATTTCGCGCGCGCCGACGCCGAGCGCCACGCCGCGACGCTGCGCGCGGTCGGGAACGATGTCTACCTCGGCGGCGTTGCCGCCTATTCCACGCTGGGCTGGTTCGACGACCCCGTGCTCAACACCTTCCTCGGCTGGGACGAAGCAGACCTGGTCGAGCTGCTGTTCCACGAACTGGCCCACCAGCGCCTGTATATCGCCGACGACAGCGCCTTCAACGAGAGCTACGCCAGCGCGGTCGCGGCGGCAGGACTCGACCAGTGGTTCGTGCAGCAGGGGCAGGCAACGGCACGCGTGCGCACGGTGCGCGCCGCGCGCCGTGCCATGACCGAGCGCATTCTCGCCGCCCGCGCCGCGCTGGCAGCGATCTACGCGGGGACCATGCCCGACGAGCGCAAGCTCGCCGCCAAGCAGGCCGCGCTCGCGGCGCTCGCCGCAGATCTCGCCGGGCTCGCCGCGCAGCACGGCCTGCCGGAGGCACCGGCGCAGCCCTGGAACAACGCGCGGGTACTGGCCGTCGCCACCTACCACGATCACGTCGCCGCCTTCCACACCCTGCTCGCGCTGGTCGACGGCGACTGGACACGCTTCCATGCCGCGGCCGCACGGATCGGCGCGCTCGCAGCGGCCGCGCGCACCCGCTGCCTGCTCGACCTTGCCGCCACCGAAGCGCTCCCGCCGTGCGCCGGCTGAGCGTGCCCGGCGCCGGCAACGACCCTCTGTTCTCGCGCTTGCCGTGACGCTGGATTGCGGTATGGTTATGCCAAAGTCGTCACGCTTCGCTCATCCACGGAGGGCGCGACGCAGGTCGCCCGTCACACACTGAAAAAGAGATCGCGCAGACGATAACGGGTGACTGCAGGACGTGCCGCTATACACAGGCGCTGCCGGCAGCAACCGTGGAATACGAGAGACATGCTCGACAAGCTCTTCAGCAAGGCCCTGACCCTCGTCATCAACGATGAGGAAATCACCTTCAACACGCTCACCGAGTTCGAGTTCGCGCTCGGCGGCCGGACCAACGTGCCCGCCTCCAAGCTTGCCGACCTCATCATGCTCTCGCCCGACGAGCTCAAGCGCGAGGCGAAGAGCATCAAGGCGGTCGAGCGTCGTTTCGTCGACATCCTGTCGCGCTCCATCGAACACCCCGGCGAGATCGGCAAGCTCGTACGTGAACTCGACATCCAGGTGTTCTCCAACGATTACGACTGGCGCGCCATCTTCAAGGCCCTGAACCGGCAGGACGAGGACTACGACGAGCTGCGCCGCGTGGCAGTCGTCAAGTACATGCAGTACCTGCGGTCGCGGCAGGACGTGATCAAGCAGACCTACAAGGTCAAGACCAAGGAGGCCGCACGCCACGACGATGCCCGCGGCAAGGGCGGCGACCCACCCGTGCCGGAGGAGAGCCGGGAGTTCCTGCGCGAGACCAACATCTTCGATTCGGTCGCGCTCGAAGCCCCGATCGACCTGTCCGGCAGCGCCTTCACGCGCCTGCCCAAGGGCGAGGCGGTCATCGTGCACCCGCCGGCGCAGGCCGACTTCGAGTTCAAGCTCTCCAAGCACCTGTTCCGCTTCTGCAACCGCGAGCCGTTCAGCATCATCGACCATCTGGGCCATGAGCACGAGCTGGCCGCGAGCAAGAACATCGTCGGACGCGACTCGGTGTGCAACATCGTCGTCGGCGGCGGCCTGCGCGATGTCTCGCGCATGCACCTGATCATCGAACCGCTGGACGACGGCTCGATCCGCTTCACCGACCTCTCCTCGCACGGCACCTTCCTGCCCACCCCGCTGATGCCGGCCGGCGAGCACTGAGAGGGACGCGGCGTCGCCACCGCCCGGCGAGGCTGGTGAACAACGCCGCGAGGCGCGCGCAACCCCGCAGGGCGTGCCCGCGGCTGCTAATGCTCGGGTAACTGGCGCTCGTCGAACATCGCCTCGAGTTCGTCGCGCGACCCGGCCGAGATCGCGGCATCGACGATCTCGCGCGTCAGGTGCGGAGCGAACAAGTGCAGGAAGTCGTACATGTAGGTGCGCAGGAACGACCCCCGCCGGAAACCGATCTTGGTCACGCTGTAGTCGAACAGGTGGGCGGCGCTGAGCGCGGTGAGGCCGTGGTCGGTGGCAGGATCGTAGGCGAGCGAAGCGACGATGCCGACGCCGAGACCGAGCCTGACGTAGGTCTTGATGACGTCGGCATCGACCGCGGTGAACACCACGCGCGCCTCGAGCCCGGCGGAGGAGAACGCGGCGTCGAGCTGCGAGCGGCCGGTGAAGCCGAACACGTAGGTGACGATGGGGTATTCGGAAATGGCCTCTAGAGTGAGCGGCGCGACTTCGGTCAGCGGGTGTCCCTCGGGCACGATGATGCTGCGGTTCCAGCGGTAGCACGGCAGCATGACGAGATTGTCGAACAGTTCCAGCGCCTCGGTCGCAATGGCGAAATCGACGCTGCGATTGGCGGCAAGCTCCGAAATCTGCATCGGCGTGCCCTGGTGCATGTGCAGCGCGACATCGGGATAGGCCTCGATGAATCGCTTGATGGTCGGCGGCAGCACGTAGCGCGCCTGGGTGTGCGTGGTCGCGATGGCGAGGCTGCCGCGCGAGGAATCACTGTGATCCTTGGCGATGCGGCGGATGTTCTCGGCTTCGCCGAGGATGCGCCCGGCGACCTCGAGGATGGTCTGGCCGGCCGGCGTGATGTCTACGAGATGCTTGCCGGAGCGCTGGAAGATCTGCACGCCGAGTTCGTCTTCGAGCTGGCGGATCTGCTTGCTGACCCCGGGCTGCGAGGTATAGAGGCTGTCGGCCGTGGCCGACACGTTGAGGCCGTGGCGGGCGACCTCCCAGATATAGCGCAGTTGCTGCAGCTTCATGTCGCCCAACCATTCACGGAATAACTGGACGAAATTGTATAACAAAAATGCATATCGACCGCCCCGGGGCTGCTGCGCGCAGGCGCATCGTGCCCGGAAACGCCGACCCCGGCGCGAGGCCGGGGTCGGACGGGGCGGAACGGACGCCGGCGGCGCCGCTCGCGGGGTCAGTGACGGGCGTTGAAATCCCGAATCATGTTCTGCATGCGGTCGGCGAGAAGCAGTTTCTCTTTTTTCAGCGCCTCGAGTTCGAGCTCCTCCATCGGCGCGTCACCGGCGGTGACCTCGTCGACGCGGGCGTTGAGATTGGCGTGCTTGTCGTACAGCCGCCGAAAAGCGTCGTCGGACTGGAGCAGGGTTTCGACTACGGAGTGATCGTTTTCGAACATAGGGGTCCTCCCACCGGGTTGCCGTCTGGTTGAACTGTCATCGGATCGTCATCTGTAAAACTAGTTCACTGGCCGAACCCCGGCAAGGCCACGCCGGGACGGATCACCCGGCTGGTTGATCCCGGTCGTGACAGGCGCACAATACGCTTGCGCGGCGTCCGCGCGCGTGCTTCGCGGGCACGCGGGACCATCCTGCCGGCTTTCCCGTACACTGCCACCTTGATCGCCGCACTGCCCCGGACACCGCCCCGCGCCATGGCCGAACGACTGCTATTCGTCACCGGTAAGCTCGCCGAAAAAGGTCTCGCACGCGTCCTCGATTCGCTCGACGATCCCGGTTTCAGTTACGCGATCCGCGTGCCCGGCATCGCGGTCGCCGCGCTGCTGACCGCTGACATGCTCAAACGTCGCCTGGGCGACGTCGGGGAATTCGATCGCATCATCCTCCCCGGCCGCTGCCGCGGTGATCTCGACGAGCTCGCCGCGCACTTCGGCAAGCCGTTCGCGCGCGGCCCCGAAGAGCTCAAGGACCTGCCGGCCTATTTCGGGCGTGGCGCACGCGAGCGCGACATCAGCCGCACCGACGTACGCCTGTTCGCCGAGATCGTCGACGCGCCCCAGTTGGACGTCGCGCAGGTCGTCGCCCGCGCGGCACGCTTCCGTGCCGACGGCGCCGACGTCATCGACGTCGGCTGTCTGCCCGACACGCCGTTTCCCCACCTCGAGGAGTGCGTCGAAGCGCTGCGCGCCGAGGGTTTCGCGGTCAGCATCGATTCGCTCGACCCGCGCGAGCTCGAACGCGGTATCGCCGCCGGCGCCGACTACTGCTTCAGTCTCACCGACGAGACCTTGCACCTCGCGACCCACGGCGAGTGTATGCCCGTGCTCATCGCCGAAAATCCGCGCGACCTCGATGCCCTGTGCCGCACCATCGATCGCTACGCGGTGCACGGCCGGCCGTTCTATGCCGACCCGGTAGTCGACGTCATCCACCATGGCTTTACGCGCTCCCTGGTGCGCTACGCCACGCTGCGCGAGCGCTACCCCGACATCGAGATCATGATGGGCATCGGCAACCTGTCGGAATTGACCCACGCCGATACCCTCGGCATGAACACGCTGCTGCTCGGCATCGTCTCGGAGCTCGGGATCACCGGCGTGCTGACGACCGAGGTCAGCGCCCATTGCCGCAGCGTCGTGCGCGAGGTCGACCACGCGCGCCGCGTGATGTACGCCGCGCGCGAGGACAACATGCCGCCGCGACACATCGACGAGTCATTGCTCGCGCTGCACGAGCGACGTCCGTTCGTCTACAGCAGCAGCGAAGTGGCCGACCTCGCCCGCGCGGTCAAGGACGACAACTTCCGCATCCAGGTCAACGCCGACGGTATCCACGTCTACAACCGCCACGGCCTGCATCACGGCAACGACGCCTACGAACTCTACCCGCAGCTCGGTGTCGACGACGATGCGCCACACGCGTTCTATCTCGGGCTCGAACTCGCACGCGCCGAGATCGCCTGGCAACTCGGTAAGCGCTACGACCAGGACGAGCCGCTCGGCTGGGGCGTGGTACGCCCGCGCCCACGCGATGACAAGCGCCACTTCGCCGCCGAGCGCAGCACGCTCAAAGCACGCCGGGCACAGCGTCGCAAGCGCCGCGAGAGCGATTGATCCTCGCCGCCGCGGCGCGCCCGGGCCCGGCTTCGCGCAGCGCGATGCTCAGCGCGCCCGGTCGCGTTCCCCGTTCGCGCGTTCCCGCTTCGCGCGGGCGTCGTCACCCGCCCGCGCCGGGCCGCCGCGCACCGTTCCCGGCGGCAGCACGCTCAAGCCCATGCCGAGCAGCAACCACGCCAAGGTGGCCCAGTACGATCCATAGAACGCGAGGTGGGCATTGAGCGGAAACCACGCAACCAGCGCACACAGCAGCCAGAGCGGCGCCAGGGGTGCCGCGCGCACGCGCCAGGCAAGTGTCGTCAACACGACGTAGAAGCCGAGCAGACCGGCAAGACCGATGATGCCCGACTCGGCGGCGACTTCGAGCACGAGCAGGTGCGGATGGGTCTGACCTTCGCCGTCGTTGCGTGCCATCCAGAAATCGTCGGGGGCCGCGTGCGCCGGGTAGGCATGACGGTAACCGCGCGGGCCGACACCATTGAGCCAGTTGTCGAGAAACATCGCGCTCCCCGTCCGCCACAGCGTGACGCGGTAGGAGGTGGCGCGATCGATCGCGGCGATATCGCCGCTGACCACGTCGGCACTGCGCGCGAGTTGCTGGCGCAGCGCCGGATTGAAAGCGATCGCACCGGCGACGACGATGACGACGAGCGCGCCATGCCACCAGCGCGGTCCGCGCCGGGGACCACGCGAGCCGTTCGCGAGCAGCACCAGGTAGCCGCCGACCCCGACCACGAGCATCAACCAGGCGCTGCGCTTGAGCGACATCAGGATCACGATCGCGAGAGGCACGTGCAGCAACCACAGGCGCGGAAAGTCGCGGCACCAGTGGCGCACGATCTCGAGTACCAGCGGCGCGAACACGGCCAGGAACAGGCCGAGCCGCTGCTTGGGATGGAACACTCCCTTCAAGACCTGCCCGTCGTAGGGATAGCCGAACAAGTCGACATGCCAGATCAATTGGACGAAGGCGTCGAGCCCGACGAATATCACCAGCGCGACCACGCCCTGCGCGACGAGGCGGTGTACCGCCGGACGCGTGCATACGCAGACCAGGTACCAGGCGGCGGGGAGGAAATGGAGATACAGCAGCACGGTCTTGGTCGCGTGGCGCGGCTCCACGGCATCGACCAGGGCGACCAGCATCGGTATCCAGACGCAGCCGAACAGCACCAGTAGCGGGCGCACCGCGGCGGCGTTCGGTGGCGGCACGCGGCGCACCATGAAGACCAGCCCGCAAAGGCCCATCAAGGCGACCGGGTAATGCACCAGGTTCTCGCTCGCGAACAGCGCGAACGTGAGCAACACCAGCGCGGCGTGGGCATAGTCGCCGAAGCCGGCGCCGGCGCCGGGCAGCAGCCCGGACCGCGTTTCCGTGGAGGACAAGGGGTCGCGCCTCAGGACAGCGCCTGAACGAGCAAGCGGTGGGTCTGCTCGGGCCTCTCGCTCATCATGATGTGGCCGCAATCGCCGATGACATCGACCGCGCAGGTCGGGATCACGTTGGCGAGCTCGCGCGCGCTGGCCGTCGGCGTCATGCGATCCTCGCTGCCACAGATCAGGCGCGTGCGCGCACTCACCCGGGCGGCTGCAGCATAGCCCTCGACGTAGGCATTGCAGGCGTAGAGATCGGCATGCAACAGCCCCGGTCGCGCGCGCTCGATCAGGCGCAGCGCGGCGTTCACCATGGTGATGCCGGCGACCGGGTTGCCACCCGTGAGGGCGCGCGTGCCATGGCCCCACAGGACCATCATGTCGCGTGCCAGCGGGCTGTCGACCGCGGCCTGTTCGAGCAACGGCGGCGCCACGGCCATCGGCAGCGCACAGCCCAGCAGCGCGAGCCGCTCGACGCGCTCGCCGGCCCGGCCGGCGAGTTCGAGCGCGGCGAGCGCCCCCATGCTGTGTCCGGCGACGGCCGCCCGCGCGATGCCGAGCGCGTCGAGGCAACGCTCGAGCCACGCGGCCATGTCCTCGATGCTCGCGAGCGGCGCACCGTCGGAGAGCCCGTGCGCGGGCAGGTCGACGGCGATCACGTCGCGCCCGGCATGCAGGAAATAGCGCGTGTGGTAGACCCAGATGCTGTGGTCCATGGCGGCGCCATGGACGAGCACCACGACCGGGGCGTCAGTGCCGCCCGTGATGCGACCGGCGGCAAAGGTGCGCGCGCCATCGACCTCGAAATACATGTGCGACTCCTGGCTCCTGGCGTGGGTATTCAGGCAGCGTGCGTTTGGATCATTTCTGCGAGCGGTAGAGCGCGCGCGACAAGTCGTCGATCAGGTCGTCCGGCTCCTCGAGCCCGATCGACAAGCGCACCAGCCCCGGCGAAATGCCGGCTTCGGCCAGCGCGTCGTCGTCCATGCGCGCGTGAGTGGTGCTGGCCGGATGGATCACGAGCGACTTGGCATCGCCGACATTGGCGAGGTGCGAGAACAGCTTGAGGCTCTCGATCAGCTTGCGCCCGGCCGCGCGCCCGCCCTTGATCTCGAAGCTGAACACCGCGCCGGGGCCGCGCGGCAGCAAGCGAGCGGCGAGCGCGTGATCGGGGTGATCGGGCAAGGCCGGATGGGTGACGTCGCTGCAGGCCTCGTGGGCAGCGAGGAACTCGGCCAGCTTGCGTGCATTGGCAACATGGCGCGCCATGCGCAGCGAGAGCGTCTCCAGGCCCTGCAGCAGACCGAACGCGCTGGTCGCCGGCAGCGCCGCGCCGAAATCACGCAGTCCCTCGCGGCGCGCACGGATGATGAAGGCCTGCGGGCCGAACTCCTCGGCGAAATTGAGGCCGTGAAAGCCGGCGTAAGGCTGGGTCAACGTGGTGAAGCGCTCCGGCCAGCGCAGCCAGTCGAAGCGGCCGCCGTCGACGACTGCGCCGCCCATGGTGGTGCCATGGCCGCCGATGAACTTGGTCAGCGAATGCACCACGATGTCGGCACCGTGCTCGAGCGGGCGCAGCAGGTGCGGCGTGGTCAGCGTGGAATCGATGACGAGCGGCAGGCCGGCGTCGTGGGCGCGCGCCGCCACTGCCTCGATGTCGAGCACCTCGCAGCGCGGATTGGCAACCGTCTCGGCGAACACCAGGCGGGTCTCGGGACGCACGGCGGCGGCAAAGGCAGCGGGGTCGCGTGGGTCGACGAAGGTCGTCTCGATCCCGAAACGGGGCAGCGTATAGGACAACAGGTTGTGCGTACCGCCGTAGAGCGCGCGCGAAGCGACGATGTGATCGCCGGCGCCCGCGAGCGTGGTGATGGCGAGATGAATCGCCGCCATGCCGCTGGCGGTCGCGACCGCGCCGACACCGCCTTCGAGCATCGCCAGGCGTTCTTCCAGCACCGCGACGGTGGGGTTGCCGATGCGCGAATAGACGTAACCCGAACGCGCGATGTCGAAGCGCGACGAGGCTTCGTCGGTATCGTTGAACACGAACGATACCGACTGGTAGATGGGCTGCGCGCGCGCGCCGGTGAGCGGGTCCGGCTGTTGGCCGCCGTGCAGCGCCAGCGTGTCGAAGCCGAGATGCTTGGGTCCTGACATGTGTGACGTTCCCGCGTGGCTGAAGCGCGGCATGGTAGCCGACGGCCTGCAAAAAAAAACCCCGCCCTGGCGGGCGGGGTCAATCATGCTGAGACCGGGCACGATACCGGCCTAGCGGCACTACCCGGCGGGAGGAAACATCCGGATTCGCCGGCGCCGCGAACGACGCCGCACGATTCCCTGACGGCTCACACGCCACCGTGTAAGCGGGAACGGCACCCGCACCCGGGACTGTGCAAGATCGTTGCCAAACCCGTCATCGACAGGAAATCAACGAGTTGCATCAATGCTGGGCACAGTCACCGCCGAACGTGTAAAGATTCCCGCTCGCGCCGCCGGTATCGGGATCGGGCGGCGCCCACCCGCGCGACTCACATGTCGCTGTGGGAACGGGAATTTTCCCTCTTTTTCGAGGTGTCAACATCCTTGACAGCCCGCGCCCGGGCCGGCGCGGCGCGAAACAGCTTCGCGCGCACGGTGGCACGGTACTCGGTGGGCGTGAGCAGCATTTCGCGCTGGAACAGCCGCGTGAAGTAGCCGGCGTCGGCGTAACCGACACGCCAGGCGATGTCGCTCACGCTGAGGTTGGTCTGCTCGAGCAGTTCCTTGGCGAGCCGGAGACGACGCATCTGCCACCAGCTACGCGGGCTCGCCCCGGTTGCGGCGCGAAAGCGTCGCTCGAGCGTCCGCACGCCGACGTTCAGCCGCGCCGCGAGCTCGGCGACGGTCGACGGCTGGGCGAGGTGGTCGTCGATCCAGGTCTGAGCCTCGACCACGATCTCGTCGGGGGAAGCGCTCGCGTCGCCATCGAGGTAGCGATACTCGGCGTAGGTGCGGCGGATCTCGTGGGAGAAATTGCGCTCCACGTGCTGCGCGCTGGCGCGGTCGAAGAAACGCTCGATGAGATGCACGGTGACGTCGGCCAGCGAATTGATGCTGGCCGCGCAGTACAGCGGACCCGCCTGGGTAATGAAATAGTCGCGTTTCAGCTCGACCTGCGGATAGCGCCGCGCGAAACGGCCGAAGTTCGCCCAGTGCGTGGTCGCCGCGCGCCCATCGAGCAGCCCGCTCGCGGCGAGCAGGCTGACCCCGGTGCTGACCGCGGCGAGCAGGGCGCCGGCGTCCTGCTGCGCGCGCAACCAGGGCGCGAGCTCCGGCACCCGTGCGATGACCTGCTCGGGATGGCGCCACAGCGCCGGCAGGTAGACCAGGTCGAGCGAGGGGCAGTCGGCCAGCGCGACATCGGGGGCGAGCGGCAGGCGGCCGCGACCGCCGTCGCCGCCGGCATCGACGAGCCACAACCTCAGGTCCGACCCCCGGCGCCGCTGCGCGCGGCGGTGGTCGCTCGCGGCCAGCCACATTTCGTAGGGCAAAGCGGTGCCGGTGGTGAGCATGCCCGGCGTCATCACGAAGCCGATCCCGAGTCGCGCCGGGGCAGCCGTTTCAGTCATCGTGGAAGCTCGGGGCGTCGTGTCGCATTTGCCTGATTATACGACGCACATGCCCGCTCCTGTCGTGCCCCGGCGCCTCCCTACAATAAGCGCCCACATAATCGAGAGGGCGAGCATGACGCGCTTACCGGTCATCGTCGGCTTCGGCGGCATCGGCGCCGCAGGGCGTTCATCCTTCCACCACGCCTACCGCCGCACCATCTGGGAAAGCCTCGACGACAGCGCCAGGCGCCAGACCGTCAGCGCGCTCGCGGCAATGATGAACCTGGCGACGCTGCGCGACGGCGTCCTGGTCGACCCGGCGGGACAGGCGCTCGACGCCACCGCCTACGCCGCACTCGAATCACGTGTGCTCGACGGCACCCTGATCCGGCGCTTGGAAAGCGAACGTTTCGACCCCGACCACGTGCCCGGCAACCTGGCCCTCGCGCTGCAGGGCGATGCCGGCGGCACCAATACGCTGAGCTTCGCCAGGCGCGACCTGCCGTCCGTGTTGCCCGCGGGTTGGCACGTCCGCCACGATGACGGCGAGCGCGTCACCGTTGCCATCGACGGCGGCACGGTCATGGTGGAGACCACGCGCCGGCTCGCCGTGCAATCGGCCGGCCAGCTGCCGAGCGGCTTCGACCCGGCGGCGCTCTACCCCTCGCGCTTCCATCCGCGCGGCCTGCAACTCGCCATCGTCGCCGCGTCCGACGCAGTGCGGGCCAGCGGCATTCCCTGGAGCACTATCACCGAGCGTGTACACGCCGACGAAATCGCCGTCTACGCGGCGAGCGCCATGGCCCAGCTCGACGGCTGCGGCACCGGTGGCATGCTGCAGGCGCGGCTACGCGGCAACCGCGTCAGCTCCAAGCAGCTGCCGCTCGGCCTGAACACCATGCCGGCCGATTTCGTCAACGCCTACGTCCTCGGCAGCGTCGGTGCCACCGGTGCCAACGCGGGCGCCTGCGCCACGTTCCTCTACAACCTGCGCCTGGCGGTCGAGGACATCCAGTCCGGGCGGCGCCGCGTCGCCGTGGTCGGCAACGCCGAGGCGCCGCTGGTGCCCGAAGTGATCGAAGGTTACGCGGCGATGAGTGCGCTCGCGACCGACGAGAACCTGTGCAAGCTCGACGGGCTCGAGACGCCGGACTATCGCCGTGCGAGCCGCCCGTTCGGCGACAACTGCGGCTTCACGCTGGGTGAGTCCGGCCAGTACTTCATGCTGATGGACGATGCCCTCGCCCTCGAGCTCGGCGCCGATATCCACGGCGCGGTCACCGACGTCTTCGTCAACGCCGATGGCTTCAAGAAATCGATCTCCGCGCCCGGCCCCGGCAACTACATCACGCTGGCCAAGTCGGTCGCCGCGGCACGCGCGCTGCTCGGCGACGATGTCGTGCGCCGTCACAGCTTCATCCAGGCGCACGGCTCCAGCACACCGCAGAATCGCACCACCGAGACGCGCATTTTCGACCTCGTCGCGCGCGCATTCGGCATCCACGACTGGCCGGTCACGGCGGTCAAGGCGTTCGTCGGACACTCCCTGGCACCGGCCAGCGCCGACCAGCTGGTCAGCTCGCTGGGCGTGCTGCGCCATGGCATCCTGCCCGGCATCAAGACCGTCGATCGGCTCGCCGACGATCTCCATGCCGAGCGGCTGTCGATCGCGCTCGATGACATCGAGCTCGGTGACCGCGCCGCGATCGCGTTCCTCAACTCCAAGGGTTTCGGTGGCAACAACGCGACCGGCACGGTGCTCGCGCCGCGGCTCGCCGAGGCGATGATCGCGCGCCGTCACGGGCCGCGCGCGATGGACGCGTGGCGCAAACGCCGCGAGGCCGTACTCGCCGCGGCCGCGGCCTATGATGCCGAGTGCATGGCCGGTCCGATGCGACCCATCTACCGCTTCGGAGATGCGCTCATCGACGAATCGCAGATTGTCCTCGACGACCGGCACATCACCATCCCGGGCTTCGCACTCGGCGTCGACCTGCCGACCGAGAACCGCTACGCGGACATGGTCGAGTGAGTACGGCTACGCCCCGTGGTGACGCCGACCACTGCTTTGTCTGCGGCCAGGCCAACCCGATCGGGCTGAGGATCCGCTTCGCGCTCGACGGCGAACGCTGCCGCGGCCATTACACCTCGACCGGCGACCATGCCGGCTTCGACGGCGTGACCCATGGCGGC
>Ga0180436_10002957_pt1 | contig 15785 bp, 12 predicted proteins | sample SS_ome_2_FD_132434 | JGI IMG/M metagenome (GOLD analysis project Ga0180436, IMG submission 132434) | Hypersaline lake sediment archaeal communities from the Salton Sea, California, USA - SS_3_S_2 metaG | ecosystem: Environmental > Aquatic > Non-marine Saline and Alkaline > Hypersaline >...
TCGCGTAGGCGTTGCCGCGGTTCTGCTCGTCGGACGAGATCTCGCCGTCGCCGTCGCTGTCGTTGAAGAAGTACGGGTGCCCGTCGGCGTAGCCGATCGGCTGCCCGACGACCTCCGTCGCGTACTGCTGGATGAGGCCGAAGAGGACGTAGCGGAGGTTGTACAACTCGGTGTAGATGCCGGTCGTGATGTCGCCGTCGCCGTCGTAGTCGACGAACGAGCCGGGCGCGCGGATGTCCTTCAGGTCCGCGACCGTCTCGACGCCCGTGTGGCACGTGGCGCAGGTGGCGACGTCGAGCTGCAGGCTGTGCGGGTCGTGGCAGCTCTGGCAGGTGTCGTAGCCCTCGGCGTGGTCGAAGCGCGGCTCGTACCACTTGCCGGGGTACTCGAAGCCGCCGCCCGCGTCGGCGCCGTACAGGGTGGCAGCCGCCGTGTAGTAGTGGATGTTGACGAAGCCCTGCTCCGCCATGACCTCGTCGTGGTCGACGCCCGCACGCTCGATGGCGCCGGCGACCGTCGCGCCGCTGGCGCGGCCCTGGTGGCACTCCATGCACACGGCCTCGCGGCCGAGGCCCGTCAGGAGCTCGCCGGAAGGCATGGTGACCTCGGTCTGGGCGACCGTGACGTCGTTGTGACAGGTGGTGCACTGCAGGATGCCGGGCGCGGCGTCGGCGTCGACGCTGCCGGCCGCGGAGCCGTCGAGGCCGATGAAGTCGTGGAAGCCCTCGTTCGCGTGGCACTTGGCGCAACGGGCGGGCACGGCAACCGGGTCGCTGTCGTTCCAGTAGGTGAACGAGCGTGACGTGAGGTCCGCGTGCGGGCTGCGAACCCAGGCGTCGAAGAAGGGAATCTCGAGTTGATCGTAGGTGAGGATCGGCGCCTCGCCCTGGGCACTGGCCGTCAGGCCCGCCGGCGAGCCTCCGGTGTTGGCCGCGATCAAACCGATGCCGATCGCGAGCACGATGAGAACGGGAAGGAATGCGATGGGCCTCATCCGACGTCACCTCCGAGCTTTCCGGCACCCGCCCGCCCGGCACGGGCGACGCGAGGCTTCGGATCCAGCTTCATGGATGAGTCTAGCATGAGCGCTTGGCGAGCGTGTGGTGAGAACGTCACCCAGGACACGGTCCGACGGGGCTCGTGCAGGACGTTCACGAGCGCGCCGAAACGGCACGGGCCCGGGACGTTGGTCCCGGGCCCGTGCAGGCCATGGGGTCGGGGTCGGTGCGCCGCCCGCTACCAGGCGTACGCCTTCGGTGCCTCGCCGCCGGGGCCCGGGAAGATCTCGTCGAGGGCCCTCAGCGTCGCCTCGTCGAGCGTGATCTCGGTGGCGCGTACGGCGCTCTCGAGCTGCTCGATCGTGCGCGGACCGATGATCGGCGCGGTGACGACCGGGTTGTGCAGCAACCACGCCAGGGCGACCGTCGCCGGTGCCTCGCCGATCTCGCGGCACAGGGCCTCGTAGCGCTCCAGCTGCGGACGCTTCGCCTCGATCTGCTTCTGCACGCCCTCCGACACCCGCCGGCCGGCGTCGAGCTTCTCGAGGACGCCGCCGAGCAGGCCGCCGCCCAGCGGGCTCCAGGGGATGAGCCCGAGGCCGTAGTGGCGGCACGCGGGGATGACCTCGAGTTCGACCATGCGGTTGTCGAGGTGGTAGATGCTCTGCTCGCTCGCCAGCCCCATCATTCCGCGCCGCGCGGCCTCCTGGCAGGCGGTGGCGATGTCCCAACCGGCGAAGTTCGAGGAGCCGACGTAGACCACCGAACCCTGCTTGACCAGCGCGTCGAACGCCTGCCAGGTCTCGTCCCACGGGCACTCGCGGTCGATGTGGTGCATCTGGTAGAGGTCGATGACGTCGGTCTGGAGACGCCGTAGGCTGCCCTCACAGTGCTTGCGGATCTTGTACGCGGAGAGGCTGCGGCCGTCGGTGTTCGGCTCCGCTCGGTCGTCCTTGCCGTTGGCCGGGTTGAACACCTTCGTCGCCAGCACCACGGCGTCGCGGCGGCCGTCCCCGAGCGCGAACCAGTTGCCGAGGATCCGCTCCGTGTGGCCGTGCTCGACGGCCCAGCCGTAGACGTCGGCGGTGTCGAAGAAGTTGATGCCGAGTTCGAGCGCCCGGTCCATGATAGCGAAGGACTCGTTCTGGCTGGTGTGCCAGCCGAAGTTCATCGTGCCGAGGCAGAGGTCGCTGACGAGGACGCCGTGCTTGCCAAGGCGCTTGTGGCGGATGCTCATGGCGGGCTCCTTCCGAATCCGTGGATGCGTGTGTCCAGGATACGCCGGGCGCGTGCGCAGCACGCGTACGCGGTACCGTCGTCGCATGGAGATGACGGGCAAGGTCGCCCTGGTGACCGGGGCGGGACGTGGCTTGGGATGGGGCGTCGCGCGCGCGATGGCGCGCGCGGGGGCCCGGGTGCTGCTCACCGACGTCGAGGAGGCAGACCTGAGCGCCGTCGTCGCCGGAATCGTGGCCGATGGTGCGGCGGATGCCGGCGACGTCCGGGGCCGGCGGCTCGATGCCGCGGATGCGGCCGACGTGCGCGCCGCGATCGACGAACTCGTGCGCGATTGGGGTCGCATCGACGCGTACGTGCATGCGGGCGTGTTCATGCCGCTGGAGCGCTTCGAGCGCCTGTCGCCGGCGGACTTCCAGCGCGTGATGGACGTCGGGTTCGGCGGCCTGGTGAACGGGGCGCGGGCCGCTTGGGACGCCATGCGTTGCCAGGGCGGCGGCCACCTCATCGGGATCGCCAGCGGGTCGAGCCTGCGCGGCTTCGTCGACGAGGTTGCCTACTGCGCCGTGAAGCACGCGCAGGAGGGCTTCGCCAAGGCGCTGGCGTTGGAGGCGGCGGTCGACGGGGTCCCCATCGCCGTCAACACCATCGGGCCTGGCAGACCGATCAAGCCGACGCGCATGACCTGGGCCGAGCTGGAGTGCGTTCCCGCGGAGGAGCGCGCCGCGTGGGCCGACCCGACGGAACTCGGCCGCGCGTTCGTGTGGCTCGCCTGCCAGCCGCCCGGACGCTTCAACGGGTTGCGTTTCGACGCCGGTCCGATCCTCGACACGATCGCCCGAGAGGGGCCGGACTTCGCGTTCGCGCCGGAGAAGGTGACGATGTACCCGGACGACCTGCGGGCGCGGGAGGCCTGGCGGGCCGCCTACCCCGGCTGAGGGGGCGGCCGGCTACTCGGCCGTCTCCTCGTCCCAGTCGTCGAGGAAGGCGTGCCAGGCGGCCTCGGCTTCCGCGAGCGGGAGGCCCAGGCGGCGCTCGAAGGCCGCCAGAACGGCGGCCGCATCGAGCGCCAGGTTGGCATCGTCGAGGAACGCCCGGAAGGCCGCGATGCGCTCCGGGTCGGCGTGCCCTGCGCCCAGCAGGTGGGTGACGAAGGAACCGGCGGTCGGGTAGGTGATGCCGTCGGGCAGCGCCAGGAACGCATGGTTGCCGTGCGCCAGCGGCGTGAGAGCCGGCAACTCACCCCGCTCGCGGGCCTCCTGGGCGTTGCCGTGCACCGTCTTGCCGTACCAGGCGCCGAGCCGCGGCGGCAGTCCGCGTTCGGAGAGCGTCGCCGCGTCGAAGTAGACCTCGGGCCAGGTGTAGGTCATGGCGATGCCCTCCATCCAGAAGTTCGCGAGCCGCAGCGGACGAGCCGTCGGCGTCGTCAGGAGGTGCATGACTTCGTGGGCGTCGGCTGCATGGATGCTGACCGTCGCGTCGTGCGCCAGGATCGCCCGGCCGTTCGTGTCCCAGCCAGTGAGCGCGCGCAACGTCTCGCGGTCGGGGAAGACGTAGGTGTCGATGCGTCCGGGCATGCGCCAGGCCGGACCGACCTCGTCGAGGAAGGCGAGCAGGCGATCCGTGGCCGCGGCGGGAACCTCCTCGTAGTCCGCCCCGAGGAGCGTGAGGTAGCGCAACTCCGTCCCGTGGACGACGCCGCTGGCGGCGACCTCCCAGTGCCCGCGTGGGAGCCGGTGGTGGGCCCATGGCGTGCAGGCCGCGAGGGCGGCCAAGCTGCAGAGCGAGAGCACGGCGGCGATCGTGCGGCACGCGTTCATCCGGTCTCCTGCCGGGCCGCCGCACGCCCACGCTGCCTGGCCGTGGCGGGGACGCCCGAGCCGGACGCCCGCGCCACGCGACACGTCGGGCTCAGTTCCCGAAGCGTTCCGTCAACCATGTCGAGAGGGTCTCCGGCAGCTCGGACAGGAAGGCCATCTCCAGGCGCAGGTACTCGTCGAGCGCGCCCGTCTCGGCCCGCTGGAACAGGTGGTTGGCCTCCGGCAGCACCGCGACGGTGACGTCGTCGTTGCCGGCCGCGGCCAGCGCGGCCTCGAAGGCCGACAGGTTCTCGTCGAGGTCGACCTGCGCGTCGAGCGCCGCGAAGACCCCGAGCACGGGCGCCGTGACGCGCGACCAGTCGTCGGCGGGGTCGTAGGTGAGGAAGAAGCGCATCCAGGGCTCCTGGAACGCCGCCGCGCCCGCGGCCGCCTGCTGGGCCACGTAGGCGTCGACGTCGGCAATCTGCGCCCGCGCCTCGGCGGGCAGGGCGGCGACCTGGGCGGCCGTCGTCTCCGCGAGGAACGACTCGAGGCCCACCCAGTCCTCGGCCAGCGCCAGTTCCACCACCTGCTTCTGCTGCGCGGCGGCCTCGGCGACCCGTTCCGAGGTCATGCCGCTATCGGCCGAGATGCGCGCGACCTGCGAGACCACGACCTCGGTGTACGGCAGCGCCGAAGGCGCCATCGCGATGACGAAGGCCACCTCGGGCGCGCGGGCGCCGACCATCGCGACGATGGCGCCACCCTCGGAGTGCCCGAGGACCCCGACGCGCTGCGGATCGACGTCGGGTCTCGCCGCCAGGGTGCGGACGGCGGCCTCGAGGTCGTCGGCCAGGTCGGCCGAGGTGGCGTTCGCGTGGTCGCCGGTCGACGCGCCGACGCCGCGCTCGTCCCAACGCAGGACGGCGAAGCCGGCGCGGGTGAGGTGATCCGCGAGCCACCGAAGCGGCTCGTAGCCGGGCAGCGCCGGGTTGGCGCCGTCGCGGTCCTGGGCGCCGGAGCCACTCACCAGCGCCACGGCCGGGTGCGGTCCCGGGGTCTCGGGGAGCGACAGCACGCCCGCCAGCGTCGCGCCGGCCGCATCGAACGCGATCTCCTCGAGCGCGTAGGGCAGGTCGGCCGGGTCGATCGCCTGCGGCTCGGCGATCTCCACCTCGAAGCCGAGCAGGATCTCGTTGACGGCCGCGTTGACCCCCTGCGCGTACGCCGGCTGCGTCGCCTGGACCAGCATGAGCACGGTGATCCCGCCGCGTTCGCGGCTGATGGCCGCCACGAGGTCGTCACCGACGACGTACAGGCGCTGCGTCCAGACCGCGTCGGGCAGCGCGACCGGCGCCGTCTGCAGCGGCGCGGCGGCGAAGGCGGCGTCGAGCGACGGATCGACCAGGATCGCCAGCGCGGCCGCGACGACGTCCATCTCCTCGCCGATCGGCGCCAGCAGGTGGATGACGCCGTCCGAGGAGGTCGGGCGCGTGAGGGTGGCGACGTCGGGGGTGGCCTCGACGGTCCAGCCCGCGGGGATGGGTGCCGTGTAGCGGCCCTGAGGGTCGACGTAGCGACCCTCCTGACCGAGCGCCGAGCCGACCAGCAAGGCGAGGGTGAGCGAGACGGCGAGCTTGCGGATCATGACGTGCCTCCTTGCGGTGCGGGCGCCGGGGCGTCCGCGGGCTTCAGAACTCCTCGTGCCGCACGCGCCAGACGGCCAGCGCGAGGAACGCGACGATCCACAGGGGAACGGCCAGCAGCGGCCATGGCGTCACGAGCGGGCCGCCCTGCGCCAGGACGGTCGCCATCCTTCCGAGCACCCAGGGACCCGCGTGGGCGAGCGCCGGTGCCACGGCGAGCACGACGTCGGCGCCGACGAGCACCGCCAGGCCGACGGCGAGGACGGTGCCCCGGTTGCGCGCGACGGCACCGAGCATCAGCGTCAACGCAGCGTAGAAGGCGAGGTTGAGGGCGAGCAGGCCGACCGCCGCCGTGTAGCGCCCGAGCGTCAGCGCACCGCCGGCCTCCCACGACAGGACGCCGTAGGCGATCGACGTCGGCAGCAGCAAGGCGACGACGAGTAGCGCCAGCGTATGGACGGCGAACTTGGCCACCACGAAGGCGGTCCGGGAGGCCGGCTTCGTCAGCACCCAGGCGGCCGTGCCGGTCTGCCTTTCGCCGACGATCGCGCCGTGCAGCAAGATGACCGCGCCGATCGGCAGCGCCAAGCCGCCCATCTGGAACACCATGTCCAGGGCTGCCTCGAACGTGCCGCCGGCCTCGGCGGCGAACAGCTCGCGCATGAACACGAGCGGCAGCGACAGCGGTGCCACCAGGATCGCGAGCCACACCAGCGGTTGGACCCAGGCGCTGCGTGTGCGGGTCCACTGCGCCGCCTCGTTGCGCGCGAGGTTGCCGAAGCCGAGCCACGCGCCGCGGCCGGCAACCGGACGTAGGTGGGCGCCCGCGGCGGGCACGCTCATCGCGCCACCTCCGCACCCTGCACCAGTTGCATGAAAACCTCCTCGAGCTCGAAGCTGCGCCGGCGGAAGTGGGTCACGACGGCGTCGGGCGTGTCCATGACGCGGCGCAGGAGTTCGATCCTGGCGATCGCCTCGTCGTGCACCGCGACGTGGAGGGTCACGCCTCCGTCGGCCGCGGGGTGCTCGCCGACGTCCGCCACCCACGGCAGCGCGCGCAGCGCCTCCAGGGTGCCGTCCGGCGACCGCTCCAGGCCGATCAGGTAGGTGGTCGCGCCGTCGCCCGTCAGCAACTCGTGGGTGGGCGCCTGGGTGATCAGCCGACCGCGGGTGAGGATGGCGACGTGGTCGGCCACGCGTTGCACGTCGTCGAGGATGTGGGTCGAGAAGAGCACCGTCGTGTGCGCCCGGAGCCGGTCGAGGATCGACAGCACCGCGTGGCGCCCGACCGGGTCGAGCGCGGCGGCGGGCTCGTCCATGATCAGCAGCTCGGGCGCGTTGACCTGCGCCTGGGCGATGCCGAGCCGTTGGCGCTCGCCGCCCGAGAAGCCGCGGATCGGCCGGTCGGCCTTGTCCGCGAGCCCGACGAGCTCGAGCATCTCGTCGATGCGGTCCTCGATCGCGCGCGCGGGCCCGGCGTAGAAGAAGCGCGCGGTGAAGCGCAGCGTCTCCCGCGCCGTCTGGTGCTCGTAGAAGCGCGGGTCCTGCGCCAGGAAGCCGACGCGGCGGCGCACCTCGAGGCTGTCGCGGGCCGCGTCCTTGCCCAACACCTCGGCGCGCCCCGCGCTCGGCCGCGACAGCCCGACCAGCATGCGCATCGCCGTCGTCTTGCCGGCGCCGTTGGGTCCGAGGAAGCCGAAGACGGAACGGCGCGGCACCCGCAACTCGAGCGCGTCGAGGGCGGTGAAGTCGCCGAAGCGTTTGGTGAGGCCGTGGGTCGCGATGGCGAAGTCGGTGGGGGGGTCGATCTCGGGCGTCGGGGGCTCTGTCACGGTCGTCCTCCGGGCGGGAAACGAGGCATGGGCAGCCGACCGCCCCCCTTACCCTATGCCCGGCGCCGCCGGCAGCGAATCAGCCGAAGGGTGGAGAGGGTAGAGGAGGCAGCGGGCAATCGGTGGGCCGGGGTCGTCGGCCGGAAGCCGTTCATCCGCCCTTCACGAGCGGCCTCACCACCTTCGAGAGCATGAAGCGCAGGGCCTTCGAGCGGTAGGAGCTGTCGCCGAAGCTTCCGATCACGTACGACTCGGTTCCAGGGTGGAAGAACATGAACGCACCCGTGACGCCCACGCAGCCCCAGCAGTTGTATGCCGCCGGCATGAGCAGCGGCACCGTCACCACCTTCCAGGTCGCGTATCCGTAGCGCATCCCGGGAAGTGAGCGGTGATCGTCGTCCAGCATGCGGTCGAGCGTTCCCTCCGTCACCAGCCTGTGCTCGACGAGGGCTTGCATGAACGCGAGGTAGTCGTCGAGTTCCGCCGTGACGCCGCCACCGGCGAAGTCGAGGCGAGAGAACCGGGTGTCGCCGGCGTAGTTCACACCGTCGACGTAGAGGTCAGCGACGGGCTGGTCCGAGTCGACGGCCGGCCGTGAGTACCCCTGCATGTAGGCACTGTCCAGGCCGAGCGGCGAGAAGATGTGCTCGTGGAGCGCCAGGTGGAACGGAGCTCCAGTGACCTGCTCCACGATCAGTCCTAGGAGGTGGTAGTTGGTGTCGGTGTAGTGGTGTCGCTGACCCGGTCTCGCCTTTGGGCTCAGGTGCTCCTTCCCCCACAAGACTGCCTTCCGCGGCGTGAGCTCCAGCGAAGGGTCGTCACGCATCCGTTGCAGCAGTGGCCAGAAGTTGTCAGCCAGGCCCGAGGACTGGTTGAGCAGGTGACGAACCTGGATCTGGTCCGAGAGGTCCTGGCCGCGGAACACGTGCAGTCCGCGCATGAGTTCGTCATCGAGGTAGGTGGCGATGGGGGCGTCGAACGTCAGGTCACCGGCATCGTGGAGCAGCCCGATCACGGTGGCCGTGAAGAGCTTGCCCACGCTCGTCATATGGATTGGCTGCCGGATGCTCGCCGGTGTCTCGCCGGTTACGCCCTCGGCAACGCGCAACGCCACGTCGCGCTTTGCAGACTCGACGAGGAGGTACGCGTTCTTGACGTTCCGGTCGCTCTGGACCTGCCGCCTGAAGGCTGCCTCGATCATCGATTGCAACGCGTTGCTCACAGTGACCTCCATGCCTGCACCGCGTTCGCGCACACGCCCGTCGACGAACGCCAACGATGGCCCCGGCACCGTGCCCAACCCCACCAGCGTCGCAAGGCATCGGCGCGGAGCTTCGGTTCATGCCGCTGCAGGGTGGACCGTCCAGCGCCGTCCAGTACGATGTTCGATGCTCACAGGTGGCCGCGCGCGGTGCCAAGGGACATTTCGACCGGGGGAGCCGAAACGCTCGTGCGGACTCCAGGCGCTGCGGCCGGCCGAGCAGGTGTGAGGCGGCACGCCAAAGCGCCAGCGGTACGCCTCGACACCGCCAAGGGCGCGGTGCCGAGGCGGTACGCCGCCGTGTCAGCGGTAAGCGTGGACACCGCGAAAGGCGCGGTGTCCACGCGTTACGCTGACCTGACGAAAGGGGCACCATGGACACGATCCGACTGACGGTCGGGCAGGCCCTCGTCCGCTTCCTGGCGGCGCAATGGACCGAGCGCGACGGCGTACGGCGACGGACGATTCCCGGCGTTTGGGCGATCTTCGGCCACGGCAACGTCGCCGGGCTGGGGCAGGCACTCGAGGAGTTGGGCGACGAGGTCGGGCTCCCCACCTACCGCGCCCAGAACGAGCAGGCGATGGTGCACGCGGCCGCGGCCTACGCCAAGCACGCCGATCGCCTGGCGACGTTCGCCTGCGCCGCCTCCGTCGGACCCGGCAGCGCGAACATGATCACGGCGGCGGCGGGCGCCACCGTCAACCGGCTGCCGGTGCTGCTGCTGCCGAGCGACCTCTTCGCCAACCGCCGCGTCGATCCGGTGCTGCAGCAGCTCGAGCACCCGCTCGAGCACGACGTCAGCCTCAACGACGCCTTCCGGCCGGTGTCGCGCTTCTTCACCCGCATCCACCGGCCCGAGCAGCTGCTCGCCGCCCTGCCCGAGGCGATGCGTGTGCTCACCGACCCGGTGGATACCGGCGCCGTGGTGATCGCTTTGCCAGAGGACGTGCAGGCCGAGGCGTGGGACTGGCCGCGCGCGCTGTTCGCGCCGCGCACGTGGCGCGTCCGCCGCCCGCCGCCGGAGGCGGAAGCGGTGGCGGAGGCCGCCGCCTGGCTGCGCGCGGCCCGACGGCCGCTGATCGTCGCCGGCGGGGGCGTCATCTACGCGGGCGCGAGCCGGGCCCTGGCCGGCTTCGCCGAGCGCTTCACGCTACCGGTCGTCGAGACCCAGGCGGGCAAGGGCGCGCTCCCCTGGGACCACCCCATGAACCTCGGTCCCGTGGGCGCCAACGGCGGCAGCGCCGGCAACGCGCTCGCGCGCGACGCGGACCTGGTGCTCGCGATCGGGACGCGGCTCTCGGACTTCACCACGGCGTCGATGACCGCGTTCCAGCACCCGCAGGTGCGCTTCGTGGGGCTCAACGTCGCTGCGTTCGATGCCCACAAGCTCGGCGCGTTGGCGTTGGTCGCCGACGCCCGGGTGGGCCTCTCGGCGCTGCACGCGGCCCTGGCCGCGTCCGAGGCACCCGGCGCGGGCGTGTCGCCGCCGCTCGCGCCACCGCCGTTCGCCGGCTCGAGCTCCGCCTACCGGGCCGAGATCGCCGACCTCAAGCACGCCTGGGACGCGACCGTCGACGACCTGCGGCGGCTGCGCCCGGGCGAGGGCACGCTGGCCCAGGCCGAGGTCATGGGCATCGTCAACGACGCGGTCGGCGGCGAGGCCGTGGTGATCAATGCGGCGGGGACCATGCCCGGCGACCTGCTCAAGCTGTGGCGCGGCAGCGACCCGAAGGGCTACCACGTCGAGTACGGCTTCTCCTGCATGGGGTACGAGATCCCGGCCGGAATCGGCGTCAAGCTCGCGGAGCCGGCGCGCGAGGTGGTCGTGTTCGTCGGCGACGGCTCCTACCTCATGCTCAACGCCGAGATCGTCACCGCCGTCGCCGAAGGACTCGCTTTCACGATCGTGCTCGTGGACAACCAGGGGTTCCAGTCGATCCATGGGCTGCAGCGCTCCGTGGGGGTCGGCTCCTTCGCCAACGAGCGCCGCGCACGTGACGAGGCCACGCGCCGGCTCGACGGTCCGGTCGTGCGCGTCGACTTCGTGCGCCACGCCGAGGCGATGGGCGCCCTGGCGCTCTACGCCGCCGACGAGCCGGGCCTGCGCAGGGCGCTCGAGGCGGCCCGGCAGAGCAAGCGCGTCGCCGTCATCGTGGTGCCGACGGACCCCGAGCGGCGGGTCCCCGGCTTCGACGGCTGGTGGGACGTGCCGGTCGCCGAGGTCTCCGGCAGCGGCGGCGTGCGCCAGGCACGGGCCGCGTACGAGACCGCCGCAGAGCGGCAGCGCGAGTACCGCGCGGCGCACCGTGAGGCCGCGGCGACGACCGGCACCGCCGACGACGAGGAGGCGACATCGTGAACGCGACCCTGGGCTTCGCGGTGATCGGCGCGGGACGCATCGGTGCCCTGCACGCTCGCCACCTGGCCGGCGCCGTCGAGGGCGCCCGACTCGTCCGGGTGGTCGACCCAGACCGCGCGGCGGCCGAGCGAGCGGCGATCGGCGGCGCCCGCTTCGGCGACGCCCTCGACGACGCCCTCTCGGACGCCGTCGTCGACGCCGTCCTCATCGCCTCGCCCACGAGTGAGCACGCCTGGCAGCTCGAGGCCGCGGCGGCCGCGGGCAAGGCGATCTTCTGCGAGAAGCCGATCGCCGACGAGTTGCCCGAGACCGTGCGCGCGATGGCGGCCGTGGAGCGCGCGGGCGTCCCCTTCCAGATCGGCTTCAACCGGCGCTTCGACCCCGCCTACGCCGAGGTGGCCCGGGCCGCGCGGGCCGGCGAGATCGGCAAGGTCGAGCTGCTCCGCAGCCAGTCCTCCGACCCGGGCCCCGCGCCCGAGGCGTACATCGCCGCGTCGGCCGGCTTCTTTCGCGACTCGGTCATCCACGACATCGACGCCGCGCGCTTCGTGGCGGGCGAGGTCGAGCGCGTCACCGCGTTGGGGCGGGTGCTCGTCGACCCGGTGTACGCCAAGTACGGCGACGTCGACACCAGCGTCATCACCCTGGAGTTCGTCTCCGGCGCCCTCGGCGTGCTGATGAACTCGCGCCGCACGGTGTACGGGCACGACCTGCGGCTCGAGGTCCACGGCGAGGCTGGCAAGCTCGTCGCCGAGGACGAACGCGCCACCAAGGTGTGGCGCTATGGGCCCGGCGGCCCGCGCGGCGACTACTACCACCACTTTCTCGACCGCTTCCGCGACGCCTACCGGCTGGAGGTGCAGGCGTTCGTCGACGCGGTCCACGCGGGTCGCGCGCCCGAACCCAGCGCGTTCGACGCCGTCGAGTCGCTGCGGGTCGCCGATGCCGCCGTGCGCAGCCTGCACGAGGGGCGACCGGTGCGGGTGAACGAGGTGACGGCGTGAGTGCGACGAATGCGGGCCGCAGTTCGGGCGCCGAGGCGTCCGAACTGCCCGCTACTCGAATGGCCGGAACGGCCATTCGAGTAGCCAACGCCCCCTGCTCCTGGGGCACGATCGAGGGCTTCGGCGAGACGACGCCGTGGTCGCAGATGCTCGACGAGCTGGTGGAGACGGGTTTCGTCGGCACCGAACTCGGCGATCTCGGCTACCTCCCGGACGAGCCCGCCGCCCTGCGGACGGCGCTCGGGACGCGCGGCTTGGCCATGCTGGGGGGCTTCGAGGGCGTCGAGCTGCGACGTCCGGGCGTCGTGGCCGAGCGCCGCGAGCGCATCCTGCGCGTCGCGCGCCTGCTGGCGGCGGTCGCGGACGTCGGCGAGCCGGGCCGCGCGCCCTACTTCATCCTCGCCGACGAGACCCGCGGCGATCCCGTCCGCACGCGGCACGCGGGGCGCATCACGCCGGAGTTGGCGCTGCCGGCCGAGGAACGCCCGACGTTCCTGCGCCATGCCGAGGAGGTCGCCCGGCTGGTCAAGGGCGAGACCGGCCTGCGCACGCTCTACCACCACCACTGCGCCGCCTGGGTGGAGACGCCCGACGAGATCGAGCGCTTCCTCGATGGCACGAACGCCGAGCTCATCGGTCTGGTGTTCGACACCGGGCACTACGTCTACGGCAGCGGCACGACGGACGACGGCGATGCCGCCCTGGCCGGCCTGCGCCGCTTCTGGGGCCGCACGCCCTACGTCCACCTCAAGGATTGCGACCCCGTCGTGGCCGAGCGCGCCCGCGCCGAGGGATGGGACTACGGACGCGCCATCGGCGAGGGGGTCTTCTGCGAGCTGGGGCAGGGGAGCGTCGATCTGGCGGGTGTGCTCGCGTTCCTGCGAACCGAGGGTTACGACGACTGGCTGACCGTGGAGCAGGACGTGCTGCCGGGCATGGGTACGCCGAAGGAGAGCGCCGCCCGCAACCGGGCGATGCTGCGGGCGCTGGGGCTGTGATGCGCCCCGAGGAGGCCGACATGAGTGACCACGTGGTGAGGCTCGACCCGACCGCCACCATCCGTGCGGACGTCACCCCGGAGCGCGCGGGTTGGCGCCACCTCGGCTTCCAGGTGCGCGCGCTGCGCGCCGGCGAGGGGTTCGTTTCCGAGAGCGACGGGCACGAGGTCTGCCTGCTGCTGCTCGCCGGCGACGCCGACCTCTCCGTCGGCGGGGAGCGCTGGACCGTCGCGGGTCGCCACGGCGTCTTCCAGGGCCTGCCGCACGCCCTGTACGTCCCCCCGGGCGAGCGCTACGGTGTCCGAGCCACCACCGATCTGGAGCTGGCCGTGGGCATGGCCGCCGCGGACGGCCGCTTGCCGCCGCGCCTGATCACGCCCGACGACGTCAAGGTCGAGATCCGCGGCGGTCACAACGTCACCCGTCAGATCAGCCACGTGCTCGACCCGGGCGACGCCGAGAAGCTGCTGTGCGTCGAGGTGTACACGCCGTCGGGCAACTGGTCGAGCTACCCGCCGCACCGGCACGACGAGCACCATCCCGGCGTGGAGGTCGAACTCGACGAGATCTACCACTACCGCCTCGATCCGCCCGACGGCTGGGCGCTGCAGCGGCTCTACACCGACGACCGCAGCCTGAACGACGTGGTCATCGTGGGCAACGGCGACACCGTCCTCGTCCGCCGCGGCTACCACCCCGTCGCCATGGCGCCTGGCTACGACGGTTACTACCTGAACTTCCTCGCAGGCGAGCACCCCAGCTGGGACGCCCGCGACGAACCCGACCTCGCGTGGGTGCGGGGGCAATGGGCCGGACGCGAGGGTCGGCTGCAGCTGCCGCTCTCGGGGACGGGCAGGGACGCGTGAGCACGACGCCCACCTACGACCTGCTCACGATGGGCCGCTCCTCGATCGACCTCTACGCGAACGACATCGGCGCCGCCTTCGAGGACATCCGCAGCTTCGCGGCCTACGTCGGCGGCAGCCCGACGAACATCGCGGTGGGGGCGCAGCGCCTGGGCCTGCGTACCGCGCTGCTGACGGCCGTCGGCGACGACAAGGTCGGCGACTTCATCCTGGCGTTCCTGCGCCGCGAGGGGGTCGAGACGGCGTTCGTCCCGCGCAAGCCGGGTGCGCGCAGCAGCGCCGTGGTGCTCGGCATCGAGCCGCCGGACCGCTTCCCGCTGGTGTTCTACCGCGACAACGCGGCCGATGCACGACTGACGCTCGACGACGTCCTGGCCGCGCCCGTCGCCGAATGCGCTGCGCTCGAGGTGTCGGGCACGGGCCTGGCCCGGGAGCCCGCCCGCAGCGCGACCTTCCTCGCCTGTGAGCGCGCGCGGGCCGCCGGCCGCACCGTCTACCTCGACCTCGACTTCCGGGCCGACCAGTGGCACGACGCGCGCGCCTACGGCGTCGTCGTGCGCTCGCTCCTGCCGCTCGTCGACGTGGCCCTCGGCACGGTCGAGGAGGTCAACGCCGCCATGCTGCAACGGGTCGAGGACGTCGAGATCACCCACCAGCAGATCAGCGCGCCCATCGTGCGCGGCGACGTCGACGCCAACGTGGCCGCCATGCTCTCCACGCCGGTCGGCCCGGAGGCGGTGGTGCTCAAACGCGGGCGCGAGGGCGCGCGCATCCACCTGCGCGGCGGCGAGACGCTCGACGCGCCGGGCTACCCCGTCGAGGTGGTCAACGTGCTCGGCGCCGGCGATGCCTTCGCGGCGGGCTTCATCTACGGGCGCACACAGGGCTGGGACTGGGTGCGGAGCGCCCGGCTGGGCAACGCCTGCGGCGCGATCGTCGTCACCCGACACGGTTGCGCGAACTTCATGGCGACGCTCGAGGAGGCGCTGGGGCTGGCGGACGCGCACGGGGGGTTGGGCGACTGATGGCAGCCGATGCGGCGGTGGTCGGCAGCCTGACGAATGGCTGACATGCGCGGCCGAGCATGCGTTACTCTGTCCCATCGACCCCACGGCGCGCGGACCCCGTCCGCGTTTCGACCCCAACCAGGCGTCCTTGCCGGTTCCGACCGGCACGACGACACGAAGGAGACCTGCATGAAGCGACTCGCCATCCTCCTGATCGCCGCGAGCGCGCTGTTCCTGGGCCAGGCCCAGGCGCAACGCGTCAACCTGTTGTGCAGCCCCGACCTCGCCTGGTGCGAGGCCCTCGGTCCGGCCTTCAAGGAGGCCACCGGGATCGACCTCGAGTTCCAGCGTCTCAGCTCCAACGACGCGCTCGCCCGCCTGCGCGCTGAGGCAGCCAACCCGATCTTCGACGTCTGGTTCGGCGGCACGGGTGACCCGCACCTCATCGCCGCCCGCGAGGGGCTGACGGAGTTCTACGAGCCCACCGTGTGGGACGAGATCATCCAGGACCTCAAGGACCAGGTCGGCGGCACCTACATCCCGCTGTACGCCGGCGCACTGGGCTTCGTGGTCAACGAGGGCATCCTCGAGGGCAAGCCGATGCCGGAGGGCTGGCGCGACCTGACCGACCCGATGTACAAGGGCCTGGTCGCCATGTCCGACCCGAACAGCTCGGGCACGGCGTACACCGTCATCGCGACGCTGCTGCAGATCTTCGGTGAGGACGAGGCGTTCGGGGTTGTCGCCGGCATGCACCAGAACATGACGCAGTACACCA
>Ga0180436_10002958_pt1 | contig 15784 bp, 13 predicted proteins | sample SS_ome_2_FD_132434 | JGI IMG/M metagenome (GOLD analysis project Ga0180436, IMG submission 132434) | Hypersaline lake sediment archaeal communities from the Salton Sea, California, USA - SS_3_S_2 metaG | ecosystem: Environmental > Aquatic > Non-marine Saline and Alkaline > Hypersaline >...
AAAGGCGCGCTGCTGGTCGGCCCGCCGGGCACCGGTAAGACCCTGCTCGCGCGCGCCATTGCCGGCGAGGCGGGCGTGCCGTTCTTCACCATCTCGGGCTCCGACTTCGTCGAGATGTTCGTCGGCGTCGGCGCCAGCCGCGTGCGCGACATGTTCGAACAGGCCAAGAAAAACGCGCCCTGCATCGTGTTCATCGACGAGATCGACGCCGTGGGCCGGCACCGTGGCGCGGGCTACGGCGGCGGCAACGACGAGCGCGAGCAGACGCTCAACCAGCTTCTCGTCGAGATGGACGGCTTCGAGGCCAACGAAGGCGTGATCATCATCGCCGCGACCAACCGCAAGGACGTGCTCGACCCGGCACTGCTGCGCCCGGGCCGGTTCGACCGCGAAGTCCAGGTGCCGAATCCCGACATCAAGGGGCGCGAGAAGATCCTCAACGTGCACGCCCGCAAGGTGCCGCTCGGCCCCGACGTGGACCTGCGCATCATTGCGCGTGGCACGCCCGGCTTCTCCGGGGCGGACTTGGCGAACCTCGTCAACGAGGCGGCGCTGATGGCCGCCCGTGTGGGCCGGCGCTTCGTGACGATGGACGACTTCGAACAGGCCAAGGACAAGGTAATGATGGGCGCCGAGCGCCGCTCGATGGTGCTCACCGACGAGCAGAAGGAGCATACCGCCTATCACGAGGCGGGGCACGCGATCGTCGGCCTCACGCTGCCGAAATGCGATCCGGTCTACAAGGCCACGATCATCCCGCGCGGCGGCGCGCTCGGCATGGTGGTGAGCCTGCCCGAAATGGACCGGCTGAACTGGCACAAGGACCAGTGCGAACAGCAGCTGGCCATGACCATGGCCGGCAAGGCCGCGGAGATCCTGAAGTGGGGCGAAGACGAGGTGTCGAACGGCCCCGCTGGCGACATCATGCAGGCCTCGCAATTGGCTCGCGCAATGGTGATGCGCTGGGGCATGTCGGAGAAGGTCGGCAATATCGACTACGCCGAAGCGGCCGAGGGCTACTCGGGCAACACCGCCGGGTTCTCGGTCTCGGCCCACACCAAGGAGCTGATCGAGGAGGAGGTGAAGCGCTTCATCCAGGAAGGCTATGAGCGTGCCAAGTCGATCATCGAGGAGCGCCGGGAGGATTGGGAACGCCTCGCGCAGGGGCTCCTGGAATACGAAACGCTCACCGGCGAAGAGATCGAACGGGTGATCCGGGGCGAGCCGCCGCATGTCGATGACGACGACAGCGGCAGCGAAGCCAAGGACGAGCCGGAAACCTCGGTGGTGGCGATTCCAAAAACCAAACCGCGCCGCAAGCCGAAACCCGACTCCGGGTTGGAGCCCGAACCGACGACGTGATCGGCGACAGAGAACACGACTGAGACCCCGGAACCTGCGCCAGGTTCCGGGGTCTTGGTTTTCGGGCCCGTGACCCAACCTGCGGACACAGGGGCTGCCCCCTCATACGACTGTCCAGGGCCTTGCCGCGCGCGACCCCGGCGCCCGGGGTGGCGCTCGATGCGACATGGATCGGTTGCCACCTGGCGGCCGTCGACGGGCCGGTGGACCGATTGATGGCCGCGGTTTCCCGCCGTCGTGCCCGCCGGCAGGGACACGCCGGGCATGAGGGAAACCGGTGACGCGCCTGCGCCACGCCGGTTTCCCATCCGACACCGCTGACGCCGACCGCGACGAAACCGCCTGAGGAAATGTCGGTTTTCTTCCTGTTCAGCCGGATTGCGCCCGCTATACCCCTCAAGACAGGATGTCGCAGCCGAGGAGGACCGCAGCGTGAGCTACAAAACCGACATCGAGATTGCCCGCGAGGCAAACAAGAAGCCGATCCAGGAGATCGGTGCGGCTCTCGGCATTCCGTCCGAGCATCTGCTGCCCTATGGCCACGACAAGGCCAAGGTGAGCCAGGACTTCATCAACTCGGTGCAGGACCGTGAGGACGGCAAGCTGATCCTGGTCACGGCGATCAACCCGACGCCGGCGGGCGAGGGCAAAACCACCACCACCGTGGGTCTCGGCGACGGCCTCAACCGGATCGGCAAGAAGGCGATGATCTGCATCCGCGAGGCCTCGCTCGGGCCCTGTTTCGGGATGAAGGGCGGCGCGGCCGGGGGCGGCTATGCGCAGGTGGTGCCGATGGAAGAGATGAACCTGCATTTCACCGGCGATTTCCACGCCATCACCGCGGCGCATAACCTGCTCTCGGCGATGATCGACAACCACATCTACTGGGGCAACGAGCTGGCGATCGACGAACGCCGGATCACCTGGCGCCGGGTGATGGACATGAACGACCGGGCCCTGCGTGATACCGTTGTGTCGCTCGGCGGCGTGGCCAACGGTTTCCCGCGGCAGACCGGGTTCGACATCACCGTGGCCTCCGAGGTCATGGCGATCCTGTGCCTTGCGACCGACCTTGACGACCTCGAACGCCGCCTCGGGGATATCATCGTCGCCTATACCCGCGACCGGACCCCGATCTACTGCCGCGACATCGGCGCCGAGGGCGCGATGACGGTGCTCCTCAAAGACGCGATGCAGCCCAACCTGGTGCAGACGCTCGAGAACAACGCGGCCTTCGTACACGGTGGCCCGTTTGCGAACATCGCGCATGGCTGCAACTCGGTGACGGCGACGACGACGGCGCTGAAGCTGGCGGACTATGTCGTCACCGAAGCCGGGTTCGGCGCCGACCTCGGGGCGGAGAAGTTCATGAACATCAAGTGCCGCAAGGCCGGGATCGCGCCCGATTGCGTGGTGCTCGTGGCCACGGTGCGGGCGATGAAGATGAACGGTGGCGTGGCCAAGGCCGATCTCGATGCCGAGAACGTGGCCGCCGTGGCAGATGGCTGCCCCAACCTTGCCCGCCACATCGCCAACCTGAAAACTTTCGGCGTGCCGGTGGTCGTGGCGATCAACCACTTCGTGTCGGACACCGACGCCGAGGTGCAGGTGATCCGCGACGCCGCGGCGGCCGAGGGTGCTGAAGCGATCCTGTGCAAGCACTGGGCGCTAGGCTCGGAAGGCACCGAGGCGCTCGCGACCCGCGTGGCCGAGATCGCGGACGCCGGTGTGAGCCAGTTTGCGCCGCTCTACCGCGACGACATGGGGCTCTTCGAGAAGATCGAGACCATCGCCAACCGGATCTACCGCGCCGACGAGGTGCTGGCCGACAAGAAGATCCGCGACCAGTTGCGGGCCTGGGAGGACGCAGGCTACGGCCATCTGCCGATCTGCATGGCCAAGACCCAGTATTCCTTCTCGACCGACCCCAACCTGCGCGGCGCGCCGACCGGGCATTCGGTGCCGATCCGCGAGGTGCGGCTTTCAGCGGGGGCCGGGTTCATCGTGGTGATCTGCGGCGAGATCATGACCATGCCCGGCCTGCCGCGCCAACCCGCCGCCGCCTCGATCCGGCTGAACGAGACCGGCGAGGTCGAGGGCTTGTTCTAGCGGCCAAGTGCCGCCATACCGGGTATCGAACCCGGTCTGGCGGCGGCCTCCGGCGGGAGTATTTTTGCCAAGATGAAGGAGCAGGGATGAGCGCGACGATCATCGACGGAAAAGCGTTCGCGGCGCAGGTGCGCGTCCGGGTGGCGGAGCATGTGGCGCGGCTCAAGGACGAGGCCGGGATTACCCCCGGGCTGGCGGTCGTGCTGGTCGGGGAAGACCCGGCGAGCCAAGTCTACGTGCGCTCGAAGGGCAAGCAGACCGTCGAGGCCGGGATGAATTCGTTCGAACACAAGCTGCCCGCCGATACGTCGGAGGAATCCCTTCTGGCGCTGATCGACGAGCTCAACAAGGACCCGGCGGTGAACGGCATTCTCGTGCAGCTGCCATTGCCAGACCACTTGCACGAAGACCTCATTATCAACGCGATCGACCCGGCAAAAGACGTGGATGGCTTTCACATTTCGAACGTTGGCCTGTTGGCGACCGGGCAGAAGGCAATGGTCCCCTGCACCCCGCTCGGCTGCCTGATGCTGCTGCGCGAGCAGCACGGCAGCCTGTCGGGGCTGAACGCCGTGGTGGTGGGCCGGTCCAACATCGTGGGCAAGCCGATGGCGCAGCTCCTGTTGCGCGACAGCTGCACGGTGACGGTAGCGCACAGCCGGACGAGGGACATCGAAGCGGTCGTGCGCCGGGCGGACATCGTGGTGGCGGCGGTGGGCCGCGCCGAGATGCTGACCGGCGACTGGCTCAAGCCGGGGGCGACGGTGATCGACGTCGGCATCAACCGGTTGCCGCCCGAGGAAGAAGGCGGCAAGGGCAGGCTCGTGGGCGATGTCGACTTCGCAAGTGCCGCCGCGGTGGCCGGGGCGATCACCCCGGTGCCGGGCGGGGTCGGGCCGATGACCATCGCCTGCCTGCTCGCCAACACGCTCACCGCGACCTGCCGGGCGAACGGTCTGGCCGAGCCCGAGGGGCTCACGGCGTAGCCCGACGCGAGCGCCTCAGTCGGTGAACTTCGGGGCGCGCTTCGCAATCCCGGCCATCACCGCTTCGAGCTGGTTCGGTTGACCGACCAGCGCCTCCTGCGCCGCGCTCTCGGCGAGCAGGGCCTCCTCCGGCGGCATCAGCGCCGTCGCGGAGATGAGCCGCTTGGCGGCCCGCACCGCATCGGGCGAGCGATTTGCGATCTCGCCGGCGAGCGCCGTGGCGCGGGCGAGCGGGTCCTCGGCCAGTTCGGTGGCGAACCCCCAGCCTTGCGCGGCCGCGCCGTCGAACACCTCCGCGGTGTAGGTCAGCCGGCGGATGATGTCGCTGCGCGCGAGGCGTGGCATCAGCACCATGCCGCCCATGTCGGGCACGAGCCCCCAGCGTGCCTCCATGACCGAGAATCGGGTGTCGGGGGCGGCGATGCGGATATCGGCCCCGAGCATGATCTGGAAGCCGCCGCCGAAGGCATGGCCCTGCACCGCGGCGATCACCGGCTGTGGCAGTTCCGTCCACACCATCGCGGCTGCCTGGAACAGGTTCGAGCGGCCGTGCGTTCGGGTCATGAACCCGGTTTCTTGGGCGAGGCGGGCGATCTCCGGCATGGCGGCGGTGTCGAGCCCGGCGCAGAAGCTCGGACCGGCACCGGTGAGCACGACCGCCCGCACGTCGCGGGCCCGTTTCAGCTCCTCCGCCGCCCCAACGAGGTCTTCGATCAGCGCCACGTCGAGCGCATTCAGCTTGTCGGGGCGGTTGAGGCGGACGGTGGCTATCTTTCCGTCACGGGTCACGCTCACGCGGTCTGTCATGCTGGCCTCCCTTTCGGCGAGGATGGCGGTGTGCGGGGCAGGGGGCAAGCGTGACCCTGCGTCTCTAGCGCGGCATCGGGATCGGGCGGGGCTGCGGCCCGGTGAGCACGGCGAGCGCGTCGGTCTGCATGAGGCCGGCCAACGCCGCGTCGTCGCTGCGAAGCCCGCCGGTGTAGGTGCCGTAGGCGGGCAGAATGGCCCGGTCTCGATCCACGAGCAGGCAGGGCCGGCTTCGCCCTGCGAGCCGGGCTTTGGGATGGTAGTGGCCCGACACCTCGCCGGTTGCCCCGGGCTTGGCGATGTGGCGGAAGGTGAGGGGGCCGTGGCGCAACGCGGCAAGGTGGGTGCCGCCGATACCGAGCGGGCCCGGATCGTGGTTGCCCTCGATCCAGATCCAGTTGCGGCCGGCCTTGAGACGGGCGAGCCAATCGCTGGCATCGTCGTCGAGCCCCCGTGCGGAGGCGGTATCGTCGAAGCTGTCGCCGAGGCAGACGAGCGTGGGCGCCCCGGTGGCTTCGATATCGGCCTCCAAGCGCGCGAGCGTGTCGCGGGTTTCATAGGGCGGCAGAAGAGCGCCGGCGTTGCGGGCGTAGCGTTCGGAGCGCCCGAGGTGCAGATCGGACACGCACAGCAGGCCCTCGTCCGCCCACCAGAGCGCGCCGGAGGGCAGCAGCGCCAGCGGGGCGCCGGCGAGGGAGAACGGATAAGTGTTCATGCTTCGTTCTGAACGTATCCGGGCGAGAAAGGCAAGAGGCGTGATGATGAACCGGCGCGGGAGAGGCCCGCGCCGGTCGAATAATGCGCTCAGGCGGCCTTGGCCGGGGCAAAGCGCCCGTAGAAGGTCTCCCCAGCCGCGGCCATGTCTCGCAGAAGGTCGGGCACATGGAAGCGCGGCCCGTAGCTCGCTTCGAGACTGTCGCAGATCTCCACCGCCTTGCCTGCGCCAATCATGTCGAGCCAGGAGAACGGCCCGCCCGACCACGGCGCGAAGCCCCAACCGAGGATCGCGCCGACGTCGCCTTCGCGAATGTCGGTGAGCACGCCCTGTTCGAGCGCCCGTACCGCCTCGAGCACCTGCGCCATCATCAGCCGGTGTTGGACGTCGCCGACGTCCGGCTGCGTATCGGCCGGCGCGAACTTCTCGGTGAGTCCGGGCCAGATCCCTTGCCGTTTGCCCTTGTCGTCATAGGCGTAGAAGCCGGCGCCGGCCTTGCGGCCCATGCGGCCCTGATCGGCGAGCCAGAACACCACCTCGTCGACATCGCCGTCGGGGTAGGCGTCGCCCATCGCCGCCTTGGTGGCTTTGGCGATCTTCACGCCGAGGTCGATCGAGACCTCGTCGGTCAGCTGCAACGGGCCGACCGGGAAGCCGAGCATCTCGGCGGCGTGTTCGACGAGCCAGGGCGCGACGCCTTCGCCGACCATGCGGATGCCCTCGTTGATGTAGGGCAGGATGCAGCGGTTGGCGTAGAAGAAGCGGGCGTCGTTCACCACGATCGGCGTCTTGCGGATCTGGCGCACGAAGTCGAGCGCCTTGGCCACCGCGCGGTCGCCGGTTTCCTTTCCGCGGATGATCTCGACGAGGTTCATCTTCTCGACCGGCGAGAAGAAGTGGATGCCGATGAACTGGTCGGGCCGCTTCGAGGCCTTCGCAAGCCCGGTGATCGGCAGGGTCGAGGTGTTGGTGGCGAAGATCGCGTCGTCGCCCAGCACGGCCTCGGCTTTGGCCGTCACCTCGGCCTTCACGCCGGGGTCTTCAAACACTGCCTCGACGACGAGATCGCATCCCGCGAGCGCGCCATAATCGGTGGTGGGGGTGATCAACCCGAGCACGGCCTCTTTCTTCTCCGCCGTCGCCTTGCCGCGGGCGATGCCATTGTCCATGTAGCTCTCGGCGTAGCCCTTGCCGCGCTCGGCCGCGTCCTCGTCGGCGTCGATCAGCAGGACCTCGATGCCGGCCATGGCCGAGACCAGCGCGATGCCCGCGCCCATCATGCCGGCGCCGAGCACGCCCAGCTTTTTCACCCGCTGGTCATCGACGCCCTCGGGCCGCACGGCGCCCTTCTCAAGCGCGCCCTTGTTGATGAATAGTGAGCGGATCATCGCGCCGGAGCTCGGGTGCAGCACGACCTTGGTGAACCAGCGGGCCTCGATCTTGAGCGCCTCGTCGAAACTCACCAGCGCGCCTTCGTAGACGGCCGACATCAGCGCCCGCGCGGCGGGGTAGACGCCCTTGGTACGGCCGTGGATCATCGCCGCCGCGCCGAGGAAGGTGGGGAAGCCTGCGGGCGTGTACGGTGTGCCGCCGGGCATCTTGTAGCCCTTCGCATCCCACGGCTTGACCAGGTCGGGGTCCTTCGCGGCCAGCACCCAGTCCTTGGCCTTCGCGAGCAACTCGTCCGCTGCCACGATCTCGTCCACCAGCCCCGCGCCTTTCGCCTTGGCCGGGGCCAGCGTCTTGCCCTCAAGCAAGTATGGCGCCGCCGCCATCGCGCCGAGCTTGCGCACAAGCCGGGTGGTGCCGCCCGCGCCGGGGAACAGGCCCACCATGATTTCCGGCAGGCCGATCTTGCTCTTCGTGTCGGCGGCAAAGATGCGGTGGCAGGCGAGCGGCAACTCATAGCCGATGCCAAGCGCGGTGCCGGTCAGCGCGGCGACGATCGGCTTGCCGCCCTTCTTGGTCTTGGGGTCCATCCCGGCAAGCTCGATCTTGCGCAGCAGCCCGTGCATTTGCATCACGCCGTCGAACACGCCGCGCGCCGGATCGCCCTCGACCATGTGTTTGAGCTTGGCGAGGATGTTGAGGTCCATGCCGCCGGCAAAGCTGTCTTTGCCCGAGGTGATCACGGCGCCCTTGATCGCGTCGTCGGCGAGCACCTGGTCGATGCAGGCCTCAAGTTCCCGAAGCCCTTCGAAGCTCATCACGTTCATCGACTTGCCGGGCACGTCCCAGGTGATTGTGGCAACGCCGTCGGCGTCGGTGGTCATGGTGAAATCGGTCATGCGTTGTCTCCCTCGTAGGGGGTTCCATCCTTGCGGGTGAAGGTCGAGGTGCCGTCCTTCGTCTCGACCATCAGGTCGAGATCGGCATAGGTGGCCACCTCGTGCGGGGCCTTGGTGCCGACGACGAGGAACCGCGCCTCCTCGTCGGTTTCGTTGATGAAATGGTGGCCGTTCTCCACACCGGCCGGAAAGGCTGCGCAGGCGCCCACGCTCATCTCGTGGCGGCCGTCGTCATCGACCAGCGTGCAGGTGCCCTGGGTGATCATCACGAACTCGTCCTCGTTCAGGTGCCAGTGGCGCAACGAGCTTTTCGCGCCCGGTTCCAGCACCACGACGTTGACGCCGAACTGGGTGAGCCCGCCGGCCTCGCCGAGCCGGATCGACCAGCGCCCGGCCATCTCAGCATCGTACGGCTTGGGGTAGATCGAGCCGGTCTTGACCGGCGCTTTCGAGAAATCGATCACACCCATGGTCACACCCGCTCGATGATCGTGGCCGCGCCCATGCCCGAGCCGATGCAGAGGGTGGCAAGGCCGGTCTCCTTATCGGTGCGCTCCATCTCGTCGAGCAGGGTCGACAGGATGATCGCCCCGGTCGCGCCGAGCGGATGGCCCATGGCAATGGCGCCGCCGTTCACGTTCACGCGGTCGGGGTCGGCGTTGAAATAGGTGAGGAACCGCAGCACCACCGAGGCGAAGGCCTCGTTGACCTCGAACAGGTCGATGTCGCCAAACTGCATCCCCGCTGCCGCCAGCACGCGCTCGGTGGCGGGCACCGGGCCGGTGAGCATGATCGTCGGATCCGTGCCCACACGGCTCGTCGCGCGCACGCGGGCGCGTGGCGTGATGCCGTGCTTTTCGCCAAACTCCTTGGTGCCCACCAGCACGGCGGCCGCGCCATCGGCGATGCCGGAGGAGTTGCCGGCGTGGTGAATATGCTCGATCCGCTCGAGCTGCGGGTATTTCAGAAGCGCGATCTGGTCGAACCCCGGCATCACCTCGCCCATCTGCTTGAAGCTCGGGTTGAGCCCGCCCAAAGCCTCGGCCGAGGTTTCGCGGATCATCTCGTCGTGCTCGAGGACCGGCAGCCCGTTGAGGTCGGTGACCGGCACCAGCGATTTGAACCGGCCTTCTTCGGTCGCAACCCTGGCCCGATGTTGGCTTTCCACCGCCAGCGCATCGGCGTCCTCTCGTGAGAATCCGAAAGTGGTGGCGATGATGTCGGCCGAGATGCCCTGCGGCACGAAATAGGCCTTCATCGCGAGGAACGGGTCGGCCGCGATCGCGCCGCCGTCGGAGCCCATCGGCACCCGGCTCATGCTCTCCACGCCGCCGGCGATGAAGGCCTCGCCCGCGCCGCCCTTGACCTGGTTGGCGGCCATGTTCACGGCTTCGAGGCCGGAGGCGCAGAACCGGTTCACACTGACGCCGGGAATGCGCTCGTCGAGGTCGGAATAGAGCACCGCGGACCGGGCCATGCAGCCGCCCTGTTCGCCGACCTGGGAGACATTGCCCCAGATCACGTCTTCGACGGCGTGGCCGCGCAGGTTGTGGCGGCGGGCAAGCTCGTTCAGCACCAGCGCCGAGAGCCGCACCGCGGGCACCTGGTGCAGCGTGCCGTCGGACTTGCCTTTGCCGCGCGGGGTGCGGATGGCGTCGTAGATATAGGCGTCGGTCATCTGTCTCCCTTTCGGAAATATCAGGCCCGGTCGGCGGGCGAGCCGGGCATCAGGTCATAGGGGTGCTGCCACCCCTCGATGTCGGAAATGCGGCTGAGCCAGGCGTCGATCGCCGGCCAGTCGGACCGGGTGAAGCCGAAGGGCTCGGGATAGTAGAGATAGGCGCAGGCGGAGAAGTCGGCCATCGTCGGGCCGTTGCCCACCAGCCAATCCCGCTTTGCAAGCTCGGCCTCGAGCACCGCGAGGGCGTCCTTGCAGCGGCCCTGCATGAAGGCGATCACGTCGGCGTTGCGATGCTGCTCGGGCAGGAAGTTGACGAGAAACCGGGTCATGCCGAACTGCGACGAGCCCTTGTGGTTGTCCCAGAACTGCCAGCGCAGAACCTCGCGCGACTCGGTCTTGTCGCGACCACCGAACTTGCCGGTCTCCTCTATGATCCACTGCTGGATCACCCCCGACTGGCTGATCGTGAAGTCCGGCGTAACGAGCACCGGGGCCTCGCCCATCGGGTTGAGAGTGCGGTAGGCGTCGGTGCGCGACTCGCCGTGGAAGAAATCGACCCAGACTGGCTCCCAGTCGAGCCCGGCAAGGGTGAGAGGCAGAGCGGCCTTGTAGGAATTTCCGCTTTCGCCGAAACAATGCAGCCTGAGTGTCATCCTGTTCTCCCGGTGGCAAGGGCGGGGGCGGGAGTTTCGCACCCCGGCACCCTGGACGATCGGGCGTTCGCCCGATGGGGAACCCAACAGGTGTTTTCGCTCGAGAAAACTTGGAACGGGCCGGCGGAGTTTTTCTTCGAAGATGAAGGGGCGCGTTTACCGGGGGTTAAGGTTAACGCGCCTATCGTGGGGATGCGGTACAGGCTGGAGAGCCGATGACCGCCCAAGGTGAAGGTCCGCCCCCTGCTGCCGATCTGACTGGCCCGGTGGGGGCGGGGCACAGATCGCAGCCCATACGGCTGCGCTACGCCGGATCGGATGCGTGTTCCGGTCCGGCGTTTCGCCGGCGCGGGGCTGCACGCGAGGCCCTGCTCCCGGGCGTCAAGGTTAACGACCGTCAAGGTTAACGCCCCCCGGCGCGGCCCCGCGAGACTGCCGGCCCCGATCCTTCCTTCATCTTGGCGCAAATACTCCACGGGGGGTGCGGGGGGTGTGAAACCCCCCGCCTCTGTCCTGTCCACGCAAACCGCCGTCACCGTTTCCGCGCCTCCAGTTCGGAGTTGAACAGCCGCAGACGGTGGGTGAGCTTGTCCTCGTCGGTCACGCTGTCGAAATGCTCGAACAGGAACGACAGCGCCTCGCCCTCGTCGAGCCCGGCTTCGCGGGCAAAGCGCCGAAGACGCCGGTAGCCGTCTTCGGTCATCCCCACCTGAAACCGGCGCGTAAGCCGAAACCGTTTCGGCATCAGAACGCGTCCGCGGTCAGCGCCATCACCGGCTCGGCGCCGCTTTCGATCCGGGCGAGCAGGGCTTTCGTCTCGGGCAGCTGGCGGGCCATGTAGAACCGCCCGGTCGACAGCTTGGTTTGGTAGAACACCGGGTCGCCGGTGCCCGCGTCGAGCGCCTGTTGCGCGGCCTTCGCCATCCGCGCCCACATCAGCCCGATCGCCACGTGGCCGAATAGGTGCATGAAGTCATAGGCCCCCGCGAGCGCGTTGTTCGGGGCCTTCATGCTGGACTGGAGGAAGTAGGTGGTCGCCGCCTGAAGGTCCTTCGAGGCCATCTTCAGCGGCTCGAGGAAATCGGACTTCAGCGTCGCGTCGGCCTCGTTCTCCTTGATGAACGTCTTCACCATCTCGAAAAACGCCATCATCGGCTTGCCGCCCTCGGCCGCGAGTTTGCGGCCGACGAGATCCAGAGCCTGGATGCCGTTGGCGCCTTCGTAGATCATCGCGATCCGCGCGTCGCGGGCGAACTGGCTCATGCCGTGTTCTTCGATGTAGCCGTGGCCGCCGTAAAGCTGCTGGGCCTGAACGGCCGTTTCGAACCCGCGGTCGGTCTGTACGCCCTTGATCACCGGGATCAACAGCGACACCAACGCCTCGGCTTCGGCATCGCCCATCCGTTCGGAGCGGTCGATCAGTTCGGCGGCCCAGAAGGTGAGCGCGCGGGCGCCTTCGACGAAACTCTTGGCCTCCATCAGAACCCGGCGTACGTCGGGGTGCACGATGATCGGATCGGCCGGCCCATCGGGGTTCTCCGGGCCGGTGATCGCGCGGCCCTGGAGCCGTTCGCGGGCGTAGGTGACCGCGTTCTGGTAGGCGGTGTAGCCTTGCGCGAGGCCTTGCACGCCGACGGCGAGCCGGGCTTCGTTCATCATCGTGAACATCGCGCGCAGGCCCTTGTGGGCCTCGCCGAGCAGGTAGCCGGTGGCGCCGTCGTAGTTCATCACGCAGGTCGAGTTGCCGTGGATACCCATCTTTTCCTCGATGTTACCCACGCTTACCGCGTTGCGCGCACCGAGCGAACCATCCTCGTTCACCAGCACCTTGGGCACGATGAAGAGCGAGATGCCCTTCACGCCCTCCGGGCCGCCCGGGATCTTTGCCAGCACGAGGTGAATGATGTTGTCGGCGAGGTCATGGTCGCCGGCGGAGATGAAGATCTTGGTGCCGGTGATCTTGTAGCTGCCGTCATCCTGCGGCTCGGCCTTGGTGCGCATCAGGCCCAGGTCGGTGCCGCAATGCGGCTCGGTCAGGTTCATGGTGCCGGTCCATTCGCAGCTGACCATCTTCGGCAGCCATGTCTGCTTCTGGTCCTCGGTACCGTGGGCCTTGATCGCCGAATAGGCGCCGTGGGTCAGCCCGTGATACATGTTGAGCGCCATGTTGGAGGCGGCGAAGATCTCGCCCATGGCCGTGCCCATCAGGTGCGGCAGGCCCTGGCCCCCGTAGGCCTCGTCGCAATCGAGCGCCGTCCAGCCGCCGTCGCGCAGCTGGTCGAAGGCGTCTTTGAACCCGGTCGGGGTGCGCACCACGCCGTTTTCCAGCGTGCAGCCCTCGCGGTCGCCGACCTGGTTGAGCGGCGCGTAGACCTCGGCGGCGAACTTGCCGCCCTCTTCGATGATCGCCCCGGTGGTTTCGGGATCGAGGGTATCGTAGCCCGGTATGTCGGCCTCGTGGGCTTTCAGCACCTCGTGCAGGACGAAGGCCATGTCGCGGGTCGGGGGGGTATAGCTTGGCATGGGTCGTAACCTCCTTGTTTCGGCCCTGAAGCGTTTGGGGGTTATTCGGCGGCGTCGTCGCGTTCCATCGAGGCCAGCATGCGCTGCCCCCATTCAATCTGGCCGGCGAGGTCGCTGATCGCCTCGTCCAGTTCGGCGCGTTGTTTCTTCAACGCCTCGAGATGTTCGCGGGCGCGGTCCATCGTGGCGCGATACTGGGTCTGCTGCTGGTCGCCCACATCGTAGAGATCGAGAAGCTGGCGGATCTCCTCGAGAGGAAAGCCGAAGCGCTTGCCGCGCAGGATCAGCTTGAGCCGGGCACGGTCGCGCCGGGTGAACAGGCGTTTCTGCCCTTCGCGCACCGGCGACAACAATTCCTTGGATTCATAGAACCTCAAGGTTCGTGCCGTCACCCCGAAGGTGTCGCACATCTCTCGGATCGTCAGAAACTCACGGTTCATACCAATCTCGCGTCCTGAGCGCCCGTTCGGGCGGGATACCTAGAAGATGCACGCCTTGACCTTTACGTCAACGTAAGGACGCAACGTCATGGGCAAATGACGTTGCGTCTCGCAGCGTTGTGATCGGGTATGTGCCTCGGTCAGTCGAGCTCTTGGGCGACTTCGTCACGCAAGGCTTCAAGCTCGGCGCGGGCGTCCTGAAGGTCGGCGATCTGGGCGTCGAGTTTTTCGAGCTGCGATGTCGCGGCATCGACCCAGGTGCGCATCTGTGCTTCCGTGCCCTGGTGGTGATAGATCTCGAGCCACTGGCGCACCTCTTCGAGCGAGAACCCGAAACGGCGCCCGCGCAGAATGAGCTTCATCCGGGCCACGTCGCGCGGGCCGTAGAACCGGCTGCGGCCTTGCCGTTCGGGCGAGAGCAGTTCGATGTATTCGTAGTACCGAAGCGTGCGCGGGGTCACGTCGAACGTCTCACACATCTGTTTGAAGCTGAGCTTTTCCTCGGTCATCGCCTCTGGTCCCGGTGGCTGGAGGCAGCGTATCGGCCCCCCGGGTTGCTGACAACGGGCCTCAGTTCAGGAACCCCGGCGCGAGGAAGAAGAAGGCGTAGGCGACGATCAGGGCGGGCACCGCCGAATAGATCGTGGCGACAACTGCGGCCTTCGGGTTCACCGCGATGGCTGGGAACAGCGCGTCGCCGTCGTTCGAGATCGCGTTGCCGAGCAGGGCCGCGAACGGGATCGCGCCGTTGATGTAGAGCGTGGCGACCAGAACCTGCGGGCCGCAGCCCGGGACGAAACCGATCAGGATTGCGATGAGCGGAATGAGCGGGGCCACGGTCTGGAACGTCGCCTCGAGATCGAGCCCGGAATAGGCGGCGAGGTAGTCGTAGGCGAGGTAGGCTCCGATCACCCAGACCGAGATGAAGCTGGTCTCTTCCGCCATCCGGGTGATCGGGGAGTCCGCCGCGTTGGTCATGGCGTGGAGGGGGGACACCGTCCAGATGGCCACGCCGAGAAAGCCGCCGGCGAGCGCGATCCAGGGCACGGGAATGCCAAAAACGCTGTGGATGTCAATCTGGGCAAGCTGGGCGGCGCCGACAACGAGGCCCGGCGCAGCAAGTGCGAGATAGGCCCAGTCCACCAGCCGGACACGGCCGATCACCGGCGCGATCTCGCAGGCGCCGGCGCTCACGCTGCGGAACTCGACCTTGTTCACCCGGTCGACGATCCAGCCCGACACGATCCCGACGAGGAAGGACAAGGGGAGCACGACGAGGGCGGCGTCGGGGCGGGTTGCCATCAACAGGAAGGCGGCGTCGCCCATCGTGGCGGTCAGGGCGGCGACCACGGCGCCGAAGCCCACGTTGCCCGACGAATAGGCGGCGACGACCACCACCGCGCCGCCGCAGCCCGGCGTGGCCCCGAGCAGCGCCGCGAGCGGCACTTGCGCGAAGCCCGCCGATTTCAGCGACTTGCCGATGTCAAAATTGAACAGGCGTTCGGCGCCGTAGAACAAAAGCAGCGTGGCGGCGACGAAGACCGACACCTGCACGTAAGCATCGACCATCAACTCGCGCGTGAGGGGCCCGAGGCTGCCGGGGGCAACGGCCAGGAACACGAGCAATGCGAGTACCGCAATGCGTTTGGGGCGGAAGGCCGGCCACCTTCGGTCGCCCTCTGGGGCTTCGATCCAGTCTATCGGAGTCATCGCGCGCGCTCACTTAGAACCATTCCAAGGAACTTAGCACTTGCCCCTCATGCTGCAAGGGCGAATAAAACGGTCGTGAAGGAGGCCGTGGTGGACCAGACAGACCCGACCAGCAAAGCCCGGATTGCACGCCAGTTCATCGAAGCGATCCCGCATTCGCGCGAACTGGGCATGCGGCTCGAGGAGATCGGCGGCGGTGTCGCGGTGATCTCGATGCCCTGGGACGCGCGCTTCGTGGGCGATCCGAAGACCGGCGTGATCCACGGTGGCGCGGTGTCTGCGCTGATGGATACCTGCTGCGGCGCCGCGGTGATCTCGGCGGACAAGACCCCGGGGGTAACGGCGACGCTGGATCTGCGGATCGACTACATGCGTCCGGCCACCCCGGGCCAGCGCATCGTCGCCCGGGCCACCTGCTACCACGTCACCCGCAGCGTGGCCTTCGTGCGCGCGGTGGCGCATGACGACGATGTCGATCGCCCCGTCGCCACCGCCGCGGGCGCCTTCACC
>Ga0180436_10002960_pt1 | contig 15774 bp, 17 predicted proteins | sample SS_ome_2_FD_132434 | JGI IMG/M metagenome (GOLD analysis project Ga0180436, IMG submission 132434) | Hypersaline lake sediment archaeal communities from the Salton Sea, California, USA - SS_3_S_2 metaG | ecosystem: Environmental > Aquatic > Non-marine Saline and Alkaline > Hypersaline >...
ACCTCTTTTACATCTTTCCCGTCATGATTTACAACCAGGTTGGCAAAGCGAGCTGATAAATTTTTCAGACGGTTTCCAACGGTAAAACCGCCGTGGTCGATTTGTTCCGACGTGTGGGCGGCTTTGACAGATTCATGGCGTTTTAAATTAAATTCGTGTTCATTCAATGTGTTTTCTATGTTCTGAATATCTGATCTTAATTGAGCTTGATGACGGGAATTTCTCGTATGATCATAGTCCTTTATTAGCCGAATCAATTTACTCACTCCTTTTTTGGCAAAATAAAAAACGCCTACCTGAGCGTTTTGAAAAGCTGGTCAATATATCGTTTTTGATCCCTTAGTTTCTTGGCCTGATTGACTGCAATATCCTGAATATCTTTCCTGAAATTCGCAAACGTCAATTTTGGGCTGCTGTATGGGTTCAACGGGTTGTACTGAATTGAAATCAACCGAACATCGTCTTCAAACATGATCCCTGATGCCGTAACAGCCAAGACATGGATTGTGTCGCCTTTCCAAAAATCTTGCTCGATCTCTAAAAGCTTCGGCTCATAGATTTTTTGGAAATCTGCTTCAATAGTCAATTCAGGATATGGATTCACATGTTTTTTTAATGCAGAAATCATACTGCTGGCTTTTTTTATGGTTTCATCTTTAATTGGATCGGCCCAGCGCGGCAGGCCTTCGAGTAAAAACTTTTTTTCATCCGGATGTACGTATAAGATCGGCTCAAATTCATATTGTGGGTTTTTACTGTCAGTGCTGCTCTTTTTCAGCGCCCCATATCCCCATGCGCGCGTTGTGCTGTTTTGTGAATTTGTCTTAATAGAAATGCCTGGCATGTTATAGCGCGAATCTAAGGTGAAATTGATTTTTTGTCCAATTTTCTTATAAACAAGGATTTTATAATTATCAACATCCAGCTCAGGACCGTAATCCGAAATAATTTTATCCACCAGTTCCGTGGAATTTCCGTCACCAAAGTTTTCTTGTTCGGCACTCGGAAAGTCACTCACTGGAGCTTTTAAAACATACTTGAATGGCGTCCCTTTTAATGCGATATCAAAAGCCTCTTTAATCGTCATTTTTTTAGACGCCGTTTCAGTCACATAATTGTTGATCAGCAGGACCGAAAAAATATGGCTGGCCGAAACAGTTTTTCTCAATACATTATTTTCTTGCCGTACTTCAACGTTTGTAATGTAATACTTTTGATGATTATATTTCCGTTCATCCAGAAAAAGAATGTTATCGATCACCAACAGATCAAATTCAATAGCGTTTTCCTGCGTTTTAGTGATTGTGAAAGTAAAACTCTTCTTTCCCGTCGTATCGTCCGTCAGATCGAGCGAAACACCCGTTATTTCAACGACATTCTTTCCATCCCCTGCTAGTACATGCAGCTGGGGAAAATCAACATCCGAAGGCAAGTTTTGATTAAGCGGAACGTCTTTTCCATCATATTCTTTGCTTGGCACCTCCGGGGCGGGTATCGGTGTTTCGGGTTCTTCAGGTTCATACGGCACCTCATCCACAGAATCATATTGTGTGAGTTTGTAAGTGAAAATGATACTGTTCAATTTGGTGGCGTACTTTGGGTCAGTCGCATAACCGGCTTTTACAAGCGCAGCTGTCGCCTTCTGGTAATCTTTTTCCCCCACCACGGCTTTATAATGGTCCGGGTCCCAGCTCGTTCCGTTTATGTACAGCTTGGCTAAATCCTGAATAGATTCATACCAAGACGGATACTTTCGGAACTTGGCTTGTACTCGGGTAGCATTTCCGCTCTTATCATATTCAGTTGTCCACATGAGCACATATTGACCGTTATAAGTCCCCTTGATGCCGAATAAGTTTTTCCCTTTCTGCGCCAGCTCACTTGTACCCCATCCGCTCTCTAAACAGGCTTGAGCAATAATGAGAGACGCGAGAATATCATACTTTTTATAGGCCCTTTGGGCGTCCGGTGCAATTTCCTTTATAAAATCTGTATTTGCCATTATGCATGCTCCTTACGCGTAGTAGAAACGAGTATCGAATATGATCTCAAAATCATTGGTATTCTGGATTTCAAACTCATTCATCCCTACATCGAGTCCAGGGAGCCTACCGGATGTTTTAATCGGTTTATTACTGATCACCGTGTATTGCTTAATAAAAGAAACGCGCTGTGATTTTTTTAATTCCTGTTCAATTTTCAGTTTCTCACCATTTGTATGGTTGATGATCGTCACGTTTTTTCCGGCCGCCCATAAGGTCACATTGTAGTCATGCTCAAGAGGATTGATATAGGCGTCCCCAGTGTTATAAACCTGAAACCTCTTTCGATTTTTGAACCTGTATTCCAGATCATCTCGCATTTGAATGTTCATGCCTGGGCTCCAGTATTCCCCGTGAAAATTCTGTTTTGTCAAAGATGTAAATTTTGATTCAGCCAGGCCGGTGACGTTATTAAATTCCACAGTAAAAGAAGTTTGGTTTTTCTGTTTGTCTTTCTGTATGCTGAAATTACCGTCGCACGTAACGAGAAAACGGAGGTTAGGCAATAGATCAGTCGAAATATAATAAGGGAACGGCTTCACCAAAAGCGCATAAAGTTCTCTCCTGTACTGATAAAAATTTTCTGCGATGATCGAGTTTAATAGAATTTCTACCTTGATAGATCGCTCTTTAAAAACAACATCGCGGGGATGCTGCGGCAAGACAAGGCCGTTGATCCTCGGTATCTTCACTGTTTCCCGTTCAATGGCCGGTGAATCAGGCGTAAAGCTCAGCAACTTAAAATGGGGGAGCAAACTTGATAAGCTCTGTTCCCCCAGGCCATTATTAAAATCTAAATAAAGGTTCATCAGGTTCGTCGCACCCCACTTTGATAAGCATTTTGATCATATCGGTCTAAACTCTTCCTATCCAAAATCCTGCCGTCACCTTGTTCAAAAACGATTTCCGCCACTTGTTTTCCGTCAATATTGACAGGCGCCGGATAAATTCTAATTGGTCCACCTGCGGCCGCTGGCTCTGTTTGTCCTCCAAACGATAAACCATTCGAAAGAAGCGTAATGAGAGCATCCAGCTTCTGATTCAAAGAAGGTGTATCAACTTCATTTCGGACGACTAACTCCGAACGCAAGGACAACAACTCATCAGCCGCGCCTTTTATGTTGTAAGCCATTTTGTTGATCTCCTGTTTGAGTGACAGGTTGGCTCCTTGCCCTAACGCCTGGGCGCTTCGTTTTGCGCGCGCGACCGTTTTGCTTATCCCTATCGCGAATCCGTCTGTAAAGTTATTACCTTCTGCCTCACTTTTTTTTGCTGGCGAATGGGAATCAATAGACTTTTTCAATGCTGATAATGCAGATTTACCAAGATTCCAAGCTGCTTTAAAAAGCGAGTTGCTGCCGATTCCGCCCTCAATTCCTCTGACAAATCCAGAGACAAAATCAGATCCCACACTACTGGTTTTCACACTTTTCAATCCAGATTTCGCCTTGTTTGATACCTTCGAACCGGCATTGTAAGACGCTGTTTGCTGACTCATCAACCCTTTGGTCAAGTCCATACCGGCTTTTTTACCGCCCCCGCCGTCAGTTGTCTGACCGAGACGACCGGACACGTTTTTTGAAAGGCTTGCTGCAGTATTATTGTTTTTAGGCTTTGTGGAACTTAAACCGGCATTGTGTTGATCACCTTTTTCTTTACCGGCTGTACGGGCTTGGCCGCTATTTTTAGACAGTTCGCTGTTGACAGATTGGCGGAGCACGCTGCTGGATTGTTTATTAATCCCGAGCGTGTTTCTTAAACCGAGAGCAAAAGCATTTCCTTTTTCCATTCCAAACTGCTTTGGCTGCGTCTTCCCTTGGCTTAATCCCTGATTGGCTCCTTTACCAATTAGACTCCCTGTTTCCTGAGCCTGTCCTAATGTACTGCTCAAACCAAGAGTGAATGCTGATCCTTTTTCTCGTCCAGCCTGTTCAGCTTTTTCATTGCCGCCGTTCATTTTTTCAAGGACGTTTTGGATCGCTTCGTCTGCTTTTGCTTCGGCTTCCTCCTGAGTATTTCCGAGACCGACATAAAAATCTTCAAGGGCTTGCCGGGTGGTCTCAATAGCCTTCTCTTTACTCTTCCCAATGCTATCAAAATATTCGATCTGCTTTTGAGCCCAGCGTTCTTGATACTCAGAATCTTTTTCCTCAATAGTTTTTACCATCCCCATAGAATTAGAGATGAATTGTGTCTGTCTTTCAAGAGCCTTCCCGGTTTCTAGGTCAAGCAGTTTCCCATTCTTGGCCATCTTTGAAAAAAGAGCACGAGAGTTCGCTTCATATGATGCAGTATTTTGAGCCATGGTCTTTTGATAGTCAGCAGAACTTTTTTTCAAGAGAGCCTCTTTTTGTTGAGCATCTATATAGCCCTGTGCATACAACTGATTCAAGACTTTGTTCCGGTATTCATAATCTTCTTTCGCGGCTTTTTTGCCCTCGTCGTAGACTTTTTTAATCTTGTCGTTGTATTCTTTTGCTTGCTTGAAAGAGAGCTTTCCTTGCTGCTCTGTCACCGCTTTTTGCATGGCAAGAGCTTCTTTTTGATTGGCCGCGAATTTGCTGGTTGACTCCTCAAAATACGAAATAATTTCATTGAATCTTCGTTTCTGAGCATCATTCATTTTCGATGAGACAAGGCCGGTTTCTTTTTGGAGCTGTTCCAGTTCCTTTACTTTTTCCCTTGCCTCCTGGATATCCTGATCAATATTGCCGACCATTTTATCAACGATTTTTTCCCCGGCCTTTTGAGTGTTTTTATCCGTATCATCCAGCAGGCCATTAATAACGACTAAAGCATCTTTTTTCAGCATCTGAAGTTGCTGCACCAGCTCATCACGCATTTTAGAATACGTTTCAACTAATTTTGCAGCCATCTTATCAGCCTGCTCCCCGGAAACGCGGGTGAGTTCAAAAAGTTGGACCTCTGCTTTTTCTCTCAAATCCACATAGGAGCCGGCTGCTTTTTGAGTCGCCTTTGAAACCCCTTCACCAAACAGTAAAGTTTTTTCTCTGGCCTCTTCCTGCTTCTTCTTCATGTTTTCGGTTTGTTCTGAAACGGCATACATGGCGACGCCTAAAGCGCCCAATAAAGCCGTTCCTCCGACAATAGCCAAGCCCACAGGACCAGTAAAAGCTAACAGAGCGCCGACTCCTGCCGTCAGTGTAGCGACAGCAGTCGTCACGCCTAATACTCCTGCAGTAAGAACCGCAGTTTTTGCAATTGTTGCTTGTGTGCCTTTATCCAGGTTGTTAAACATGGTAAGAAGGGCGGAACCTTTATCCGCAAGGTCACCGATTGAAGGAAGAAGCCCCTCTGTTAACGATATTTTCGTGCCTTCCATAGCGGACTGAAATTTTGTGATGCTTCCTTGTGCATTATCAAGCATGGTATCCGCCATCTTTTTGGCCGCGCCGTCGGATTCTTTCAACTTTTTCGTATTTTCTCCGAGCGCTTTCGAGCCTTTTTGAAGAAGGACAGCCCAATGTTTATACGCTTCAGCGCCGACAATCGTTTTCAGAGTTGCCGCCTGCTGCTCTTTGGTCATGCCTTTCATGCCCTTTTCCATTTCTGCAATGACTTCAGGCATGCTTTTCATATTGCCGGCAGCATCAAAAAATTTGAAACCAAGTCGATCAATTTCTTTTTGTGCCTTCCTGGCAGGAGTCGCAAGACGGATCAGAGACGTACCAAAAGCCTGACCGGCAATAGAACCTTGTAAACCGGCGTCACCAAACGCCATGATCGCGGCAGCTGATTCTTCCATGCCCCAGCCGAGTGAGTTCGCATTCGGGGCAAGAAATTTCATTGCCTCGCCCATTTGTTCAACATTGGTATTGGCGTTGGATGCTGCATAGGCTATCACATCGGCTGCATGCCCCGATTCTTCGGCCTTTAATGCAAAGGCAGACATGATGTTTGATGTAATATCTGCAGCTGTTCCAAGTTCAAGCTGTCCGGCCGCTGCAAGGCTTAACATGCCAGGCATAGCCCCATAAATCTCATTGGTTTTAAACCCGGTCATCGCTAGAAAGCTCTGTGCTTCTGCTGCTTGTCTGGCTGTAAAAGATGTACTGGCTCCAAGTGCTTTCGATTGTTCCGTTAATTTGGCAACTTCTTGAGCTGTACCGCCAGAAATTGCCTGCACTTTGCTCATTTGCTTTTCAAAGTCCATGCCGACTTGAACCGCATCTTTTAGAGGAAGAACCAAGCCCGCAAAGGCAATACCCGATGTCATAGCCACAGATGAGCCGACATTCCTCATTGTGCTGCCGACTGTATTCATTCTTTGGCCCATTCTGTGGATAGTAGAAGAAGCACGCCTTGCTTCATCCTCCAGCCTTTTAATCCTCTGCGTCGTCTGTGTCAACGCATTTTGCGTTTTATTCATTTCAGCTGTGGCATAATTCAGCCGCCGGGATAATCTTTGTGTTTCCTGTGCATCCTTACCCTTTTTGATAGCTGAATCCGCATAGGCCCTTTCAAGAGCCTTCACTTTCCGCTTGTGAATGTCCAATTGCTGGCTGAGTGTTTTCGCCTTTTCTCGGGACGTCCTTAATTCATTGCCCCATACGCCTACAGCTGTACGGTTCTTTTCGAATTCAGATTTGACGTTCTTCATCTGCTGAGCAACCGCACGCATTTCCGTTCTGAATTGGTTCGAGTTTGAATACAGTCTAACTTTTATGTCCTTTGCCAATCGGTCACCCCCTTACCCGAGCACCTGGTCAATGTAAAGGCGCTTTTCTTCTTTCTCTCCTACTGGCTTACCACCGGCTTCTTTTCGGCGGGCTAAGCGCCGCAGGTGATAAACAATGTCCATTTCATCAATCTGGTTTTGTGTATAGCCGATTTCTTCTAACGCGTTGTACATGTCAATGACCGCGTCAGACAAATTTACTTCCCCGACTCTTCACCGTCTTTTGAATCAGGGTTTAAAATCTGACTGGCCTCAGCGATATTTCCTAAAACGTAGTTTGCTGTGCCGTAAATTGTTCTCGTGACCAGCCTCGCATCAATGCCATTTTCAAAATCATCAGTCGAGAATTTGTTTCCAAACGCAGCACAGATAAATTCAATTTGCTTTTCAGTGTAGATGCGTTCAGGGTCGGTTGACTCAATATCCTCTGTGATCTCGGCCGCTTCCCGGAACAGCTTTCCTGAAATGAAATTTGGTGTGACAAACTTTTTGTTTTTACCATTGATTCTGAGATTGATTGAAATAGGATCCATCTTGATTCCTCCCTGTTTTTGAACAATAAAAAAGAGCGCCTATAAGCGCTCCAAAATTCTTTATTTACCTAAGCCAATTGCTTCGGTTTTAGTATCTGTTGCAAAAGCAGAACCATCATATACAACTTGGTTAAACCAGCCTTCGCCATTAAAAGTGTCACTGTCTTCTGCTTGAGCTTTCCAGCGTCTTTTTCCTTTTGGATTTTGCAACGGCATAAATCCAACCTTAAACTTCGCACTTTCTGGGTCAGCCTTGTCTTCTGTCGTTTTCGATTCAATTGCCATTAATTCAGGCAGCCCTTTAAGAAACCAATAATACCGGTACCCGCCGGTTGATTTTTTCGCTCTGAAGCCGAAAGCCAGATGAATTGCCTTGTCTTCAGCACTTGCAAAGGAAACTCCATTCTCTTCCGTATGGCCGTAAATTTTATTCTGCAATTTTAAAGGTAGATCGGCCATTTCAGCTTCTAAATCAATGTCACCCATACTATTAAAAATGTCATAGACACCATTATCAGCCCAGAATTTTGTTTGCTCTGATTTAGGATCTACCTTTATGCTTACTGCACCCGGAATTTTTATAGGTGTACCGTATTTCAAACTCTCTTCATCGTCTTGGATGACTTCCGCACAGTGAAACATATCCAAACCATAAATTGTTTGTCCCATTACTTTTCCTCCTTAAAAAAAGCTTTCTTATATCGCATTGCTTTGTGAAAAACCTTGTCCGCCTCTTCGTATAAATCTTGAGAATCGTACCGACCGTAACCGATTGACTTCATGATCCGGTCAATTTCTTTTGCGATTTTGGTTTCTTGACTGACTGTATATGAATTGGTAAAAATGCTGATCTGAAAGCGAACCTCCGAGGATCGCGCCTGATTATCGGCATATGAATCATCAGCATTTTTCAATTCGGTATACATGATTCTTGGGTATGCGTTAACGTCTGAAGCGACTCTATTATGAAAGCCGCCTGTCACCAGTTCTTTTAATAAGAAATCGTTGACCAGGGCAGCGCTCAATTCTGCTTTTGCATCAAAACTCATTTGATTGGGGCTGTTAGAATGCGGGCCATTACTTCCACAGCTGACGCCTCCCCTTCATCCCTGCCTTTTTCGATAAAAGGATAAGGTGGCATTTTTGATGTCCCATACTCCAAGAATCTCGCCCGGTAAGCGACTTTTTTATTTGGCCCAATTGAAACGAATTTTTCTGCGCCTTTGGATTCCCTGGCCTTTGAAACCGTAATGTTATCAGCTATATGGGGCTGATTCTTATCGCTTCGATTGACATTTTGTCGCTGGTGCTGCGCGATAATTTCACCGCCGGCTTGCAAGGCCACATCTTCCGCCTTTTCCACGTCTTCACCGATTCTTTCAAAATATCGATCTAGGTCAGCCAGCCCTTCAAAGTTCATTTCAGCCATTGAGCCCCACCTCCTGACACATAATTTCAAGCCACTTTTTTGAGTCTTCAGGATCGTTAAAATCAAGGACGTCAAAGGCTCGGAAAACAGGTTCACCCTTTTCCTTTGTGCCGATCTGTTCAACAATTCTCATATTGCGTTGAATATCTTGCCGGAACCGAATGGTGATCTTTTTAGGCGATTTAACGCCCCATGCCCCCGCAATCATAGACTCATTGTTTCCGAGGGAGCTAAAGCCCTCCACAGCGCCCCAGACGGTGAATAAATAAATATAAGTTTCGCTCCAGTTCAACTCTTCATCCTGAATCTCGGTCTTCTTTTGAAATGTCAGGCGGTGCCGCAGATCGCTGGTCCTCTTTTTCTTCATCTTCCTGCACCTCATCATCCGTATAACGCAGCTGCGTCAATAGATTTTCAACAGTAAAAGGGATGGACGAGCCGGTTGTCCCTGACTCATACATCCCTCTATTTTCATACCAATGGGCAACAAGCATTTGAGCCACAATTTCAAATTGTGGGCTCCCATCAACAAACCGCCCAATAGCATTGACAATATAGCTTTTCGCTGCCGCAATAAATTGCGATAACATTTGATCATCTGCAGAATGATCCAGGCGGAGATAGTTTTTCATATCCACCAAATTCATGATGGTTCACCCGCCTTATTCTTGTGGCTCATTGTTTGTCGTGTCTTCTACTTTTGCTTTCAACTCATCAATTTGAGATTGAAGGCTATCAAGTAAGGCCTTTACTTCGCTGTTTAAGTTATCCAGCATGACACTGCCGGTACCAATGTTTTTGCTTCTGACAACCTTTTCACCAAGCATTTCATGAGTGATGCTTCCGTCTTCAATGACAGCCGGATCACCTTTATCGCCTTTAGGGCCTGGCTCTCCCTGTGGGCCTTGCGGGCCGGTATCTCCTTTTTCTCCTTTTGGTCCCTGGGGCCCTGGTTCACCCGGCATCCCTTTAATGTACAAAGGGTTGTCTTCACTGTTATTTTTCAAATAAACAGCTGTTACAGGCTTTCCTGTGCCGTCATCCTCTGCGGAAGTGTAAACACCATTACTTTGGTTTAAAAATTGTTCTGCCATTTTTCATCATCCTTTGCTTGAAATTTTATTCAGTGCCAGATGAACCCTCTAACTCTTTCAGCTTGGCTTCAATATCGGTAAAACGCTTCAAGATAGTCGAGTTCAAATGCTCTTCCATTACACTGCCGGTACCGATGTTGTTACTTCGAACGGATTTGTCATCGAGCATTTCATGAGTCACGCGGATATTTGATCCATCCCCGCCAAAAGTAACTTCCTGCCCGTCCTTTATGACTTTTCCGCCGTTAATCTCTAAAACACCGCCTATGACCGTTCGATCTCCGCCATCAGTGTTATAGTTTTTTGTTACGTGTGACATCAAGGCTTCCTCCTTATTATTTTGCTGCCTCTTCAAGTGTTAACTGACCATATACAGCCGCTTCAGAGTCCCACAGTTTGACATCTTCGCGTTCAATAGCGCGCACTTTTGTTGTGTTGGTTTCGAATGCACCGGCACCCACATCCGTGGAGGCGATGGACTGCTGTTGACGGTCGAACAAGACAATTGCCTCTTTCAGATCCCCAACGATCACAGGTGCTTTTCCTGATTTTGTTTTCAGCACTCTGTTAGAAACGACAACAACCCGGCGGCCAAACAGCATTTTTTGTGTTGGCTCAGTCGGGTTGTCTTTAAGAAGATAACGGCCGTCACCATCTTTCAAATTGTCAAGGTAATCAAAACCGTCCTGGTTCGTCATAATGATAGCGTTTGGTGAAATCGCAGGATCAAGGGTCACATTAAGGGTTTTCTTAATGGCATCTAAACCTTTAAAATCAACTTTTTTCAGTTTTTCAAGAGCTGCAAGAATAAGAGCATTACGGGTTGTGATCGACTTTTTGGCGAACCACTTTGCCACATAGTTCATAATTGCTTGGTCTGTATCTTGCAACAATGTATTTGAAAGAGGCAAGATTCCAGCATAATCAACAATGTTGTAGGATAGCTTGCTGAATTTCGGCTGATCTGTTTCTTGAATTTCATCCATTTCTTCAAGAACCGCGAACGGAGTCATGTCGCTGTTTTTCTCGAGCATTCTTGTTCCTGAACGCGTTGCAACCGGTTCTACTGTCACGTATTGTTCAAGCTGGTGTTCCTGCTCCCGCTTTAATTCTTTAATAGTTCTGGAAATATCTTCAGGAATTAAAATGCCGCCGTCTTCCTCATTTTTACCGGACATAGCTCTAAATTCAGGGCTTTCAAGTAAGTCCCGTTCTTCATCAGTCAGACGCTTACCACGAATTGATTTAACAAAGACAGAAGCAAATTCTTTTTGTCTTTCTTCCTTATCTTCATTTCCGTTTGATCGATTTTGCAAATCGCTCCCCAATTTAGAACCAAAATTATCTTCGGGTAATTCCGGAACAGCAAGAGAACGGCCTTCCGCCAATAATTCAATTTGATTTTTTAAGGTCTTGGCCTCGTCAAGAAGCGTACGAGCCTCTTCGGCACTTCCCTCCTGCAGCTTTTGATCAGCTTCTTTTTTCTTTTCCGTAAATTGTTGTCTCAATTCAATTTCTTTTTTGCTCATTTGCATTGACATAAATCGTTTCCTCCTTGTTTTTAGACACAAAAAAGACCTCTATTCAGGGAGAATAAGGTCTAATAGTTCTAATTCCATTTTCAAATTGTCATCCGGCAATTTCCGGGCTTCTTTGAGCTGCTCCACTTTCTCCAAACTCCGGGATCCGACGACTGCCTCCGTGTCGTTATAGGCCGGGGTGGTGACAAGTGAAATATCATAAATGCGATGGATTTTATTGATCCGTCTCTCATAAATGTCTTCCTCATCATTAAAACGCCATTCATCAGCATCCGCCTCATTGTGATTTAAGGAAAAAGCAAAAGAACACTGATTTATGACACCGCTTCTTATATTCGCCATCAAATCACGCGCGTATGACGTTTCTGACGGCTTAAAACGGAATTTGAGACCTATGTTGTCCGCTTCTAATTCAAGCCGTCCTGTGTCCCCTGAGACGGTATTTCGAGCTAACGGGAAATCTTGCCGATGATTAAACAGCGCGATGACATTTGTTAGATCGGTCGAATCCAGTGCATTCCGACTAATGATTTCCTTAAACCATCCCCCAAGCCGCTCAGACCATTTTTCAAATTTCAGGGCGTATCCTTCCACAAATTCGCTTTTATCCTCACCCTCAGAACGAATTTCTATAGGGGTGGTTAACTGCCGAATCTCTTTATCCTTCATCCTTTTTGTCACCTCCCTTCAGGGCACCGCCAGCTTTAAGGCGCTGATATTCTTCCATGAAATCAAGGAACACATAATTTAAGCTTGCAAGATATTTGTCTCCGTGTTGAATCGGATTGCGTTCAATGAGCTCCCTAATTTCGTTTTTATTCAGCACTCCTGTTTCATGCATTGTTTTAAAATACTCTGCCTGTGACTGGCTATCTCCCCGCAGCTCACTGGCGACATTGAATTTTACATAGTGGCCGCTTCTCTGGCTGTGATCCATAAATAATTTGACGTTGAGTTCTTGTTCAAAATTCACAATCCACGGCTGTAGGGTATTCCTGACATATTCGATAGACTGATGCTCAATATTAGAGAAAGTTGCTTTATCCAATTCATTGAGTTTATGCAACGGCACTTTATAGATCATTGAGATTTGTGCTTTGTTAAATTTCATTGACTCTACAAACTGGGCTTCTTGTAACGGCATAGAAATAGACTGATATTCTAATCCGTTGTCAATGATTGCGATATTTTCCCCTTGGTTTACTCTTTTCCATTCTTTACGCACATTCTCTTTAGGCTTTTCATCTAAAAAAGCTGGAACTTTCAAGATCCCGCGGGGTGTCGCTTCATTTTTATACAACTTGGCATTATATTTCGTGGCAGCCGCTTGAGCTCCGATATGTTCACGTACTACACCTATGGGTGATTTTCCGTGTATGCCATCTGTTGACAGTCCTTTAAAATGCAACACTTCATGATCATATAGCTCAACGGGCTTTCCGTTGATCACCGTTTGATACCACAACATGCCCGTCTTCGGACTAATATAAGCGTTTGTAGTTTCAGGAAGTAACGGAGTCAGTGCTTTTGGATAACCGTTTTCACTGAATTGGATATATGAGTAACCATTTCCCCATGTCAAAACTTGCGTCATCATCAACTTTTTCCATACAAAAGCCGTCATATAAGGGTTAGGACGTGCATAAATAGCGTATGCAGTGGGATGATCTGGATTACTTTCTATGCCGTTTTCTGTTTTTTTAAACGTATGGATCGGCAGCTTTGCAATATCATCAGATAATACATTCACACATGCAAAAACATCAGGCTGAACCAAAGAAGTTCTTTCATTTACGGTTTCGCCGCTTGCTGTTTTCCGGCCGCCGAACAAATTTATCAATTCATTGAAGCCTCTGGCCTCAGAGGAGCCTGATCGTTTTTCAAACACCCGGTCAATTAGCAATTATTTCACCTCTCTTTCTTGGTCAGGAGATAGGCATAAAACATAAAAAATACACCCGTCAGGATCAGACCGATGTTTGTATTAAATCTATATGCAGCTGCAAGGATGAAGGCGGCCCCCACCACAAACAGCAGATCATTTAAAATTAAAAGCAGAAAGGCCAGGAATTTTTTCATTCTCTCACATCCTAAAAGCTGAAATTATCAGACATGAAATGTGCATTCAAGTCTACTTTTTGGTTTGTTTCGTGATACATCGCCCTGGCGTATGCGTTAATGACAGCCGCAGCCGGGTCGATTCTTTGCGGAGATTTTGCTTTATCCAGCATGATATTCTCCTGAGGATCAATTTTCATGATCGCGTTATTGATCGCCCAATTTAAAACCGGGTCATCCCCGTGAACAACTTTGCCATCATACACTTTTTGACGAAAGTCTTTTGTTGGCAAAGATAGATGATTGATTCTTTGCGGGATCTCCACCATGGTATGGCCTTTAGATTCAAGCCGTTGTGCCAAATGCAAGGCATTCCATTTGTCATATGCGGTTTCCTGTGGCCGGAACCGATGCTTGTAAATAAACTCAATGATCCATTTTTCAACTATTTGATAATCAACAGCGTCGCCAGGCGTATACGTAATGTAGCCCATCTCTTTCCACAGATCATACGGCACTTTATCCGTCGCCATTTTTTCTTTTGCGCGCCCCTCGGGCATGAAAGAATGTTGCCCGACATAATAAATTCCATCAAGCACACCAACCCAGCCGACTGATGTTAAGTCGGTAGTCATGGACAAATCCAGCCCAAGATATACGGCCATGTTTTCCAGATCAGGAATTTCACCGCTGCACGCGCGCCATTTAGACATTTTCATATAGCCGTTATCCTTTTGATCAACCCATCGGTTCATATTCTTGGTAAGGAAGCTGCGCATTTTTTCAGGAACTTCGAGCGCTACCTTTAAGGCAGAGCGTAGTGACTCCATACCTTCCGGATACGTCGCAACAATAGGGTTGGCTTTGATCCAGTTTGACTCGTCTTTTATGTCGTCATCTGGATCAAGTTCGCAGATCATAACAAAATAGTCATCGTTTTCTGTGTCGGCATCAGGATCGAGAATCTTACTTGTATATTTGTATTCCTTAAAACATGGCCGCTCCATGTTAAACCCGGCTGTCGTGATGATTGCCATTAATGGGCTGCGCCGGGCGACCATACCACTGTCAAGCACATCATAAATCTCGCTGGTTTCATGTGCATGGTATTCATCCACAATTCCCAATGACGGGTTTTTACCGTCTCCGAGCTTTCGGGCTTCACGGGAAAGGGGCTGGATAATTGAGTTCGTTTTATACTTTTTTACCCGGCCGTTTGCAGATGTATATTTTCCTTCAAGGATCGGAGCATGCTGCAGCTGTTCAAGAATCGCCTGGTAAACTTCGTCTGACTGTTCCCGGGACCATCCAGCAATAAACACCCGGTGTTTTTCGGTGGTCGGGAACACTTCATAAGAAGCCATGAGCGCGAGAAATTGCGATTTCGCATTCTTACGTGCCAGCTGGATATAAACTTTTCGGAACCGGCGGGCACCGTTTTCCTTTTTAAAAAAGCCGTATACATTGGCCGCAATAAAAAGCTGAAAGTCCGTCAGCTCAATCGGCTCACCTGCAAGTATCCCCTCAACATGTCTGAACTGCCGCGCCCATTCGTAAAAATCTAGCACTGCTTCAGCGTCATAGTAAAAGGGGCAATCCGGGTCCGCTAACGCCTCAACATCTTTAAAAAACCGCTGCACAGCCCATTTATGTTTTTGACAAGCCTTTATCTCACCGGAAAGTATTTTTTCGCAATAGGCCCATACACGCTCAATCAGAATTTCAGCAGTGACCTCTTGCATTACATCCGGCCTCCGAACCGCTCTTCCTCTTTTGATTTCGGCTTGTCGTCATCCTTTTTAGGAATCACGAGCTTGCAGCGCGAGGAAATGGTTAAGCCCAAATCACTGGAAGCCTGCCGGCATTGTTTGAATAGTTTATCTTGATTGATAAGCAAGTCCGAATACGCTTCATTGACTACCGTTTTTTCTTTTTCCCCCACGATATTTCCCTGTTCGTCCACATCTCTGACGACTATTGTTTTCATTGGCCCCTGCTCAAGCAGCTGGTCCGTCACCTGAAGGTAAAGCTTCCGTGAATATAAAAAACGGGCGAGCGCATCAACATCTAAATTCGTCATAATTCCGATGTTTTTCAGCTCGTCCGCTATTTTTTTGAACTCCCTTTTTAGGTCTTTCGGTAAATAAGAAGGCGCCTTTATTTTGTCACTTGGCGCCTTGATCTCCTGCTTTCTTCGTTCCTCAATCTCCTGTTTTGTAAGGTTTTTCTTACCTTTCACAAGCAATAAGTCAACCGGTTGCCTTGGTCTTGCCATTCCCTCACCTCCTTCCGAAATTTCATTTAGGGAATTTTTCAAAATGTGGAGGGGAGCGCGGTCTCCGGCGAATCCTTTCCAGAGATTTAAGGGCGGGGGGTCT
>Ga0180436_10002962_pt1 | contig 15767 bp, 11 predicted proteins | sample SS_ome_2_FD_132434 | JGI IMG/M metagenome (GOLD analysis project Ga0180436, IMG submission 132434) | Hypersaline lake sediment archaeal communities from the Salton Sea, California, USA - SS_3_S_2 metaG | ecosystem: Environmental > Aquatic > Non-marine Saline and Alkaline > Hypersaline >...
CAGCCCACGTACCGGAAGTGCTCTAAGGAACACTCGTTCGCCACCCGCGCCGCGGCCAGGCACCGGCACCTGACCGCGCTCGAGGCCCGGCGAACTGACGCGTTGCGGATTCTGAGCGAAGAGACAGATGAGGAACTCACCGAGCTCGCCCGCGAGGAGATGGCCGAGCTCGACGCCGAACAGGCCGTTCTCGAAAACGAGATCACCAACCTCCTGGTCCACGACGACGAGGACGCGCGGCGCGACGTCATCATAGAAATCCGCGCGGGCACCGGCGGCGAAGAAGCGGCCCTCTTCGCCGGTGACCTCTTCCGGATGTACGCGAAATATGCCGAGGGCAAGGGCTGGAAGACGGCCGTCGTCTCGGCGCACCACACCGAGCTGGGCGGCTTCAAGGAAATCATCTTCGACGTGAAAGGCGAAAACGTCTACAAGGAACTCCGGCACGAGAGCGGCGGACACCGCGTCCAGCGCGTCCCGGCCACCGAGGCCAGCGGCCGCATACACACCTCCGCCGTCACCGTCGCCGTGCTGCCCGAGGCCGAGAAAGTCGACGTCGACATCAAGGAAGAAGACGTGAGGGTGGACCGCTTCTGCTCGTCGGGGCCCGGCGGACAGAGCGTCAACACCACCGCGTCCGCCATCCGGGTCACGCACCTGCCCACCGGCCTCGTCGTGTCGTGCCAGGACGAAAAGAGCCAGCACAAGAACCTCGCCCGCGCGATGCGCGTGCTCAGGAGCCGGTTGTACGACCGCATGCAGCACGACAAGAAAGCGGCCCGCGACGCGGCGCGAAAATCACAGATCGGGACCGGCGACCGCAGTGACCGCGTCCGCACGTACAACTTCCCGCAGAACCGCGTGTCCGACCACCGGCTCAACAAGAACTACTCACTCGAACAGGTTGTCGCGGGCGGCCTCGACCAGTTGATGGCCGACCTGATGGAACTGCACAAGGAAGAACAACTGAGCCGGCTCGACCAGAAAGACGCAGACAATGGCTGACGCCCGCACAGTCGTCGACCTGATCAACGTCACGGCTTCGTTCTTTAAGAGCAAAGGCATCGCCAACACGGCCCGGCTCGACGCCGAGTTGCTGCTCGCGCAAGTGCTGGGTTGCGAACGCATCGAACTCTACGTCCGTTTCGACAGGCCAGTCGAAGAGCCGCACCTCTCGCAGTTCCGCGAACTCGTCCGGGAACGCGGACGCCGCAGGCCGGTCAAGCAAATGCTCGGGCGGTGCGAGTTTATGTCGCATGAGTTCGGGATCACGCCCGACGTGCTGATTCCGCGGCCCGAGACCGAAACGCTGGTGGCCCAGGCGCTCACGGCGCTCGACGACTCGGCCCGGACCGTCGTCGACCTCGGCACCGGCAGCGGCAACATCGCGATCTCTATCGCGCTGGCCAGGCCGAATGTGGCGGTCTACGCCACGGACATCTCGGAGCCGGCCCTCGAGGTCGCTCGCCGCAACAGTGACCGCCTGGGCGTGGCCGGCCGCGTCACACTGCTCGCGGGCGACATGTTCGCGCCGCTGGTCGGGCGCGGACTCGATGGCACGGTCGATTGCGTCGTCTCGAACCCGCCCTACGTGGCGGACTCCGAACTGCCGGGCCTCATGCCCGAGGTCGCAGAATACGAGCCGCGGGGCGCGCTGGTCTCGGAGAAGGACGGCATGGGCCACACGCTCCGCATCATCGCCGAGGCACCCGCGATGCTCCGCGGCGGCGGACTGCTGGCGCTCGAAACAAGTCCGCACACGGCCCGCGGCGCGAAGGCCGCGGCCGAGGCGAGCGGCGCCTACGAGGACGTGCGGACCGTGCTCGACCTCGGCAAAGCCGAGCGCGTCTTGACAGCCAGAAAGAGAGCGTAGACAGATGGACCGCTTCGACATACAAGGCGAGACGAGACTCGACGGCGAGGTCGTCGTGAACGGCGCGAAGAACGCCGCCCTCCCCCTCATGGCGGCCGCGTTGATGGGGTCCGGAACCAGCCGCATCCGGGGCGTACCCGAGCTCCGCGACATCCAGACGATGGTCGACATCATGCGCGAACTCGGCGCGGACGTGGAACGCCTGCCCGACGGCGCCATCGAAATCACGCCGGTCGATGAATCCAAGTACGAGGCACCGTACAAGCTCGTAAGCCAGATGCGCGGCAGCATCTGCGTACTCGGCCCGCTCGTGGCCAGGCGGCACCGGGCGCGCGTGTCGATGCCCGGCGGATGCGTCATCGGCGTCCGCCCCATCGACCTCCACCGCAAAGGCATCGAGGCGCTCGGCGCCGACATCACGCTCAGCGACGGATACGTCGATGCGACCGCGCCGCGCCTGAAGGGTGCGTCGATATACCTCGGGGGTGCGTTCGGCTCGACGGCGCTCGGCACATGCAACGTCATGTCCGCCGCCTGCCTCGCGGAGGGCACGACCTTGATCGAGTGCGCCGCCTGCGAGCCGGAGATCGTCGACCTCGCCAATTTCCTCGTCAAGATGGGCGCACGCATCGAGGGCGCAGGCAGCCACCGCATCGTCGTACACGGCGTCACCGAACTGCACGGCGCAGACCATACCATCATCCCTGACCGCATCGAGGCCGGCACGTTCATGGCCGCCGCGGCCGTGACCCGCGGACGAGTGACCGTCAAGGGAGCCGACCCGTCACACCTCTCGGCCGTGATAGACGCAATGACCCAGATCGGCGTCAAAATCACGGTCAACGGCGACGCATGCCACGTCGACGCCACCGACGGCTTCAAGGCGACGGACGTCGTCGCCCTGCCCTACCCCGGCGTCCCGACCGACATCCAGGCGCAGATCTCGGCTCTGCTCGCGACCGCCGACGGCATAAGCGTCGTCACCGACAAGGTCTTCCCAGACCGGTTCATGCACATCGCCGAGTTGGACCGCATGGGCGCACACATACGCAAGGAAGGCCCGAGCGCCATAATCGTCGGCACGCCGCAGTTGACCGGGGCCGAGGTCATGGCTTCCGACCTCCGCGCCAGCGCCGCGCTCGTGCTGGCCGGAATGGCCGCGAAAGCAACGACCAGCATCCACCGCGTCTACCACATCGACCGCGGGTACGAACGCATCGAAGAGCGCCTGAATGCGCTCGGCGCGCGGATCGAGCGGGTGAACGAGAAATTGTCTTGAGAGGACAGGATGTTTGACTCGATAACCAAGGCCCTCGACGGCGTCTTCAAGAGCTTCCGCAAGCAGGGCAAGCTGACGGAGGCGAGCATAAAAGACGGCATGCGCCAGATACGCATGGCGCTGCTCGAGGCCGACGTGAGCTACAAGGTGGCGAAGGACTTCGTCGCCGCCTGCACCGAGAAGGCCGTCGGCCAGCAGGTGATAAAAAGCATCCAGCCGACTCAGCAGATCGTCAAGATCGTCCACGACGAACTCGTGGCCCTGATGGGCGAGGCCGACACGTCCCTGCCGCCGCCTAAAAGTGACCGGCCGGGGATCATAATGATGCTCGGCCTGCAGGGAAGCGGCAAGACGACCACGTGCGCGAAACTCGCGAAACTCGCCATGAAGAACGGACGGCGTCCGCTCCTCGTCGCCGCCGACGTGCAGCGCCCGGCCGGCGTCAAGCAACTTCAGTTGCTCGGCGGCCAGATCGAAGTGCCCGTCTTCACCGAGGAATTCACGCCGCCGCGCATATGCATGATGGGCGTCAAGTTCGCCGAGGCAAACGATCGCGACCTCGTGATCCTCGACACCGCGGGCCGCCTCCACATCGACGACACCCTGATGGACGAGCTGGCCAAGATCGACTCGAAGGTCGGGCCCGACCAGAAGCTCCTCGTAGCGAACGCGATGACCGGCCAGGACGCGGTCAACAGCGCCGACGAGTTCAACAAACGCCTCGGCATCTCGGGCGTCATCCTCACCATGCTCGACGGCGACGCCCGCGGCGGAGCCGCCCTGTCCATCCGCGCGGCGACCGGCCGGCCCATCAAGTTCGTCGGCGTCGGCGAGAAGACCGACGGCCTCGAGGAGTTCCACCCGGACCGGATGGCCGGGCGCATCCTCGGGATGGGCGACGTGGTTTCGCTCGTCGAGAAGGCCCAGGAGACCGTCGACCAGGAAAAGGCCGCGGCGCTCCAGAAGAAGCTCCAGAAGGCCACCTTCACGCTCGACGACATGCTCCAGCAGTTCCAACAGCTAAACCGGATGGGTCCGCTGACCAACCTCCTGGGCAAGGTGCCGGGGCTCGGCGCCATGCTCGGCGACCAGGAACTCGACGAGTCCGAGTTCCAGCGCGTCGAGGCGATCATCCAGTCGATGACCATCGAAGAACGTTCCCATCCTGAAATCATTGACGGGAGGCGGCGCATTCGGATATCATCTGGGAGCGGTACGGCCGTTCAGGACGTGAACGGACTGCTGAAAGAGTTCAAGCAGATGAAGAAGATGATACGGCAGGGGATGCGCGGCAAGGGCCGCGGGTTCCCCGGTTTCTAGCTTTTGGACCTGATAAGGAGGACGCAGCTTGGCAACGCGCATACGCTTGAAGAGAATGGGGTCGAAGAAGAGGCCTTTCTACCGCATCGATGTGTTCGACGCGCGCTCCCCGCGCGACGGGAAAAGTCTCGAGACCGTCGGCACGTACAAGCCGCTCGCCGGGGACGATCGCGAGAAGACCACGCTGAAGCGCGACCGCGTCGTTCACTGGCTCGACCAGGGAGCGCTCCCGACGGAGACCGTGAAGAACATCCTGAAGAGCAACGGCATTCACACGTAGGCGGGCTTACGCCACGATTGCGACCGAGGAGCGCCCGATGCTGCGCGTCGACGTCATCACGATATTCCCCGGTGTCTTCGAGCCGTACCTGTCCGAAGGCATGGTCGGCATCGCCCGCGAGAAGGGGCTGCTCCAGGTCCACGTTCACAATTTGCGAGACTACACGACGGACCGGCACAAGAGCGTGGACGACCGGCCCTACGGCGGCGGCCCCGGGATGGTGATGATGCCCGGCCCGGTTTTCGCGGCCGTCGAGGGCATCGTGCCTCAGGCCGAACCGAAACCGCGCCTCGTCCTGCTCTCGCCGCAGGGCCGCACGTTCGACCAGAACCTCGCGCTCGAACTTTCCCGGGAACCGCGGCTCGCGCTCATATGCGGGCGCTACGAGGGGTTCGACGAACGCATCAGGATCGGCCTCGATGCCGAGGAGATTTCCATCGGCGATTACGTCCTGACCGGCGGGGAGCTTCCGGCCGCCGTCATCATCGACGCCGCCGCACGGCTGTTGCCGGGCGTCCTGGGACACGAGGACTCCGCGAAGTACGACTCGTTTTCGCTCGGCGGATACCTCGAATACCCGCAGTACACCCGGCCGGCCGATTTCAGGGGAATGACAGTGCCCGAGGTGCTCGTGAGCGGCAATCACAAGGCCATAGAGACCTGGCGCCGCGAGCACAGCATAGAAAGAACGCGCCGGCGCAGGCCGGACATGCTGCACCAGACCACGCCCATGACCGAAAGGAGCGAACGATGAGTCTCATCAAGGATATCGAGAAAGAGCAAACGAAAAAGGACCTGCCCGACTTCGGCGTCGGCAACAACGTCGAGGTACACGTCAAGATCATGGAGGGCGACCGCGAGCGCATCCACGTCTTCTCCGGCCTCGTCATCTCGCGCAAGGGGCGCGGCATCAACGAGATGTTCACGGTCCGCCGCATCGTCGGTGGCGAGGGCGTCGAGCGCACGTTCCCCCTGCACTCGCCCGCGATCAGCGACATCAAGGTGGTCCGGGCCGGCGTCGTCCGCCGAGCCAAGCTCCACTACCTGCGCAAGCGCGTCGGCAAGGCGACGCAGGTCAGGGAGAAGCGGCCCGGCGCCACGAAACGAGCGGACTGATCGCGTGAAATCCGCTCGCTCGCGAAAGGCGCTGGGCGACGCCGCCGAGGAGGCCGCGGCACGGTTTCTCCGGTCACAGGGCTACACGATCATCACACGAAACTTCTCGACAAGAAGCGGCGAGGTTGATATCATAGCCGCAGACGGCGAGACACTTTGCTTCGTCGAGGTGAGATCACGTGCCGGCGATGATACAGCACCGCCATACACCTCAGTCGGCCGGACCAAGCAGGCCCGCGTGCGCGCCGCCGCCTCGGCTTACGTCGCCCGGATGCGGCTTCAGAACAAGCTGTGCCGCTTCGACGTCCTCTCGCTCGTCCCTGACGCCGGACAGAAGTCCGGCTGGGAAATCCAGCTGTTGCGCGACGCCTTCTGACGGAGGCCGGCCGGACCGATGAGCAACGAAGTCGTCATCCAGACCGACGAACTCACCAAAGTCTACGCCGGCTTCATGCGGCCCGACGTCCTCGCGGTCGACCGGCTGAACCTCCGGGTCGGACGCGGCGAGGTCTTCGGACTCCTCGGCCCGAACGGGTCCGGCAAAACGACCACCACCAAACTTCTGCTCGGGCTCATTTTCCCGACCGCCGGCTCGGCGACCATCCTGGGCCGGCCCGCCGGCGACATCGCCGCCAAGACGCGAATCGGGTTCCTGCCTGAAGAATCGTACCTCTACCGTTTCCTGAACGCCGAGGAGACGCTCGACTTCTACGCCAAGATATTCGGCATCCCGCGCCGGGAGCGCCGCCGCAGGATCGACGAGCTCATCGAGCTTGTCGGCCTCCAGGACGCCCGGAAGCGCTCGCTCCGCGGCTACTCTAAGGGCATGTCCCGCCGCATCGGACTGGCGCAGGCGCTCATCAACAACCCCGAGCTTATCTTCCTTGACGAGCCGACGTCGGGCCTCGACCCCATAGGCCGCCAGGAAGTCAAGCGGCTCATCCTCCGGCTCAAGGACCAGGGCAAGACCGTCATGCTCTGCACGCACCTGCTGCCCGACGTGCAGGACGTGTGCGACCGCGTCGCCATCCTGCACAACGGCCGGCTCTGCGAACAAGGCCCGCTCGACGAACTGCTGACTCTCAAGAACAGAACACAGTTCACCGTGGCCGACATCACGGAAACACAACGTGAGGAATTGAAGGCGTTCCTCGCCGGCATGGGCCTCGGCGACGTCGCGATGATTCACCCGTACGACACACTCAGCGCCCTTTTCATGAGGATTATCGACGCCGAAAGGCGGCGCGGCGACGCGGCCAGGCAGCAAAGGGAAAATGTCCCACAGCAGTAGCCCCACCTCATCGAGTTCCGCCGCGTCCGACATCGGCGTCTCGCTGCGGCGTCTCTTCACCGCGGCCGGAGCGCGTCGCGTAACCGCATTGGCCGGCCTCGCCATCAGCGATGCGCTCCGCAGTCGCGTGCTCCTGGGGATGACGGTCCTCGTGTTTCTCTTCGGGATCGGTTCACTGCTCTGGCCCGCGGACCTCGAAAGCGAGCGGGTGGCCTTCGTGCAGAAATTCTGTTACACCGGCCTGACGCTGTTCGGCCTCATCGCCGCCGCCTTCCTCGGCGGCTCAGCCCTGCCCAAGGACATCAGCAGCAAACGCATATACTCGCTCGCAACGAAACCCGTCAGCCGGCTCGAACTGCTCCTCGGCCGGACTCTCGGGCTCTTCGGCGTCATGTTTCTTTTCCTGCTCATCGGCGGGCTCATCACCTTCACGGTCACCCACATCGCCAGCTCGCGCAAGACCTACAAGGGCGGCTCGTACACCGCGGAGGTCATTCTCCCGGCCGCCGACATCATCACCGAGGACGGTCCCGTGCCCGTCCAACAGGGACAGGAACTGCCCGTCGACGGCGAGGCAGACGGCGGCTACAGGGTCAGCATCGTCGGGCGCGAGTCCCAAATCTCGGGCACGATTGCGAAGGACGCGGTGGAACTGCACGAGCGGTCGCTCGCCCTGGAGCGCGTTGTCGCTCCGGTCGCCGTGACCTGGCAATGCAAAGGCGACGCCCGTTTCTCGCACGATGAGCTGATCCTCTCCTGCCCCGAGCTCGGCGGCGGCGACAAGTGGACGTTCGACGTTCCGACGCCGCCGGTCGGAACCGCCGACAACGAGACCGTCCCGGTGCGCCTTCGCTTCGACCGGCTGCTCTACGAATACGTCCCGTACCAAGGCAAGCGAACAGGCAGGACGGCTCGCGTCGGCCTCAGGTTCCACGGCCCGAACGGAGTGGAAGCTCTCAAGGACATCGAGTTTGTCATACCTGAACGGCCGCCCGAACAGCCGCTCGGCGAACCAGCCGACCGCGACCAGTACGAAGAGGTGTTCGTTCTGCCACGCGGCCTCGTCACCGGCGGGCTTCTGAAGGCCGAGGTCCTGAGCACCGTCCCGGAATACGCTCCGACCGGGCGAATCTACTACGGCCCCGCCAGGTCCCCCGTCTGGCGACTGCGCGGCTTCGACGCGGGCAAGCTGCCCAAAGGAAACCAGACCATCCGCGCCACATTTCTTGTGTTCTACACGCAGGGGCTGGACCTCATCGACCACACCGAGGTGACCGCCACGGTGCGAAACCCGGCCACCGACGAATCGGAGGAACGCCGCGTCTCTCTGCGCGACAAGACGCCGACGTTCATTCACTTCCCGCGGCACCTGATTGACGCCGGGCAAGGCATCGAGGTGGCGTTCGGCGGAATAGCCCCGACCCACCGTATCGGGCATTCGAGCAAGGAGAGCCCGATATACCTGCGGCTTCGTCCGGACTGGTTCTGGGCGAGCACAGCTCGGTCCATCTTCCTCGTGTTTCTTTTGCTATGCCTCTTCACGATGATCGCCGTCGCCGCATCCACGATGCTCTCGGCCCCCGTGGCGATCCTCTTGACGCTGGTGGCCGCGCTGGCCGGTTGGGTCAAGATGATGGTCGTGGAAATGCGCGGGGCGGATGTCCTGCCGGCGGGCGCCGCCACGCGGCAGGAAGCCGTGTGGAACTGGATCCAATACCTGTTCGGGAAGTTGCTTATCTTCGCCGCGCCCGGCATGGACAAGTTCAGCTCCTCGGATTTTGTGAAGCGCGGCTGGTCCGTGCCCTGGCCGCCCGTCTGGGACGCCATTGCCTATACGGCGGTGTTTGTGCTGGTTTTGTTCAGCTTCGGCTTCCTCCTGTTCAGGCGGAGGGAACTCGAGTGAGCCGATTTCGCCCGTCCAAAACCGTCGTGGTGCTTCTCGCGCTGATCGCTCTGCTCTCCGCTCTCCTGTGGCCTGTGCAGGAGAGCATAGACGTAGCTCGCGAGGGCCTGGTCACGGGCCAGACATCCGCGGAAACCCGCCTGCTCGAACTCGGTGGAAACGCCATGCTCGGCAGTTTCAAGACCATCGCCGTCGGGCTTCTCTGGTATCAGGAGAGCGAGCTGAAGGACCGGCGCGAACTGATGGAACTCGAAGGCGTGTACCGCGCGCTCGCCAAGCTCCAACCCACCGAGATCAAGGCCTACGTCTTCCTCGTCTGGAACATGGCTTACAACATTCAATACGACGCGGCGACCGTCGTCGAGGCGTGGAAATGGGTCAAGCGCGCCATCGAGTTCGGCGAAAAAGGAGCCGAGCGCAACCTGAACCATCCGGGAGTCTGGGAACTCTACTGGCAGATCGGATGGGTCTACTCGCACCGATGCGCCAGTCTCGACGACAACCGCACCCGCTACTTCAGGCAACAAATCGAGAAGCCCGTCTCCGAGGGCGGTCAGGGCAAGGCCCCCTACCTCGTCGCGGCCGACTGGTACGAGAAGGCCTGGAACGCCGCCATCCGCCCCGGCGCCAGAAAGGTGAACATACGCCTTATCAGCCAGTGGGCACACGCCTATGCCCAACTCGCAAACGAAGCGGAAAAGGCCGGCGACGTCGACACAATGATCCGCTTCCGCGAAAAGGCGATCCGCATCCACGAACTCATAATCAACCACACCGAGAACGGCAAGATACAGTTCCCGAAATACGAGGAGACCGGACGTAAGCTGTCCGCCGAACTCCGCGCTCTCATCCGGCTCCACAAGCAGGCCCGCAAGGCCGACCACCTTCGCGATACCGGCCGGACCCGGGAGGCCGCCCAACTACGGCTCGAGACGGCGCGGGAGTGGCTCGTTCTCTTCCAGGGCATGCCCTACTCCGACGAATACCAGCGCAACCTCGACCGCTCGGCCGACGCGCTCGAATCCCTGGCCGGCGGTATCGACGATGCGCAATTGCGGAACGACACGATGTCCACCATCCTCACACTGCGGTATGAGGCCGCCGTGCCGCACCGCCGTTCCGACACGGCCGCAAGAAACCTCCAAAGGACGCTCGCGCGGTACGACGAGTTTCTCGCCGGCCTGGCCGGCCCGAAGGAATTCCTTCGCAACAAGGAACTCGTGCAAAGCATCGCCCGCTCCTGGGCCCGCATCATCGCCAACCTGCCGGACGACCCGGGCCTCGCCGCTCGCGCCGAAGCCGCCATACGCCGGAGCGACTCGCTCTACGCGGGCCTCGCGCCCGAAGAGCGCTCCGAACTCATCGAGAACTGGATGATGCTCATGGCGTCGAGCGACATCGACACGCCGGCGGGCAGGCAGCGCATCCGGCAGGCCGCCCTGCAAAGGGATACGGCCCTGCTCCAACTCACGAGCGGCATTGTCCGGAGCATGGAACAGCTTGGCCGCTTGTTCCAGGACGGCGCACCGCCCGATCAGTGGGAACCTGTCGCCGCCCGAGCTTTCGTTGCCATCCCGGCAGCGCGCGCTCTGGCACAGGAAGCCGTCCGGTACTGGTCAGCTCTCCTCAGAAGGGACGAGCCGTATGCCGCAGACGCCCGCGTCGCCGAGCAACATCTCGTCCGCATCGCCGAAGCGCTCGGCGAGACCGCGGAAATCGCCACGAACGTCCTCGGACAACCCGCTTCGTCCGATGACGGGCGGAGCCCTCAGAACCTCGTCCATCCTGCGGGCGCGATCTGGCGAACGCTTCACCAATTCGCCCCCGCCAACAATCGGTACTTGAAAAAGTCGCTCGAACACGCTAAAAAGGTACGCCGAAAACCGCGTGTGCAGGCGCATTCACACTCGCACTAACACAGTTTTGGATTATCGCTCTGGTTTCCTTTTCATGACACGGCCCCGATAGAAGGAGTTGTGGGTATGGTCAAGCGCACGTTGATGGTGGTGGCATGTTTGGGCATCTGTCTGGCTGCGTCCGTTGCGGTCGCCGCGGACGGAACGGCCGTCGCGGAAAACACTTCGCCTTCCGCGCAGACGATGTGGATTCTCTGGGCGCTCGCGCCGGCCGGGGCGCTGCTCGCGATCTTCTCCGCCCTCGCCTTCTACCGGAACATAATGGGCAAGGACGAAGGCACCGACACCATGCGCGAGATCGCGTCGCACGTGCGGGCCGGCGCCAACGCATACCTCCGCCAGCAGTACAAAATCGTCGCCATCGTCGTGCTCGTGCTGTTCGCAGTGTTTCTCGCGATGGCCTTCCTCCAGCACACACAGAACCCGTGGATGCCCTTCGCGTTCCTCGCGGGCGCCGTGGCCTCCGGCCTTTGCGGCTTTCTCGGCATGCGAACCGCGACCAACGCCAGCGCAAGAACCGCACACGCCGCCCGCACCAGTCTGAACGGAGCCCTCCAGGTCTCGTTCCGCGCCGGCTCGGTCATGGGCCTGGTCGTCGTCGGGTTTGCACTCCTGAACATCTGCATCTGGTTCCTGCTCATGTACTTCCTGGGCGTCAAGTCCACGTCGATGACGCTCAGCGCGATGGTCGTCGCCCTGCTCTCGTCCGGAATGGGCGCCAGCACACAGGCCCTCTTCGCCCGCGTCGGCGGCGGCATCTTCACGAAGGCCGCGGACGTCGGGGCCGACCTCGTCGGCAAGGTCGAGGCCGGAATCCCCGAGGACGACCCCCGCAACCCGGCCACGATCGCGGACAACGTCGGCGACAACGTCGGCGACGTCGCCGGAATGGGCGCCGACCTTTTCGAGTCGTACGCCAACTCGATTCTCGCGGCCGGCGTACTCGGCGTCGGCGCGGCCATTGCCCTCCTCGGCAAGAACGCCCTCTCCGACAGCTTCGGCATGCGGTTGCTCGTGCTCCCGATGGCCCTTGCGGGCCTCGGATGCATCGCCTCCATCCTCGGCATACGCGCCGTACGGACAAGGGAGGACGCCACTCAGAAGACGCTCCTCGGGGCGCTGATGCGCGGAGAGATGGTGAGTGCGTTCCTGTTCACCGGCGGCTCCGCCCTCGTCACATGGCTGATGTTCCGAGGCGTCGACGTCCCGAAGTTCACCCCCTGGGGCGTATGGCTGTCCGTGATCACCGGCCTTGCCGCGGGCGTCATCATCGGCAAGGCGACCGAATACTACACCTCCGCCGACTACAAGCCGACTCGACGGGTCGCCGATGAATCAAAGACCGGGCCCGCGACCGTCATCATCGCCGGGCTGGCCAGCGGCATGGCCTCGACCTGGCTCCCGGTCGTCACGGTCGTCGTCGGAATCATGGCCAGCTTCGCCTTCGCCGGCGGCATGCGTCAGCTCATCCTCGGCCTTTACGGCGTCAGCATCGCCGCGGTCGGAATGCTGTCCACGCTCGGCATAATGCTGGCCACCGACGCCTACGGCCCGATCGCGGACAACGCGGGTGGCAACGCCGAGATGTCGGGCCTGCCGCCGGAAGTCCGCGAACGCACCGACGCGCTGGACTCGCTCGGCAACACGACCGCGGCCGTCGGCAAGGGCTTCGCAATCGGGTCCGCGGCCCTGACGGCGCTCGCGCTGATCGCGGCCCTTATGATGGGCGTCAAGGAGGCAATGATCCTGGCCGGGGTCAAGGATGCCTCTTCGTACAACATGACTCAGCTCGTCGACAAGTACGACATCACACTGATGAACCCCAAGGTCCTCGCCGGGATGTTCATCGGCGCGATGCTCGCGTTCCTGTTCTGCTCGTTCACGATGCGGGCCGTCGGCAAAGCGGCGTCTTCGATGGTTGAAGAGGTCCGCAGGCAGTTCCGCGAGCTTGGCATCCTTGAAGGCAAGAACAAGCCGGACTACGCGTCCTGCGTCGCCATCAGCACCAAGGGGGCGCAGAAGGCGATGATGGTGCCGTCCCTGCTCGCCATCGTGGCGCCCGTGTTGACGGGCCTCTTGCTCGGAGTCCCCGGCCTCACCGGCATGCTGGCCGCGGCCCTCGCCACCGGCTTCGTGCTCGCGGTGATGATGGCGAACGCGGGCGGCTCGTGGGACAACGCCAAGAAGTACATCGAAACCGGCGCGCTCGGCGGCAAGGGTTCCGCCTGCCACAAGGCCGCCGTAGTCGGCGACACCGTCGGCGACCCGTTCAAGGACACGTCCGGCCCGTCGCTCAACATCCTCATCAAGCTGATGTCGATGGTCGCCGTCGTGTTCGCCGGCGTCATCGTGAAGTACTCGCCCATAATCACCGAGTGGCTCGGCATCAAGATGTAATCGCCGGCATAACGACGAACGGGGAAGGTCCGGTTCCGGGCCTTCCCCGTTTTTTTGACTTTTGAGAAGCAGGCGAAGAAATCGCTCTATGCCAGGTCCGCGAGGTTGCGCTCCAGCGCCCCGGCCTGCGCCCGCAGGTCGTCGGCCTTGGTCCGCTCTCGCTCGACCACCTCGACCGGGGCCTTCGACACAAACGACTCGTTGGAAAGCTTCCGCTCGACGCCGGCCAGCTTGCTCCGCGCCTCAGTCAGCTTCTTTTCGAGGCGGGCGCGCTCCGCGCCGACGTCGATGAGGCCCTTAAGCGGCACGAATACCTCGCATCCGCCCGTGACCTCAGCCGCCGAGTGCGGCGGCTTCGCGAGCGACTCGCCGACGGTCAGGTCCAACGCGCCCGTCATGTGCTGAATCAGCGGCCCGTTCGACTCGACGCTTTCCCGCACGGCCGCCTCGCCGCTCGAGACCAGCAGAGCCAGCTCAAGCTTCGGAGCGATGTTCAGCTTGCTCCGGATGTTGCGCACGGCGCGAATGACGTCCTGGACGACCGTCATCTCGGCCTCCGTCGCCGGTGCGTCCAGCCCGGCCGCCGTCGCGGGCCATTCAGCGACCGCTATGCTCGACACCGCCTCACTTCCTTGACCGACGCCACGGACCGGGACGGCCTCGCCGAGGTGTCCCCAGAGTTCCTCGGTGATGAACGGCATGAACGGGTGCAGGAGCCGCAGGATCGAGTCGAGCACGAACGCCAGGGCCGCACTCGCCTGTCCGTCTGGCCCCTCGCCCGAGAGCCGGGGCTTGACGACTTCGAGGTACCAGTCGCAGAAGTCGTGCCACGCGAAATCATACACGGCCTGAGCCGCGTCGTTGAAGCGATATGATTCGAGCGCCTCGGTCACGGTCTTGACCGCGCAGTTTCGACGGCTCAGAATCCACCTGTCCTCGAACGCGAGGTTCGCCGGCTCGACGCACGGTGCGCCACCGCCCAGGTTCATCAGTGCGAACCGCGCGGCGTTCCAGAGCTTGTTGGCGAAGTTCCGGCCGACGTCGAATTTCGGGCTGCTGTTCACCGTCCGGCCGTCGGGCAGTGTGATCGGCTCGACCGGGACGCGGACATCCTGCGTCTGCGTCGTCATCGCCGCGAGCGTGAACCGCATCGCGTCCGCGCCGTGGCTCTCGATGATGTCGAGCGGGTCGATGCCGTTGCCGAGCGACTTCGACATCTTCCGCCCCTCGCCGTCCTGGATCATCGCGTGGATGAAGACGTCGGAGAACGGGACGTCGCCCATGCAGTACTGGCCCATCATCACCATGCGGCTGACCCAGAGCGTGATGATCTCGCGCGCCGTGCAGAGCACGTTGCCCGGGTAGAACGTCCTCAGTTCCGGCGACTCCTCCGGCCAGCCGAGCGTGCTGAACGGCCACAGCGCAGACGAGAACCACGTGTCGAGCACGTCGTCGTCGCGCTCAAACCCGTATTTCTCGAAAAGGGCCGTCGCCTCTTTGTCTTCTGTTACGCAGACATAGATGTCGTAATCCCCTTCCGTGTCCTTGACAACCGGCATCAGAGGATCGATTTCTGGGTCCACCTCGTTTCCGTCCCGGGCACTGAACATCCTCACCACAATGCCGACTCCGCCCTTTTTGCTGCGCCACTTGGCCCAGTTGCCCTCCACCTGCTCGTCCCATCCCCACGGCAGCAGTTCATCAGTCCAATTCTTTTCGGTCAACGTCGAACGCTTGTGCCACACTGGAATCCGATGTCCCCACCAAAGCTGTCGGCTGATGGGCCAGTCGCGGAGGTTCTCGACCCAGTTCTGATAGGTCTTCGCGTAGCGCTCGGGCGTGAACTTCACGCGCCCATCGAGGAGCGGCTTGAGCGCGAGCCCGGCAAGCGAGTTGAGCGGAACGTCGGTGCCATCAATCAGGCCCTCGCCGAACTGCGCGGCCAGCCGCGGCATGGGCTTCTTGACCGCGATGTACCACTGGTCCGACAGGTACGGCTCGACCGGGACGTGGCTGCGGTAGCTGTGACCGACCTGGTGCACGTACTCGCGGACGTCCTCCAGCAGGTCTTCCTTGCGGAACCACTCGACGATGGCCTCGCGCGCCTCGAAGCGGTCCATGCCGATGAGGTTCCGCGCCTCCGGCGTATCGGCATCATCCCACCCGTGCCTATCGCTGATGGAGCCGTCGGGCGCCATGACGTTAACCATCGGCAGGCCGTGCCGCGCGCCGATGGCATAGTCATCCGGGTCGTGCGCGGGCGTGACCTTGAGGAAGCCGGTCGAGAACCTCGCCTTCTCGTCGTCGCTGTCCGGGTCGGGCCGTACGACGTGCTCGTCGGCGATGATGGGAATCTCGCGGCCGACGATGGGAAGCCGGACCGTCTTGCCGA
>Ga0180436_10002963_pt1 | contig 15763 bp, 18 predicted proteins | sample SS_ome_2_FD_132434 | JGI IMG/M metagenome (GOLD analysis project Ga0180436, IMG submission 132434) | Hypersaline lake sediment archaeal communities from the Salton Sea, California, USA - SS_3_S_2 metaG | ecosystem: Environmental > Aquatic > Non-marine Saline and Alkaline > Hypersaline >...
CTCTTCTGTGAAACCGGGACCATTGCGCTGACGGCATTCATCAGTCCCTACCGGGTCGATCGTGACCGCGTCCGCGCTACCATGCCGGACGGCGATTTTATTGAGGTCTTTGTCGATACTCCGCTCGAGATCTGTGAGCAGCGTGATCCGAAGGGGCTCTACAAGAAGGCGCGGGCCGGCGAGATCCGGCATTTCACCGGCATCGATGACCCCTACGAGGCACCGGAAACACCGGAGCTAACCCTGCTTGCCAGTGAGCAAACGCCTGAAGCGCTTGCTGGCCAAGTGATCGACTATCTGGTTAGTACCGGTATCCTGCCGCCCTCCAACTGACCTGATTCTTTGGCTCAACAGGGGCAGCCGTTCGTTAATCAGCGGCTGCTTGAGCGCACTGTAGCTTAGCCACCTACAGACTTGCAGACTCAGTTGAACGGACTTGCAATCCTGACGCGCTCTGCTTGCGGTAGGCGATTATGCTTATGGGTCGTTCTTCGGGAGGCTAGCGGGCTCTGTTCACATAAGTGGAAATTCAAATGCGAAAGATAGCGATTAACGTTGTTGGGAGGGTGCTGACAGGGTGATTGCGGATTTGGGACATTAGAGGACTTTATATGCAGGGCGAAAAAGTTAAGTTGTACAGCCGGAAGGGATAATTCAGGATAAGAGCGCTGCATCCGTGCGAATCCCGTCTTAAGGCTGCTGAGTATGACGACGCTCATAGTCATCTGATGGCACGGAAGGATATGCTCATAGTAGCGGAAGTGCCGTAGTGCCTAGCAAGCACCGCTCGGCAGCTCGGATGCACAGACGCCTAGCCGAGACAAACAGCCTCGTGCTCCGCGTTTCCATGGCGGGCAGCCTTCGCCCGCGGATCAGACCAGAGGAAACCGACTTCGATGTTCACGAATCCTTTTGCTCAAATTGAATTTATTACCCCTGCCATGATGCAGGGCTACGTCGTACTGATGATCTTGCTGGTCATCGGCGGTACGATCGTAGATATGGTTCTCAAGAAGAATGCCAAGTATTTTTTTGAGAACGCGCGCAAGGCGCAGGCCCAGAAGAAACGCGACGTGAGTTCGGCCGAGAAGATGAACCTCGCCGTGCAAACGCTGGCGAACGAGGTGCTGACCTCGGGTGAGTTCGCCAACCCCCAACGCCGGCTCTCGCATCTGCTCACCATGTACGGATTTATTCTGTTCATCCTGACCTCGGCGATCATGATCTTCTCCCTAACGCCAGACGCTGAGCCTACGACCGGCCTGATACCCTTGCTCTGGCACCTGGGCGCCCTGATGCTCTGTGTCGGTGGCTACTGGTTCTGGTTCCGCATCCGGGTTGATGTCTCCGCCGAAGGCCATCCTTGGTATCGCGTTGCGCGCGCGGACATCTTCATCCTGTCGCTGCTCGCGATGGCGACCATGGCGCTGCTCTGGTCAATCCTGAATTCCATCCTTTTCTTCGTGCTTTTCATCGTCGCGACCACCGTGCTGTTCAGCACTGTCTATTGGTCCAAGTTTGCGCACATGTTTTTCAAGCCAGCCGCCGCCTATCAAAAACGTGTGATCAAGGCTGATGGCTCGAACGAAAACCTGCCTGTGGTTCCGAGCCTTACCGATCCCGAGGTCAAGAGATTGTATCCGGATATCCCTGAGTACATGGGTGACAATCCGCCCTATATGGGTCTCGGCATCAAGCGTGAAGCGCCCAGCAACTATTGATCAGGCACTTGTCGACCACTGAGAGTAAGGGGTACTAGAATGCCAACTTTTGTCTACATGACGCGCTGTGACGGCTGCGGAAACTGCGTCGATATCTGCCCGTCCGATATCATGCACATCGATAAGACGCTGCGCCGCGCCTATAACATCGAGCCCAACATGTGCTGGGAGTGTTATTCCTGCGTCAAGGCTTGTCCTCATCAGGCGATTGACGTCCGTGGTTACGCCGACTTTGCCCCGCTCGGGCATTCGGTGCGCGTGATCCGCGATGAGGAAAAAGGCGTTATTGCTTGGCGCATCAAGTTCCGCAATGGCAAGAAGGACATGACGCTGCTGGCGCCGATCACGACCAAGCCTTGGGGCCAACATATCCCCAAGCTTGCCGATGCGCCCGCGCCGAGCGCCGAGGTCCGCGATAGCCAACTGCTGTTTAACGAGCCGAAATATATCCGACTCGATGACGGTGGCTTGCATACGCTGCAGTCTAATGGCCTGAAAATGAAAGAGGGGGTGTACTACTAATGGCCAGAGAAACCATTGTTGAAGACGGCATTGACGTTCTGGTTGTCGGCGCGGGTCTAGGCGGCACGGGCGCGGCCTTTGAGGCGCGCTACTGGGGCAAGGACAAGAAGATTGTCATCGCTGAGAAGGCCAATATCGATCGCTCGGGTGCTGTCGCGCAGGGTCTGTACGCGATTAACTGCTACATGGGCACCCGTTTCGGTGAGAACAACCCGGAAGATCATGTGCGTTATGCGCGTATCGACCTGATGGGCATGGTGCGCGAGGACCTGCTGTTTGATATGGCGCGTCACGTCGACTCGACCGTGCATCAGTTCGAGGAGTGGGGTCTGCCCCTGATGCGCAACCCGAAGACGGGCGCCTATCAGCGCGAAGGGCGTTGGCAGATCATGATTCATGGCGAATCCTACAAGCCGATCGTCGCCGAGGCGGCGAAGAAGTCGGCCGACAAGGTGTTCAACCGAATCTGCGTGACCCACCTGCTGATGGATGAAGCCAAGGAGAACCGCATTGCCGGTGCCGTTGGCTTCAATGTCCGCACCGGTAATTATCACGTCTTTAAGTCAAAGACCGTGATCGTGGGCGCAGGCGGTGCCTCCAACATCTTCAAGCCACGCTCGGTCGGTGAAGGCGCGGGTCGCGTCTGGTATGCACCCTGGTCATCAGGCTCGGCCTATGGCCTGCTGATTGAGGCCGGCGCGAAGATGACGCAGATGGAGAACCGGATCGTTCTCGCGCGTTTCAAAGACGGCTACGGTCCGGTCGGCGCCTACTTCCTGCACCTCAAGACTTATACGCAGAATGGTCTGGGCGAAGAGTACGAATCCAAGTGGTTCCCGGCCCTGCAGGAGATGGTTGGCAAGGAATATCTGGACGTCGAGGCCTCGCACAGGACGCATCGCCCCATCCCAACCTGTCTGCGCAACCATGCCTTTATCAATGAGGTGAATGCGGGTCGCGGGCCGATCCACATGGTGACCATGGAGGCCTTCCAAGACCCGCATCTGGAAGAGATCGGTTGGCATAACTTCCTCGGCATGACCGTTGGCCAGGCCGTGCTCTGGGCGGCGACCGATGTCGATCCGAAGTATGAGAATCCGGAGCTGACCACCTCCGAGCCTTATGTGATGGGCTCGCATGCGACCGGCTGTGGGGCCTGGTGCTCGGGTCCAGAAGACGTCTCTCCAGACGAGTACTTCTGGGGCTATAACCGGATGACCACCGTCGAAGGGCTGTTCGGTGCTGGTGACGCGGTTGGCGGCACGCCGCACGCGTTCTCTTCAGGCTCCTTCACCGAAGGGCGGCTTGCGGCCAAGGCGGCCTGCAAGTACATCGATGACGGTAAGGCGGACGGGATTCGGGTCTCCGAGGAGCAGATCAATCGCCGCAAGGAAGAGATCTTCTATCCGATGGAGCATTACAAGGTCTATCGGAACGAGATCGTTGCTGGCTCGGTCAACCCGAACTACATCAATCCACGCCAGGGTCTCGATCGCCTGCAAAAGCTGATGGATGAGTATGCCGGTGGCGTCACGGTCAACTACATGACCAACGAAAAACTGCTGCACATCGGCCTCAAGAAGATCAAGCTGCTTGAGGAAGATCTGGAGAAGATCGCCGCGGAAGACATCCACGAGCTGATGCGTGCCTGGGAGCTGAAGCATCGCATGCGGACCTCCGAGTCGGTCTTGCAGCACACCCTGTTCCGCAAGGAGACGCGTTGGCCCGGCTACTACTATCGTGGCGACGCCATGAAGCTGGATGACGAGAACTGGCATGTGCTGACGGTTTCACGCCGTGATCCCAAGACTGGTGAGTACAGCATGGAGAAGGCGCCTTGCTACCACCTGGTCGATGAGGCCGAAGCCGCCTAAGGGCGTTCTTATTCGGTAGCATCCAAGGAACCTGGAATCCTCGATGACTCGAGGATTCCAGGGGCTTGATTTGAGAGCTTACTCGGACCAACCCCCGGATAATCTGTTGCTTGAGATTGGTCGATGAACATTATCGAAAAGACGGATGATGAGCTGCTCGAGATCGCGATTCCTATGTGGAATGACTTGATCAAGTATTCGAACGAAGGTAAATATGGAAAATTTATTCGAAATTTTTCTTACGATTTGCTGCTTGGGCTGAACGAGGTTGAAGTCGGTAAGCAGTTTGCCAAGAGTGAACTCACGCGCAGTCTGTCGACGGAGTATGATTTTCTTGGTTTTATTCGCCGGGGTCAGCATGTGACTTGCTTGTTTAGGATGCGCAGCACAAAGAAAGAAGGGGAGTGGCTTGGACGCATGGTTATCGGTTATGAAAAAGGCGAAGTGAAGATCTTTGCCGCATCGATTTTTTGAATGATCATGGCTGAGCTGATAGAAGACAATAAATATGTTGAGCTGACCTATAAGGTCATCGACAAGAAAACCGAGACGGTCTTGACCCTGGTCGAATTTCCCCTCGGCTATGTGCATGGGGCTAACCAAGTCTTATTGCCTGCGATTACCAATGAGCTGGAAGGTAAAGCCGTTGGTGACACCATTGAGGTGGCAATCGACAGTCATGCGCTGTTCGGCCCTAGAGACGAATCCTTAGTGATTACAGACTATATCGAAAATGTCCCTGAAGACTATCGGGAAGTAGGCACGACCATCGTGATGGAGAACGAGAAGGGGGAAACCAAAAATTTCATTGTCACTCGCGCGGATGATAAGACGCTGACCATCGACGGCAATCATCCGCTCTGTGGCCGGGATGTGATCTTTCGGCTTGAGATCCTGACGGTTAGGGATGCGACCGAAGAGGAGATCGAAGCGGGCGGGAAAATCGATTCAGGTCCTGACTTCGATGGAACCCTGCAGCGGCTCCATTAAATTCCCTAATTATAAATCCCTAATAAACGCTAATGGGCGGCTTAGCTCTGTTGAGCGGAGACACCAGAGGGCGTTGCGATCGTCAGTCAATCGGGAGGGGCTGGCATCGAATTATTGATCCTCCCCGTATTACCCTTTAGAAGAGGTTGGTTATGAGCGAGGCACCTAAGTCGCGGCCTAAGGTTCCCGAGGGCAAAGCGCGCTATCTGACCACGCGTCAGAAGGAGCCCAATGATAAGGGTTTCGTTGGTTATGACACGATCTGGGAGTCGTTTCAGAAAGAACAAAAGTATTCGACACCCAAACGTCCGTAGAGGGTTCCGTTGGCAGGCGCCGCCCTTGAAAAAGAGCGGCGCTGCCGCGGTCTAGGATTCCAATCAGCCGATCGACTGATAATAATCCATCAAGATCTGTGCGACCTCAGGCCGAGAGAATTCGGGCGGGGGCGCCTCCCCGTGGCCTAGCATCTCCCTCACTTTAGTGCCTGATAGCAGGATGAAGTCTTCCTTGCTGTGGTCCGGCGCGTCGCGCATCATCACCACCTTGTTGAGTTTCTTCGAGTAGGCGGTGTGGTCAGCGCGGAACACCTCGATATCGAGCGCGCCCTCTGGTACCTCCTCGTCGAAGATGGTTTGGGCGTCGAATGCCCCGTAGTAATCGCCAACGCCAGCATGATCGCGTCCGACGATGAAATGGGTCGCACCCATGTTCTGGCGGAAGTAGGCATGCAGCACGGCCTCACGCGGGCCGGCGTAGAGCATGTCGAAGCCATAGCCGGTGATCATGACGGTGTTGGGCGCGAAGTACAGCTCGGCCATCTTGCGAATGGCGGCGTCGCGGACTGGAGCCGGAATGTCTCCAGGCTTCAGCTTGCCGAGGAGCATGTGGATCACAACGCCGTCGCCACCGACCGCCTCCATGGCCATCTTGCACAGCTCTTCGTGTGCGCGGTGCATGGGGTTGCGGGTCTGGAAGGCCACCGTCTTGGTCCAGCCGCGCTCCTGGATCTCGTTGCGAATCTCAACCGCGGTGCGGAAGGTATCCGGGAAGTCGCTCTGAAAATAGGAGAAGTTCAGTACCTGGATCGGCCCGGAGATGGCCAGTCGGCCTTGGCTATGAAAGGCCTGCACGCCGGGATGCTGGCTGTCGCTGGTGCGATAGACCTTTTCGGTCATCAGCGCCATCTGCGCGTCCGAGACGGTCTCGATGGCACTGACATCCATCACCGCTAGAACCGGGTTACCCTCAACATTCGGGTCGCGCAGGGCAATGCGCTTGGCGCCGGCGATGGCGTCCGTGGACTCGACCAGGCAGAGCAGGGGTACCGGAAAGAAGCGACCATCGGTCATCTTCATGGTCTCAGCGACGCTGACCGCGTCGGCCACTGTCATAAAGCCCTCGAGTGGGCTGAAGTAGCCGGCGCCCATCATGACGGCATTGCCTGCCGCCTGAGAACTGATGGTCATGGAGGGAAGGGATTCCGCCTCAAGGGCGAGTTGATGGTGGCGCTCGGTGTCGTAGACGAACCGGGGTTGTAGCTCGTCAGAGCCGATTGGTTTGATCATGCGTTAGCCTCCCAAGCGTGTTGATTTTAACCTGTTGTTTCTTAAGAAAGATGACTCATGGGTCATTGAGTTCGAGTGAATAAACTAGCAGAATCCGCAGGGTTTCGCCCAACGATTCTTTTTTGCCCTAAGGACCGCGGCTTTATGAGCGCTGGCGCATCCATGAGACCGCGGCTGCTTTGTTTGCGCCCCCGCGGCCGAACCTCACCAACCATCGGACCTTGAGACAGATGCCGGATGTTGCCTCCTCGACCGAATGCCGAACGCCAACCCTCGCGGTGGTGATCCCGACCTATAACGAAGCAGAGAATGTGCCGGTGCTTGTCGACCGGCTGCAGGCGGTATTAGCGGGGATCGACTGGGAACTCCTGTTCGTCGATGATGATTCACCTGATGGCACCGCACAGCGTATCCGACGCATTGCCTGCAAGCATCCGCATGTGCGGCTGCTGCAACGCGTGGGGCGACGTGGGCTCTCGTCCGCCTGCATCGAGGGGATGCTGGCCACGACAGCACCCTATCTGGCCGTGATGGATGCGGATCTCCAACATGACGAGACCCTGTTACCGGAGATGCTGCGGCGATTGCAACAGGAGCCGCTGGATATCCTGATCGGCAGCCGTTACGTCGCCGGTGGCCAGGTGGGCGACTGGGATGCGCAACGGGCATCGATGAGCCAATGGGCGACGCGCCTCGGTAAGCATCTGATCAAGGCCGATGTCAGGGACCCCATGAGCGGATTCTTCATGCTTCGTGCCGAGGTGCTACAGGAATGCGTGCGTGAGCTGAGCGGGGTTGGCTACAAGATCCTGCTCGATCTGTTCGCCACCTCTCCTAGGCCGCTGCGCTTTCTGGAACTGCCCTATCGATTCCGCGCGCGCCAGTCTGGCGAGAGCAAGCTCGACGAGGCCGTGCTCTGGGAGTACCTGCTGATGCTGATCCAGAAGTGGGTCGGCCCCATGATCCCGGCGCGCTTTATTGCCTTTTCGTTGATCGGCGGCAGCGGCGTCTTTGTGCACATGCTGGTGCTCTGGCTCAGCTTTAAAGGCATCGGCACCAGTTTTCTGGTCGGCCAGAGTGCCGCGGCGCTGGTGGCGATGACGACCAATTTCTTCCTCAACAACCTGTTTACCTACAGTGACATGCGCCTGCGTGGCCGGGAACTGTTGCGCGGCTGGCTCTCCTTTGTCGCGGCTTGCAGCGTGGGAGCGCTGGCCAACGTGGGGATCGCGAGTTGGATCTTTGAGGCGAACTCGCTTTGGGTGCTGTCGGCACTGGCTGGCATCTTGGTTGGTGCGGTCTGGAATTATGCGGTCACGGCTGTGTATACCTGGAAGCGGCCGAAGGCCGCCTGAGATCCTGATGAAACATTTGGAAACATCTTGCAACCGACTGTTTCAATTTAGTCGATAATGGGACTGGATTGTACATTAGAAATCGCTAATATACTTAGGCATCTTCTCCAACTTTTTGGACCGACTCATGATGCCTTACTCAACTTTGATTGCTGGTGGTTTTAGCCTCGCCATGCTCGCGGCCGGAAATCTGGCCGCATCCGAAACCGGCTACTCGACGACGCCATCATTTGATTCGCCGCACCTGGTGGTGACGGCCGCGGAGCTGCGCGACATCGATGCCACCTCGAATCCATTCCCGACCAAGACCATGGCTGTGCAGTTTGCCGACTACCTGGCTTGGACCAAATCGCAGGGGCTAAGCCGCCTGGCGGCCTTCAAGGCCCTCAGAGACCTTGAGCAGGGCAAGGTTGCCGACCAAGCGCTACCGTTCCCAAGCAAGCAGATGGCGGAGCAGTTCGATGCCTATCTGCGCTGGACGGAGCAGCAGGGGGTCAGCCGTTTCTACGCCTTTAAGGTCACCAACTTCGACTAAGCGCGCTGCGCTCAGGCAGAGGGCTCGCATCAAACCCCGCGTCGGCCTGTTGGGCTGGCGCGGGGTTTTTCGTGTTGCGCTGCGAGCGGATGTCGGCTAGCGTCACTAACCGCGATCACCGAGCTTGATCGCCTAGATGGCGTCAATCTTGTTGCATCTTTTGTTGAATCTGTTCTCTCGATGTCCTACCCAAGCCACGAGGCGACTACCCAGACAGAGGATATGGTTGCCACTGGCTGGTGCGAAGCGGTAATCTTAATCTTGTTGCGCTGCACAAATTCTTTGCGAGTAAATGCTTTAATACTCAACTGCCGTTGAGAGCTAACCGAGCGCCTATCCATCCGCGTCTTTCCGCTGAGCTACTCATCCGAGTCCTTCATGGTCAAATCCCGTCCCGTTTTCCTTGAGCTTTGGCGCATCCGGCTGCCGATTCCAGGCGTCGTCTCGATCCTGCATCGTCTGAGCGGCATCCTAATGGTGCTTGCGATCCCAATATTCGCCGCGCTGTTCGCACGGGCGCTCTCTGACGGCACCGGGTTTGCATCGGCCGCCGCCTGGGCCGCTAGTCCGCTTGGCCAGCTTGCGTTGCTGCTGCTGGGCTGGTCGCTGCTGCATCATCTGCTCGCCGGCATCCGTTATCTGGCGCTCGATCTTGGCTGGGGGCTGGACCGCCCAACCGCGCGCAAGACCGCCTGGATCAGCCTCTATGGCGCGCTGGCGTTGACCCTGATCGGGGCGGTGGTGCTGCGATGAGCCGGCGTGCCTCGGGTCTCAAGGCTTGGCTGATCCAACGCCTCTCAGCTGTTTATCTCGGGCTGTTCGGGGTCTATCTGCTGCTCTTCTTCGCCTTCGCGCCGCCGCGGGATCATGCGCAGCTAGCGGCCTGGGCGAGTTCGCCTTGGGTGGCGCTTGGTCTGCTGGTGTTCATCCCGCTGTTGCTGGCCCATGCCTGGGTTGGCATCCGTGATGTGCTGATCGACTACATCAAGCCGATCGGGCTGCGCGTCGGGCTGCTGTCGCTGCTAGCCCTGATCTTTCTCGCCTCTGGCCTCTGGGCGCTGCAGGCCTTGATCCTGGTACAGATTGGTTGATCCTTATGCCTGCTGTTCGCTCGATTCCTCATCGCCACTTCGACGCCCTGATCATCGGCGCCGGTGGTGCCGGTCTCAACGCCGCGCTGCGACTTGCCGAGGCCGATCTGCGCGTCGCCGTCGTCTCGAAGGTGTTTCCGACCCGGTCGCACACGGTGGCCGCGCAAGGCGGTGTCAACGCCGCGCTGGCCAATGTGCTGCCCGATAACTGGCACTGGCACATGTTCGATACCATCAAGGGTTCGGACTATCTCGGCGATCAAGACGCGATCGAGACCATGTGCCGCGAGGCGATCCCGACCGTCTACGAACTCGAGCACGCCGGCGTGCCCTTCTCGCGGCTCGACAACGGGCGCATCTACCAGCGCGCCTTTGGTGGCCAAAGCCAGAACTTCGGCGGCGAGCAGGCGGCACGCACCTGCGCGGCGGCGGACCGGACCGGGCATGCCATCCTGCATACGCTCTATCAGCAGAACCTGCGCGCCAAGACCCACTTCTTCGATGAGCATTTCGCGGTCGACCTGATCCGTGATGACGAAGGCGCGGCGATTGGCGCCTTGGTGCTGGACATCGAGAGCGGCGAGCCGCTGATCATCGAGTCCAAGACCACGTTGCTGGCCACCGGCGGCTACGGGCAGGTGTTCCGCACCAATACCAACGCCTTCATCAATACCGGTGATGGCATGGCGATGGCGCTGCGCGCCGGGGTGCCGCTACAGGACATGGAGTTCTATCAGTTCCATCCGACCGGCGTCGCCGGCAAGGGCATGCTGATCACCGAGGGTGCGCGTGGCGAGGGTGGTTATCTGCTCAACGGCGAGGGCGAGCGCTTTATGGAGCGTTATGCCCCGCATGCGCTCGACCTGGCCAGCCGCGATGTGGTCTCGCGCTCGATCGTCGCCGAGATCCGCGAGGGCCGCGGCTGCGGGCCAAATAAGGACTATGTGCTGCTCAAGGTCGACCACCTCGGCGCCGACGTCGTTCATCAACGCCTGCCCGGGATCACCGACATCTGTCGGGTCTTTCTTGGAATCGATCCGGCCAAGGAGCCGATCCCGGTGTTCCCGACCGCGCACTATGCGATGGGCGGCATCCCGACCGATCGCCATGCGCGGGTGGTCGCGCCAGCACGTCACGGCCCCGAAGAGGTGGTGCCTGGGCTCTACGCCGCCGGTGAATGCGCCTGCGTCTCGGTGCACGGCGCCAACCGGCTCGGCGGCAACTCGCTGCTCGACATCCTCGTCTTCGGCCGCGCCGCTGGTACCGACATCCTCTCCTTTGTGGCCGAGAACCCGAATCACCGCCCCATGCGCGACGCGCACATCGAGCCGGCGGTTGCACGGCTGGCACGCTGGGAGCGTCAAGGCGATGGTGAGCGGGTGGCGGACGTCAAGGCCGAGCTGCGCCGACTGATGGAAGATCATTGCGGCGTGTTCCGCGAGCAGGTGATGATGACTGAAGGGGTCGAGAAGCTCAAGGCCTTGCGCGAGCGGGTCGAAGGCGTGCGCCTGCGCGACCACAGCCCGACCTTTAACACGGCGCGAATCGAGGCGTTGGAGCTGGATAACCTGGTCGATGTCGGCATGGCGACGCTGATGTCGGCGCTGCATCGCGACGAGAGCCGTGGTGCGCATTCCCGGGTCGACCATACCGAGCGCGACGATGAGCGCTGGATGAAGCACAGCCTCTATTCGCGCGAGGGCGATCGCATGGACTACAAGCCGGTGCGCACCAAGCCACTGACAGTCGACTCCTTTCCGCCCAAGCCGCGCGTCTATTGAGCCTTGGCCGCGATGCATCAGGTCACAAAAACTTGTCCAAGCGCTTGGTTTGCTTCGCGCCCGCGCCTGGGATTCATCGATTGATGAGCAGCAGCTTATTGAAATCCCAGCGTTAATAATCTGCGTCACCCGCGATTTAAATGCTCTATTTAGGATTAGGCATGACCATCACGATCAGCGTCTACCGTTACCAGCCCGATAGCGATTCCGGCTCGACCTCGTCGGCATCCGGCGCCAAACCCTACATGCAGACCTTCAAGGTCGAAGCCGCGCCGGGCATGATGCTGCGCGAGGCCCTGCTTGCGATCAAGGAGCAAGACGAGACCTTCGCCTTCCGTCATTCCTGCGGCGAGGGTGTCTGCGGCTCCGACGGGGTCAACGCCAACGGCACCAACTGCCTGGCCTGCATCACCCCGGTCGCCGACCTCAAGCAGCCGATCCAGGTGCGCCCGCTACCGGGGCGCCCGGTGATCCGCGACCTCGTCGTCGACATGACCCAGTTCTACGAGCAATACCGCGCGGTCGAGCCCTATCTGATCCGCAAGGACCCGCTGCCTGAGCAGGAGATTCGCCAGTCGCCCGCCGATCGCGACAAGCTCGACGGGCTCTACGAGTGCATCCTCTGTGGCTGCTGCTCGACCGCCTGCCCATCGTTCTGGTGGAACCCGGATAAGTTCCATGGCCCGGCGGCGCTGCTACAGTCTTGGCGCTTCCTCGCCGACAGCCGCGACCAGGCCACCGAGGAGCGCTTGGACGCGCTCGAGGGGCCATACAAGCTGTTCCGTTGTCACAGCATCATGAACTGCGTCGAGGTCTGCCCGAAGGGGCTGAATCCGACCAAGGCCATTGGCCAGATCAAAGAGCTGATGCTCGAGCAGTCGGTGTGAGTGAGATCGATGAGCCTGCGATCGAGGCGCGCGAGATCCAGCGTCTGCGCTGGCAATGCCGGCGCGGCATGCTGGAACTCGACCTGCTGCTCAACCGGTTTTTAGATCAGCGCTATGCCGGGCTTGACCCCACCGGGCGCGCCGACTTCGTACGCTTGCTCGGCTATCAAGACCAGATCCTGCAGGATTGGCTGCTTGGCCAGGCCGTGCCGGCGGACCCGGCGCTCAGTGCGCTGGTTTCCGCGATCCAAGCCGCCATGCTGCAGATGCGGCATGGCGATTTGGACTGATCTTCCCGATTTGAGCACCCCTGTCGGGCGATTACTTTTCCGGTAATCGCCTCAGCCTCAGCGTCGCTCAGAACTTGGTAACGACGACATTGGCGCCGTCTTCTGGCCCGAGGTCAAAGGTGTTGCCACTGGCTTGATTGACGGTGCCGATCTGCTCGGCGACAAAGCCCGGATCAGCCGCGGCGTTGATCACCAGTCCGTTGCCTTCGCCGTCGGAGATCACCAGCGAGGCGGGCTCCGGCCGCGTGATGCTGAGGCCAGCGGTGGGTGCGACCACCGTCACATGCGCATTCAGGTAATGCACCTCAAGTGAGGACGGATCGCGATTAGCGGTCACAAACGCCTCCGCGGCGCCCATCGCGCCACCCTTGATCTTCTCAAGTAAGGATGACGCAGTGGACTTCGCCGTTGTCGCGATCTCTTTCGCCTTATCGCTCTCAGTGGCCTCCTTGATCGAGCCAAGGGCCTTATCCAGTTGTTCTTTCCAGTTCATAGTGGCCTCCGTCAGGGTGATGGTTAGGCTTAGGTTGCCACCTGTTAGTCTAGACCTGCACCCTGAGTATCGCCATCCTTTCCGCGGGCTAGCCTCAAGGCTGTAAACTGGCGACAAACTCCGCGGCGGTCTGGATCTTCTGCACCCTGACCTGGCCCTTGGCAGTGTCGAAGGAGATGCGTCGGCCGTGGATGCCGCCCACATCCTCGGCCTCGATCGGGATCTGATGCTCGGCGAGGATCTGTCGCGCAACCGCGATATTGGCCAGACCGATGGCGCTGTTTGGCGCGAGGCAATCGAGGACTTGGGCGCCGCCAAAGATGCGCGCGCGCAGCACGCCGTTGGTTGGATCGAGCTTGCGCATGAGGCTGATAATGGCCCTGGTGGCACGATCCCCATAACGGCCGATATGCGTATCCTCCGGGCGCGCCCTCGCCAGGAGAAAGTGGTTCATCGCCGCATAGGGTTTGTCGACATGGCGCAGACAGACCCCAACGCAGCTACCTAACAGGGTGGCAAGCTCGCAGGGTGTCCGGACGACCTTAAATTCGCCGGGCAACAGATAGATGCGCTCCATACTCAATGGTCCCCCCTTTGGTCCGTCAGCGTCTGCGCGAGCTGGCTTGTCTCGCGGGCGCGTCAGCTATTCTCGTTTCAGCAGCCGGAGGCTCCGGCGCTGGGCGTTCGACCTAATCGCCTTGATTTAGGGCAGGCCCTAGGGATCTGGCCGCGCGGCATGTACGGCAACGGGAATGCCTATTGCTCTACCCTTGACTCCTGTCGATGGCTGCACTCTACTTGAGTTGCATCGATGGCGCGCAAGCGCTTGCTTGCATCGTAAATGGGGCTCGAGATCAGAATTTTGACGGCGATCAATTGGCTCAACAGGCAAGAAACCCGCTCGCACCGCATTCATTGCTTCGTATTCATCGTCTTGCCGCGGCCGGGCTTGGCGCTTGGCTACTCGTCGCTGGCATAGCCTTGGCATTGAGCGGTGGCCGTGAGGATAGCGAGCAGCAGCATCCGGCGGTGTTGAGTCTTCGTGCTGATCAAGGGTTTATCTGTAGCGCCGTGAAGATCGGTCCGCGGACCCTGATCACCGCCGCGCATTGCGTGGTCGATGCGGGCAGTGGCGAACTGATGCCGGCGTTTCGGCCTGGTGCAGGGATCTCGCTCGACAATGCCCCGCGGCAGCTGAGCGGCAAAGGCGCGATGCGGGTCGTCGTCGACGCAACCCGGTTGTCGGATGCCTACCGGGAGGGGTTGGCAAAGCTAGCCGACTATCGTCGGCGGCGTCTCGCCGAGCTGAGTAGCATGGCATCGGCGTTGCCGGCCGAACAGCTTGAGCAGGGGTTGCGCATGCGTTACCACTTCGCCGAGCGCTATCCTGACATCGCCTTGATTCGGCTGCGCACAGCCACCCCGGAGATCCCCGTTGCCGAGGTGGATTTCAGGCCGCTAGCGGCGGGCGCTCAGGTCGAGCTGGTCGGCTTTGGCTGCGCCGATCCACATCGAGCTGGCAACCGCTCCTCGGCCGAGCGCCGCTCGGGCTGGACGCGGGTGATTCGGGTCGATGCGGTCAACTTCTATACCGAAGCTGGTCAGAAGTCGCGCCAGGCACCCTCGCTCTGTCCCGGCGATTCCGGTGGTCCCGTGCTTTATCAGGGCCGCGTGGTTGGCGTCCATAGCGTCGTCTACGGGCTCAATGCCCGACATGGGGCGCGCTCGAATATGGCCGTGAATCTGGCGCCCTTGGCTAGCTGGGACGCTTGGCCATGAGCGATCTCGATGCTTTCCTTATCTTGAGCGCTGATCCCTTAATCCACAGTATTTTCAAGGATAAAACGGGGGTGCCGCGGTTGCTTCGGCGCGGTATCGTCAGCATCCTGAAACGATATCAGGAATGAGCTTGTCGATATGGTTCGCATTGCCGTCACCCCTCCCGCCGCGGTCGGAGCCGAGTCTACCGGGCCGATTCCGCTCAGCCATCATCAGATTCTCGAACGGGTCGCGCCCTTTAGCCGCCGGGGTCGCCAGGTCGATCTTGCCGCCAGCGACCGCGCGCGGCGCCAGCTCCAGTTTAAGCCCATCCGCCATCCGGACCTGCCGCTTGCGGGCGAAGCGCTGACCGAACGCCTGACCCTAGAGCAGCCTGAAGACGACCTTTTCCGCCTGCGTCGGATGCTCACCGATGACGCCGGGCTCAGCTCGACGCTCGAGATCGAGGGCACCGATGCCGGGCTGCTGTTGGAGCAGGTCGAGGCGATTGCGGTCGAGCGGCAGATCATCGCCGTTGCAGGCGTGCACATTGCTCGCAGCTATCGGCTGCAGCCAGTGGCGGCGAGCGAGCATCGGCCAGCCCATTGGCGCCTGCAACTGACCACTGCCGAGGCGCGAGTCGCGGGCGCGGTGCTGACCCTCAACGCCAAGACCGGACGCAAGATGCCCGCTGACATCGAGTTGGATGCCGAGGCCGGGCAGCGTCTTCAGGTGCCGGCCGACCTGTTTGCGGTATTGGGCTGGGATTGGCGTCCGCTGCGCCCGCTTGGCAAATTCTGGCGCGGCAGTGTGCGCGTCGCTGCCGACGAGCCAAGGCGGACTGCTGACGCTGAGTCCAAGCTCTCGCAGGCGGTCAGCCATCTTGCCAAGACCCTCCGCA
>Ga0180436_10002964_pt1 | contig 15761 bp, 11 predicted proteins | sample SS_ome_2_FD_132434 | JGI IMG/M metagenome (GOLD analysis project Ga0180436, IMG submission 132434) | Hypersaline lake sediment archaeal communities from the Salton Sea, California, USA - SS_3_S_2 metaG | ecosystem: Environmental > Aquatic > Non-marine Saline and Alkaline > Hypersaline >...
AAGAAAAGAAGGAAGAAAGAGATAAGCTTAAAGCTGCACAAGGTTTGTAAGAAACGTCTGTTTCAGCTACCTCTGGTAAACAGTCTGATTATCACCATGCCCAACATAGTGGTGATTGTCTACTCCTTGTTTTTCCTGGTAACGAAAGTGAGCTTCGATAAGGAAGTGGAGCGAAATATGTTTATCCAGCTGCACTACCTGACCATTGTGGCTACCCTACTGGAGTTCCTCTTTGTCTATTACTGGGAGAAACACCGTGTCCACATCAGGTACATCGATCATATTTATTCTGAAGAGGATTTACGCAAGCAAATATTCCGGCGAAAAGGTGGAAAGATCAGGAATCGGTTTATGGTAGCCAGCGGGATGACCACCTTCCTGCCCCTGGTTGTAGTAATGGTTTACCTGATCTTAAGTATTACCTCCGTTAAGGAACTGAAGCTGGATGAATACTCCGAAGACCACCGGGAAGTCCTCTTTGGTCCCTGGAGCGATATCATCGGCATAGGAGAGGATCTTAGTTCGAGCAGTAATAATAATATTGAGGTGGATCCCGGTGGCAGGGACAAATTCTTCTATGTTAATGCCATTGATTCCATTATGATGCTGGTGGGGATCGGGAACGGCATCCTGGTCTCATTCATTTACCTCTTGCTTTTTATCCGGTGGACCAACCGGGATATCACCTGGCCCCTGAAGGAGCTTTTGAATAACATCAGAAATACCAAGGGAGGGGATAAAGGACAATATTCCATTGTGCGCACCAATGATGAGATTGGAGAGCTGGCGGAAGGCTACAATGAGATGACCGAACAGATCCATAACTATGTGGAGAGCATCTCGGCCATGAACAGGGACCTGGAGAAGAAGGTAGACGAGCGGACCCGGGAGGTGGTGGAACAGAAAGAAGAGATTGAGACGCAGAAGGAGGAGATTGAGGCACAGCTGGATCTGGCCACTCTGCAGCGAGATACCATCTCAAAGCAGAAAGACCTGATCCTGGACAGCATCCATTATGCCGAACGGATCCAGTCGGCCATCCTGCCACCGGTCCACATGCTAAAAGAATTCCTGTCCGACCATTTTATTCTCTTCAAACCCAGGGATATTGTCAGTGGTGACTATTACTGGGCACGGGAGAAGGATCAAAAAATACTGATCGCTGTAGCCGATTGTACGGGCCATGGAGTACCTGGAGGATTTCTGAGCATGCTGGGGATCTCCTCCATGAATGAGATTGTAAACAGGAGTGCTGAACTGGATCCGGGTAAAATTCTTGAAGAGTTACGGGAAGTGGTCATTGCATCCATGCACCAGACCGGGAGCAGGGATGAGGCCCAGGATGGCATTGAAATCGCCTTGTGTATTATCGATCTGAAGCGAAAATCAATGGAGTACGCCGGGGCAAACCGGCCTCTGTACCTGGTGAGGGAGGGTGCTGTTCAACATTATCGACCCGACAGGATGCCCATTGGTATCTACGAGCAGGATCCTGTCCCCTTTACGAACCATACCATTAAACTGAAGAAGGGAGATTCTATTTATCTCTTTTCAGATGGCTACGTGGACCAGTTGGGGGGACCCCATCGTAAAACTTTCCGTGCCATAAATTTCAGGAAGCTGCTGCTTGAGATTCAGGATGAACCAATGGAAAAACAGGAAGCGATCCTGGTGGAAAAAATGGCCCTCTGGCAAGGCAAGGTAGAACAGATTGACGATGTCCTGGTTTTGGGTATTAGAATTTAAGCTTAAGCTGCTCAGGCATCACTTTTAATGTATTCAAAAGCAAGCTTTGACATTCTGGACATTTCCTGCCCCACCTCCAGCATGTCTTCATCATCCTCCTCATAAAGCCACTTGATCTCCAGGCCTATGCCCAGGGCATTAATGGCATTTAATGACTTAAATATGTCAAGAATGTACTTGGCAGAAGTTGAGTTAAAGTACTCAAAATTGAACTGACACTGCAGTTGGAAGCTCCGGTCAGCCTCACTGCGCTTCCCCTGTTCTGCAGTATAGGCTTCCAGCCATTCCAGTATGGGTAAATAAAACTTACGAACGTTCTCCGGGCGTGATTCCCCGGAGAATTCAAAATTCTTTGCTTCCGGATCAAGCGCAATACGCGGTGAGTTTGCAGTTGGTTCGATAATTAACTTTTCCATTGGTTATTCTTTTATGGTGATTTGCATTGTAAAATAGGTGTACCCCGGACCGGCAGGGTCAAATTGATAACGTATATGTTCATCTGTACGCATGGCCATGGTAATAAGTCCGAGTCCTGCGCCCCGGTCCTCCTCTTTTGCTTCTTTATTGATTACTTCCTCGTAGAGTGATTTCAGTGCGTCATCGTCCATCATATTAATCCGGTTCAACTTGTACTTCAGGTCCTCTACCTGGGCATTCCTGATTAGATTTCCCGCACTCACAATAAATTTCCCGTTGGTCTCTTTAACAATGATTTGCGGAGGTTTATTCTGCAGCTTGCCCTTATTTTTAAATGGAGTGGCATACTTGAAAATATTATCAATCGACTCCACAACAGTCCCGTAAACCCGTTTCCTGACAGGTTTCCTGAGCGCATTAAACTGACTGGCCGATTTTAGCTGGTTCAGCAGTTTTTCCATGGTCTCAAATGAGATGGAACCCTCAAAGTCGATAATGGCATTCTTATTCTCCATCAGCTAGTCAAAATAAGAAAAAAAAAGCACAATGTGAGAGTAAGCACTTTAAATTGAATATATTCGTATTTACAGAATAAATCATGAGTGAGGCCATTTTAAAAGCAATGATGCAACTTTTTGCATTAATTGTGGACATTGATGAGATTCAGGAGATTTCGGAGAAGGAAAGGGATATCATCCGCGCTTTTCTTGCCAGGCAGTTGAACAGTGAGCTGACGGAGAAGTATATGTCGATCTTCGAGAACTATCTCCATCACTATCACCATGATGCCATTGACAAGCAGAGTTTAAAGAGAAAAAAACGCACATCACTTACTGCAGTGCGGATCCTTTCCATATGCGAGCAAATCAATGAAGAACTGGAGCAGCGGCAAAAGATCTATGTGATCATCCAGTTGGTGGAGTATATCGCCTACGGGATCGAAATCCGGGAAACGGAACTGGAGTTTCTTCAAACGGTAGCCACCGCATTTAATATGGACGAAGAGGAGTACCTGGAAATCCTGTCCTTTGTAGTCTACCCGCTGAAAGACATCCCTGTGAAGGAATCCGTCTTGCTCATCAACAACGGTCATGAAGCAGGTGTGAAGGGGGTCCACCATATTCACAATCATTACCTGGAGGGCAATATCTACTTTCTGAATATAAGTAGTGTGAATACTTATGTACTCCGCTACCAGGGGAAAGAGGACCTTTTCCTGAACGGTCAACTGATCCTGGCCGGGATCACCTATACCTTCGATCACGGTTCTTCGGTCAGGGGACAAAAGATAGATACCATCTACTATACAGATGTGGCAGGAGTATTCTCCGTTGCCTCATTTAGCTCACGCATTACATTTGAAGCCAGGAATGTAGAGTTTCGTTTCAAAAACAGCATAAACGGACTACACGGATTTAACCTCAGTGAAGAATCGGGCCGGCTGATTGGGATCATGGGGGGTAGCGGAGTAGGTAAATCAACTCTTCTAAATGTATTAAACGGCAACCTGAAACCGCAGGAGGGGGAAATCCTGATCAATGGCTACAATCTCTATGATGAGAAAGAGCGACAACAACTGAAAGGTGTTATCGGTTTCATTCCCCAGGACGATCTCTTGCTGGAGGACCTTACTGTCAGGCAAAACCTTTATTACAACGCAAAACTTTGCCTGGATAACCTGGATGAAACCCGGCTCAACGAGGTGGTCGACCAGGTCTTGCATGACCTGGATCTTTATGAGATCGGTGATTTTAAAGTTGGAAAACCGCTTAACAAGGTGATAAGCGGGGGCCAGCGTAAAAGAGTGAATATTGGATTGGAACTGATTCGTGAGCCCTCCGTACTCTTTGTGGATGAACCTACTTCGGGATTGTCCTCGGTGGATTCAGAAATGGTAATGAACCTCTTGCGGGAACAGGTTTTTAAAGGAAAACTGGTCATCGTGAATATTCACCAGCCCTCGTCCACCCTGTATAAGATGTTCGATCGCATCATATTCATGGATAAAGGCGGGTATCAGATTTACTGTGGAAATCCCGGGGAAGCGGTGGTTTACTTTAAAACGAAAAGCAACCATGCCAATGCCAATGAGGATCAATGCATCCGTTGTGGCAATGTGGATCCTGACCAGGTGCTTCAGATCATAGAAGCAAAGATTGTGAATGAACATGGAAAGCTAAGCCGAACCCGTAAAACAAGCCCTAAGGAGTGGTCCGATCTTTTTCAAAAAACCAAAGTAAAAGAGCCGGAAACAGAAATCAGCAAAGAAGAACTGCCCGAAAACCAGTATAGTATCCCCAATCTGATTAAGCAGACTAAGATTTTCTTTACCCGGGACCTGCTTACCAAACTCACCAATAAGCAGTATATTCTGATCACTCTGCTGGAGGCACCCCTCCTTGCATTGATCATGGGATTCTTTACCAAGTACTTCAGTGGAACCCCGGACAATCCTGCTGCCTATGTTTTCCGGAACAATGAAAACCTGCCGGCCTACTTGCTGATGAGCGTGATCGTATTCCTTTTTCTGGGCTTGACCATCAGTTCAGAGGAGATCATTAAGGACCGGAAAATTATTCAGCGGGAATCCTTTTTGAACCTGAGCAGGGGGAGTTATCTCCACTCCAAGATCCTGATCATGTTTGCCATTTCTGCCTTTCAGTCACTTTCCTATGTGCTGATCGGGAATCTGATCTTCGAGATCAAGGGGATGTTGTTCTCTTACTGGCTGGTGCTCTTCACCACCTCCTGCTTTGCTAACCTTCTGGGGCTAAATATATCGGCCGGACTAAACTCGGTGATTACCATATATATCCTGGTCCCCTTCCTCCTGATTCCGCAGATCCTCTTCTGTGGTGTGTTGGTGAAGTATGACAAATTGCACCACAGCCTGACCAATTACGAATACGTACCTCTGATCGGGAACCTGATGACATCCCGCTGGGCATACGAGGCCCTGGCTGTGGATCAGTTTAAAAATAATAAATACGAAAAAATATTCTTCGATATCGAACAGCAGTTCAGCGCAGCCGATTACCTGAATGCCTACCTGGTTCCTCAGATGAAAATCGAACTGGACGAGCTTAAGCAAAGTCACCTGAATGGTGATGATCCCAAAAGCATTCGGTCGGATCTGGAAACCCTGAATATGCAACTTGCCGAAATGGGGAAACTCATTCCCCAGATACAGTCCTATCAGGCGCCGCAAGCAGGTGAGGAAGCTTTCAGTGACTCCACTGAGAGTGCCATTCTATCCTACCTGAACAGTGTAAGCAATTTGACCCGTACCATTAGAAGCAATGCACAAAAGGAAAAAAACTTGATTAACAATACCTTAATTGAAGAACTGGGTGGAGTACAAGCCTATACGGGGTTCCGTAACAGCTACCAGAATGAGAGTCTGGCTGACCTGGTACTGAACAAGACTGTACTCGATAAAGTGGTTGAAAAAGATGGCCGTATGATCAGAAAGGACCGGCCGGCATACATGAAACCCACCTCCAGGATGGGCAAGGCTCATTTATATGCACCCAACAAGCAGATTGGAAGATTCGAATATGACACCCTGTGGTACAATATTGCTGTCATCTGGCTCTATACCCTGTTGCTGTACCTGACTCTGCGAACAGATCTTCTTCGAAAGGTGGTTAATTTTTCTGAAACAAGAAAGCTGATAAAACTCAGTCGGAAACAAGCCACCTGAGTCCCAGGGTAAGTGAGAGCAAGTGATTGTTAACTAAGAGGGGATCCTGGCCGGTCACCGGCATGATATCGCCCTGGAACTGTAGTTCTGTAAAAATGCCCAGCTGATTCAGACTGTATTCCAGTCCTGCGCCTAAGGTCAGGCCCGGAATCACACGCTGCTGATCTTCCAGGGGATATTCAGAATCCGACTCGTATTTTAAAAGAATATCCACTCTGGGACCCAGCAGGAAGTAGGCTTGAAAGGATCCCTTACCCAGCCTGTATCTGGCCATGGGAGCAAGAGAGATGTATTTGAATGTGGATCTTGTCATCTCCCCTTCATTGACAATAATCTGATCATTGTTCGAATGATCTACCGTGACCGACTGCGTACTGGTTTTACTTCCCTTAAGAAAGTAAGACAAATCCGCCTGCAGGCTAAAATGAGTCGCCCTGAAAGCCTCCATAAAAACAGAAAAAGTGGGGCCCGCAATTGCTTCTGTCTCCAGTTCATAGTCAATGGGTGTCAACTGGTAGCTCTGATCAGTAATGGAAATACCTGCTTTCGCACCAAAGCTGGAAGGAAACTGGCCATAGAGGACAAACAGCCCAGCAACTAAAATCAACGCTATGCTTAACAGAACCCTTTTCATTCCACAAGTAGTTTATGGACCTCAACTCTGTTCCTGTAGGTGAACCTGACAAGATAGATACCGCTGAGGGGCTTCTCCAAGTCCACAGGATACTCCATATAAGGCCTGCTTCTGTACAGTCTTGTGGCAACAGTCTTCCCTGTGAGGTCCAGGACCTCCAGAATCACCCTATGGCCTGTTTCATTTCCGGAGGGCTCCTCCATACAAAAATGAAAGGAACCCTGGTTGGGATTGGGAGTCATGGAGAACAGGGGCAAATCATCCCTTGCGTCCGCATGCTTTATCTCCTGGTTCTGTCCATCCAGAACCTGATTACCGGGGTCAATAATAACTTCATTAACCGTATGGGGGATCTGGAACTCATAGCTTTCTTCATTGGCTCCATGAAATACCCTCACAGTGGTCTCCCCTCCTTCGTGCAGGATTTTATACTCCATGGACATACGAAAGAGAGGGGTCCGGGTTGAAGAAGTGGATTGGCTGGAATGAAGGGTAAGAGTAGCACCATCCTGCTCCCAGCTTAGCTCATAGATGGGATAACCTGCACCAAAATACCACTGCTCAAAGAAATCTGTAAAATCCCTCCCCGTAGTCTCTTCCAGCACCTCTTTAAAGTCCAGTCCCGTCGCCACTCCATTGGCGTAGCGATCAATGAAATTTCTCAAAGTCAGATGGAACAGCTCATTATCCTGCAGTTCAAAACGGATCATATAGAGCAGGGCCATGCCCTTGTTGTAGGAAAGACTGCCGCTGAAAATTCGTGAAGCATTATCCGCATCTTCTTCAGGAACATAAACACTGCCATCGGGTTCCATCAGGGCACTGTTAAAACGATATTCGCGTTCACCATCGGCATACTCAGGTGCCAGGGTTTCTGTAGCCAGGTAGCCCGCATAGGTGGCAAATCCTTCATTGATCCAGATGTCCTGCCAGGTGGCACAGGTCACGTAATTTCCGAACCAGGAATGCCCCAGCTCATGGGCCACCAGGTAAAACTCAAAATGACCCATACCGGTCATGGTTTGATGCTCCATCCCTCCGCCCCTGGGCCAGAGGTAGTGCCCGTATTTCTCTTCCCGGAAAGGATAAGGGTTAAAGACCTCGGAGAAAAGCTGCATGATAGGAATGGTCACATTGATCTGATCCCTGTAGGCATCCAGGCAGCCCGGAACATCATAGATAAAATTCTGAATGAAAACAGGCTGGCTCAAGCCATCCATCTGGGCCTCGATATTATACTCAACATAATCAGCAACAGCAATTGAAATCAGGTAAAAATCGATGGGGTAGCTGGACTTCCATTCGTAGCGGATCTTCCCATCTGGAAAATAGGTGGTCCCTGTATGCAATCCGTTGGAAACCCCGGTCATGCCAAATTTAGTGGTGATAAACACATGGACCGAGTCGGCCTTATCGGTCAGATTCTCCTTGCAGGGAAACCAATCTTTGGAATAGAAAGGCTCCGAGCTGGTATAGGTAACCGGGACCCCCCATTCTTCATCGATTTCACTAACCATTCCCTCACCTGTTTGCCCGCCATAGAAAACCTGCGCAGCAAGCAATGTTCCTGAATCCCTTTGGGCTGCCAGGTCAATATAAAGTTCGTCCTGCTCATGACGGAAAGTCATCTCGGCACCATCCACAAGCACCCGCTCCACATCCAGGCTATGATAGAGTTCAAATACCAGCTGGTCAAGGGCAGGATTTATAACTTCCACCAGAATGGTGGTACTTCCCTTGATTCTGTCGGAACTGTTGTCCGCTTCCACATCCAGACCATAAAACTTTACATCATAAGCCTCCAGTAATGGATTTGAGTTTAAAGCCTTGGCCGTCGTGCGATGTAAATCCTGACCCCGGGCAAGGGCACTCTCCTGAAAAGGATAATGAGCAAGTTCCTGCGCCCGGATCTTGTTTGCAGATGCTGCTGCAAGCAAAAGAATCAGGCTGCAAAGCCAATGGAATCCTATTCTTTTCAGCTCAGTCACGGAAAGAAGTTACAAAAAAAAGAACACACGGTCAGCGTGCCCGCATATGCCTTCGCACAAAGGCCCATGTGCCTGTTGCGAAATAAAACAGGGTAAGCGCTATCAGGGCGATCATCTCGGGAATGGTATCTTTCACTTCCAGGCCCCTGATAAGCACTTTATTAAGGGCTTCAATGGCAAATTTGGGAGCAAGTATATCATTCAGCATCACCTGGTATTCCCCAATTGTGAATAGGTGACCCCCGCTGACAGGAAAGGCGGCTCCGGTAAAAAACATCAGCAGGAACAGCGGGAAGGTCCCGATGATCGCAACCTCCTTCACCGAACGACACATGGCCGCCACCAGCAGGCTGAAACTGATCATTGAAAAGGCCGTCAGCACAGTGATAAGCATGATGAACCAGAATGTGCCCGGGATCAGGGTGTAGCCCAGGGCCATGGCAGTTAACAGGGCCAGGAGCAATGAGAGGATTGCAACAATGAGCTGTACCAGTGAGATGCCTGTAAGAAATTCCAGGGCTGAAAGCCTGGATATCCTGAGCCGCTCCAGCGTACGCGACTCGGGTTCACGAACAATAGCCGCCGAAGCAGAAAATATGATCATGATAATGGACAGGATAAGAAGTCCGGGCACATACAACTCAAAAAATGTGCGTTTACCCGAAAAGCCAAGCGTGGTCTCGTACCAGCTCACAGGCATCCTTATCTCAGCCAACTCCTGTATGTAGCGGTTGATCAGTTCCTCCGACCACACAGCCCCAAGGATATATTCCATCTGCGTCACATCCCCAATCAGTTCGATGCGGGAAGTCAGACCCGATGAATCCGGGTAGGCGGCCACCGAAGCCGAGAGATTCCCGGGCAGGACAAGGACCACATCGGCTTTTCTGGTACGAAGACTTTCAACAGCCTCCTCCCTGTTATCCATGCTGTTGACTTTTATCATTCCCATATCCGGAGCCAGGGATAGCATTCTGGCATAAATGACAATGGAGTCTCCCAGGCGAAAGTTCTCTCCCCTGAATTCAGTGGCCCTGTCCTGGTTGACCAGAACCACATCGTAAACGGGATCTTCCGTTTCTGCCATCAGGTAATAGATGGCTATAAATAAAGGCGCCATCAAGAGGGTCAACACCAGGATCCAGTATTCCCGCAGCTGCTCCCTGATTCCCTTAATAAAAACATCATAGCACCTCATGCCCTCAGACTTTTTCCGGTAAGATGTATAAACACATCTTCCAATGTATTTTCCCGGATTTTCATTTCCTGGACCTTAATCTCCTCCTTCTCCAGTATCTGGTAAATCTCATGGATCCTGGAAACCAGACTCATGGCCCTGATCTCCTTAAGCTCTTTTTCCCAGTTCAGGGCATAGCCGGCTGCATCCAGTAGCTTTGCAGCCCTGTTCAGACCTTCAGGGTCTGAAGGCTGGAGTTTCATCTCCATCACATCTCCTTCGCCGATGGATCTCTTCAAATTGTCAGGCGTATCCAGCTGAAGAAGTCGGCCCGAATCAATTATGGCCACCCTGTGGGCAATCCTTTCAGCTTCATCCATATTATGTGTAGTCACGATTACAGTCTTATCACGGGCTGTTTCCCTGATGAAATCTCGTACCAGGATCCGGCTCTGAGGATCCAGTCCGGCCTCGGGTTCATCGAAGACCATGATTTCGGGATCGTGCATGATTGCCATAATCACATTCATGCGGCGTTTCATTCCTCCTGAAAGGGTGCCTGCCAATTTGTTCCGTTTCACAGCCAGACCCATTGTTTCCAGCAGTCGGTCGGCCCGTGAGTGTGCAAGCCGGCGGGGTACACCATAGATCCTGGCACTGAACACCAGTTGCTCCTGACAGGTGAGCTTGTTCCACAGGATATTTTCCTGGGGACAGATCCCCACCTTTGCTCTGAACATGGCCTTAGCGCCCGGATGAACCTGCTGCCCCTTAATAAACACCTCCCCTGAATCAGGTTTGAGCAGGCCGCATATCATTCGGATGGAGGTGGTCTTACCTGCCCCGTTAGGGCCCAGAAGCCCAAACACCTCTCCATGTTTCACCTTCAATGACAGGTGATCCACCGCGCATAGATTTCCATATGAGCGCACCAGGTTCCTTACCTCAAGAGCATTCTGATCGCTATGTGATTCCCCGGACATATCAGAAGGAAAGTTCGGAAATTTCCCACTACCAATCAATCGATCCTTTCGATCATTCCATACTTTATTATCTTTGACATTGAAACAAAAAAAACCATATTCCCATGCCCCGTATTTTTAATCCGGTCGACATTTCCAAGGAGGAAAAAGAAGTTCGAAAAGATTATTTTGACCGTCACACCCCGGTGATCATTTGCGATAACTATGCTGCCGAGGGTGAAAAATTCAAAGTTAAAATCCGCCTGGGGACAGAATATACACATCCTGACGATCCGGATCACTTTATAAACTATGTACAGCTGTGGAACCGGGAGACCTTTATTGCTGAAGCACATTTTGCCCCGGGAAGTATGGGCAATAAGTCCGAGCACGTGGAGGTTGATTTTTATATTGTCCCCGGAGCTGTTACCATGAATCTCTCGGCCATGTCGGCATGCACCAAACACGGCTTATGGCAAAGTGAATCCAAAGAAGTAGGCATCAGGAAAACCTGAGCATTAAAGGCTCATGGAGCGTACTTAATAAGCTTGTTTAGCAGGACTTAGTCGAACAACTCCTCCGTCTCATAATCCATATAACCGTCAGTTCCGATGAAGGATACGAAGGATATCTTCCATTCTCCCTGGATCTTTTCCAGGAAGCGTACCTGGATGCTGTTCATCTCAATCACATCATCATCATACTGTGTAATCCATTTCTGATCGCATACCACAAAGGCGGTGATGGGGTAAATTTTCATCCGGAAATTGGTTTTCTCTACCGTAATGTGCAGATCCGGGCCCAGATCGTCTTCGGTCTGATCTCCGGTCATGTGTCCTGAAACATCATCCCAACCTTCTGCGAACACATAATTATCGGCACCTGCCGTCAACCTCATATTCAGGGAATCCTGTACGTGGGTTGAAAACATGCCTTCAAAATCCCGGTCAATGTATGTTTGGGTTTCCTTTTCCATGACCGCAATAATGGCCGCCTTTTCTTTTTCATAATCAATGGCTTTCTCACAGCCGGTAACTGCAAATGCAGCAATAATCAGAGCAGATAGAATTGTGTATCTCATTGTAAAAATAGTTTGGTTTACGTTTTAAGTAGGCTGTTTAGCCTGTCATCCCTATCATGCAAAATACAACAATGCACTGTGAAAGTCAATTTATTATTACATTTGCTTACTATGAAAAGAAGCATTTTCATACTGTGTTTGTTTCTAACTTTCGGATTTACAACACTCTCCGCGCATCAGGGAATTCCTGTGCCAAAAAATGGAGTTCTTGATCTGAGGGAGTGTGTACTGAATGAACAGAGCATCTTTGATCTGGATGGAGAATGGATCTTTCACTGGGAGCAATTGCTCAGCCCGGATAATTTTAACCAAGCTGGCACAAAGGGGATTCCCGTCACCGTCCCTTCCTATTGGAAAAATTACGAAATAGATGGCCAGTCGCTCCCCGGGTGGGGATACGGTACTTACAGCCTGAAAATTCTCCTTCCTGAGAATTATCACTCGGCTATCTGCGTTGATATTCCCCTGTTCGATGTGGCCTATAAGTTTTACCTGAATAAACGCCTGATTGGCGAAAACGGAGAGGTTGGCACAAATCCGGAAGCGGAAAAACCCTGGTATGACCCGGGCTACTTCTGTTACATCCCGGATTCCGATACCTTGCACCTGCTCGTCCAGGTTTCCAATTTTCATCATCGCAGGGGTGGATTCTGGCAATCAGTTGTGATCGGCAGTTCAGATAAGGTGCAGGAAAGAAAAGAGAGGCAGAAGATGTTTAGCTACTCCACCATCGGAGTTCTGTTCTTTTTTATGATCTTTTTCCTGATTTTCTGGTCCTTCACCAGGAAAGATGTTTTAATGTTGTTTTTTGCACTGACCACCATGGGCATCCTCATGAGATCGGTGAACACGGGACTCTATTTATCGAATTCGTTTGCAGATACCACCTGGTCCTGGCAAATCAGAATGGAATATCTGGGTTCTTATCTGGCGTTTTTATTCGGAATGATCTTTCTGCATAAGATCTTCCCCCTTAACTACATGAAACGGATCATCCAGGCAAATACCATTCTTATATCTCTGGCAAGTATCTCCCTGTTTATCCTGCCGGTACACCTGTTCACCTACGAGATGCTTGTTTTTCAACCGCTGCTCTTACTCTTCCTGGCTCATTATCTTATTATCAGTTTCTTTGGAGTTTTGAAAAGGAGAGTGATAGATGCCGTCTTTTTTGCATCGCTGTCATTTTTTATTTTCACCCTGGTTAACGATATCCTTCTGGCCAATTCAGCCGGATCGCCTGCAGGTAACTACCTGACACAACTCTCCTTTCAGCTCTTTATTTTTGCAATGGCCGTGATGGTTGTCATGCAATGGATCCAAAACTATGAAGAGCGGCTGCAGCTGGAAACCACCCTGCGTTTTAAAAACAGAGTCTTGTCAGTGATTGCCCACGATCTGAAAAATCCAATTGCCAGCGTGGCACAGTTTTCCGAATTGCTGGCTTCCAAGCCCCAGCTGGCTTCCAAGAAACACATAACCCACTCCCTTCGCGAGTCTTCGCAGGCAGCGCTTACCCTCCTGGATAACCTGCTCTACTGGGGCCGAAGTGAATCCGAGCAACTGAGCATTACCCCCGTGTCAATAAAAATGAAGGATTTGGTGAAGGAGGTCAGCTCCCTTTTCCAGCATATGGCCTTACAAAAAGAACTGACATTTACGACCGAGACCGAGCCGGGGATCAGTGCTTTCGCCGACCCTGTGCTTGTGAATATAGTTTTAAGAAATCTGGTGGCCAATGCCATTAAATTTACACGAAAGGACGGATCGGTTCATGTAAAGGCCTGGCAGGAGCAGGATAAGATTTACTGTTCAGTTATCGATACCGGTGTTGGATTGAAGTCAGAATACCTGGAGCGATTCAAGAAAGAAGGTTACATGAGCAGTTCGACCGGAACAGATCTGGAAATTGGAACCGGACTCGGATTGCAACTGGTGAAGGACCTGCTTGAAAAGAACAAGGGAACCCTTGAGATAGAAAGCAAAGTCGATATGGGTTCCAGTTTTACATTTACGCTTCCAGCAGCAAAATAAAAATGAGATGAAAATTAACAAAGCGAAGGACAAAAATATCAAAGGAAGCCGGATCATACTGATCAGGAAAGGCCAGGAGCCGGATGCATATATTTCAGACCCGCAGGAAAGGACCTATATCCATAATCGCCTGGCCGGTGATAAAAATATGGCCATGCTGAACCGCCTGGACCATCTTGTATTCTTCAGAAGTCTCGAGGAAGAGGATGCTCCTAAAAATACCCGTCTCGAAAACGCCAGGAAAGCCGGATATGAGATACATTCCATACTGATTGATAATGAAATATCATCCTTAACTGTGGTCAATGGAGGGATAGAAGCAGAGGAGTGTATTGCCTTTGCCGAAGGGCTGGCCCTGAGTAATTACCAGTTCCTGAAATACCTCTCAGAAGATCACGCTAAAAAGCATTCCCTGCTTGAATTGCTGCTTCATGACGAAAAACTCACCGAAGCTCATGTGAAAAAGCTTGAAAATCTGATCCATGCTGTATATATGACCCGCGACCTGGTAAATGAACCTCTTTCGTACCTGACTGCAGAGCAACTGGCTGTGGAGATTGAGCGTATGGGGAATGCTTCCGGATTTTCCGTAGAAGTGTTTAATAAAAAGAAGATTGAATCTCTTAAAATGGGCGGATTACTGGCTGTAAATAAGGGCAGCATAGATCCCCCCACCTTTTCCATCCTTACCTGGAAACCAGAGAATGCCATCAATAAACGCCCCATTGTGCTCGTGGGCAAAGGGGTTGTTTACGATACCGGGGGACTCAGTCTGAAACCCACCCACGATTCCATGGATTACATGAAATGTGATATGGGTGGGGCCGCGTCTGTTGCAGGTGCATTTTATGCCCTGGCAAAAAATCAACTCCCCCTGTGGGTGGTGGGACTGATTCCTGCTACAGATAACAGGCCCGATGGCAACGCATATGTTCCCGGCGATGTAATCACCATGTATGATAATACCACAGTTGAAGTGCTGAATACAGATGCAGAAGGCCGCATGATCCTTGCCGATGCCCTGAGTTATGCAAAACAGTATGATCCCGAGCTGGTCATTGAACTTTCTACTCTGACGGGTTCCGCACATGCTGCCATTGATAAGTTTGGAATAGTTGGCATGGGAAATGCGGGTCGCGAGGTGATGGAAAATCTGAAAGAAAGTGGTGATTATACATGCGAAAGAATTGCTGAGTTTCCATTCTGGGATGAGTATAAGGAACAATTAAAATCGGATATTGCGGACCTGAAGAACATTGGAGGCAAGTACGGGGGCGCTATCACAGCCGGAAAATTCCTTGAACACTTTACCGATTATCCATATATCCACCTGGACATTGCCGGCCCCTCCTTCAACAAGGTCCCATTTAACTACAGGGGAAAGGGAGGCAGTGGTGTAGGGGTCAGGATTCTCTATAATTTTCTACTGGACCGGTCCTATTAATTACGAAATCAATGAAAGACAAACTAAAAATTGGCATATCTCACGGTGACATTAACGGGATCAGCTATGAGGTGATAATAAAAACCCTGATGGACAGCCGGATCAATGAGATCTGTACACCCATCATATACGGTTCCCCAAAAGTGGCAGCCTATCACCGGAAAGCTCTTAATATCGAGGACTTTTCTCCCACAGGGATCAATTCTCCGGACGAGGCCAGGGGAAGCAAAGCTTACATTATCAATTGTGTGGATGAAAATATCCGGGTGGAACTTGGCAAATCTACCGAGAGCGCAGGAATCGATTCCTTTAAGGCCCTGAAAGCGGCCACTGACGCGCTGGAATCAGGTAAAATTGATGCCCTGGTCACCGGGCCGGTCAACAAGCAGAACATACAGCACTCTGAATTCAATTACAGCGGACACACCGAGTACCTTCAGGCCCGTTTCCGGGCCGATGAGGTGATGATGTTGATGGTCAGCGATCTCCTGAAAGTGGGACTGGTAGCCGGACATGTTCCCATATCGCAACTCAGCTCGATGATTACCAATGAGCTGGTTGTGGATAAACTTAAG
>Ga0180436_10002965_pt1 | contig 15759 bp, 13 predicted proteins | sample SS_ome_2_FD_132434 | JGI IMG/M metagenome (GOLD analysis project Ga0180436, IMG submission 132434) | Hypersaline lake sediment archaeal communities from the Salton Sea, California, USA - SS_3_S_2 metaG | ecosystem: Environmental > Aquatic > Non-marine Saline and Alkaline > Hypersaline >...
CGCAAGCGCTGCACCTGGAACGCGGGCTCGATGAACGAGACATGCATGCGGGCAGGGTCCAGGGCCGCCTCGAGCACCGGCAGCAGCCTGCCGGGCGGCTCGTAAGGCGCCAGTTGCCCGGGTGCGGTCTCCAGCAGTTCGGCGGCGACGTCGCGCAGGTGCTGCACGGGGACGGTCTTGGGGCTCTCCCAGAACCAGTCGAAGGACTCGCGCATTTCGGTCGCCACGGCGCCGAAAACAATCACGTCGCGGTCCTTGAATTCGTAGTTGGTGTCGAAATCGAAATAGCGGTCGGCGATGTTGCGCCCGCCGGTAACACCGACCTGGTCGTCCACGACGAGCAACTTGTTGTGCATCCGCTGGTTCACGCGCCGGAAGCAGCAGGCGATCCCTGTCAGCCAGTCGTGCTTCGCCATCTTCGCCTTTTCGAAGGACGGATTGTAAAACCGCACTTCCAGGTTCTCGTGCGTCATGGTCAGCAGCACCAGGTATTCGGCGTCGGAGAAGGAGAACATCTGGTCGAGCAGCAGGCGCACCTTGACGCCACGACGGGCGGCGCCGAGCAGTTCGTTGAGGAAAAGCTCACCCGTCTCGTCCTTGCGCAGGATGAAATTCTGTACGTCGACGTAATCCCGCGCGGCGCGAACCAGGTGCACGCGCAGCGCCAGTGCGGCTTCCCCGTGCTCGACCAGGGTGACGCGTTGCTGGCCGTTCCCGATATCCGCTTCAGCCTGCTCCAACAGCGGCGAAGGAATGGCGCAACGCTGGATGGTTTCCGTGCATTCGACGTCCCGAACGCGGTGCTCGGAAACCATGCGATCCACCTCGGTGGCCTTCCTGGCCGAGAGGGAACAACCGCCCAGCACGAGGGCGGCCGCCAGCAGAATGAGGCTCTGCCGCATCACGCCGGTGAATCGGCTCCCGGCGCTGCAGGCAGCAGGCGATAAGCGTGGAGTTCGCGCGGCCGGCTGCGGGTGGCCACTGCCCCCAGGAAACCATCGGCGGGGTGCAGCAGGCGCAGGTACCACTCCCGAGCATCGTCTGCTTCGAATTCGAGGATCGTGGCCGGCCGCTCGAGATCGGTTTCCACCGTGAAACGGCACAGCTGGTTTGCAATGCCCAGGCCGAGCGACTTCACCACCGCCTCCTTGCAGGACCAGGCGCGCAGGAACGCCTCGCGCTGCCGATCCGGCGCCATGCTTTCCAGCGCACGTGCCTCCGCCGGGCTGAAGTAGCGCCGGGCGATCCCCATGGCGTTCCGCGGCCGGCGATCCTCGGGTTCGATGTCCACGCCGAGATAGGCCGTGGACGACAGACCCACCAGGAAACCGCGCCCGCTCTTGGCAATGCTGAAATGCAGGTTCCGGCCGTGCACCGAGGGGTCGAGCACGGGTTTGCCCCGGCGATTGCGCACGATGCGTATCGATTTGCCCGGCACGTCCAGGTAGGCGCCGAGCAGGAGCCGGAGGAAAAACCGCCGGGTGAACGTCAGTTGCCCGCCGGTGAAAGGGCGCTGATCGGCGGTCGGCGCATCGGCGTCGAGCGCCACGCGCAGGGAGCCAGCCAGTTCCTCGAGGTCCATGAACCACAGGTGGATGTCGCCGGGCGCAGGGCGCTCGAGGCCGCGCAACGGCACGCGCCGCGGTGAGAAATCGGTGGGCGCTGCGGCCGTTGTGTCACTCGAATGGCTCAATGCCGGTGTCTCCCCGGTCCCGCTCCCGGCGGTCGAATCGGCGCGGGACCATCCGCGCCAGTCTAGCGCATGGCCCGCAGGGAATGCATCCATGGTTGAAGCGGCACCCGTTCGCCATTACCTTATGCAGGTTGCACACCTGCCGAGCCCCATGAAATTCAAACACGTCGTTATCCAGTCCCTGGCGGCCGTCGATCCGCCGATACGGGTCACTTCCCAGGAAATCGAACAGCGCCTGAAGCCCACGCTCGATCGCCTTCAAGTCCGCGACAACCTGCTCGAGGACGTTTCCGGCATCGGCGCGCGCCGTTTCTGGGAGAAGGGCACCTCGCCCTCGGACGCAGCCACGCTGGCGGCGGAGAAAGCGCTCGACGGGTCGGGCATCGAGCGCGACAAGATCGGGGTGATCATCAACACCTCGGTCTGCCGCGACTACCTGGAGCCCTCCACCGCCTGCATCGTCCACGGCAACCTCGGGCTCAGCGAAAGCTGTCTGAACTTCGACGTCGGCAACGCCTGCCTGGCGTTCATGAACGGCATGGATATCGCCGCCAGGATGATCGAACGCACCGAGGTGGACTACGCGCTGATCGTCGACGGAGAATCCAGCCGTCCGATCACCGAGGCGACCATCGAGCGCATGCTGCAGCCGGACATCAGCGCCGACCAGTTCCGCGCCGAGTTCGCCTCGCTCACGCTGGGCTCCGGCGCCGCCGCGATGGTCATGGCGCGCCGGGAACTGGCGCCGGAGGGCCATGCCTACCTGGGCAGCGTGTCACGCGCCGCGACCGAGTTCAATCGCCTGTGCCGAGGCCAGATGGACCAGATGATGACGGATACGCGCGTGTTGCTCAGCGAAGGCCTGAAACTCGCCTCCAAGACCTTCAACGCGGCCAAGATCGCGCTCGACTGGATGGTCGGCGAACTGGACCAGTTCGTGATCCACCAGGTGAGCAAGGTGCACACCGATTCGCTGGTCAGCCTGCTGGGCCTCGACCCCAAGAAAGTCCACGCGATCTACCCCGAGATGGGCAACATCGGCCCGGCCTCGGTACCCATCGTGCTGGCCAAGGCGGTCGAACTGGGCAAGATTCGCAAGGGCGACCGCGTCGGCCTGCTGGGCATCGGCTCCGGCCTGAACTGCCAGATGGCGGAAGTGGTCTGGTAAAGCGGCCGCCAGAACGGCTGTATCCCTTCTCCGGCAACTTCCTGGAGACGCGCGGGCTGCGCCTGCATTACCTTGACGAAGGCCCGCGCGACGCGCCGCCGGTGCTGATGCTGCACGGCAACCCCACCTGGTCGTTTTACTACCGGAACCTGGTGCTGGCCCTGCGCGGCCATTACCGCTGCATCGTGCCGGACCACATCGGCTGCGGCCTTTCCGACAAGCCCGGCGACGACCGTTACGACTATCGCCTGAAAAGCCGCGTCGAGGACGTCGGCGCCCTGCTCGACAGCCTGGAACTCGAGCAGCCCCTGACACTGGTCGTGCACGATTGGGGCGGCATGATCGGTTTCGCCTGGGCCGCGCAGAACCCGGACCGGGTGGCGCGCACCGTGATCCTGAACACCGCCGCCTTTCCCCTGCCGGCCAACAAGAAAATGCCCCTGGCATTGTCGCTGGTGCGGGATACCGCGCTGGGCGCGTTCCTGGTCAGGCGTTTCAATGCCTTCTCGGGTATCGCGGCCCGCGTCGCGTTCAAGCAGCCCGTTTCGCCCGAAGTGCGCAAGGCCTACACCCTGCCCTACGACACGCCGGACAACCGAATCGCCACGCTGAAGTTCGTGCAGGACATCCCGCTGGGCGAGCGAGATCCTGGATACGATATTTTGCTTAACACCGCGAAACGGTTACACTTATTCGCGGACAAACCGTGCCTGATTGCATGGGGAGAAAAGGATTTCGTGTTCGATGCGCCGTTCCTCGACACCTGGCTCGAGTACCTGCCCGAAGCCCAAGTCCTGCGTTTTCCCGATTGCGGTCACTACATCCTCGAGGATGGCGGGCCGGCCTTGATCCGCCAGATCGCCAACTTCATCGGAATCAGGGACGATTCGAACAATGGACAAGAACGTGGATAACAGCTGGAACGCGGAACAGAATCCCAACGTGGCCAGCGCATTGAGCTGGCAGGCCCAACGCCAACCCAACGCGACCGCCATCCATTACCCGGCCGGCGGCGCGTTCGGCAAGGAAAAGTACCTCGAGTGCTCGTACCGCGAACTCGATGAGCTGAGCGACTGCTACGCGCGCGGCCTGCACGCCTACGGCATCACCGCCGGAACCCGCACCGCCCTGATGCTGACTCCCGGCCTGGACTTTTTCGCGATGTTCTTCGCGCTGTTCAAGGCCGGCGCCGTTCCGGTGCTGATCGACCCGGGTATCGGCATGAAACCGCTGAAGCAGTGCCTGGCCGAGGCTTCGCCCAAGGCCTTCATCGGCGTCACCAAGGCGCATTTCGCGCGTAAGATCCTCGGTTGGGCGAAGGAAAGCTGTGAACTGCTCGTAACCGCCGGCCCCCGTCTGGGCTTGGGCGGAATCAGCCTGAAGAAGCTCAGGGAAATGGGTGAGAACAGCCCGGAAGAGACCCGGCACGAGGTCGGCCCGAACGATATGGCAGCCATCCTGTTCACCTCCGGCAGCACCGGCGTGCCGAAAGGCGTGGTGTACCGCCACCGGCACTTCAACGCCCAGGTCCGCATGCTGCAGAAGGCATTCGACATCCAGCCCGGCGAGGTCAGTTTGCCGACGTTTCCACCCTTCGCCCTGTTCGACCCGGCGCTGGGCATGACCACGGTGGTGCCTATCATGGACCCGACCCGCCCGGCCGAAGCCGACCCGGCGAAACTGCTGGCCGCCATCGACCGCTTCAAGGTCACGAACGTATTCGGTTCCCCGGCGCTGCTGAACACTCTGAGCCGCCACTGCGTGGACAACAAAATCCGTATCGAAAGCGTCATGCGCGTAATCTCCGCCGGGGCAGCCGTTCCGATCAGAACCATTCGGCGAATGCAGAACTCCCTCTACCAGGACGCGAACATCCACACGCCCTACGGGGCCACCGAGTGCCTGCCCGTCAGCAGCATCTCGGCCCGCGAACTCGACGACCGCATGGTGGACCGCATCGAGTCCGGCGACGGCGTCTGCGTGGGTCGGCCGATCGAGCCGAACGAGGTCCGCATCATCAAGATCTCCGAGATGGCTTTCAACCGACTGTCCGAAACCACCGAGATGCCATTCGGCATGCCCGGCGAAATCATCGTCACCGGCCCGAGCTGCACCGACAGCTACTGGCAGCGCGACACCGATACCGCGATGGCCAAGCTGGTCGACGACGAGGGCCGCACCTGGCACCGCATGGGCGACGTCGGCATCCTGGACGGCCAGGGCCGGCTCTGGTACTGCGGCCGTGTCTCCCAGCGCATCGATACCGGCAAGGAAGTCCTGTTCGCCGACCAATGCGAGGCCATCTTCAACCAGCACCCCGACCTGCTGCGCTCGGCCGTCGTGGGCGTCGGCGCACGCGGCCGGCAGATGCCGGTGCTGTGCATCGAGCTGAAGGGCAAACTCTCGCCGGTGGATACCGAGCGCGTGCATTTCGACCTGCTGCAGCTTGCGCAGGCCCACTCGATGACCCGCGAGATCCGAACCGTGCTGTTCCACCCCGGCTTCCCGGTGGACATTCGCCATAATTCGAAGATCGGACGCGAGGAACTGGCCGAGTGGGCCGCGAAGCAGATGAAGAGCTGACCAGGCCGCGATGAACATCCTGGTCTCCGGTGGCGGCGGCTTCCTGGGCAGCGCCGTCTGCCGCCAGCTGGCCGAGCGCGGACACGACGTACGCGCCCTGCAGCGGCGCCCGGCCACCCACCTGGAATCCATCGGCGTGCGCTCCATCGAAGCGGATATCGACGACGCCGACGCCGTGGCCCGGGCCGCCGAAGCGTGCGGCGCCATCGTCCACACCGCCGGCAAGGCGGGGATATGGGGTGATCCGGCCGATTTTCGCCGGGTCAACGTCGACGGCACGGCCAACGTGCTGCGCGCCTGCGAAGCGCATGGCATCCCGTTCCTGGTACATACGTCTTCGCCCAGCGTGGTGCACGCGGGCGGCGACATCGAGGGCGGCGACGAGTCGCTGCCGCTGGCCACCCGCTTCTCGGCGCCCTACCCCGAGACCAAGGCCGAGGCCGAGCGCCTGGTCACCCGGGCCAACAGCGCGACCCTGCGGACCGTGTCCCTGCGTCCGCACCTGATCTGGGGGCCGGGCGACCCGCACATCCTGCCGCGCCTCGTGGCCAAGGCCAGGGGCGGCCGCCTGGCCCTGCCCGCGCCGCACAAGGTGATCGACACGATTTTCGTCGAGAACGCCGCCCTGGCCCACGTACTGGCGCTGGAAGAACTGCTCGGCGAAGGACGCTGCGCCGGCAAGGCATACTTCGTTACCAACCACGAGCCGCTGCCGCAGGGCGAGATCATCCGCAAGCTGCTGGCGGCGGTGGGCGTCGAGGTGAAGATTCGCGCCGTGCCCGCCGGTGTCGCCATGGCGGCCGGCGCGATCGCCGAATCGACCTGGCGCCTGCTGCGCCTGGGATCGGAGCCGCCGGTCACCCGCTTCTCCGTCGAGCAACTCGCCACCGCCCACTGGTTCGACCCCTCCGCCGCCCAACGCGATTTCGGCTATAAACCGAAATACTCGATCGACGAGGCCCTCGGGATCCTCGCCCGCGAAGGCCTGTAAGAGGCGTGTAGGCGGCGATCAAAGGATCGTCATCCTGGAAATCGCGCAGCCACCGACCAGGCCCAGGCCGTGGGGGCGCATACCCCTATGCCGGGGTGTTTGACGCCCGGACGGCGGCAAGACAAGCGTCACAGGGACGTGCGCGCCAGCGAGCGTCCCCGGCGGAGGGGTATGCGCCTCCGCGGCCGGGTTTCGGAGTGAACGGCTGCAATCGCCGCTTACGCGCCTTCTACTTTTTCTTTTCGAAGGCCTCCATCGGCCGGCCGCGCAGCTTGCGCACCCAGTACTCGATGAAGCTGTAATCCAGCAGTTCGAGGTCCTCGCCGGAAGCGTCGCCGTAGCGGCCGTGGTACTTGTGCTTGACCCAGGCGTTCAGGTCCATGCGTCGGCCGTGTTCGAAAAACCAGTTGTTCACCGGGTGAAAACCCGGCTTGTGAACGAACGCCGTGCCGAAATCGATCACGCAGGGCTTTTCGTCCTCGGTCACCAGGATATTCGTCTTCGATTTCAGGTCGCCGTGGCTGACGCCGCGTTCGTGAAACGACCGCAGCACGGCGAGGAACTCCGTGAACCAGCGGTCGCGGTCCTGCCATTGCGCTTCACGGTAAGGCGTGCCGCGGATGAACTCGATCACCAGGTAACGGTCATCGACCAGGCCGTAGCATTCCGGCACGCCGGACAGGCCCACCATCCGCCGGTAGGCGCCGTATTCCCGCAGCAGGGTGCGTTGGCGCAGCGCCCTCAGCGCGCCCCGGCCCATGGCGGTCTTCACGATGAGGTCAAGACCGTCCTCGCGGTAGTGCAGGATCGTGCCCTGGTTGCTCACGGCAAGCACGTTCTCGCCCGACTGCAGGCTATCCTCGATCCACTGGCGGAAGGCCGGCTGTTTGATCCGGTTTTTCATCTGTGGTTAAGTAGCCGCCCGGCGGCATCAACCGTGTCGCCGGCGATGATAACACCGGGAGCAGCACATGGCGTCCAGAACCGCCCTCACGATCCTTGCACTGTTACTGCTGAGCACGGCCTCTGACGGCCGCGCCGAGGCCTACCCCTCCACCTACGAACCCCTGCCCTCAGAGCCACTCCTGATCACCAACGCCACGGTGTTGACCGGCACGGGAGAACGCATCGATGGCGGCAACCTGCTGCTGCAGGACGGCCGCATCACGGCGGTGGGCGAAAACGTCGAGGCGCCGGAAGGCGTCGCCACGCTGGACGCGGAAGGCCGCTGGGTCACACCGGGCTTGATCGACATCCACTCGCACCTGGGCGTCTACCCCAGCCCGGGCGTGAAGGCGCATTCCGACGGCAACGAGGCCACCGCACCGGTCACCGCGGAAGTATGGGCCGAGCACAGCGTCTGGCCACAGGACCCCGGCTTCAGCCGCGCGCTGGCCGGCGGCGTCACCGCGCTGCAGACCCTGCCCGGGTCGGCCAACCTGATCGGCGGTCGCGGCGTGACGCTGAAGAACGTGCCGGCTACTTCTTACCAGGCGATGAAATTCCCGGGCGCGCCGCACGGCCTGAAGATGGCCTGCGGCGAAAACCCCAAGCGCGTCTACGGCGGCAAGGGCCAGGCCCCGTCCACCCGCATGGGCAACGTGGCCGGCTACCGCGCGCAGTGGATCGAGGCCCAGCGCTACCTCGACGAATGGAACGCCTGGGAGAAAAAGAAAAACGGCAAGAAGGGCGACGAGGCGAAACCGCCGCAGCGCGACCTGCGGCTGGAATCGCTGGCGGGCGTCCTGCAGGGCGAAATCCTGGTGCAGATGCACTGCTACCGCGCCGACGAGATGATGACCGTGCTCGACATGGCGGACGAGTTCGGCTACCGCGTCACCGCCTTCCACCACGGCGTCGAGGCGTACAAGATCGCCGACGAACTGGCCGCCGCGGGCGTCTGCGGCGCACTGTGGGCCGACTGGTGGGGCTTCAAGATCGAGGCCTACGACGGCATCCAGGAGAACATCGCGCTGGTCGACCGGCCCCAGGGCGGCTGCGCGATCGTGCACTCGGATTCGCCCGAGGGCATCCAGCGCCTGAACCAGGAGGCGGCCAAGGCCATGGCGCGCGGCAACCGGGCCGGGCTGGACATTCCGCCCGAGCGCGCGATCCGCTGGATCACCGCCAACCCGGCCCGGGCGATGGGCATCCTCGACCAGACCGGCACCCTGGAGCCGGGCAAGATGGCGGACGTCGTGGTCTGGAACGGCAACCCGTTCAGCGTGTACGCCCAGGCCGACCAGGTATTCGTGGACGGAGCCCTGCTCTACGACCGCGCGAACCCGGCGCGGCAACCCCTGTCCGATTTCGAGCTGGGCCAGCCCGGCGGAGGTGCGGAATGAACCTGAAACGATGCTTGCTGGCCTGCACCCTGGCCATCCCGGCGCAGGGCTGGTGCGACGCCCTGTTCATCAACGACGCTACCATCCACACGATGGGCCCACGCACGGTATTGCAGGACGCCGACATCCTGGTGCGCGACGGCCGGGTCCACAGCCTCGGTGTCGGCCTGGAGCCGCCGATCGACGCTCTCGTGATCGAAGCCGGCGGCCGCCCGGTCACCCCGGGCCTGTTCGCCGGCATCACCGCGCACGGCCTGGTGGAAATCTCCATGGTCGAAGACACGGCCGACGACGCCGCCGAGGTGATCCTCGATAGACCGGCGATGCGGCCGGAATTCGACGTGACCGCCGCCTACAACCCCCTGTCGGGACCGATCGCGGTAACCCGCATCGAGGGGCTGACCTGGGCCGTGCTGGGCGCCGGCCAGTTCCGCAGCCTGATCGGCGGACAGGGCCAGGCCGTGCGGTTCGACGGCGGCTGGTCGTCGTTCGCCGGCGCGCCGGTGCTCTACCTGTCCGTCGGCGGCGCCGGTGCGGAGCAAAGCGGCGGCTCGCGAGCCGCGAAGTGGATGCTGTTGGAGCAGGCGCTGGCCGAGGCCGGGTCCGAATTGTCCTGGCTGCCGTCGCCGTTGCTGACGCCGGCCGGCCGCGAGGCCCTGGCCGGCTTCGTGGAGACTGGCGTGGTGATGTTCGGCGCCGACCGCGCCAGCGACATCGTGCAGGTTCTCGCCTTCAGCGAAAAGCACGGGCTGAACGCCGTGATCAGCGGCGGTGCCGAGGCCTGGATGGTGGCCGACGAACTGGCCGCCGCCGGCGTGCCGGTGCTCCTCGACCCGCTGGCCAACCTGCCGTCGAACTTCGACCGCCTGGGCGCCCGGCTCGACAACGCTGCCCTGCTGAACGAGGCCGGCGTAACCGTCGTGTTCAGCGGCGCCGGCACCCATAACGCGCGCAAGCAACGCCAGGCGGCCGGCAACGCCGTCGCCAACGGCATGCCCTGGGACGCGGCGCTGGCCGCCCTGACCACCGCGCCGGCGGACGTTTTCGGCCTCGAAACGGGTTTCGGCCGCATCGAGCCCGGCAGCCCGGCCGACCTGGTGATGTGGAGCGGCGACCCGCTGGAGGTCACGACCTGGGCCGAGCAGGTGATCATTGGCGGCACACCGGTCGACATGGTTTCGCGCCAGACCCTGCTGCGCGACCGCTACCTGGAGGCGGAGACCGCGTTGCCGAGGGCCTACGTGAAGCCCTGAACTGTTCGCAACGCTCGTCCCGAGGCGAAGAACGGCCCGCCTACTCCGCCGCCTCCTGCTCGAGGTAGTCCGTCACCAGGTGGGCGAACACCCGCACGCCGATCTCCAGGTTCGGTTCGTACATGTCGAAATAAGGCGAGTGGTTCGGCGCCGCGTAGCGCGGGTCGCCGCCTTCCGGCCCGTTCGCCAGGTTCACGTACAGCCCCGGGGTCTCGATCGCGAAGTAGGCGAAGTCCTCCGCGGTGGTGTGCGGCCGGCCCCGTCCGACGTCGGTCACGCGTTGCAGCGTCGGCAGCATGCGTTCGTACAGGTCGGGATCGTTGATCAGCGCCGGGTAGCCGAGTTCCAGTTCGAACTCGATCTCCGCCCCCGAGGCCGCCGCGATGCTGCGCGCGGTGTGCTCGATGCGCTCGTGTATGGTCTCGCGCATCGCCGGGTCGAAGGTGCGGATGGTGCCTTCGAATTCCACCTGGTCCGGGATCACGTTGTTGCGCACCCCGCCCTCGATGCGGCCGACGCTGATGATCGACGGCGCCTTGGTCACGTCCACCTGGCGGCTGGCGATGGTCTGCAGGCCCATGATGATCTGCGCGGCCGTGACGATCGGGTCAACGCCGTTCCAGGGCATCGCGCCGTGGGTCTGCACGCCCCTGACGCGGATTTCGAAACGATCGGAAGCCGCCATGGCCGGCCCCGGCGTGGCGACGACGCGCGCCGCCCCGGCACCGATTCCCACGTGTATGCCGAACACCGCTTCGGGGGTAACCTCGTCCCAGATGCCCTCCTCCAGCATCAGCTCCGCGCCGCCTTTTTCACCGGCCGGCGCACCCTCTTCGGCCGGCTGGAAGATCAGCATCACCGAACCGGGCAGATCGTCCTTTACTTCCGTCAGCACCCGCGCGGCGCCGAGCAGCATCGCGACGTGCGCATCGTGGCCGCAGGCGTGCATCACGTCCACTTCCTCGCCACGGTAGTCGCCCTTGGCCTGGGAGGCGAAAGGCAGGCCGGTCTGCTCTTTTACCGGCAGGGCGTCGATATCGGCCCGCAAGGCGACCAGGGGCCCGGGGCGCCCGCCCTCGATCATCGCGACGATCCCGGTATGCGCGATACCGGTCTGCGGCTCCAGGCCCATGCCCCTAAGCGCCGCGGCGATGTACGCCGAGGTCTTGAACTCGCGGTTGCCGAGCTCCGGGTTCTGGTGCAACCAGCGACGCCATTCCACAACCTGGGGCTGCGCCTCGGCGGCCAACTCGTCCAGGCGGTCCGGGGTGACCTGGGCGGTTGCGATGACGGGCAACAGGAGCACTGCGGCGAAAAGGATTTTGTTCATTCTAGATAACCTGCGGATTCTGTTTTCATAAATGTAGGAGCGGCTTTAGCCGCGATTGTTGTTTCGGGATTCTAAACCCGGCCGCGCTACCGTATACCCCCTTCCAGGGAACGCTCGCGCAGGGCGTACATCCCTGTATCGCTTGGATGAAGACGTCCTGTCTTCATACATCCCTGGAAGGGGGTATACGGCATCACGGCCTGGCCTTCGAGCGAATTCGGATCACGGAGGATCACAAACATCAACGGACGATCGCCCGCCCCGACGGCCAGCGGGGGTCGGAGCCCGCCGTCACCGCACCGGTCTCGCGGTTCCACATCACCCCGTGCATGTTGCCCCAGGTGCGGCTGCGGACGTTCACGGTGTGGCCCAGCGCTTCCAGGGCCTCGATCTGTTCGGGTGTGAAAGCGTCCGGTTCCGCGGAGATTTCGTCCGGCACGTACTGGTGGTGGAAGCGCGGCAGCGACACCCAGGACTCCGGCTCGTTGCCCCGCATGAAATCCAGGATGCCCAGCAGCACCATGGTGATGATGCGGCTGCCGCCCGGCGTGCCGAGCACCGCCCGCTTGTACTCGCCTAGCAGGAAGGTCGGGCTCATGCTGGACAGCGGCCGCTTGCCGGGCTGTATCTCGTTGGCCGCGAAGCCGATCAGGCCCCACTCGTTGGGGTCGCCGGGCGCCGCGGAGAAGTCGTCCATCTCGTTGTTGACCACGAGGCCCGTGCCCGGCGGCATGAAGGCCGAACCGAACGGGGTGTTCACCGTCAGCGTGGCGGCCACCATGTTGCCCTCGGCGTCGATCACCGAGAAATGGGTGGTGTCGTTGCCTTCGCGCAACGGCCGGTTACCGGCCAGCATGCTGCTGGGCGTGGCGCGGTCGGCGCGGATCGAGGCGCGCAGGCCGTCGGCGTAGTAGCGGCTGGTCAGCATCTCGATCGGCATCTCGACGAAATCCGGGTCGCCCAGGTACACCGCGCGGTCGCGGTAGGCGCGGCGCATGGCCTCGACGATCAGGTGCGTGCGCAGCACCGGGTCGAGCGCGTTGACGTCGAAGGGCTCGATGATGTTCAGGATCTCGGCGATGGCGATGCCGCCGGAAGACGGCGGGGGCGCGGTGACCAGTTCGTAGCCGCCGAACCCCGTTCGGATCGGGTCGCGCTCCACCACGCGGTAATTCGCGAGGTCCTCCAGCGTCCAGATACCGCCTGCTTCGCGCACCCCCTCGACCAGCTTCTGCGCCACCGGTCCGCCGTAGAATCCGTCCGCGCCGTGCTCGGCCACCTGCTCCAGCACCCAGGCCAGGTCGGGCAGCCGGATCACGTGGCCGATGGGCGGCATCTCGCCGTCCACCAGGTAAGCCTCGGCGGCGGCCGGCCAGCGCCGGACGGTGTCGATGCGCCAGCCCAGCAGGGTATGGAACTTGCGGTCGATGGCGAAGCCTTCGCGCGCGATCCGGATCGCGGGCTGCAGGCTGGCCGACAGCGGCAGCCGGCCGTAGTTGTCCGCCAGGTGCTGCATGCCGGCCACCTCGCCGGGAATGCCACCGGCCAGGGGCCCGTTGACGGCCAGGTCGCGGTTGACCGTTCCGTCTTCGTTCACGTACATGTCGCGGTGCGCGGCCGCCGGCGCGGTCTCACGGGCGTCGACCATGGTCTGGAAGCCGTCCTCCGCGCGATGCAGCATCCAGAAGCCGCCGCCGCCCAGCCCGGAACTGGTGGGTTCGACCACCGCCAGCACGGCCGCGACGGCGATCGCGGCGTCGAAGGCGTTACCGCCCTGCGCGAGGATCTCGTGGCCGGCCTCGGTGGCCAGGAAGTGCTGGCTGGCGATACCGGCCTTACCAGGCTGTTCGGCAGCCTGCGCGGCCAGCGCCGCGAAGGCCAGGAGACATGAAAGCAGTAATCGGATTGCAGTAGCGGTCATCGGACTTCGGCCCGGGCGACCAGGCGCCGGTATTTCTCCAACAGTTGATCCTCGGTTTCCTCGTGATCCGGGTCCTTGGGAATGCACTCCACCGGGCAGACCTCCACGCATTGCGGCGTGTCGAAGTGCCCGACGCACTCGGTGCATTTCAGCGGATCGATGATGTAGATCTCGGGCCCCATCGAGATGGCCTCGTTGGGGCATTCGGGCTCGCAGACGTCGCAGTTGATGCAGTCGTCGGTGATTTTAAGGGCCAAGGCGCTCAAGCCTCCTCGCTGAAACGACGCGCCAGGGCCTGCTGCACGCGCTGGCTGACGAAGTTCGAGACGTCGCCCCCCAGGCGCGCCACTTCCTTGACGAGGGTCGAGGAAATGAAGCCGAAGTCCTCGTCCGGCGTCAGGAACATCGTCTCGACCTTGGGCGCCAGGTGCCGGTTCATGCTGGCCAGCTGGAACTCGTACTCGAAGTCCGACACGGCCCGCAAGCCGCGGATGATGACCGAAGCGCCCTGCTGCTGCACGAACTCGACCAGCAGGTTGCTGAAACCGACCACCTCGACGTTACCCAGCCTTTCGAGTTCGCCCCGCGTCAGGTCGATGCGCTCCTCCAGTTCGAGCAGCGGCTTCTTGTGGGGGCTCTCGGCGATGGCGATGATCACCTTGGGAAATACCCGCGCCGCGCGGGTCACCAGGTCGGTGTGACCGTTCGTGACGGGATCGAAGGTGCCGGGGTAAACCGCGATACGTTCCATGACTGTGCCCAGAATTCCGAAGCCCGCATTTTACAACATGTAAGAGGCGCGTAAGCGGCGACCTGTTGACCCCGGATCCTTAACCCACCCGCGCTGCCGTATACCCCCTTCCCGGGAACGCTCGCGCAAGGCGTACATCCCTGTATCGCTTGGATGAAGACATCCTGTCTTCATACATCCCGGGAAGGGGGTATACGACATCACGGCCTGGTCCGCGGAATTTGCCGGTACATTTGCCTGTAGGAGGCGCGTAAGCGGCGACCCGTAAGAGGGGCATTAGCCACGATCGGGCCGAAGACAGAGGCATCAAAAAAAACGGGCGCCCCGAAGGGCGCCCAGCAGGGACTGAGGAGTCAAAACACAGGCAGAAGATGCCTGCATAATAGATGACCCATAAATGCATCAATAAGTTTCAAAAATTTTCAAATTTTTTTCAGCAGGCGCATGCGCACCTCGCCCAGGGTCTTGTCGCGCAGGGTTTCCCAGCCCTCGACCGCTTCCGCTGAACGCTCCTGCCGCGCGCTTTCCAAGTACACGAAGCCACCCTCGGCCAGCGCTCCACCCCCACGCAGCAAGCCCAGGGCCGCTGCCTCCAGGCCGCTGCCGAAGGGCGGGTCCAGGAACACGACGTCCAGGCTGCCCGGCGCACAGCCGGCCAGCCAGTCCAGCGCGTCGCCGTGCACTACCTCGATATGTCCCCGCGGGTCGCTGGCCTGCAGGGCCGCCACGTTTTCGCCCAGCGCCCTGGCGGCCGCCCGCGCCTTCTCCACCAGCACCACGGTAGCCGCGCCGCGCGAGGCCGCCTCCAGGCCCAGCGCCCCGGTGCCCGCGAACAGGTCGGCGCAGCGCGCGCCGTGGATCACCGGCGCCAGCCAGTTGAACAGGGTCTCGCGGCCGCGGTCGCCGGACGGCCGCAGACCCGGCAGATCGGGCACCGGCAGGCGCCGGCCGCGCCAGCGGCCGCCGATGATGCGCACGGTTCCTGCCTGTTTCCGGCTCATGCGGTGAACCCGGGGTCGGAGTAGAATGCCAGCCTGGCATTCTACTCCGACCCCGGTCCTCGCTTGAAGCGCCGCCCGGGCACCCCAACTCTGAATATCGTCGAGCGCGCTGACACCTGAGCAAGGACTCCCACGCATGTTCCGAATTTTCCGCAAGAACAAGAAGACGCCCGGCGCCGTGCAGGACGTGCAGCTGCGCCCGATCGAGCAGTCCGGCGTCGACCCGCTGGAGCAGCGCCTGGAAGACACGCGCCGTCAGCTGGGCCAGCGCCTGGGCGGCCTGCTGAGCAGCCACAACACGGTCGACGAGGACCTGCTGGACGAGATCGAGACCACCCTGATCACCTCCGACATCGGCGTGCAGGCCGCACTGCAGATCATCGACAACCTGCGCGCCGGCATCCGCAACAAGGTGATCACCGAGCCGCAGCAGGTGTTGCCGGCGGTGCAGGCCGAGCTGTACGAGCTGATTGAGCCCTGCGAGCAGTTCCTGGCCATCGACGAGGCCAAAAAGCCCTTCGTGATCCTGATGGTCGGCGTCAACGGCGCCGGCAAGACCACCACCATCGGCAAGCTGGCCCAGCGCTTCAAGGAAGACGGCCTGAGCGTGATGCTGGCCGCGGGCGACACCTTCCGCGCCGCCGCCGTCGAGCAGCTCAAGTCCTGGGGCGAGCGCAACGACGTGCCGGTCGTGGCCCAGGCCACCGGCGCCGACTCGGCGGC
>Ga0180436_10002967_pt1 | contig 15754 bp, 11 predicted proteins | sample SS_ome_2_FD_132434 | JGI IMG/M metagenome (GOLD analysis project Ga0180436, IMG submission 132434) | Hypersaline lake sediment archaeal communities from the Salton Sea, California, USA - SS_3_S_2 metaG | ecosystem: Environmental > Aquatic > Non-marine Saline and Alkaline > Hypersaline >...
ATTGGGAGGCGCCTCTCGTCACCGAAAACTGGGCGGCGTGGAACCGGCAGTTTCCTACGGGGCAACCGCCAGGCTACAACTGGGACGCGGCCATTGAGACGTCGGCGCGGATGGGGATGCGATTCATGGTCATCCCCTACCTGATGCCCCGGGAGCGGCTTGGCCCGGACCGTTTCATCCGGTTCGCGGAGCGGATGAACCGGGCCGGTGAGAAGACAAAGGCCGCGGGCATACGCCTCTGCTATCACAATCACGGCTACGAGTTCGCGGGCTGGTCGAAGAAGTCAACGCCCTTCGACCTGTTGATGGATAACTTCGACCCGGGGCTGGTGTCCTGGGAGCTGGATGTCTTCTGGTGCGGCCTCGCCGGCGTGGATCCGGCGGCGATCCTCGAGAAGCATCCCGGACGCATCCCGCTCCTGCACCTGCAAGACAAGAGGAAGGGCGCAAGGAAGCTGACCGAAGAGAGGATGGCGACGTTCGACCTCTTCCAGGAGGTTGGCGCCGGGGAACTGGACTTCGCCGCGATTCTGCGAGCCGCGGACGAAGCCGGTGTGGAGCACTACTTCGTCGAGCAGGATGAGTTCGAGGACGGCCCGTTGGGGAGTATCCGGCGAAGCTACGATTACCTGCGGGCGTTGGAGCTGTAGGCGCCCCTACCCGCGCTCGTAGCGGCCCATGTATTGGGCTTCAGCGAGGATGTGGCCTTCCAGCGCTTCGTCTAGCTGCGGCCGGCCGGATTCCCTTGCCAGACCCAGTAGATCGACGTCGAGCGCGTAGAGCCGGAAGAAGTAGCGATGCTCGCCATGGCCCTTGGGCGGGCACGGTCCGCCGTAGCCGTGGCGGCCAAAGTCGTTCGTGCCGGAGACGCAGGTGGGGCCTGGGCGGTAGTCCTCCACGAGGCTGGCGGCTTCGGCGGGGATGTTCCACAGCAGCCAGTGGTTCCACGTTCCGGCGGGCGCGTCGGGGTCGTCCACGATGAGGGCGAAGCTCCGGGTTGTCGCCGGCGCGTCTTCCCAGTGAATGGCCGGCGAGAGGTCCTCGCCGTCACAAGTGTGCCGCGCCGGAATCAGTCCGCCGTCGCGGAAATCGTCAACCGTGATCTTGAAGGTCATGCTGGCCGCCTCCGCATCTCAGTGTAGCCAAGGCCGCCGCCGGAATGCGACTGGGAAGGCCGGCCGGCAGGGAACGCACTAGGATAAAGGGGATGGCGTCCCGGGCGAGCAGTCTGTTGAGCGCGGCGCTGGCGTGTTTGCTGGCGTTCGGGATACTGACGCTGTGGATTCCGGCGCAGTGGCCGGTGAGCATCGTTCAGACCGGCATCTACGCGTTGACGGGTTTGTGGCTGTTGGGCGCGGCCGCCGCTGGATTCCCGCTGCGGCTCCACGTCTTGCTGATCCCGGTGGCCGGCGCGGCGGTGTGGGGCTGCGTGCAACTCGCGGCGGGCACGACGATTTACCGCTGGGCGACAGAGGTTGCCGTGCTCGACTTGTTCACCCGCTTGGCCGTGTTGTTCCTGGCCTACCAGTTGTTCAGTGAGGAACGCCTGCGCGAGCGCTTTCTGGGCTGGGCCCTGTGGTTCGGTTTCGCCATCAGCGTATTGGCCGTGTTGCAGCGATTCACTGCGCCGGACCGTGTCTTCTGGCTGTTCGACGTTCCGCCGGGAGGAGTCACGATGGGGCCGTTCGTCTACCACAACCAGTACGCGGCGTTCATCGAACTGCTGTTGCCGCTGGCGCTTGCCGGTGCGTTGCACGAGCGCGACTGGCGCCGGGCGGTGGCGGCCGGCGTCATGATCGCGTCGGTCGTGGCGGCGGTGTCTCGGGCGGGAACGGCGCTGGTTCTGTTGGAGACGATCGTTGTGTTCGCGCTGGTCAGCCGGCGAAGGCGCTTGGACCGGCGTTCGGTAGCGCTGGCGGCGGCCACGACCGTGCTGATTGCAGTGGTTTTCGCCGCGTCGGTGGGCTGGGGGCCGTTGCGGGAGAAGTTCGATCGCGAGGACCAGCTCTCCGAGCGCAGAAACCTCTACGCCTCGACGATAGAGAAGGCCGGCGACCGCCCGCTCATGGGATTCGGGTTAGGCACGTGGGCCACGGCCTACCCGCCCTACGCCACATTCGACGACGGCCTGCGGGACAACCAGGCGCACAACGACTGGCTGCAATGGGCCTCGGAGGGAGGATTGCCGATGCTCGCCCTAATGCTGGCGATGGCGGGACTCTTGGTTCGCCCGGCGCTGCGATCGGTCTGGGGAGTGGGGCTGCTGGCCGTGCTGGTTCACTGCCTGGTGGACTATCACTTCCAGCAGAGGCCGGTATTCGGGTACTGGTGGTTCGCGATGGCGGGTCTAGTAGGCTCCCTGACCGCGCAACACCACGGATATCGTGCGGGCCAGGATATGCAGTTCGAGCCAGAGTGACCAGTTGCGGATGTAGTAGGTGTCCAACTCCTGTTGGACGGCGAGGTCCCCGTCGCTTCTAGCGGAGACTTGCCACAATCCGCTCAGACCTGGCCTTACCTTGGACCGGAAGGCTCTAAAGTCCGCCGTGAATTGATCCAGGTGGTAGGCCGGAAACGGCCTGGGGCCCACGAGGCTCATTTCACCCCTGATGACGTTCCAGAGTTGCGGCAGTTCGTCAAGACTGGTGCGACGCAGGAAATGACCGATCCGGGGAAGAATCCGGGGGTCGTGTCTGAGTTTGAAGTGGCGGTTCCATTCGTCGAGAGCGGCTGGCGATGAGGAGAGATGCTCTTCCAACATCCGCTGAGCGGCCAAGTGCATCGTCCTCAGTTTCCAGACACGAAGCGGCGCGCCCAACTCGCCCTCGCGCATCTGAGAGTAGAAGGCCGGCCCGGGGCTGACAATCTTGATCCAGATGGAAGCGACCAGGAGAATCGGGAGCGCCAGCAGTCCGAGAGCGCACGCGAGAGCGAGATCAATAGCGCGCTTGAGAATCTGGTTCACCGGCGCCAGCAGGTTCTGCCGCACCTCCAGGCCCAGAACGCCGCCCATGTCATGGGTGGAGACCCACAGGCTTGCCATCCCGAAGAGATTTGGGATGACGATGATTCTGGCGAACGAGGCGCCGTAGCGCTCGAGGATTTCGACCAGCCGTTCCCGTCCCACTCCGGGCATGGCGACGAGCAGATAGCGAATGCCGAATTCCTCTGCCAGGTTCGGAGCCAACGGGAGGGAACCCGGCACGGGAACACCGAGGCAGTCTCCCTGTTTCGCCGGATCATCATCCAGGCAGGCGACCGGTTTCAGCCCGAGTCCCGGCTCGCTATGAAGCTTCTCAACCAATAGCTGCGCTGTCTTGCCAGCTCCGAGAATCAGAACTGGGACGCCCCACCAAGGTTTCGCGGCGCAGGTTGCGCGAAGAACGGAGCGCATAGTCGGAACAGTGAGTGAAATCAACGCGCCGGAAACTGGAAGAGTCCCGCGTGAGTATGTGCCGATCTCTTTGGCGAGGAAGGCCGCGGCGGTCAGCACCAACGAAACAAGCAGCGTTGCCGTGACTATCCGCCGCAGTTCCTCAACCGGACCGAACCCGGCCGGCGAGTACAAGCCGAAGGCCCGGTAGACTAGCACATACAATGCGAGGGCAATACCCAAGTGGAAGTAGTGCTGGAGCGAGACGAATGGGTTGACCAGGCTCCAGATGTAGACGCCGGCGAGAATCGAGGCGAGGACGGCGCAGAAGTCACTTGCGGCCATGCACATCGAGGTAATGAATGGCTGTGTGGCGATCTGCGTTCTGCGGTCCGCGTGCCGCCGCAGATACTGCTCGACTTCCGGAGAAACGGAGGATACGCTCAACGTCGGATCCCTATCATCAGCCGTGCAGAATGTCGCCGCACGGAGCTTCTGTGTCGAGTGGGTTCGGTTTCGCCCAACCCAGCATCTGAAGACAAACGGCCACCAGGAACGCGCTGTTCATTTCGAAGTACCTCCTCCAAAGCCGTCCGGGCTCTTGCAGAAGGCGGTGGAGCCACTGGAGGCCCAGCCGTTGCATGGTTGCCGGTGGTTCTCTCAGGAATCCGGAATGATAGTCAAATGCGGCGCCGACGGCGACGACTGGCATTGCCATATCCTCCCGGAACTCGAAGGCGAAAATCTCCTGCCTCGGACAACCTAGACCGACGAACAGCAGGCGAGCGCCCGACTGCTTCACGCGAGCGCAAAGGTCTTCCTTCTCGCCGGGCGTGAGGCGCCGGAACCGCGAAGGCTCGAAACCGGCGACGATCAGCTCCGGAATCCGCGTTTTCAAATTCTTGGCCAGGCGTTCCACAACAGCCCCACTACTACCGTAGAAATAGACCGGCAGACGCTCTTGCGCGGCTGCTTTGCAGAGCCGCAACATCAGCGCGGGACCATAGACGCGATCCTGAAGGCGGGCGCCGTACTTCAGGTTCAGCATCCATCGAACGGGCTGGCCATCCGGTGTGACGAGATCGAAGTGGTTAAGGCGGTATCGCTGCACCCTGTCGCGGTGGCCGAGCACCAAGCCGTGAACGGCGAGGGCGGTGGCAGCGAAGCCCTGCCTGTCTCGGGCCGCGAGCAGTATCCGTTCCGTCGCTGCAGCGTAGTCCACGGTGTCCACGAGTACTCCGAGAATGTTGTGCTTCCCCCGGTCAACCATAACTTGTGTTCCGTGCGGTTCGGCTCGATCACATCGGTCCCATGCCACGAAGGACCACAATGGAGTGGCTACCCCCTACAGCCGCCACGACAAATCCGCTGAGGTTGCCTACGGCAGAATCTCGATAGCGCAGACCACGGGGAGGGGCAGCCGGCGTGCAAGGAATCGAGGCCGCCCAGCATTGATCTCCGCTGACGGGACTGATGTAGTGAACGTCGTTCACGGTCTTCTTCTCAAACTGCAAGACTTGTTTCTTGAAGCTTCTTCGATTACGAACGAGAGCTATGCTACCTGGTTCGCCTGGAAGACGTTCCGGCAGAACGAGACGCTGGCCGTAGTTTAAGTTCACGTCCGTAGCCTCCGTGTAGGAACGATCGCGGGCGAACCCAAGCGCCAAAGTGATGGCGCCCAGTGCAACTGCAAGAGCGCGTAGCGAACGGCCGGTCGAGAAAGATGGACCGTTGGAGTGCGAGCCACCCCAGCGATGGAGTAGCGCTGCTAGCGCCAGGGCGGGAAAGGCGGCAAAGAAACCAAGCCCAAAGCGGGGGTTTGGACTAGTGACGAATAGGAGGAGTGCGCCTGCGACTGCCGTCGAGAAGACCCACCTCACTCCCGCTAGCTTCCACGATTGTTTGTCCAAGAGCAGAAATAGGGCGCATGCGAGGCTCAGCGCTAGGAGGGCAAGTTTGTCGGGGGCCCGGCACCATACAAGGAACCAGTCAAGTGCCCCAGACCCTTCCGGGGCAGTACCTCCCCACCGTCCCCATTCGAGGATCGCGGCTTGGTGCGCAGCAGCAACTTCGCTCTGTGGGGCGCTCGCACATAACCACGTACTGGGAAACGCGGGGCAGCCAGTTGCGATGAACTGAGTCGCCATGATCGGGAGCAGACCCAAGGCGCAGGCGCCAACGCAGAGCACCCTGCTCTTTGGCTTCTGGACCCTCGTCGCATAGAACAAGACAGCGAAGAACACGAGAGGAAGGGCGGCGAGCTTGATACTTGCGGCGCAAAGGCTGATCAGGACAGGAGTCCAGAAGCCAGCTTTGAGTTCCGAGGCAAGCAGTATCGACCAGAAACACATGAGTGACAGAATCCAAACTGGCCAATCCGGAGAAAGTGAGTTGCTGGCCTCCCACCAGATAGCTGGCGGCAGAATGGTCGCGTAACCCGCGGCCAGGAAGGTCGCGCTCAGGCGTTGGCCACCAGCCGCAATACGACTCAGCAAACTCACGAAGTGCAAAGCGACCAGCAGCGTGGCATACCCACCTAGAATCGCCGGAACACGGGCTTCCATCACGCCGTTGTCATAGGCGGCGGCGAGAGCAAGCCAACTGGACTGGTGACCCAGCCGTGCATGCAGGAACGAGAGACCGGGCGCTACCCCTACCTCGCTCAGCCACTTGACCGCTTGGTAGTGATAGAGCCCCGTATCGTACAAGTCAACCGGGCCGGCGAATGTGAATGCAGCAATAGGAACGAGGATTGCGATTGCCGGGGCCGAGGACGCCAGTGAGGACTTCACTAGGCGCGCGATGCCGTGGCGCCGCCATATCAGCACTGAACCACACCCGGCAAGAGCCAGGATGGTCACGCTCGCTGGAGTTGAGAGTGGCGCCACCAAGGCCAGAAGGAGCAACAGTGCTCCAAAGACGAGGATGCCAATCCAGGCAGCCAAGATAATCCGGTCTAGTATGCACTCGAGCGGAGCAACGCAATCGAACTGCGCCAGCAGCAGCGTTCCGATGGCGAGCCCTACAACCGTGAGCGCAACCCAGCAGAGAAGTAGACCGAGCAAGTTAGAGACTCCGGGCCACGGGTTCAGTCCGGCTTGGGGCGGAACACCGGGCTCTCTGCATGGCCAACTCATAGACCCTGATCAACTCTCGGTGGCCAGCATCCTCCGAGTACAAGGTGGTGTAAGCCCTTCGTGCTTCTCGCCTCATGGCGTTGGCTCTGTCGGGGAGCGCGTACCATCGCTCGAGTGTCGCTGCCAGTTCTTCCGCGTCTCCAGGGGTGAATAAGTACCCGGTCTTCCCAGCCTTCACGGTGTGCTGCAGACCACCAACGCGACTCACTATCGCCGGAAGGCCAGTGGCAAATCCTTCGACAACAACCCTTCCAAAGGGTTCGTGCCAAACAGAAGGGACAACAAGGACCTCAGCTTCTTTCATCAGTTCGATAGCACGAGCGATGTTCAGATGACCGAACCATTCAACACCGTCTAGCTTGGAGAAAGCCCGCTGCAACTTGAGTTTCTGTGGACCCTCACCCACAATCTGAAGGCGCCTTCCCGCACCCATACGACGCCACGCCTTGAGCAACGTGTCGACACCCTTTTCAGGAGAAATCCGACCGACATACAGAACGGCGCCTCCGGCGCCGGCGCCCATGCCGGGATCGTCCAATACGAAGTTGGGCTTCACGTGAACTTGATCCGCCGGGAAACCGTTCTCCAGCAACTTCGACTTCCCGAAGGGTGTCAATGCGATCATGGCATCAACCTTGTGGGTGAGGCTCCTGGCTAGTCGATGCACTGTAAGCATTGCAGCCACGCTTGTCGTTGCTGCGCGGTTCTCTCGGTAACAGCCGTGGACAACGCTTGGCCACGGCGCGGCTCTCTTCGTACAGTCTTCACAGACACGACCGTCGCGAAAGAACGTGGCCGCGGGACACAAGAACCTATAGTTGTGGACTGTCTGAACGACTGTGGTCCCTTCGGCTTTCGCAGCGTAGTATGCGGAAGGAGAAATGAGCGGAAACGTATTGTTGAAGTGACAGATTGTGCATTGGGCCTTGCGAATTGCGGCTCGAACGGCGCTGTATGACCTTGGGTTCCAGATACTAGCAGCGGACGCCTGCAGTCCTATGCCGGAGATCCTCTCATTGTGAGTTGTGTAGGTCGACACAACGTGTCCGTGCCTTCTGAGGACCTCCGTTTCTGCCCGGAATGTCTGATCCTCCCCTCCCGGTCTCCTGTAGAAGTTGTGGACTTTTAGGATCTTCATTCTGCCTTTCGTCAGGATGCAGAGGCTCCCCCCTGTCGTGCCAGGTAACGCAACTGACCATCCCAGCCAGCCATCTGGAGCGCCATCTGGAGGATCGCTCGAGGTCGGCTTCTCGCGTATGGGACCCGCCACCGCAAGCGTTGGAATGCTTCCAGACCGGCCCATCTGAGCGTCTGTTCCAGCGTGGCTGGAGAGAAGAAAAGCAAATGATGGGGCTTTCGAGCTTCCTTCCAGTCGGTCCTATGGAGTCTCGCAGCCGCAGACTGGACGTTCGGGGTTGTCACGTAGAGCCAACCGTCATCAGCAAGATGGCGTTTCAGGTTTCGCAAAGTCTCCCATGGCCGGACTAGGTGCTCCACAACGTCTACCGATACGATGCCATCGAACCGATCCCGAGCGTTAAGTGAGTCAGTGTTCGGGTACGCTTCCAAGCCCTGATTCTGCAGATAGCTCCACCCATAAGCATCAATCCCGACAACTTCCGCCCCGGCAGCGGCAAGACTCCAAAGGAAGTCTCCGCGCCCGGCTCCGAAGTCCAGCAGACGAGTTCCCTGCAAGTCCGCCCGTCCGAGTGTGCGCATGAGCCGATCGGCATAGATGTCCCCGATTCGTCTGTCCGTGCCGCCCGTTTCTCTGGTGTTCTGGACCGGAGACTCCCAACCAGTGCGATACATCTCGGCCATCTGGAAGTCATCCTGGACATTGGCCCTCCATACAAGCTTGCAGCTCTCACATTGCAGGACAGCGATGTCCGGCCAGAAGTCGCGGGCACGTGAGGAACAGAACGGACAGCTTCGCTGGACTGGGGTTCCGCTGGTCGGAGTGGACGAATCACCTAACAACGCTTCCGCCCTGCAACCCGGTGCTGAACGTCCTGTCGTACACGATCATCGTCCCTATGCCGGCGCCAAACAGACTCCAGAACCAGATGCCTCCCATTGGCCCCTCCAGAAACACGTCGAAACTAGCGTTGACCATGAAAGCGGACCAGTAGACGAGCAAGAAGACAAGAACGCGACCGAGTCCTTCGTGGCCGCTTCGCGCACACTGACGCCAACGGGTAGACACCCCCCATGCCCACGCACCCTGAACAAACACCCAGATCAACAGTCCCGGGACACCAGCTCGGGCCAGCACTGTCATGTGCCCGCTGTGGGGACTCCTCAGTGGGTCACTTGGGCGCACCACAACTCCATCCGAATAGGCGATATTCTCACCGAAACCTTTGCCAGTCCAGAAGTAGTGCCCTTCCCAAGTGTAGGCGAGTATCTTTCCCCACCACTGAATTCTCCAGCGCTTCGTTCCCTCGTACTGAGCGGGCCCTGATGTGACGAATATGCTGCGCGCCCTTTCCCATGCCACGCCCGGCGACAATACCTTGTTGCCCCCTGGCAGGGCGACTCGGGCATCGAAGGCGATCGCCGCCGTCATGGCAATCACAAACACGGCGGTGACTATAATCAGTTTCGACGTACGCGGCTTGAGCAGACACAGAAGCGCGAGGGCAACTCCGAGACTCAGAATGCCTGCGCGCGTATACGAGCTGACCGCAAAGACGACTGGAGCCAGAACCAGCCAGGCTGTCGATGTCTTCCGGATCTTCAAGTAGATAAACGCGATTGCTCCGGCTAGGTGTACCATCATGTCGCCACCTTTCAGAATCGGCACAGTATGTCCATTTATCACCAGAGTAATCACGCCAAACACCATCGACAGTACCCAGACAATAGGAGCGATCAAGAGAAAGACACGGACGAACCAGGCATAGCGATCAAGCAGGCGGGAGACGGTTCCTGGGCGGGCGGAAATTGTCGTGGCAATGAGTATCGCGAACAAGCCGTAGCCCCAAATGACTGCATCGCGAAGAGCATTCACCCCGTACTGGTTGACATAGGGGAACGTGCGAATGAATCCCCAAACCATAAGGGCGTACAAAGGGAGTAGGTGGCGACTGCCGAGTGCAAGCCAGCGCTGAGGGCTCGCCAGAAAGGCGCATACTCCGATGGCGAGTGTGATCTCGCCGACGTAGAGGTCGCCGATGCCTTGGTAGGCGAATAGCTTGCCAAGAAGGGCATAGCCGAGTAGCACCAGGCTGAGCAGCGAAACGAAATCAAAAAGTGGCGCCGGTCGGTTAGCTGCTGCAGTCGGCAGCGCTGGCTCCCGCCTCAACGCTTGCCCAGGATAGGTTGCAGACGCCATCACATGCCGTTCTTATGCCACTTCCTTGCTGCGGCTACGGTTCTCACTCGACCTGTCCGTGTAGTACTTCCGGTAGTAGCTGTAGTAGTAGTAGCCGTCGCTGACTTGTTTGTGGACTTCATTGAGAACAAGTCCGATGAGATTCGCTCGAATACGAGTCAGAATATCGACCACCGAACTCACCGCCTTCCGATTGGTCTCGCCAGCGCGAGTAACAACCACCACGCCGTCGACGGCCGTTGCCATTCGCATGGGCTCTGCGAAGCCCAGTAGTGGCGGAGCGTCCAAGATCACCAGGTCGTATTCCACTGCCGCTTGAGCGAGAGTCTCTGCCAGGTTCGGGCCAACTAGGTCGGCCGCCTGTCTGGATGACGGTCCGGCGGGCAGGATGTCGAGGTGCGTGTAACCCTGCGGTGTCACAACAGCCTGCCGCCAGTCCAAATCTTCTAGCAACACCGTCGAAAGCCCGACCTCGGAACGAACCTCGAACCGCTTGTGGACACTCGGCCGGCGGAGATCGCCGTCGATCAGCAACGTTCGATGAGACTGGCTCGCATGGGCGACTGCCAGGTGTAAGGCCGTCGTCGACTTGCCTTCGCCTGGCGACGCGCTCGTGATTAGAAGAGAGCGCATTCGATTGTCGAAGTCAGCGAGCAGGATCGAGTTCCGCAGCGTGCGGACAGCTTCTCCATAGCTGGAGATTGCCGAGTCTTCATGCTCCCCCGATAGCGCGCCGCTTGAAGCGGCGGCAGTGAGCGCAAGTTTGCCCCTCCAACTCTTGACCATGGGGAGCGTTCCTACGACTTGGGTGTTCATTGTTTGAACAACCTGCTCCGGATCGCGGATGGTGTTGTCGAGATAGTCAACCGTCACGGCGGCCGTGCAGGCGAGCCCCAGGGACAGAAGGAACGCAAGCAATACGTTCACCCGGGTCTTTGGGAAGACAGGTTCCTGACCCGGCCTGGCATGGTCGGAGATCCGCGCGGATGAGTTCTGAAAGCTAGAGTTGATCGTCGCCTCTTTGATCTTTCGGAGCAACTCCTCATAGAGGTTCCGGTTTCCATCGGCCTCTCTCTTGAGGGATCGATATTCGAAGGAACGCGCGTTAACCTTGTCCAGTTCAGTCTTTGTCTCACCTAGAGTGGCCCGCAGCATCCGCTCCCGGTCCGCGGCCTTCTCGAATTCGATTGCCACAGTCGCCGAGAGACTCTGGCGGGCCGTTTCGAGAAGGCCCTTCACCTCTTCCACCCGGCGCGCCGCCGCCCGGTGTTCCGGGTGGTTTGGGCCGAGATAAGTCCTGACATCGGCGAATTGCCTGAGAGCGTCGTTGTAGTCCTCAAGCGGCTTATCGAGAGCGCTGCTATAAGAGGAAGCTCGTGCGGCATCGGTAGAACCCGACAGTATCGACCGATAGGCGGCCTCTTTCGCCACGCGGTCCGCTTGAGCCTTGGTGAACTCCGAGTTCAGCTCGAGCATCCGCGCTGAGAGGATGCTGGTCTGCTCTTCCGGGTTGATGATATTGAGTTCCCTTTCGAACTGAGCGAGGGCGTCGTTTGAGGATTCCATCCTCGCGCGCAACTCGTCGAGTTGCTTCTCCATGTACCGGGAGAGTCCGCTGGCCGCATGATAGCGGGTCCGGTAAGTGTGTTCGAGATAGGACTCCGCGATGGCGTTGGCGGCATTCGCCGCAAGTTCGCGATCGTCAGACCGATAACTGATCTGCACTAGGTATGTATTGGGCGGCCGCCGCACCTCGAGGTGCTCGAGCGCCACCGGGGCAGCGGGATCGACCTCGGAATCCGAGAACCATTGACCTAACCAGCTTCGCTCGCGTTGACGAAGCTCGAACTGCAGTTCCACTGGCCGGAGAACTGAATCCGAGGTGATCAACTGCATCTGAGTAGCGATGTACTGGTCCGCATCATTGTTGAAAGGCTGAATGGACTCTTGTCCAACGATGCCCGTTGGCGAACGGCGATCGATATCCAGCGTCGCAGTGGACTCGAAAACCGGTGTTGATCTCAACGAAATGACCAGGACGGCAAGCGTGCAGGCCGCGACGAAACCGAAGATCTCCCACAGACGACGCCGGAAGATGAAGAGATAGTGTGAAAACTTGCGGCCAGAGCTTTCCGTGTTGACGTCCCACCAAGTGGGCGCCGTCGCAAGCTGGACTTGCGGGTTCTCCTGAACGGGCGCCAGGGTTTGAGTGATGCTCCGTGGCTTAGGCGACATCAGTGCGTCCATCTCCCTCCCCAGATCAAGAGTCCCGACACGGTTGCTGCGCCGAAGGCCACCGACCTGTCGATGACCTTGTCGCGCGTCCGTTTCCCCGGGTTGTCTGGAATGTACAGAACATCGTTGAGTTGAATTGGGACGTCGGCGGCCTCCCGTTTTAGGATCTGCGCCAGTTCCACTTCGATTTCGTACTTGAAGCCGGTGTCGGCGTCTTTGCGGTAGATGTACGCTTTCTTGCGGTGGTAGGGCGTGAGGCCTTCGGCGAGGGCGATCATTCGCAGCACCGACGCGTCGGTTGGGTCGGGGACCGGGTAGGAGCCCGGTTTCTCGACATTGCCGACGACGTAGACGCGGCCGGCTTGCGGTACGCGGATCTCCTCGCCGCCGCGCAGCACCAGGTTCAACTCTGGCCGCGCGTCGTTGATCAATTCCTTGACCGCGATCCGGCGCACCATCGGACGGGCGGTGCTCAGGCCGGTGTGCGGCACCGACACCAGGATCTCCTGCGCCGCCTCGGCGGACAGGCCCTCGGCTTGCGCAATCGCGTCAAGAAGCGTCGTTCGCCCCACCGCCTGAAACGTGACGGGCTTGTTCACCGCCCCCACGACGCTGATCGGACGGCTGGCGTACTCGGCGACGGTCACCTCGACAATCGGGTCCACGAGCAGGCCCTCCTCCTTGAGCGATCGGGTGATCGCGTCCTCCAACTCAACCGGCCGGAGGCCTTCCGATGGAATCCGCCGCTTCAGCAACGGCAACGCGATGGCGCCGTCCGCGCTCACTCGCACGGTGCGGGTTAGCTCCGGCGAGCGGTACACGGACACGGCCACCAAGTCGTTGACGCCGATCTCCTGCTCGGGCAGGTTCGCGGCGCCGGCGCTTTCCATCAATGCAGGCTGCATTTGCGCCAGGCCCGCTCCGGCGAGGAAAAAAATGAGAATCAAAGCCATCCAGTTCGCTCCAACAATTCAGACTCCAGAGGCGCCCATCTGCCGCAGCATCCGCGTCACCTGCCGGAGGGACTCCTGCAGCTCACCGAGGCGCTTGTCGAACTTCAGCAGCCGCACCTCGACCCGGTCCGCCTTGGGGGGCGTGGCAGCCCGGTCGAGCAATTGCGCCCGCGTGTAGTCAGAGAGGTTGCGGGACCCGGTCCGCCGGCAAGCTTTCTGCAGCAGCTTGAACTCGTCTTGGGTGAGGCGGAACACCACAATACGATCTCTTCGTTTCAGGACAGTCATGGGAGGGGCACAGCTATCGCATCCTCAGTCCCAACTTCACTCCTTCGGGAACCGAGCCGGATTGATACAGAAATCGTATTACATATGTAATACAAAATCAAGTGAAGAATTCGTAAATTTCAGCGCACGTCGAGGGCGATGGATTCCGGAAGAAGCGGGGGAACGGGTAGCTCTTACCAGCGGGGACTGGTTGCTTTGAGGGAAGGGGGAAAGGGGCTACTGAATAGCCAGCGTGATGGGAGATCTGCTGGGGTTCGAGCCGACGCGGATCTCTATCGGCACGGCGCTTCCCGAGGCGACGTTGCCCGGAACCTGAGCGTTGATCTGGATGACGCCCGCAACCAGCCCCGGGGCCGCGCCGGCGTAGTGGACGGCGGCGTCGATCCCGCCGATCTTGACCGTAACTGGGAGATTCGGCTCGGGAAGGCCGCCGGAAACGGCTATCTTGCCATCGATGCCGCTCGGATTGGTTTGCCCCTCTCCGGTGGCGAAGATCTGAACGATGGAATTCCTGGCGGCCCGGTTCTGTGGGGTGTTGGTGCTGTAGTCCTGGTTGAGGATCGCACCGGCTCCACGGCCCGAGGCGTTTTGCGAGAAGACGGCCGGGACCGCTTCCGCAACGGGCAGCGTCAACGATTGGGTCTTGGATCCAAGGTACTCGATCTCAACCACAGTGGAGGCCGCGCCGTCGACAGAGTACGGAACGATAGCGTTTATCTGTCCCGTGTAGCTGAGAATCATCGGCGCCGGTATGCCGTCAAAGAGCACTCGCGTTCCGGCGAGCTCCGCCGGCAGGAAGCCGTTCTGCGGTTGAAACAGAACCGCCGTATCGGGGCCGAGGCCATAGCCGAAGAACGAGACGATCTGGCCTGGCGACACGGGCCCAGGAAGGAAGCTGGCTCCGTTGACAAATCCGTTCAGGGCAATGCAGGGTGCGCCCGGCGGCGCGCCCGGGCTTACTTGGGCGACGAAAGCGTCCGAGGAGCCGCGGTAGCCGGAGCCGTACGCGGTCCGCATGGCGCCGGGCGTCGTTGTGAAGTTGGGAGACCAGGTGCGGCCGGTCACGTAGGATTCGCCGCTCGAGCCGGAGGCGATTCCCAGCCCGGTTTCATCTTCCCAGCCCGTCAGCAGCATCGAGTAATCGAGGCTCGCGCCGGACGGATGCAGCCGGGTGACAAATACGTCCCGTTTGCCGCCGTAGGCCGTTTGGCACAAAGCCGGTGTGACAGGGAAATCAAAGGATGACGTGGATCCGGTGACGTAGGCCGCCGCCTGCGAATCCAGCGCCAGAGCCATCGCCTGGTCCGATCCGCTTCCTCCCAGATACGTCGAATAGGCCAGTCCCGAGCCAACTCCATTCAATTTGGCGACAAAGGCGTCCTCGAACGCCCCTTGGTCCGCGTGCTGTGATTGCAGCGCTCCCGCGGTCACGGGGAAATCGACCGATTGGGTGGACCCGGCCAGCACGGCGTTTCCTTCGCCGTCCACGGCGAGTCCGGTGACGGCATCAGCGTCCGTTCCCCCGATGTAGGTCGCCCAGACCAGAGACCGTCCGTCGGAAGCCACCTTGGCGGCGAAGCCGTCCTCACTCTCACCGCCGGTGGTCCGGTGGGCGCCGGCCGTAACGGGGAAATCAACTGAACTGGTGACGCCGGCCACATACGTCAGGTCGCTCCCATCCACAGCGACCGCCAGCGCTTCGTCGTTCGCCGAACCGCAGATCCGGGTCGAGTACACGAGCGCCTTTCCGTTCACGCTCAACTTGCTCACAAAGGCGCCGAAGCCGTACCCGGCGCACGAGAGCTGCGAGGCCCCGCTGGAAACCGGGAATCGCGTCGAATCCGACGCCCCCGCGATCACCGCTTGACTCTGGCTGTCGACGGCGATTCCGCGAACCTGGTCGGTGTAGTCGTCGCCGATGTAGGTGGAGTAGACGAGCGCCGCGCCGTCCGGACTGAGCTTGGTGACGAATCCATCGGGGAACACGCCGATGAGACTGGCATTGAAGATCTGAAACGCCCCGAACGTCGTGGGGAAGTTCAGTGACTCGGTGTCGCCGGCGACGTAAGCGTTTCCAGTTCCGTCAACGGCGATGGCGCGAGCCGTGTCGCGGTCCCGTCCGCCCAGGAACGTGGAGTAGAGGATCGACTTGCCGTCCGGCGAGAGCTTGGTGACGAAAGCGTCGCCCGGGAAATCAGTGGACTGGTATGCGGGTTCATTGGCGCTCCCCGTGGTGGGGTAGTCCGGTGAATCCGTGCCGCCGGCGATAAGGATGTTCCCCTGGCTATCGAGCGCGATCGCCCAACTCTCCTCGAGCCCCCCGCCGCCGAGGAACGTGGAAAAGGCGATTACAGGGTCGATGACGAGATCGCGTTCCCGGTCGTAGCCGCCGAGTTCGATTCCGACCTCGCCGGATTCGGAGATGACGTAG
>Ga0180436_10002968_pt1 | contig 15753 bp, 18 predicted proteins | sample SS_ome_2_FD_132434 | JGI IMG/M metagenome (GOLD analysis project Ga0180436, IMG submission 132434) | Hypersaline lake sediment archaeal communities from the Salton Sea, California, USA - SS_3_S_2 metaG | ecosystem: Environmental > Aquatic > Non-marine Saline and Alkaline > Hypersaline >...
CGCCTTGATCTCGTCATAGGGGCGGTTGGAATAGAGTTCGCCGTCGATCACCAGCGAGGGCGTGGCCGTGATCCCGTCGGCGGTGGCGTTCTTCTGGTAGGCGGCGACCATCGCCTGCGCCATCTCGGTATCGTTCAGGCAGGCCTCCAGCTGGTCCTGTTCCAGCCCGGCGGCCAGACCCAGCCTGCGCAGGTTGTTGGCGACCGTCTGCGGCTGGCCATCGCCGATCCAGTCCTTCTGACCCTCATAAAGCATGTCGGCCACGGCGAAGTAACGCTCGGTCGAGGCGGTGCAACGCGCGATCAGCGCGGCCCAAAGGCCGTAGCGGTCGAAATAGACCTCGCGGTAGACATAGCGCACCTTGCCGGTATCGACGTAATCGGCCTTGAGTTGCGGCAGAACCTGTTCGTGGAAGGTGGCGCAATGCGGGCAGGTGTAGGAGGCGTATTCCAACACCGTCACCGGTGCGTCGGCCTCGCCCATGACCATGTCGGGCACCATCGCCAATTGTTCTTCCGTCACCTCCTGGGCCTCGGCGGCCATCGACAGCGACGGCAGGGCGCTGGGCCGGGTCACCCAGTAAAGCCCGCCGGCGGCAAGCGCGACGAGGAGGACACCAAGGGCGAGGATGCGGTTCATGACTTCAGCCTTTCTGTCGGTCGGGGCGAGACAACACGTTTTCAGCCAGAGCTTCAAGGGCCGCGCGCAGGCCCGGATCGGCGACATCGCCCACGCTGTCGCGCGCCTTCTGCCTGATCTCGGGCGGCGGTTCGGGCGGCACGGGCGGCGCGTGGTCGAAATCGGCGGCCGGTTCGGCGAAGCCCTGCGCGGCGGTCTGGGTGACCACGACGCGGCTGACGGCATTATAGCCGTAGCAGGCATTCACCTTCTCGCGAATACGCGGCAATTCCATCTGAACGACCGGCGCGGCAGGGCCCGATACCAGCAGGGTCAGCGTGGCGCCAAACCCCTCGCGCCCATAGCTCATCTTCACTGGCCGGGCCATCCGGGCAATCTCGGGTCCGACGACTTCGGCCCAGTGGGTCAGAAGCCGCGACACGGCGAAGCCGCGGGATTCTCCCGCGCGGCGGACACGGTCGTCCACGAGGCTTGCCGCGGGCTGGAAACCCTTCTGCCGACCTTTCATGCCCCGCCCCTGTTCTTCACCTGGCTCGCGCCTATTCTAGGCGGGTGCGCGAAATGCGCCAGCACCAGCGGAACGGGGACCATAAAGAATGCGTGACGCGGCCGCGAGCGGCGGGATCTCAGGGCAGCTTCTGCCCTGGTACGACATGCATGCGCGCGTCATGCCTTGGCGCATCGGCCCCGCCGCCCGCCGCGCCGGCAAGCGCCCCGACCCCTACCGCGTCTGGCTGTCCGAGGTGATGCTGCAACAGACGACGGTGGCCGCGGTCAAGGATTACTTCCACCGGTTCACCGCCCGCTGGCCCGATGTGGCCGCGCTGGCGGCGGCCGAGGATGCCGAGGTGATGGCCGAATGGGCCGGGCTTGGCTATTACGCCCGTGCCCGCAATCTCTTGAAATGCGCCCGCGCGGTGGTGGCCGACCATGGCGGGCATTTCCCCGAAACGGCTGAGGGGTTGCAGCGCCTGCCCGGCATCGGCCCCTACACCGCCGCGGCGATTGCGGCGATCGCCTTCGACGAGGCGGCGACGGTGGTCGACGGCAATGTCGAACGGGTCGTGGCGCGGCTGTTCGCCGTCGAGGAACCGATGCCCGCGTCGAAACCCCAACTCAAGCGCCTCGCCACGACGCTTACACCGGCCGAGCGGCCCGGCTGTTTCGCCCAGGCGATGATGGATCTGGGCGCCACGATCTGCACGCCGACCTCGCCCGCCTGCGGGATCTGCCCGCTGATCCATGCCTGCGCCGGTCGCGCGGCGGGGATCGCGGCAGACCTGCCGCGCAAGCTGCCGAAGGCGGCCAAGCCGGTGCGGCAGGGCATCGCCTATGTCGCGCGGCGCGAGGATGGCGCCTGGCTGATCGAGACGCGGCCGAACAAGGGGCTTCTGGGCGGGATGGAAGGGTTTCCGGTAACGGACTGGACGGTGGAGGCACCGGATGCCGCGCCGCCCCTGACCGCCGACTGGCGCGATCCGGGGGCCGAGATACGCCACACCTTCACCCATTTCCACCTGCGCCTGGCGATCCGCATCGCGCGGGTGGGGATTGGGGCATCGCCCGACCGGGGCCGCTGGGTGCCGGCCGCCGATTTCCGCCCGGCGGCGCTGCCCACGCTGATGCGCAAGGTCTTCGACATGGCGCGCGACGCGCTGCCCTAGCGGCCCGCCACCCGCCGCCGTTGGCCGAAAGAAAAAAGCCCCGCCGGCAAGCGGCGGGGCGAAGTTGCCGTGTGGTCAGGCCACAGGCACCGGCGGTAAGCGTGAATTCAGTTCGGATGGTCCTGCATCTCGGCGCGGATCTGCTGGCGCAGAAGGTCGATCGGCACCCGACGTCCGTCGCGCACGAAATGCCAGTAGGTCCAGCCGTTGCAGGAAGGCGCGCCTTCCAGATGCGCGCCGACCTGGTGGATCGAGCCCTTGGCATCGTTCGAGATCAGCGTGCCGTCGGCGCGCACCTTGGCGGTGACGCCGCGCGGCGATACCAGCACCTCGCCCGGCCGCAGCATGCCGCGTTCGACGATGGTGCCGAAGGGTACGCGCGGTTCGGCCCGGCGCGAGGCCGAAACCTCCAGCGCGGCCTTGTCGAACCGGCGCACGCGCGACAGCCGCTTCTCGGCCACCTCGCGATAGGCGGCCTCGCGCTCGATCCCGATGAAATCGCGGCCCAGCATCTTCGCCACCGCGCCGGTCGTGCCGGTGCCGAAGAACGGGTCCAGCACCACGTCGCCGGGCTTGGTCGTGGCCACCAGCACCCTGTGCAGCAAGGCCTCGGGCTTTTGCGTCGGATGCGCCTTGTCGCCCTTGCTGTCCTTCAGGCGTTCGTGCCCCGTGCAGATCGGAATCACCCAGTCCGACCGCATCTGCACCCCCTCGTTGAGGGATTTCAGCGCCTCGTAGTTGAAGGTGTATTTCGCTCCCTCGGATTTCGACGCCCAGATCAGCGTTTCATGCGCGTTGGTCAGCCGCTTGCCACGGAAATTCGGCATCGGGTTCGACTTGCGCCAGACCACGTCGTTGAGAATCCAGAACCCCGCGTCCTGGATCGCGGCGCCGACGCGAAAGATGTTGTGGTAGGAGCCGATGACCCAGATCGCGCCGTCGGGTTTGAGCACCCGCCGCGCCTCGGCCAGCCAGGCACGGGTGAAGGTGTCGTAATCGGAAAAGCTGCCGAACCGGTCCCAGGCATCGTCCACCGCGTCGACACGGGAATTGTCCGGCCGGTGCAGATCGCCGCGCAATTGCAGATTGTAGGGGGGATCGGCGAAGACGAGGTCGATACTGGCCTCGGGCAGGGCGCGCATCTCGGCGATGCAATCGCCCGCAAGGATCGTGTTCAGCGGCAGGCCCTTGGCCGCCGGGGGGGCTTTCGTCTTTGTCATCTCTGCCTCGTTCCGGCGGTTCTTCGGTGCCGGTTGTTTGAGCCAAAGATGAGTCAGGAGCGATTCGGCGTCAATTTCTTTTTTGAATCAAGAGGTTATCGTTTTGTCTTGATACAAGATATTGTGTACTGGCCGGAACGAACGCCTATGGTGTGGGGTTGCCCCAAGATTTCGAAGCGCTTCCAGATGGTCCTGTGTCGGGTAGCCCGCGTTCCGTTCCCAGCCGTAGCCGGGATGCTGTTGCGCCAAATCCACCATGATCGCGTCACGGGCGACCTTGGCCAGGATCGAGGCCGCCGCGATCGACATCACGCAGCCGTCGCCCTTGATCACGGCGGTCCCCGGGCAGGACAGGTCGGCGGGCAGGCGATTGCCGTCGACCAGGGCGTGTTCGGCCTGCGGCAGCAGCGCATCGAGCGCCCGGCACATCGCGACATGGCTGGCACGCAGGATGTTCAGCCGGTCGATTTCCTCGACGCCGACATGCACCACGGCCTGCGCCATGGCGGTTTCGCGGATTTCCACGGCCAGCGCCGCGCGGCGCGCCGGCGTCAGCTTCTTGCTGTCGTTCAGCCCCGCAGGCAGGCGGGTGGGGTCCAGCACCACCGCCGCCGCTGTGACGGGGCCGCATAGCGGGCCGCGCCCGACCTCGTCCACCCCGGCCACGCGGGCGATGCCCCGCGCGAACAGGGCGGTTTCCATGCTGAAATCGGGTACCTGCGCCATATCCCTGTCAGACCGTGAAACGGCGGCTGGCGCAACGAAAAAGGGGGCGAGGATTTCCTCGCCCCAGGTCGGGCCGCGCGTTCGGGGGGCGCGGCCCCTGCTCGATGTCCTTACCCCCGAACGATGCGATAGCCCTCGCGCCGCAGGCAGCGCAGGCCATAGACGGTGCGTTCCCGCGGACCGGGCCGCAGATCGAAGGAACAGGCACCCGGCAGGCGGGCGCGCTGGTCCCAACGCTTGACGCAGCGCTGCCCGACGACGGGGCGCGGCCCATAGCGGCCCTGGACGTCGAACAGGCACGAGGCCGGAATCACCTTGGCCTGCCGCTGGCGATGCGGCGCGGCTTGGCGCGGCACGGCATGGTGCGGCGGTGCCTGCTGCGCGCGTGCCGCCGGCCGGTTCTTCTGCGTCTCGTTCAGGATCAGGCCGATCGCGGCGGCGCCCAGGATGAACTTGATCAGGTCGTCCTCGCCCGCCCGCGCGGGGGCGGGTGCGGCGACAAGGGTGCTGGCGGCAACGGCGAGGGCGGCAAGGCTGGCGGTCAGGCGTTTCATGGCGGGTCTCCTTTCAGGGATATGGGCAACCTGCCGCAACCCTCCGACCGCCGCCGCCGGACAGGCAATATCGGCCCGCCGTTATCCGATAGCGGCGGCTTCGCACCCTGCCGCTATTGCATAACCGCCGGGCAGGGCGCAGCCTGCCGCCATGACGTTTCGCCAGATCGCCCTTGCCGCCGCCTTCGCCCTTGTCGCCCAACCGGCGGCCGCCACCTGCTATGCCGATTACAAGGCCAAGCAGGAAAGCGGCGCACTGAAGCTGCATTACGGCGTGGCAGCCATTCCCGATGCCGCCTGCGGCGACCGTGCCGCCGCCGCCGCCGCGCTGGCGCCACGCCTTGCGGCGGCGGGCTGGACACTGCTCAACATCCTCTCCACCTTCGGGGACGAGGGTCTCGACAGCCGCAGGGACAATGCCGGACAATTCTTCCTTCGCTTCTGAGGCACGGGCGCCGGGCAGCCGGATCGTCCTTGCGGGCATCGCCGCCATCGTGGCGATCCTGGCCGGGGCCGCGGCGCTGCTGTTCGCCACGCTGCCCGACGGCAACGCCTTCAACGCGAGGGTGGAACGCATCTTCGTCGAGAACGACGCGCTGACCGGGCCGGGGGAAATCCGGCTGCTGGAGATTCTGGCGCAATCAGGCACCGCCTTTGCCGAGGTTCTGACAAGCTACCGCATGGTGATCTTCGTGCTGCTGGTCTTCGCCGCGGCGCTTCTGGTCGCCTCGCTGGTATTTTTGGTGATGATCGCCGCGCTCAACCGCAGGATCGCCGCGATGCAGAAGGCGGGGATCGAGGTGCGCAGCCTGACGATCAGCCGGGCCGAGAACGCTGTGGCGCTGAACGACCTGTCCTTCACCCTGACCAAGGCGGCGATCGAGACGCTGTCGGCGCTGGCCGAGGCGCGGATGGACGGCGATATCCTGACCGGGGCGGAAATCGAGGCCGTGATCTCGGGCCGCGACGCCGCCGATTGCGACGAGGCCGCGGGCGCCACCCGGATCAAGCGGCTGCGCGATGCGCTGGGCAACCAGTTGGTGGCCGAATTGCTGGTCCGCAATATCGCCCGCAAGGGCTATGTCCTGGCGGTCGAAAAGGACGCGATCCGCATGCTGTGACCGGCGCCTCTACGATTGCCGGCCCGTCAACACTCTCTTTGCTACCACTGCCCTGGTGGGCTTCGCCGGCGCCGCCGCCGCGGAAATCTCCGTGTCCGGCTCGGCCAACATGGGTGTCAAGTACGACGAAAGCGCTACGCAGGAGATGACGGTCCATCACGAGATCGACTTCGGCATCAACGCTTCGGGCGAAACCGATGGCGGCCTGACCTTCGGCGCTTCGGTCGACATCGACACCGACAATTCTTCGGGCGCTTTCGGCGGTGCTGATGGTGAGGTCTATATCGGTGGCGCGTTCGGCACCCTGACCGTCGGCAAGGTCGATGCGGCTGACGACCAGTACTTCGGCGCCATCGAAGTCGGCTTCGACGGCATCGGCCTCGATGACGAGGCGGAAGCCGGCTACGGCGGCGGCACTCACGACGCCCTGTACACCTACTCGATGGGTGACTTCTCGGTTGCGATCTCGGGCAACACCGACAACGGCAATGACTCGGTTGCCGCCGGTATCCAGTACAAGGGTCCGGTCACCATCGCCCTCGGCTACAACGACGATGGCACCAACTCGGCTCTCAGCCTTGGCGTCACCGGTTCGATGGGCCAGTTCGGCTACAATCTGGCCTATGTCGATCACGACGCTTCCGGCCAGGCCTACGGTCTTGGCGGTTCCTACAAGGTCAGCGATGCGCTGACGATCAAGGGCGGCGTGGCCGACAACGACGGCGCCAGCGATGCGTCCTACGGTGTCGGCTTCGACTACTCCCTCGGTGGTGGTGCGACGCTGGCCGGTGGCCTCGGCTCGATCGACGGCAACGTCAAGGCCGACTTCGGCGTCAACATGAGCTTCTGATCCGTCCCTGACGGACAAGGGCCGGGGCGGTTTGCCCGCCCCGGCCACCCCTGAATAGGGTCGCCCGAACCGGCGATCCGGTACCGCACCCGGGTGATGTTGCGTGAAAGGGTGCGAAACAGCCGCGAAATCGGCTGGCTTGTCTGTTTTGTGCCCATAGCCTTTCGGATGCCGCCCAAGCGGGTGGCGCAACCGACAGCGGCACATGCGCAACGTAACCAGTGTTCCAGGTTTCCAATCGCCAGAGTATCGGGGCGGGCACGCCCCCGGCAGCCGCCGGGGTGGACCCCTTCCCAATTCTCCGGCCCGGGCCGGGCATTTGGGTGCGGCCACGGGCCCCCACACATTTGGACGGACCATGATTGCGCGACCCACCATTTCCGGCCGCCCCGCCCCTTTTCCCGTGCCAAGGCCTGAACGGGGGCGGCCATGCTAGACCTGTCGGCCCTCAAGGGCGCCTTTCGCCGCGCGCCCCGGCCCGCCGCCGAAACCCCGGCGGCCGGCCCCACGCTGAACGATTTCTTCAACGACCATTACCTGCCCTTCGCCCGGCTGAAGAAGAAAAGCCACCGCGCCGACGCGCTGAACTGGGGCAAGCATTTCGAGGATAATCTCGGCCGCCTGCCATTGGACGCGCTCGACACCAAATCCACCGACGACTGGCTGCGCGCGCAGCTGCGCAAGGGTCTGAAACCCTCGACCGTCAACAAGCACATCTTCCTTTACAACCGCGTCCTCACGCTGGCCCGCCACTGGGGCATGCTGGAACCCCGCAAGACCTTCGGTCAGAAGATGGCCCGCGTGCCGGTGGGCGACGCGCCGCAACGCCTGCTGGAACCGCCCGAGATCGCGCGGCTTCTGGCCGCCTGCGATGCCACGCGCCACCCCTGGCTGCCCCTGATCGTGCGGCTTCTCTTGCTGACCGGGGCGCGCAAGGGCGAGGTGCTGAACGCCCGCTGGCGCGACATCGACCCCGCGCGCGGCGTGCTGACCGTGCCGGTTTCCAAATCCGGTCGGGCGCGGCGCATCGTTCTGGGCGCCGCCGCGCTGGAACTGTTGGACCAGATCGCCGACCGGGCGCAGGCGCTGGGCCAATCGACCCTGCCGCGCGATGCGTTGTTCACCAACCCCGAAACCGGCCTGCCCTATACCTGCATCCACCGCGCCTTCGACCGGGCGCGGGGCCGCGCCGGGCTGAAAACCGTGCGCATCCACGACCTGCGCCACACCTTCGCCAGCCTGCTGGTGAACGCCGGCGTCAGCCTTTACGAGGTGCAGAAGCTGCTTGGCCACGGATCGGTGCAGATGACCCAGCGCTACGCCCATCTGCGCGACACCGGCCTGCGCGACCGCGTGGCCCTGGTGGCCCAGGCGCTGGAACGCCCCGCCCTGTCACCCGGTCGCTTTCAGAAAAATCAGAACTCCGGCCACCAGCACCGCCCAGCCGCCGGGCCGGAAGGCCAGCCACAGCACCGTGCCCCCCAGGCGGCGCGCCAACAGCCCGGCCAGCAACAGACGGATCACGGCCGCCTGCCGGGCCCGTAGGTCTGCCACAGCCAGATCAGCAGCATCGCGCCCAGCACGGCGCCGACGAAGCCCGCCAGCCAGCCCGCCATCGTCAGCAGCGCCCGCAGGACCAGCCCGCCCACCAGCGCGCCGAAGATGCCGATGGCGATTGTGGTCAGCACGCCGGCCTCGATCTTCATCAGCCGCGTGGCGATGAAGCCGGCTGCAGCCCCGATGATGATCAGCGCGATGGGGGACATTCGCCTCTTCCTTTCCGGGCCGGGTCAGGCCCCGGCCTCGGTTTGCACATACCACGGATCGGGCAGGCCGCGCAGCAGGTCTTCGGCCACCAGCGGGCGCTTGCCGGCACGCTGTGCCAGCGTGATCTCCACCGCGCCCTTGCCGCAGGCGATCACGGTGCCGCCCAGCCGTTCGCCCGGCACGCCGTCCCCCGCCACCACGCGGCTGCGCAACAGTTTCAGGCGCTCCTCTGCCCCATCGACGACGATCCGGCACCAGGCGCCAGGAAACGGCGACAAGGCGCGGATCTGGCGGTCGATCTCGGCCGCCGGGCGCGACCAGTCCACCCGCGCCTCGGCCTTGTCGATCTTGGCGGCATAGGTCACGCCCTCTTCGGGCTGCGGCACCGGCGTCAGGTCGTCAAGCCGGTCCAGCGCGTCGGCGATGGCCTCGGCCCCCAGCGCGGCCAAGCGGTCGTGCAGATCGCCCGTGGTTTCCCCGGCACCGATCGGCGTGCGCCGGGTCAGCAGTACCGGCCCGGTATCCAGCCCCGCCTCCATCCGCATGATGCAGACGCCGGTTTCCGCGTCGCCTGCCATGATCGCACGGTGGATCGGCGCCGCCCCGCGCCAGCGCGGCAGCAGCGAGGCATGGATGTTCAGGCAGCCCTTGGCCGGCGCATCGAGGATCGGCCGCGGCAGGATCAGGCCATAGGCCACGACGACCGCGACATCGGCGCCCAGCGCGGCGAACGCCTGTTGCGCCTCGGCCGTCTTCAGGCTGATCGGGTGGCGAACCGGCAGGCCCAGCGCCTCGGCCCGCGCCTGGACCGGGCTGGGCCTGTCCTTCTGGCCGCGCCCTGCGGGCCGCGGCGGCTGGCAATAGACGCAGACGACATCGTGCCGCGCCGCCAACGCCTCCAGCGCCGGAACGGAAAAGTCCGGCGTGCCCATGAACACGACCCTCACATCCGCCTCCGCATCTTTTCGACCTTCGCGGTCAGCATCTTGCGCCTGACGGGTGACAGGTGATCGACGAAGACCTTGCCGTTCAGATGGTCGATCTGGTGCTGCACCGACGTGGCCCAAAGGCCGACGAAATCGCGTTCCTCGATCTCGCCCTGATCGTTGAGGAACCGCACCGTGACCGCCCGCGGCCGTTCGATCACGGCGGAAACGCCGGGCAGGTTGGGGCTGGCCTCTTCATGCTTGCGCGTCTTGACCGACGCATGCAGCACCTCGGGATTGGCCATGCGCACCGCCTGGCCGCGCTTGTCGGAACAATCGACCACGGCCAGCCGCATCATGATCCCGATCTGCGGCGCGGCCAGGCCCACGCCCGGCATCGCGTCCATCGTCTCGATCATGTCGTCCCAGATCATCCGCACCGTCTCGGTGACCGCGGGGACGGGTTCGGCCGCGCTGCGCAGCCGCTTGTCCGGCCAGGGCACGAAGGCGCGAACGGTCACGCCCGCGCCCGCTCGCGCTTCAGCTTCTCCATCCGCCGGGTAATCATCTGGCGCTTGAGCGGCTTGAGGTAATCGATGAAGAGCTTGCCGTTCAGATGGTCGATCTCGTGCTGCACGCAGGTGGCCCACAGCCCGTCGAACGTCTCTTCGGCCGTTTCGCCCCGGGGGGTGACCCAGCGCACCGTCACCTCGGCCGGGCGTTCGACCTCGGCATATTGTTCGGGGATCGACAGGCAGCCTTCCTCGTAGACCGCGCGTTCCTCGGACGACCAGGTGATCTCGGGGTTGATCAGCGCCATCGGGCGCGGCGCCTGGTCGGCCTCCTTGACGCAATCCATCACGATCAGCCGGCGCATCACGCCGATCTGCGGCGCGGCCAGGCCGATGCCGGGCGCATCGTACATCGTCTCCAGCATGTCGTCGGCCAGGCGGCGGATCTCGTCCGTGACCTCGGTCACGGGCTCGGCCACCTTTTTCAGCCGCGGGTCGGGATGGATCAGGATCGGGCGGATGCTCATGCGCTTGGATTTAGGCGAAGGCCCCGCCCGGCGCAATGCCAAGGCTTGCGCCCGCCGTCGCCGCGGCTAGGCTGCCGTCAAAACGGGGAGAGACATGGATTTCGACGAGATCATCGACCGCCGCGGCACCCATTCGGTGAAATGGGACATGATGGAGAAACTCTACGGCGTGCCGGCGGATACGGGCGTCGCCATGTGGGTGGCCGACATGGATTTCCGCCCCCCCGCCTGCGTGCAGGACGCGGTCGGGAAGATGGCCGCGCACGGGATCTATGGCTATTACGGCGACGATACGGGTTACCGCGCGGCGATCAACTGGTGGATGCAGTCGCGCCACGGGTGGCAGGTCGAACCGGAAGCGATCTTCACCACGCACGGGTTGGTGAACGGCACCGCGATGTGCATCGACGCCTACACGCAGCCGGGTGACGGCGTGGTGCTGATGACGCCCGTCTACCACGCCTTCGCCCGCGTCATCTCAGCCGCCGGGCGGCAGGTGGTGGAATGCCCGCTGGCGATGGAAGATGGCCACTACAAGATGGATTTCGACCGCTGGGACGCGATGATGACGGGGGCTGAGCGGATGCTGATCCTGTGTTCGCCGCACAATCCCGGCGGCCGGGTCTGGACGGCGGAAGAGTTGCGTGGCGTGGCCGAGTTCTGCCGGCGGCATGACCTGATCCTGGTATCGGACGAAATCCATCACGATCTGGTCTTTCCCGGCCACCGCCATATCCCGATGCCGTTGGCCGCGCCCGATGTGCTGGACCGTCTGGTGATGCTGACGGCGACCACCAAGACCTTCAACATCGCCGGCGCGCATGTGGGCAACGTCATCATCCCCGACGGCGACTTGCGCAAACCCTTCGCGGCCCGGATGGCGGCGCTGGGCATCTCGCCCAACAGTTTCGGGATGAACATGGCCGAAGCCGCGTATTCGCCGGCCGGCGCGGAGTGGGTCGATGCGCTGATGACCTATCTCGAGGGCAACCGCGCGCTGTTCGACGCGGGCGTGAACGCGATCCCCGGCCTGCGGTCGATGCCCTTGCAGGCGACCTACCTGGCCTGGGTGGATTTCGAAGGCACCGGCATGGCGCGCGAGGAATTCACCCGACGGGTCGAACAGGGCGCCGGCATCGCCGCCAATCACGGCACGACCTTCGGCCTGGGCGGCGAAACCTTCCTGCGCTTCAACCTGGCCACGCCGCGCGCCCGGGTGGCCGAGGCGGTGGAACGGTTGCAGGGGGCCTTCGCCGATCTTCAGTAGGTCACTGGCGCGGAATCAGCGCGACCGGCGCGGTTTCGTCGATCTCGAAATCCACGGGTGCGGAATCGACGGCCTGGGTGGCGCGTTTCATGGTGCAGATCAATTCGCCTTCGGCCACGTCCGAGGCGATGATCAGGCATTGCGACAGGTGCCGCGACCCGTCGTAGACATCGACCAGCCCACGCAATTGCGCCACCTGGTCGGCATCCAGCGCGAAACCGTCCTCCCACATCCGCAGGATCGGATAGACATCGTCGCCCGCCACCACGCGCAGACGCGCACGCCGGCGCAGGTCGCGCTTGCGCGCTTCTTCCAGCCCTGCGCGGACCTCCTTGGGCAGAAATTCCGACATCGCGCTTCTCCGTCCTGGTCAAGGCCGACCTTGGCCGGATCATGGTTGAAATCAAGTATACGGCGCCGGACGCGGGTGACGAAGCCTTAAGCGTTGCATACATCCCCCACCCCGGCCCGGCCTGTGCGCCAGCGCATGGGCGCTGCGCGGTGCCGGGGCTGGCATGCCCGGCAGCATGGCCCTAGGTCGGGGGTAATCGAAAGGAGGGCATCATGGGGCGCCTGATCGAAGGAAAATGGTCGACCGAATGGTATGACACCAGCGCGACGCGGGGCGCCTTCAAGCGCAGCGAATCGCAGTTCCGCAACTGGGTCACGCCAGATGGCAAGCCGGGGCCGTCCGGCGAGGGCGGGTTTCCGGCCGCGGCCGGTCGCTATCACCTTTATGTCTCCTATGCTTGTCCCTGGGCGCACCGGACATTGATCTATCGCGCGCTCAAGGGGCTGACCGACCTTATCGACGTTTCGGTCGTGCATCCCGACATGCTGGAGGACGGCTGGACCTTTGCCGACGATCATCCCGGCGCCACCGGCGACCGGCTGCACGGTCTGCCGTTCCTGCGCGACCTCTATACCCGCGCCGACCCGGTCTATACCGGCCGCGTCACCGTGCCGGTCCTGTGGGACAAGGAACGCGACACGATCGTGTCGAACGAAAGCGCCGAGATCATCCGCATGTTCAACACGGCCTTCGACGGGCTGACCGGCAACCGCGACGATTACCTGCCCGACGACCTGCGCGACGAGATCGACGCGCTGAACGCGCGGATCTACGACACCGTCAACAACGGCGTCTACCGCGCCGGCTTCGCCACGCGGCAGGAACCCTACGACCAGGCGGTTGGCGGCTTGTTCGACACGCTCGACGACCTGGAAGAACGGCTGGCCAGCCGGCGCTTCCTGCTGGGCGACTGGCCGACCGAAGCCGATTGGCGGCTGTTCCCGACGCTTGTGCGCTTCGACACGGCCTATCACGGCCATTTCAAGTGCAACCGCAACCGGATCGTCGATTTCCCCAATCTCTGGGGCTATACGCGCGACCTCTACCAATGGCCCGGCATCGCGCAGACGGTGAACCTGGATCACGTCTCGCGGCACTATCACTACAGCCACGAAACAATCAATCCGCACCGGATCGTGCCGGTCGGGCCGCGGCTGGACCTGACCGCACCGCATGGCCGGGAAGGACGTCAGGCCAGGCGGGCGTGATAATCGACAACCGTGGCCAGGTCCGCCGGATCTGTCCCGCGCGGCAGATAGGCGCAGGCATTCGGCACCAGCGCAAAGATCGATCCGTCGGAAAAGAACCGCCGCGCGGTGACCAGCACGACACGGGCCTGCGGCTGACGAAACCGCGCGTAATCGGCCACCGCCACCGCGCTGCCCGCGGCAAGGCCGATATCGATCACCAGCGCCGACAGGCGACCCGCATCGATCCGCGCCACCGCGGCCGCCTGATCCTGCGCCACGCTGACGCGCGCGCCGCCGCGGGCCAGGTGCCGCGCCCAGATCGCCGCCAGGTTCGGGTCTTCCTCGACGATCAGAATCTCCATGTCCCCACCCCGTCCGCCGGATCGATCCTGTCCGGTGACGGGGCGCGATGCCCGACAATTGCCCGCCTTGTCGTGAAATGGCCAAACGCGCCGTGGACGGTTCCGCCCTGCGCGAAGTCGACCGGGCGAAGCCAACTTGCAGGTGCGACCTGCCCGCCGATCGACCACAATCCCAGAACGCGGAACAGGTACGGGCAGGGCTGCCGCTTTCCGCGCGGCGGCGCCGCAACCGGTTCTCAGTTCGCCATGAAGTCGAGATAGCGCAGGATGGCAGGCCCGACGGTGACGATGATCAGCGTCGGCAACATCAGCACCGCCATAACGGCGGACATCTGGACCGGCAGCTTGTTGGCCTTTTCCTGGGCCATCATCTCGCGCCGCTGGCGCATCTCCTCGGAATAGACCGACAGCGCATGGGCGGCGCTGGTCCCGAACTGCTTGGATTGGACGATCAGGGCAGCGAACGACCGGGCTTCCTCGATCCCCATGCGGCTGGCCATGGCCAGATAGGCGGCGGTCCGCTCGCGGCCGGCCAGGATCTCGCGCTGCGCGTCGATGATCTCGCGCGACAATTCCGGTGCGGCGTTGCGGATCTCCTGGGCGACGCGGGTCATCGCCGCATCGAACCCCATTCCGGCCTCGATCGCGATCTTGATCAGGTCCAGCGCATTCGGAAAGGCAAGGCGAATCCGCGTCCGCCGGTTGGCCACGCGCATGCGTACGAAATAGGCGGGTCCGTAAAAGCCGATCAGGACGCCCGCGGCCGCGATCTGGACCACTTTCATCGGATCGAGGCCGGCGATCGCCGGACCCAGATCGGCCAGCCGTCCGGCCTTGTCGGCCCAGAAATAAAGCCCGGCGAAGCCAATGGGCAGCACCAGCCCGACGAACGTGCGCAGAACGTAGTAGTTCACCAATGCACCGCGGCCGGTGAATCCGGCCTGCGCCAGTTGCTGCGCCACGACGCCACGTTCCTTCGCCTCGAGCGGCACCAGCGCCTTCATCAGGCCCGAAGGCGTGTAGGCGAGGTCGCGCATCAGGCGGGGCGCGCCGCGCCCCTTGGCCACCCCGGCGGCATGCATGCGCCGCGCGATCCGCGCGGTATCCGGCGCGGGATAGAAGACCCCGACGAAGACCAGAAACACCCCAAGCGCCAGGCCGGCCAGGATCAGCAGGGTCCGGTTCTGCTGCAGCAGAAGATCGAGATTTGCGGGCAGATCGAACATGATGTCCCCCTCAGAACCGGAACGTGACAAGCTTGCGCAGGATCAGGCCGTTGGCGACGGTCAGCACCAGCGCGATACTGGCCAGCGGCACGAAGCGCGGATGGTCCAGCACGTCGCCGTAATAGGTCGGCGTCATCACATGGGTCATCCCGATGATGGCGAACGGCAACAGCGACAGGATCAGCGCCGAAATCCGGCCTTCGGCCGAGACGGCATGGATCTTGCGGCGCATGCCAATGCGGTCGCGCACCGATTTCGACAGGATTTCCAGAATGCGGGCAAGGTTGCCACCGGTACCATGCTGGATCGCGACGGCGGCGGCGAGATAGTCGAGATCCTCGCTCTTGTTGCGGCGCGCGAGGTCCTGGAAGGCCGACACGACTTCGTCGCCATAGGTCACCTGATCGACCATTCGCGCGAATTCGGTCGAGATCGGCGGCGCCATTTCCTTGGCCACGGCATCCATGGAGGTGTTGAGCGGGTGACCGACCTTCAGCGCGCGCGCCATCAGTTCCAGCGCGTCGGGCAGTTCGGCCGTCAGCTTTTCCAGCCGGGCCGCGCGCATCCTGTCGATGATCACGATCGGCAACAACACCGTCAGGGCCGCGGCAAGCGGCGCCGCCATCAGGGGCGGCAGGAACAGCACCAGCCCCGAAAAGGCCATCAGACCGGCGCCAAGGACGATCGCGACAAGGGCAGCGGGTTTCATCTTGATCCCGGCCCCGTCGAACATCAGCGCCATACGTTCGGCCGGGCCGGGCTTGCGCGGTTTGGCCGCAAGCGCGGCAAGCTGCTCCGCGGCGGCGCTTCGGACAGTCGCGGCCTTGGCGCGACGTTCGGCCAACGCCTC
>Ga0180436_10002970_pt1 | contig 15744 bp, 13 predicted proteins | sample SS_ome_2_FD_132434 | JGI IMG/M metagenome (GOLD analysis project Ga0180436, IMG submission 132434) | Hypersaline lake sediment archaeal communities from the Salton Sea, California, USA - SS_3_S_2 metaG | ecosystem: Environmental > Aquatic > Non-marine Saline and Alkaline > Hypersaline >...
GGCATCCCGTTTCGCGACCTGCGCCACAAGGAAGCCTATTTCGGCATGATGCAGGACCTCATCGTCGACAGCGCCGGTGTGCGCCGGCCCGGTTCGGCCGCGCTCGATTTCGCCTGGCTTGCCGCGGGGCGTGTCGATGGCTTCTGGGAACTGGGCCTCTCTGAATGGGATTTCGCAGCCGGCGCACTGCTTGTCAGGGAAGCCGGTGGCGTCGTCACAGACCTCAGTGGTGGTGACCGCTATTTCGAAACGGGTAATGTGGTCGCAGCCGGCGTCAAGCTGCATCCGGAAATGCTCAGGATCATCAGGCCGCATCTCAACGACAAGCTGAAAGCCTGATCGACTCTACAGGACGCATACAGTTCTGTACCGATCAGCTCACTGGAGACTCAGTCACTGGTGGACGACTGGAAGGCCACCTCACTCTCTCTTTCCCTGATGGGTGCGAGATTGTCAAAAAACTGCTGACCGACCCTGTCCCATGAAAATTGCAGTGCCCGTTCGAGGCAACTCTGCGGATCGACATCGAGGGCCTTGAGTGCCGCCTCACGCAGATCCTCGCTTGTATAGCCAGAGCGACCATTCTCGATGATGTCCACCGGGCCCTGCACGGGATAGGCAGCCACCGGCACTCCGCATGCCAGCGCTTCGAGAATGACAAGGCCGAACGTATCTGTCCTGCTCGGAAAGACCATCACATCTGCACTGGCCAGGTGATTGGCGAGATCCTTCCCTGTCTTGTAGCCATGGAAACGAACCCCGGGATACTTTCTCTTGAGTGCAGCAAGCGCAGGGCCATCGCCGATCACATGCTTGCTGCCAGGAAGCTCCAGTGACAGGAATGCCTCGATATTTTTCTCCACGGCAACACGACCGAGATAAAGAAACACCGGATGATTTCCAGCGAGCATGTTCCTGTGCTTGCGGGGCTGGAAGAGATCCGTATCAACGCCGCGTGACATGATGAACAGATTTTTCAATCCGTGGTCTGCCAGTTCCTTTCGCAGACTCTCGGTGCTGACCATCACTCGCTCGGCCGCATTGTGAAACCAGCGAACCCATGTGTAGGAGAGTGACAGGGGGACAGGAACCCGCTCTCTCACGTATTCAGGAAAACGGGTGTGATAGGCCGTCGTGAAAGGCAGCTCACGTTCGACCGCATACTTGCGCGCTGCAAGTCCCAGCGGGCCCTCGGTGGAGACATGAATCGCCTCCGGAGCAAACTCGTCGAGCAAGTTCGCCACTTTCCGCCCCGGAAAAAGGCAAACCCTGATTTCGGGATAACTTGGCAACGGGAAAGTCCTGAATGCCGAAGGTTCGACGACAAGCACCTCGTGGCCGTTTTTCCTGAGCCAGTCGATTGTCCTGCTGAGGGTCCTGACAACACCGTTGATCTGCGGATGCCATGCATCGGTAATGATCGCTATGCGCACAACCGCTCCTCAACAGGGAGTTCGTAGACTCTGTCGACCCAGCGGATCAGTTCCAGCTCGCCATCATCATGTTCGGCAATGGCGGTACAACTCTCGACCCAGTCGCCGCAGTTTATGTACTCGATGCCCTCGTATTCGGCGATGGTGGCGTGATGGATATGGCCGCAGACAATCCCGTCGTAGCCGTGCTCACGTGCCTCGCGCACAACAGCCTGCTCGAAGTTCCCGATGTACTTGACGGCCTCCTTGACGCGTCCCTTCAGGTAAGCCGACAGCGACCAGTAACGCAACCCGAGCTTGCGCCTGAGAAGGTTGAACCAGCGGTTCAGCATCAGTGTGAAGTCGTAGAGATCGCTGCCAAGTTTCGCGACCCACTTGTTGTGCATGACGACATAATCAAACTCGTCGCCGTGCATGATGAGCAGCTTGCGGCCATCTGCCGTGGTGTGCGTGGCGCGCTCGAGGAGCTGGATGTTGTTGACTTCGGCATCGGCGTAGTCACGGAACATTTCGTCGTGATTGCCGGGCACATAGATCACCTTCGTGCCGTTGCGCGCCTTGTCGAGAATCAGCTTGACGATGTCGTTGTTGATATCCGGCCAGCGAAATCCACCGGACTGCATCTTCCATCCGTCGATGATGTCGCCGACGAGGTAAAGGGTTTCGCAATGAGTGATGGAGAGAAAATCGAAGAGAAAATCGGTGCGTGCTTCTTTTAAACCAAGGTGGGTATCGGATATCCAGACCGTGCGGTAGCGATGCATGTTCTGCCTGCTCTGCAGTTGGTTTGCAGAAGTCTTGCAGGCGCATATGACAGGGAGGCGAAGTTTTTATGAACTCTTGATGAATTCACCCACCGAGTAGAGGCACCGGGCAATTACTATATGCCGAACCGGCATCATGCATGACAGAGCGACGCCCGGTGCCGGCCTCCCCGGGAAAAAGCCCCTGATGGCCAGCCGTCACCTTCTCAGATCGGCTCCGGTTGTGAACAGGTCATCCCCTTGCAGCGGTAGACAACCGCATGCGCCATGGGCGCCTTCGAGGAGAGCGCCTCGTGCTGTCCGGCATCCGCAGGAATCCCAAAGCAGAGACGGTCGGGGCTGTAGCCGCTGGCCATCCCGTCGTGCCATGCAGCAAGCGCCTCCTCGTCTCCGCGGGCAACCAGGATCTCCGGCGGCTCCAGCTGCTCCCGGAGCGCGATCAGCAGGGCGCCATGTGCATGTGGCATGCTTGCCATTCGATTCCAGGCAGTGCGCAGCGTTTTCTCTGCCGCATCGAGATAGTTGAGCTCGCCGAGCAGGTAGCCCAGCCTCTGAAGTCCAAATGCGGCAATGCCATTGCCTGACGGCATGGCATCGTCACTCATCGGTTTTGGTCGCTGGATCAGCTGCTCGTGATCGTCCGATGTGAAGTAGAAGCCGCCCTGCTGTTCGTCCTCAAAGTGCTCGAGCAGCCTGTCCGCGAGCTCGATGGCAAAAGCCAGTGCCTCATCACTCCAGCGCGCCTGCAACAACTCCAGGATGGCATCAACCAGGTAGGCATAGTCATCGAGATAGGCATTGAGATGCGCCTTGCCGTCCTTGAAGGTTGCAAGCAAGCGACCATCCCGCCAGAGGGTCGAGCGTATGAAATCAAGCGCCTTTTCCGCGGAATCGATCCACGCCGGTTCGCCGAGGACGCGCCCCGCCCTTGCCATGCCGCGGATCATGAGCGCGTTCCAGCTCGTCAGGATCTTCTCGTCACGCCCGGGCCTGACGCGCTGCTCGCGTGCCTCGAAGAGCTTTGCCCGCGCCGACGCCAGCATTTCGCCGAAGGCAGCCTCCGGGAGTCCCGCAGTTCGTGCAATCGATTCCGGATCACCGAAGGTGTGCAGGTGCCACTGCCCCTCGAAGTTGGGTGCGCGGTCGAGGCCAAAGAGCCTCGAAACAAGGTCGTACTCGTTCTCGTCGAGCAGCCCGCGAACCTCGTCGGGCGTCCAGACATAGAATTTGCCCTCCTCTCCTTCAGAGTCCGCATCCAGTGTCGAGTAGTAACCACCCGGGGGGGACTGCATCTCGCGCATGACCCAGCCGGCCGTCTGGCGGCAGATGTCTGCGAAAAACGCGTCGCCCGTGACCTGGAAAGCATCCGCATTCAGCGCCAGCAAGGGACCATTGTCATACAGCATCTTCTCGAAGTGCGGGATCATCCAGTCGTCATCCACCGAGTAGCGGCAGAAGCCGCCGCCGACCTGGTCAAAGAGACCACCGCGCCCCATCCGGTAGAGCGTGAACAGCGCCATCTCGGCTGCCTCCTTGTCATCGCGCTTGCCGGACCAGTAACGCAGCAGAAAGTCGAGATTGGCCGGATGCGGAAACTTCGGCGCTGATCCGAAACCGCCCTTTTGGCTGTCGAAGAGCTGCGCAAGCTGTTCGCGTGCAGCCTCGATGAGGGAGTCGTCGAGCCTGGCGACGGGATCTCCGCTCCCGTCGATACGCCTGAGCGCATCGCCGACAGAGAGATTCTGTTGCCGGATCGCATCCTGCTGCTTCATCCAGGCGTCATGCACGCGCTGCATGAGATCCCTGAACGAGAGCAGGCCGTGGCGTGGCTCCTTCGGGAAATAGGTACCGGCGAAGAATGGCATCTGGTCGTCAGGCGTGAGGAAGACCGTCAGGGGCCAGCCGCCGGTACGCTGGCTCAGCAGCTGGTGTGCGCTCTGGTAGATCTTGTCGAGATCGGGACGCTCCTCGCGATCGACCTTGATATTCACGAATAGCCGGTTCATGAGTTCTGCTGTCTCCGGATCCTCGAAGGATTCATGCGCCATGACATGACACCAGTGACACGCGGAGTAACCGATAGAGAGTAGAATGGGCTTTTTTGCGGTTCGCGCCAGTTCGAGCGCCTCATCGCACCATGGCCACCAGTCCACGGGGTTGTGTGCGTGCTGTTGCAGGTAGGGGCTTGTCGCCTCGATGAGGCGGTTGGGTTGTTGTTGCGTGTTCATGGCGCTGGACCGGTCACTCTTCTATCCGAAAAGGCTAATACAGACAGGCATGAAATTACCCATACTAAAGCTGCGCAAAGACCAGGAACGCCGGATTCTTGCCGGCCACCTCTGGATCTACAGCAACGAGATCGACACCCGCGAGACCCCGCTCAGGCAGTTCAGCCCGGGGCAACAGGTTGCCATCCATACACACCGGAACAAGTGGGTCGCACACGCCTACATCAACCCGCGTTCACTCATCTGCGCGCGCGTGATCTCACGCCACCCGACCGAGATGCTCGACGAGGAGTTGCTGACAAGGCGCATCGGCAATGCACTGGCCCTGCGGGAACGTCTCTTCGATCACCGCTGCTACAGACTCGTCTACGGCGAAAGTGATCTGCTGCCCGGGCTCGTTATCGACCGGTTTGGCGACTACCTGAGCCTGCAGGTCACGACGGCCGGCATGGAGACGGTGCTGGAAAAGGTCATCGGCGTCCTCGAGACGCTCCTGAACCCCGCAGGCATCCTGCTCAGAAACGATACCTCCGTGCGTGAACTCGAGGGACTGGAACAGTCCGTCTCTGTCGCGACAGGCGAGATCCCGGAGAAGGTGCGTCTCGAGGAGAACGGCGCCCTGTTCGAGACTTCCCTGGCCGAGGGACAGAAAAGCGGCTGGTTCTATGACCAGGCCGGCAACCGTGAACGCATGCAGCGTTACATCCGCGAGGGCGATAGTGTGCTCGACATCTGCAGCTATGCGGGCGCCTGGGGCGTGACCGCTGCACTGGCCGGTGCTGCTGAAGTGAACTGCGTGGATGCCTCTCAAGCAGCGCTCGAACAGACGCGAAACAATGCCGAACTCAACAAGGTGGCGGAGCGTGTCGAAACCCGGCAAGGGGACGCCTTTGACGCACTCAAACAGCTTGCTGCTGAAGAGCGTCGCTATGACATGGTCATCCTGGATCCCCCGGCATTCATCAAGCGCAGGAAGGACCAGAAACAGGGTGAACAGGCCTACGGCCGTCTCAACAGCCTCGGCCTGGAGGTGCTGAAGAACGACGGCATTCTCATCACCTCATCCTGCTCGTTCCACATGGAGCAGGGCAAGCTGCAAAATGTCGTGCGACAGGCGGCCGTGAGGCAAAACAGCCAGTTGCGGCTGCTAGAGTTCGGACAGCAGCGCCAGGATCACCCTGTCCATCCCGCAATTCCCGAAACCGCCTATCTCAAGACGCTCTTCTTCCACAAGAGCTGAATGCACCTGAAACAAAAAGCCCGGCAGCATGCCGGGCCTGGTTCCATCCGTGCTGTCCCTGTTGTTCTCAATCGCCGAGATCGATTCCCATCGACTCCTTCATTTTTTCGAGACTCGTGTGGCGGATGTCCTTGCCCTGAACGAGAAAAACGACATATTCGCAAATGTTCTTGGTGTGATCCCCCATTCTCTCTAGGGCACGCGCGCACCAGGAGATCCGCAAGGCATTCCTGATTTCGCGTGGATCCTCCATCATGCGCGTAATCAGCTGGCGCGAGATGGCATCGAACTCCTCGTTGACCAGTTCGTCGTCATGGATCGTTCTGAGCGCTGCTTCAGCGTCGAGCCGGGCAAATGCATCCAGGGCATCACGTAGCATGCGCCTGACATGCTCACCCAGGTGACGCAACTCGACGAAATGACCCGGGGTGGTATTCTCATCAGCGAGCAGCACGGAGTAACGCCCCAGCTTCTCTGCCTCATCACCGATTCGCTCGAGATCAGTGATGGTCTTGATAATGGTCACGATGAGGCGCAAATCACTCGCAGCAGGCTGGCGACGAGCCAGGATCTGCATGCACTCTTCGTCGATGTCCACTTCGAGGGCGTTAATCTCGTAGTCCGATGAGGTAACGATTTCGCCCATCTCGGTGTCAGAATTGAGCAGGGCTTTCATCCCTCGGCTGATCTGTTTTTCAACCAGCCCACCCATTTTCATCACGCTATTCCGAATTTCCTCCAGCTCTGTATTGAAACGCTGGTGGATATGTTGTGACAGATGCAGATCTTTTTCCATCGTCTTCCCCTGGTATGCCTTGATCAGCCGAAGCGTCCGGTGATGTAGTTTTCCGTGAGCTGATGCTGCGGATTTGTAAATATCTGGTTAGTCTCGCCGACCTCGACAAGCTTGCCCAGGTGGAAATAGGCTGTGCGCTGGGACACCCGTGCTGCCTGCTGCATCGAGTGCGTCACGATCGCGATGGTGTAATTTGCACGCAGTTCATCGATAAGTTCCTCGATGATAGCTGTCGCAATCGGATCGAGCGCTGAGGCCGGTTCATCCATGAGGATAATTTCGGGACTGACAGCAATGGTGCGTGCGATGCAAAGACGCTGCTGCTGTCCACCGGAAAGCCCCGTCCCGGGCTCTTGCAGGCGGTCTTTGACTTCATCGAACAAACCCGCTTTCTGCAGGCTCGTGATAACCACTTCGTCAAGCTCGGCCTTGTTGGATGCAAGACCATGCAGCTTTGGCCCGTAAGCGACATTGTCATAGACCGACTTGGGAAAAGGATTCGGCTTCTGGAATACCATTCCGACGCGTGCCCTGAGAAGGACAGGATCCATGCCCTTGGCATAGATATCCTCGTCATCGAGTAACAACTGGCCAGTCACACGGCAGATGTCGATAGTGTCGTTCATGCGGTTCAGGCAGCGCAGGTACGTCGACTTTCCACAGCCGGAAGGCCCGATAAGCGAGATAACCTCGTTCTCAGCGAGGTCCAGATCAACACCGAATATTGCCTGTTTATCACCGTAGAATACATCGACATTGCGAGTCGACATCTTGGGATTATCGACAAGCGGAGTCCCGACCGTTCCCTCGATCTCATGCTCCATGTGTTCGAAATCTGTAGCCTTGTTCATAACTTCTCCTACCATTTGCGCTCGAACTTCTTGCGCAGGAATACGGCCAGTGCGTTCATCGTAATCAGGAAGCCGAGCAGCACCATGATGGCGGCCGATGTTCTTTCAACGAACGCGCGTTCCGGACTGTCAGCCCAGAGATAGATCTGTACAGGCAGAACCGTTGCGTTGTCGGTAAAGCCCTGAGGAATATCAACAATAAAGGCCACCATGCCAATCATCAGCAGCGGCGCCGTCTCGCCAAGCGCCTGCGCCATGCCGATGATGGTTCCGGTCAGCATACCGGGCAGAGCCAGCGGCAGTATATGGTGGAACATCGCCTGCATGCGCGAAGCACCCATACCGAGTGCAGCTTCCCTGATCGATGGTGGTACAGATTTCAATGCTGCACGCGAGGCAATAATGATTGTTGGCAAGGTCATCAAGGTCAGCACGAGGCCACCAACAACCGGCGCTGAGCGCGGCAACCCGAAGTAGTTGATAAAAACAGCGAGACCAAGCAGACCGAAGACAATCGACGGAACAGCCGCGAGGTTATTGATATTGACCTCGATAAGATCAGTCCAGCGGTTCTTCGGAGCAAACTCCTCAAGATAAATCGCTGCACCAACACCGATCGGGAAGGAAAGCAAGAGTGTGACTACGAGTGTAAAGAAAGACCCGGCAAGAGCACCGGCAATACCAGCCTGTTCAGGCTCCCTCGAATCGCCATGAGAGAAGAAAACCGTGTTGAACTTCTTGTCGACAACGCCTTGCTCCTGAAGTTGCCTGACCCAGCCAATCGTACGGTCATTCACGCGTCGCTCGGATTCCGGCGTCTCAAGAATGACGAGCTCAAGGCCCTGGTCATCGGAGGCTGGATCGAGTGTATTCAGCACAGTACCACGGGCGCTGTTACGCCCAAGGGCTGTGATCCTGACAAGCCCACCCTGCAGCTCCAGAAGATAACTTGCAGCATCTGCAGGAATATCCACTTCAGCGGCGCTCGTGCCTTGCAGGCTTTTCTGGTAGCCGGCAATGCGTTCTTCGAGGACCTTGATAATGAATTCTTCGTCGCTGATCTGCCCCTGGTTGTTCTTGATAATCTCTTTCAGCCGCTCGATTCGTGTCGGATAGTCATAGCGCTCTGCCTCTGCAAGAAGATCCCTGTTTTCGACCAGTTGCTGTTTCAGATCATCGAGCTTTTCCCGGGCACGCTCCATTTCCCGTGTAGCGCGCCTCAGTTCCCTTTCGAACAGCTCCTGCATCCTGTTGAGAACCGGCGTAAAAGCCGGGCCATCCGTGGTAATCTCCACCTCGCCAGAGACATCACTGACGACCGGCCTTCCAGTGAGCTCGAATTGTTCAAGCCTGGACACGTTGCCCTTCAAATAGACATCGATCTCATCATCGGCAAGCAGCCAGACGTCCTGTGTCGTACCGATCAAGTCAGGGTTGTCCAGGACCATGTCCTGGAGTTCAAAACCGGCCCCCTGGCTGATGAGCTTGTATAGAGCGAGCTTGTCCCTGCGCCCGCTCACATCCGGAAAGGCTTCACGCAGTGACTGTTTAATGAGCCCCATGTAGTCAGCCCTTGCCATCACCTCGGGATCACGTTCGCCTGAAGGATCGATGACCTGCTCGTCAAAATAGATAGGGAGCTTTATATAACTTTGCAGGAACGCCGGATAGCCCTTGCCGATAATATTGGCAAAAAGAATAACGACGAAGGCCATGCCAACAATAATGGCGGAAAGGCCAAATGCCCTGAATATGGACTCACTGCGATAGCGTTTTGGCAGAGATCGTTTGACGATTTTGGTAGTTTCACTCATCGCCTTCTCCTCTTATTCATACTGCTCGCGGTACTTGCGAACCACTTGCAGGGCAAAGATATTCAGGGCCAGCGTCACCACGAAGAGCACGAGACCCAGTGCGAAGGCAACCAGTGTCTTCGGGCTGTCAAACTCCTGGTCACCTACAAGGGCCGTGACGATCTGGACCGTAACGGTCGTCACCGCCTCGAACGGATTCGCGGTGAGGTTCGCTGAGAGTCCTGCAGCCATGACCACGATCATGGTTTCACCAATTGCCCGGGAGGCCGCGAGGAGCACACTACCGACAATACCCGGAAGTGCAGCTGGAAGGATGACCTTGGTAATGGTTTCCGACTGGGTGGCGCCCATGCCGTAGGAGGCTTCGCGCATGGCCATGGGGACAGCGTTAATGACGTCGTCCGACAGTGAGGAGACAAAAGGGATAATCATGATCCCCATCACAACCCCGGCAGCCAGGGCACTCTCTGGAGAGATGTCCCAGCCAATGGAACGGCCGACGTTCGCGAAGAAAGGCGCGACAGTCAATGCCGCGAAGAAGCCGTATACGACAGTTGGAATACCGGCGAGTATTTCCAGCAGTGGCTTGGCAAAGGCTCGAACCCGCGGACCGGCATACTCGGATAAATAGACGGCGGACATCAACCCGATAGGCACAGCGATCAGCATCGCGATCAGAGAGATCAGCAATGTGCCTGCAAAAATCGGTATTGCACCGAAGGAGTTGGTACTCGGATTCCAGTGAGTACCGAACAGGAATTCGAAAAAGGGGATCTCACGGAAAAATATCAGTGATTCCCAAAGCACTGAAAGAACAATGCCGATGGTGGTGAAAATCGCAATGACAGAGCAAAGTATGAGGAGAACCTTGAATATTCCCTCGATGTGGTTTCGCGCTTGCAGCTTGGGCGCAACCGAACGCCATGCGAGCAACCCACCAATAATCGCCAGCACAAGAATCACGACAAACTTTGACGCACCGGCAATCGATTTGAGGTTTGTGTAACGATTGGCTGCCGACTCGATTTCGGGAATTGCATCGGCCGAAGTCACATCGCCGGCTGCCATGTTCTTGATGTCATTGATGACCAGGCTGAGTTCTGCAGCAGGGAGCTGTTGCGTCTGTTCCGGCAGGTGACTGACGACAAGTTTCGTAACAAGCCAGTCTTCCGCACTCGTCCAGACAAAGAGGGCGAAGACAGCGGGAACTGCAGCCCACAGCGCAGCATAGATCCCGTAGTGTCCAGGGAGTGAATGGAGCTGTCGTATGTTAGATGCTCCACCAACTGATGTGACAGCGCGCTGTTTTGCGACATAGTAGAGAACCGCCATGATTCCCAGCAGCACTATAATCAGGAGATTTGTCTGAGTCACTGTTTACCCCGTTATGCCAGACTCGATCAATCAGCCCCGGTTAACCGGTGAGCCTGATAGCTGAATGAGGACTCTTCTATAATGCAGGAGGGGGGATAGCCCCCCCTCCTGACAAGCGTTGATACATCCTTGTGAGGATTACATCGTCAGCGGCTTGAGCGCCTCGGCGTCTGCCTTGAACTGGTCACGCTCGGCCTTCGGCATCGGGATCATGCCTTTCTCGACCAGGTAACCCTCGTCACCCCAGGCCTTGTCGCTCGTGAACTCGGCGAGGTACTCCTGGATGCCGGGAATTTTGCCGACATGCTCTTTCTTGACGTATGTGTAGAGCGGACGGGAGACCGGGTAGGAACCGTCAGCGATGTTGTCAAAGCTTGGGGCCTTGTCATCGATCGATGCGCCCTTGATCTTGTCGGCATTCTGATCGAGGAAGCTGTAACCGAATACACCCAGTGCACCGGTGTCTTTCTCGAGCTTCTGGACAATCAGGTTGTCATTTTCGCCAGCTTCAATGTAAGCACCATCTTCACGGATGTGGTTTGCGACCTTCTTGAAGACATCCTTGCCCGAAACCTTGCCCTTCTTCTTCATGATTTCGTCATAGACAGCCATGTCGATGCCGAGCTTGGCCATCATGGCTTTCATCTCGTCACCGTCCTTCATGCCACGCAGAGTGCTGAGGTCGTCGATCTTCTTGGCGCCACCCTGAAGAGCGAGTTCTTCAAAGGCGTCACGCGTACCGGAAGACGGAGGCGGACCCAGAACCTTGATCGGAGCAGCGGGGAGCGCGTCATTGACATCCTTCCAGGTCTTGTTGGGGTTGTCGATGAGCTTGCCGTCAGGTCCCGGGACCTTGGCTGCCAGCGCCATATAGATGTCCTTGCGGCTCAGATTGTACTCTGCAGCATTCTTGGCATTGGCAACAACGATGCCGTCATAGCCAACCTTGACCTCGACGACGGTCACGCCGTTCTTGTTGCAGCTTTCGAGCTCGGACGCCTTGATGCGACGCGAAGCGTTGGTCAGATCGGGGGTATCAACACCCACGCCCGTGCAGAAGAGCTTCATACCGCCACCAGAACCGGTCGATTCGATCTTCGGTGTATTAAATGAAGTCGTCTTGCCAAACTGCTCTGCAACGACAGTTGCAAACGGATAGACAGTAGAGGAACCGACGATGTTAATAGTATCGCGGTTAGCCGCATGTGCTGCAGGAGCTGCTACTGCTGCGATAGCTGCTGCAATGATCAGCTTTTTCATAGTGATTACCCTCTCAGGTGCTTTTGTGTAAGTTGAACGGATTATGAAGATGTCGGCTGAACATTATGTGAAAGTAATGTGAATCTTTTATGACAGCACGCGATAATCTGGAAAACAGGCTCGGAACATTGAACCCTTGCCCAATTCACTCTCGATCGTCAGCAGGCCACCATGGCGCTGGACGACATGCTTGACGATTGAAAGACCGAGGCCAGTTCCACCGATTTCACGTGATCGCCCCGGATCTACACGGTAAAACCGCTCAGTGAGGTGCGGTAGATGCTCTGCTGCAATTCCCGGCCCGTTATCTGCGACATTGAGGCACGCCTGGCTATCTGACTTGAGGTACCAGCGGATATCGATCGTTGTGCCATCAGGCGTGTACTTGACCGCATTATTCACGAGGTTCATGCAGACGCTTTGGATCTCGGCCTCGTTACCCTTGAGGAAGAGGGCATCATCCAGGTCCAGCGTGAAATGGTGCGTTTTATCCGATATGGTTTTCTGCAGGTCGTTGATAATCTGGCGCAGTATGGCGGAAACATTCAGGCGCTCACCACTGTAACGTGACAGCCGGGTTCCTTCCAGACGCGAAAGCACGAGAAGATCCTCGATAATGCGCTGCATCCTGCCAGCCTGCTCACTTGCGCTTGAGATGGCTTCTGCAAGATGAGATGGCAACTCGGGATCCATCTCCAGAATTTCAAGATAGCCCGAAATCACTGTCAGAGGCGTCCTGAGTTCATGCGACGCATTCGCAACGAAGGCTTTTCGCATCCGCTGGAGCTCGACACGCTGGCTGATGTCGCGGGCGGTAAGCAGTTTTTTCCCCTTACCATACCTGACCATGCGCAGGGCAATCATGAGATCAGCATTGATCGGGGATGGCAATTCAAGATTGACCTCTTTGTCGAAGATCTCGAGTGCGGCATCAAAATCGGGATCCCGAATGAGGTTTCCAATGCGCAGTCCAAAATCCCTTAAGCGCTCGATTCCAAGCAACTCTTCAGCCGCTCTGTTTGCCCACTCGATTTCCCAGTTGCTATTGAGAATCACGGTAGCATCAGGCAACGCCGAGACAGTGGCGTTGTATCGTTTGAGTAACTCCGAGAGCCGTTTTTTGCGATTTTTCTCCTTGCGTTGCTGGCGGTAAATCTGCTGAACCATCAGCGCCCAGATACCACCCGTATCAGGCGCCTTGCTCTTGAAAGAGCCTGTTCCGAGCCACTTCTCAAGTTTGTAAGCCTGGTAGAGGTTCCAGGCGGTGTAGCTCACCAATGGCAGTGCGACAGCGAGTATCCAGTTAGCAGTAGAGAAGCCGATGAGAGGGATTGCCAGTAGCGTCAGCGCAATGCGCCAGCGCTCCACCGACCAGGCATTGTTCATGAAGTGGCAGTTTCCACGAACCGGTAGCCGGCACCTCGAACGGTCTGGATCATGCCCTCAAATCCTGATGGCTTGAGTGCCTTGCGCAGGCGCAGGATATGGACATCAACGGTGCGTTCCTCGACATAGACGTTGCGCCCCCAGACAAAATCCAGAAGTTGTGCACGCGAATAGACCCTGCCCTGATGGGTCATGAAAAACTGGAGCAATTTATACTCTGTCTGGCCAAGATGGACCGGCTGTTTGTCGACATAGAGCTGATGACTCGCAAGATCGAGCCGCAGGGGTCCCTGCTCGACCACTTCTTCCTCGCGGAAGTCACGGCTGCGACGCAAGAGGGCCTTGATACGCGCATTGAGCTCACGGATGGCGACCGGCTTGGTCATGTAGTCATCGGCGCCGGACTCCAGCCCCTTGACTTTGTCCGACTCCTCGCCACGGGCCGTGAGCATGATCACGGGGACATCGCGCAATACTTCGTCCCGTCGATAACGGCGGATGAGTTCGATGCCACTCACATCGGGCAGCATCCAGTCGACGACCATCAGATCCGGGCGTTCACTGGCAAGCACTTCTGTTGCACTCCTGGCATCCTCGGCCTCGAGAACATCATGTCCTTCCCGCTGCAAAGCAAACCGGATCATCTCCCTGATTGCCTTTTCGTCTTCAATAATGAGTACGCTGGTTGCCATCGCAAATATTTAAGATTCATGACATTGTGCGGAGTTAAACACTCTACCATGACAATTGTGTGACAACCCTGTACAAACAGCAACTTGATATAGGAAACTGGTGTCTGTTTGTTACAGACGGTTCACATTGTGTATACAGCTCCCGTATTTCCCGATCAGGACGATGAAAAAATCGGCATTATGCTAGTCAACCTCGGCACGCCGCAAGCGCCTGACAAGGCTGCTGTTCGTACCTATCTTAATGAATTCCTCAGCGACACGCGGGTTGTCGAACGTCCGCCAATCCTGTGGCAACCGATTCTCAAGGGCATCATCCTCAACACCCGCCCGAAGAAATCTGCCGAGGCCTACAAGAGCGTCTGGACGGACCAAGGCTCGCCGCTGCTCGTGATCTCCAAGAAACAGCGCAAGGCGCTGCAGCAGGCGCTTGATCCGGATGTGAACCGCTTCAAGGTCGTGCTGGCCATGCGCTATGGATCGCCTTCGATCAAGCACGGACTCTATGTGCTACGCAAGTTCAACGCGCGCAGGATCCTCGTGCTGCCGCTCTATCCCCAGTACTCGGCTACCACGACTGCGAGCATCTTCGACGAGGTGACAGCGCAGCTGCGCAACTGGCGCTGGCTGCCGGAAATGCGCTTCATCAACAGCTATGCAGATGACCCGGACTACATCAAGGCCCTGGCTGTCTCTGTCAGGGAACACCATGCGAAACACGGCCATGGCGACAAGCTGCTCTTCTCCTTCCACGGCATCCCGCAGGACTATGTCGACAAGGGGGATCCCTATGCGAACGAATGCATGAAAACGATTCATGCACTGACCCGTGAACTCGACATGGACGACCAGCAGTGGATCAACAGCTTCCAGTCGCGGCTCGGTCCGACGCAATGGCTGCAGCCCTACACGGATGAGACCGTGAAAAGGCTGGCAAAAGAGGGCGTCGAATCGATCGACGTGATCTGCCCGGGCTTTTCTGTCGATTGCCTCGAAACCATCGAGGAGATCGGCATGGAGAACAAGGAGTATTTTCTCGAGGCAGGTGGCAAGACGTTCAATTACATTCCGGCGCTCAACGACTCCCCCGCCCACGTCCAGATGATGAAGAACCTCGTCCTGCGGCACACACAGGGATGGGACTGATGAGCAAGCCGCACCCGGTCAACATCGTCCTGCACAAGGCATCGCACGAACTCGAGATCGAGTGGGATACCGGTGACAGCTACACTTACCCGGTCGAACTGCTGCGCGTCTTCAGCCCCTCGGCGGAAGTGCGCGGCCACTGGGGACAGGGCGCCAAGCTGCAGGTCGACAAGCAGGATGTCAACATCGAGGAACTCCGCCCTGTCGGTCACTACGCCCTGAAGATCATCTACGACGACGGGCATGATTCCGGACTCTATGACTGGCCATACCTGTTCGATCTCGGCAGGAAGCAGGCACTCTACTGGACCGACTACCTCGATCGCCTCAGGGAAGCAGGCCACGAGCGCACACCGCCCTCCTGGAAAGAATGAGCCAGACCGGCCGCGACATCTTCAGCGTCAGCCGGCTCAACATGGAAGTGCGTTCGGCACTCGAGAACAGCTTTCCGCTGCTCTGGGTGACGGGCGAGATCAGCAACCTCGCGATGCCGCGCTCCGGCCATCTCTATTTCTCCCTGAAGGATGCATCGGCACAGGTGCGTTGCGCCATGTTCCGCAACCGCAGGAACCTGCTGCGATTCCAGCCCGGCGACGGCGCACAGGTCATCGTGCGCGCCCGCGTGACGGTCTATGAACCGCGCGGTGACCTGCAGCTCATTGTCGAGCACATGGAACCTGCCGGCGAAGGGCTGTTGCGCCAGCAGGTGGAAGAACTGGCGCGCAAACTGCGTGAGGAAGGGCTCTTTGACGAGGAGAGGAAA
>Ga0180436_10002971_pt1 | contig 15742 bp, 12 predicted proteins | sample SS_ome_2_FD_132434 | JGI IMG/M metagenome (GOLD analysis project Ga0180436, IMG submission 132434) | Hypersaline lake sediment archaeal communities from the Salton Sea, California, USA - SS_3_S_2 metaG | ecosystem: Environmental > Aquatic > Non-marine Saline and Alkaline > Hypersaline >...
ACTGCTTTCGCGCGATGGGCTCTTCTACCTCACGTTGCTGATCTTCACGATGCTGACGGTTTCGGTCTTCGTGGGGAGCACGCTGCCGTCGATAACGGGCGCGCTCTCGGCGAGGAAATTCGAGGCCGGGCCTGACTGGTTCGACCAGGTCACGGGTCCCCAGTTCGGGGCCCTGGTGCTCCTGATCGGCGTCTGCCCGCTGATTGGGCGTGCCGCGGCCACGATGCGCCGGATGCGCAAATGGTGGTGGGTTGTCGTGGTCGGGGCGGTGGCGGCTGTCGTCGGTGCCCTGCTCGCCGGCTTCACCCTCGCTGTCTCCCTGGTGGGCTTCGCGTTGGCCGGTTTGGCGGCCGCGACTGTCTTCGTCGAGTTCGGCGAGGCTGCGGCGCGGCGGTCAAGAGTGCAGGGTCAGGCACCCCTGAACGCCCTGTGGGGCCTGCTGCGACAGCAAAGGCGTCGCTACGGCGGCTACCTGGTCCACCTAGGCGTCGTGCTGATGGCCGTGGGCGTCATCGGCACGCGCATGTACCCGTTTGAGCAGGAGGTCGTGATGGGCGTCGGCGAGACGCGCCAGATCGGCCGCTATGAGTTGACCTTGGGCGCCCTCTCGCGCGATGTGGAGGAGGACCACGTGAGCACGTGGGCCGCCGTGACCGTGTCACGGGGGGGCAAGCACGTGGCCACGCTGGCTCCACGGGTCAACCAGTATGAGAACTACGATCAGCTCTACACGGTTCCCGCGGTGCAGCCGGGGGTCCGAGAGGACGTCTACCTGATCCTGGCCGGCTGGGGCGCGGGCGGCGAGAGCGCCACGCTCAAGGTGGTGGTGAATGCCCTGGCGAACTTCCTGTGGCTGGGCGGCCTTGTCTTCCTGGCAGGAGGCGCCCTGGCACTGTGGCCGCAAGCCAAGGTGAGGGCCTGGAACGCCGTCGCTCTGGTAGTGTTCGTGGCGCTGCTGGTGGGTGCAGGCTGGGCGATGTGGGGTGCGCCGCCCGCCGCCGACGTAGGGAGTCCCTCGGACCGCCCGGTCATCGGCAAGGCCGCGCCTGACTTTGTGCTTCCGCTCGTCGACGGCAGCGCCATCTCACTACGGGACCTGCGAGGGCAGGTTGTGGTGCTCAACTTCTGGGCCACGTGGTGTGACACCTGCGAGGCCGATATGCCCAACTTGGTCGAGACGCATGCCGCCTATGCCGACCGCGGCGTGGTATTCGTGGGTGTTGCCTACGATTCTGAGTTCGACTATGTCGCAGAGGCGGCGAGGACGCACGGGATGAACTACGCTGTGGGGCTCGATGCGAACAGTGTGATGGCCGCGGACTACGGTATCACGGGCGTGCCGGAGACCTTCATCATCGACGCCGGCGGCCGGCTGGCTCACGTGCAGGTGGGGGGCTGGGGGCCGGACAGGTTGGCGACGACGCTCGACACGATACTGGGGAGGCAGTGATATGGGTCTCGGATCGATCATGGTGGGTGTCGCCGTGCTGATCGTGCTGGTCGCCTTTGTGGCCTCTCCGTTTCGCTCGAGTGGGCAGGATGTGGACGGCTTGATCGAGCGGTGGGTGGCCGATGCGCGCAAGCCGGCGCGCCGGCCCTCGGAGGACCACGCACGCCCGGTGGCCCGGCGGGACAGCGATGTCGATGACGCTCCCGACGACGACGTCCGCGATGAGGACGATGCTATCCCCGTGATCCCGGTGGCAGCTGACGGCGCCGCGGGCCACTTCTGTCACAACTGCGGCCGGCGCGTCAAGCCGGAGTACCGCTTCTGCCGCAACTGCGGCGCCCGGCTGGTGTAGCCATGCACAGCCTCCCGGGTTCACGACACCTCACCCGGACGTGCTCTCACCGGCGGCACTGTGTGGTCTGCTGGGCCCTCGTCCTCTCTTTGGTGATCCTCGCAGGTGCGCTTCCTGTCGCGGCTCAGTCCCCGGCCGACGCCCTGACCATCGACCAACTCCACATCTTTGCGATGCCGGCGGGCGACCACGTGGTGATCTCAGAGCACTACCTGCTGGGCAACACGGGCGACGTGGACTACGAGTCTTCACCCACGGTGAGCGTGTCCCTGCCGTCGGGTGCCTATGATGTCAATGTGGGTGGCGAGGACGATCCTGCCGAGCTCTACGAGGTCACTGAGGACACCGTCTCGACCTCGCGGACGATACCCACCGGCAGCGCGACCTCGCAAGTGCGTTTCTCCTACAGCCTCCCGCTCTCACTGGGTACCGACATAGAGCGCGAGGTCCCTCTACCTGTCAACTCATGTGTTATCCTGGTCGCCGGCGAGCGGTACGAGTTGGAGGGGTCCCAACTGATCTCGTTTGGGTCGATGGAGGTCGGCGGCGAACCCGCGCACGCCTACACCCTTGACCCCATGGTGGCCGGTGACAATTTCTCGTTTGCCCTGATTGAGGCGACCGAGGCGATGCCGGTGACGGAACCGACCATGGGCCAGGCCGCTTCACCCGGCGCGTCATCGGATGGGCTGGGACTGGGCGCCGGAGCCCTGGCATTGGCCGCGGCCGTCGTTGCCGTCACCGCCGGTCGGCGACATCGTGGCGTGCCCGCGCCGCCTCCGGCGGCGCGCGAGGTCATCGTGCAGCTTGCCCGGCTGGATGAGCGGCACGACGCGGGCGAGCTAACCGATGCCGAGCATCAGGACGAGCGCGAGTCCCTGATCGCGGACCTGCGACGACACCTGGACTGAGCTGTGCCAGATGATTGAGGTCCGTGGACTGCGCAAGTCGTTCGGTAGTCGTACCGCGCTGGATGATGTCTCACTATCGGTGGCAGACCGCGAGCGCGTGATGCTGGTGGGGCCCAACGGGGCGGGCAAGACCACGTTGCTCCGAATCCTGGCGACGCTGGGGCGTCCCTCCGCGGGCTCGGTGCTGATCGACGGTCGTGACCCCTTCCGGGAGTGGGCCAAGGTGCGCGCGTCCATCGGCTTCCTTTCTCACCAGACGTTGCTCTACGGCGACCTTAGCGCCAGACAGAACCTGCGCTTCTACGCGCGGATGTATCAGGTGGAGGACGCCGACGCGCGCATCGACGAGTTGCTGCGACGGGTCGATCTCCACCAGCGGCAGGACGATCTCGTTCGCGGCTACTCTCGAGGCATGCAGCAGCGTCTCGCCGTGGCGCGCGCCGTGCTGCACGGCCCCACAGTGCTTCTCCTGGACGAGCCGTACAGCGGGCTCGACCCGATCGCCTCCGAGTCGCTCACCCGGCTTCTCGATGGCCTGGCGGATGATGGGTGCACCCTGCTGCTGACCTCGCACCGTCCTGTTGCCGAGGGGCGGCTCTTCGACCGGGTGGTGGCCCTCAATCGGGGGCGCGTGGTCCACGACGGCGCTTTCGGCGATCCCCGGACCTTTGCCGATCGCTACCGGTCCTGGGTGGGCGCCGCGGAGGCGGCCTAGATGCTCAGGCAGATCGGAGCCATCCTCGCCAAGGACTTGGCGGCTGAGCTGCACACGCGCGAGATTCTCAGCGCGATGGCCGTTTTTGCCATCACCGCGGTCCTGACCTTCAGCTTCGCGCTGGACCTGCGGGGCGCCACCGGCGAGGCCGCGGCGCCGGGCGTGCTGTGGACCACGATTGCGTTCACGGGCACACTTGGCCTCAGCCGGTCGCTGGCGCGGGAGCAAGAGTCGGGTGGGATCAGCGGGCTGATGTTGGCGTCCGAGGACCGCACCGTCATCTTCGTGGGCAAGGCCCTCTCGAATCTGGTCCTGATGCTGCTCTTGGAGATCGTGCTGCTGCCTTTGGCCACGATCTTCTTCGACGTCAACTTCGTCCGGCCGAGCGTTGTGCTTATCGTGGTGTTGGGTACGGTCGGCTACGCCACCGCGGGCACGTTGCTGGCAGCCATCGCCGTCAACACGCGCGCGCGTGAGGTGATGCTGCCGATCCTGCTTCTGCCGCTGGTGGTGCCGCTGCTCCTTGGGGCCGTCCACGCCACAGCGGGCCTGTTGGAGGGACTCACCCTGGCCGAGGTCGGCAGTTGGGTGCAGATTCTGGTCGTCTATGACCTGCTGATGACCGCTGCTGCGGTGGCGACCTTCTCGTATGTTGTCGAGGCCTGATCGATGGAGTCTGGAGGTGCCATGGTGCGTCGATGGTGGGATTGGCTGCTGATCGGCCTGAGCGTGGTGATGTTCTGCGCCGCGCTGGTCGTGGTCTTCCTCTACGCGCCTCGCGAGGCTACGATGGGCGACGTGCAGCGCATCTTCTACTTCCACGTGGCCTCGGCCTGGGTGGGGTTCTTTGGGTTCTTCGTCACGTTCCTCGGCGGTGTGCTCTACCTGGTCCGCGGCGAGCGACGGTGGGACATCCTGAGCCTCTCGTCCGCCGAGGTGGGACTCACCTTCATCACGATGGTGCTGATCACCGGGTCGCTGTGGGCCAAGCCCGTCTGGGGTACCTATTGGACGTGGGAGCCACGGCTGACGATCTCGGCGGTTCAGTGGCTGATCTACGTGGCCTACGTGATGCTGCGCGCGTCCACGGTGGGTGAGGAGCGCGTTGCGCGGTTCTCGGCGGTCTATGGTGTGCTGGCCTTCGTGACCGTGCCGCTCTCCTGGTTCGCCATCCGCTGGTGGCGCACGATCCACCCGCAGGTTGTCTCCAGCGAGGGGATGGCCTTAACGCCGAAGATGGTGCAGACGCTGATGGCGTCCCTGGCGACGTTCACCGTGATCTACGTGACACTGCTGCGCGAGCGGATGCGGTTGGAGCAGGCCCAGGACAGGCTGGCGGCTCTGAGGGAGGGATAGGATGCCGGACCATCTTACGCTGGCGTACGTGGTCTTCTGCGTGGTCCCGGTGGGACTGGCGGTCTCCATCGGGTTGAGACAGCGGCGCGTCCGTCGCGCACTTGAGCGGGAGGACATGCGCCGCTAGACGCCTCCGGGTGTTCTCGCGAGAGATAGCGCTTGCTCCGCCGCAGCTAAGGAGGGTCGTGACTTGCGGTCACGACCCTCCCCGCCTTGGGGGGGACAACACAGGCCACGGGCATGGCCTGGGCTGTCTGAGATCAGGGCGCCGGCGTGGCCGTTGGCCGTGGGACCGGCGTTGAGGTGGGGCGCACGTTCGGTGTCGCCGTGGGTTCCGGGGTTGGCGTCGCAGCTACCGTCCAGCTATCGGAATTGTGGCACCGCGAGCACTGCCCCCGTGAGTGGCCGCTGGGCCGCGAGTGGCAGGCTTTGCAGTTGGTGTACGTCTGGTGGTCGAAGTCGATATCGCCCCACGACCCGGTGCTGTGGCAGTCAGAGCACTGGTCGGGCCAGTGGCCGCTGGGCCGCGAGTGGCAGGCCTGACAGTCGGCGCCGGCGCTGTGGTCAACCTTGATGTCATACCAGGTGGTCGTGCCGTGACACGAGCCGCACTGCCCAGGGTAGTGGCCCACGGGGGCACCGTGGCACGAGGCGCAGTCGGAGAGGCCCGCGTGACTGAAGGAGATGTCGAGCCAGTTGACCGTGCCGTTGTGACAGTTGGAGCACTGTCCGCCGTAGTGTCCGCCCGGTGCGCTGTGGCAGGACGCGCAGTCCGCGAGTGAGTCGTGGCTCTGGCCTGCCAGAGACCAGCTGTTCACGTTGTGGCAGTCCGAACACTGCCCGCCCCAGTGGCCGGCGGGCGCGCCGTGGCAGGATGCGCAGTCGGAGAGTCCGATGTGGTTGCTCACCGAGTCGCCCCACGAGTTGGTGTTGTGGCACCTCGAGCACTGCTCGCTGTAGTGGTTGCTGCGGTGGTGGCAGCTCCGGCAGTCGGACAGCTCCTTGTGGCTGAAGATGACCTGGGACCAGTTGTCCGTGTTGTGACAGCTGGAGCACTGGCCGCTGTAGTGGTCGGCCCGGGTGTGACACGACCGGCAGTCGAATAGACCGGTGTGGTCCATGCCCACATCGTCCCAACTCTCCGAGCTGTGGCAGTTCTCGCAGCTCCCGGGGTAGTGGTTCTCGGGTGTCGCCGCGGCGTGACAGACCACGCAGTTGATGTCATCCTTGTGACCATACTTCGAGATCCACCAGTTCTCGTCGACGTGACAGGTGGCACAGGTCAGCGGGTACACACCGTGTTCCGGCGCGTGACAGTTCCCGCACTCCGTGTAGCCCTCGTGGTCGAATGTGGCCTGCTCCCAGTCAACCGTGTTGTGGCACTTGGAGCACTGGCCCTCGTAGTGGTACTCGGGTGTCTCCGCCGCATGGCAGGTATCGCAGGTGTAGAAGCCGTCGTGATGGTCGAAGACGTAGGAGTTCCAGTCCTCTGTGTCGGTGTGGCAGCTCTTGCAGGTGCGGGGCTTGCCGTCCTGGAGGTCAGGGTCCGTGTTGTTGACGCGCAGGCGTGACAGCAGGCCCGCGACACCGGGCTGGCCGGGCCAGGGCTCTCGTTCGATGTAGGCGGCGTGCTGGAACGGCGTCTGCTCTGCGTGGCACGTCTCACACTCCTTGACCATCACGTGATCGAAGGTGTGCGGCCGCCAGTCATCGGTCGTGTGACAGTCGTCGCACACGCCGGTGAAGTGGTACGGATATGTGCGGGTGACGGGCATCTCATGGCACGTGTCACACCCTTGCGGGGTGGAGGCATAGCCGCCCTCACCGTGACATGCGTCGCACGACGCTTCGGCGTGCGCGCCGGTCAGGGCGAAGAAGCTGTGGTCGAAGTCGGCGCTGAGGAAGGGTACCGGCACCGCCTCGGTGAGGGCATTGCCGACGACCTGCACCGGTGCTGCGCCGGCGACCACGGGACGAATCCTCACCTTCGCGATGGCTTGAGATAGGGCCACCAACAGAGCGCTACACCGATCATCCACGTCGGCATTCTCGAGGGCGGTCACCACGATCTCCGCCTGCGTGAGCAGACTGACCATACGCTCCTCGACGGGAGCGGTCGCCTTGGGGGACTCGAAGCGAGCGAGATCGAGGTGTGTGAGTGCCTCGTCCAGGGCGCCGCCGAACTCTCGGATCGACGGCTCGAGGTGGCCCTGTTTGGCACGCGCCAGGTCTGCGAGGCGCCGCTCGGCGATCTCGGTGGTCCAGGATGCCTTCCTGAGCTGCCCTGGCGTGAAGCGTAGCTTCAGCTGCTCGGCAGTGTCCTGGAGCTCGAAGAGCCCGTTGCCGGGGTGGAAGGGATACGTCTCAGCGAGGAAGAGCAGGCCCCCCGCCGCACCCACGAACAGGACGTTGACGATGAGTATCGCTATCAGGATCTTCTTCATGGTCTCACCTACCCTTGCCAAGCGACCAACGACTGACGTTTGTTCCGGGTTCTCGTCATCACTCAGTCCGGCTGCCACAGTTGTGGCAGAAGTGTGCGTCCCCGCGGAGTCGCGTGCCGCACGCTGTGCAGAAGGCGGTCGCGCCCTCCGCTATCGCGCTCCCATCGTCGCCGGTCTTGAGGGCTGCCCCGAAGACCTTGGCGTCCCCGCTGCGCCGGTCCCCCGCTGCCTGGACGTTGGCCCGCACCGGGCTCGCTTCTCCCGGGCCACGGCCGGACCTCAACCACAGAAAGACAACGGCACCCACCGCCCCCAACGCAGCCAGCCCGATCAGCGATCCCCAGATGGCGGAGCTGGGCCCCTGGGTCGCTGGAGATGTCTCTTCGACCCCGCCCGCCGGCATGCCGGCACCCGCCAATTGCTCGCGCGTCACCGAGGGCTCATCAGTCGTCTTCCGATAGGCGACGGTGATCTCGGCCTGACTGCCGGCAGAGAGCTTTTCGTACTCGTAGAGGTGGTAGGTGAACCCTAGTGTTTCGTCCTGGGTGGCCATGACGGCGGGGGGCGAGAGCGTGAAATCGCTGGCCGCCAGCGGCTGTTGCATCTCAATCTGCAGTCCCTTCACGTCGTAGGGTGTGGCGAAGGTATACGTGAACCGGCGGTCCGGATTGGCCAGCGTGAAGGGCGCGTAGTAGTACTCGTAGAAGAAATGCGCGCTGTCGATCTCGTAGGTGACCAGTGTCCAGGCCTCGTCCTCGGGATCGGGCACGGCATCAAACGGCTGTGACTCGATGGCGCCGGCGCTGGTGTTCATAACCGCCATCTGGTTGATCTGCGCGCCGCGCGGCACGGGTACCGTCAGGGTGACCGGCAGCTCGTCCGCCGCAATGTCAAGACGCCCCTGGATGATGGCCAGCACGCGGGGATCGTCGAACTCCGGCATCACCTGTACCCGCAGCTCAGAGATCGTGGGATCGACGACGATCTGCGTCGATGGTGCGGCGCTCGCCGGGGACGCGGCAGCGGCGACTGCGGCGAGCAGGATGGCAAGTGCGCACAGCAGTAGCACCCCAACTGATCGGCTCGGCAGCCGTCGGGTCCGGAGTGGGCGGTTCGATACAAGATCTGTCACGCGCACTTCATTCTCCTAGTTGTCGCCCTGTCCTGGCGCGGGTGCGGCTGCCGCGGCATGTGAAGGCGGGTTAGCAAGCAAATGGGCGATCTCCTCCTGGGTGCCTGTGGGGTGACACTCGACGCACGCTCTCAGGTCGGCGGCCTCCTCGTCGGTGTGCTGTTCCACGGTCACCTCCATGTTGTGCTCGTGGCAGCCGTCACAGGCGTAGACCACGTAGGTGTCGACGTGGCACGTCACGCAGTCGATGGGGCCATCGCTCTGATGATTGAGATCGAACGTGTGATGTCGGAGCTCCGCCGGCGTCCAGGCGATCGCCGTGTGGCACCTCGCGCAGTCGAGGCCAAACTGCCCGGCGTGGTGAGCGGGCCCGTCGTGGCACGCCGAGCAGTCCTGGGCTCTGCCGGCGAAGACGTGGTCTGCGTGGCAGGCCTCACAGTCGGTGTCGGCGTGGGCGCCCTCCAACGTGAAGTGGGTCTCGTGGGCGAAGGTGAGCATCCGGTCGGCACCGTCGTGGCACTCGACGCAATCGCCGCCAAAGCGGCCCGCGTGGTCGGACGCAAGTGCGCCGTTCTCAGCCGAATGGCACGCGGCACAGTCAACGCCGATGGCGGCGTAGGTGCCCTCCTGGTGGCAGTCGTGACAGACCATCTCCTCGCCGTCCAGGTTGGTCTGGTGCAGCTCCAGGCTGAAGCCCGTCAGGGCCAGGTGGTCCACGTTGCCCAGTGGGAAGTCGGTGATCACGGCCTCGCGTCCCTGGTGCTCGACGTGGCAGGTCTGGCACTTGTCGGTGCCCGGCAGGCGCGCGTGCAGCCCGTCGGCATCGGTGATCTGCTTGGCGATCTCCATATGGCAGGTCTGGCAGCGGTTGGCCGTGATGCAGTGGACGGGGGCGTGGCAATGCTTGCACTCCTTCTCGAAGTCCGCGTGGGATGCGTAGCCCTCGCGCATCACGCCCATCTTGCTCATGGCCGAGACCGGACCCGGATCGAGGTGCCCGCTGAGCTTGAGGTAGAGGAAGGCCACGGCAGGCGTCAGGGCGATCGCGACGCCAATCCGCACCAACCACGATGAGGCGAGACGTTTGATCAGGTCCATTGGTCGCTCCGTTCTCCGTTCGGATCCCGTGCCTAGTTGCCGTGCAGACCGGACGCCGCGCCGTCAGCGGCGGGCACTCGCAGGTCGGCTTGAAGGCTCGTGGCCTCGCCGGCTGCGCCGGTTGGATGACACTCTACGCACGGCTCGAGCTCCAGGATGCCCTGCTCGGCATGGATATCCTGCATCTCGCCCAGGTCGTGGTCGTGACAGTCGAAGCACGTGTTCTCAGAGTAGCTCACCGTGTGGCAGGTCTGGCAGGCGATCTGGCCCTCGCCACCGTGATCCAGACGGAAGACGTGTTTGTTCAGTAGAGCGGGCTTCCACGCCTGCAGCGTGTGACAGCGGGCGCAGTTCAGGCCGAAGCGGTCCGCGTGGATGTCGGGTTCTTCGTGGCAGGACTGACACTCGTGTGGGTCGTCGCGCTCGCTGGGCTCGATCGCGGCAAGGTCGACCGGGGCCGGGGTCGGCATCGCGTCCAGCCCCACCTTGGCGGCCAATGTCTCTACCTCGGGCCAGGCCGAGGATTTGATGAGCGTGACCAGGCTCTCCACCTGGTAGCTGCTGAGGGTGCCCCCATCGCTGACGTGCCAGGAGGACATCGCCGACCCGTGGGGCGAGTGCGCGATCGTCCCGTAGAGCGCGCCGTGATCGGCGTCCGCCAGGGCCGGGTCGCTCAGGGAGGGCATCGCCTGCACCCCTGACCCGTCGGGGCCGTGACAGAGTGAGCAGTTGTTGATATAGAGCGTGGCGGCGTCGCTGATGAATCGGGTCTGCAGCGCGTCTGCTGCCGTTGCCATCCGGTTGGACTCGTTCGCGGCGTAGAAGGGGAGAGCGACGATCAGCGCCATCAGGGCCAGCAGCCCGAGGATTCCGTATGCTTTCACGTTCTACCCCCTACACCTGTGTCAACTGGTCGGGCGAGTAGCCAGACCGCTGCGTCATCTGCGTCGTGTCGACGATGACCTCGCCGTCGTCGATAGTGACGGGGAACGTATCCAGTGGGCGGGCGACCGGTGGATTCTGGTCCGCGCCGTGCATGTCGAACTTGGATGCGTGACACGGACATAGGAACTGCTGCCCTTCTGCGACCCACTGCACGGTGCAGCCAAGGTGCGGGCAGCGACTGTGGACGGCCAAGAAGCCGCCCTCTTCCACCCGAACCAGATAGAAACGGGCCTCGGCGAACTCGGTCACGGAGCCGGGCCTGAAGTCCTCGATGTAGCCGGCTGTGACCTGTGAGCCGAACTCGCCCTTCATACTGTGGGAGCGGAAGTACATCAGCCCTGCCGCCCCGGCCTCGAGCGCGGCGACCGTGCCCAGTACCGCCATCCCCAACCGCAGGAAGTCCCGCCGGCTCAGCACCTCTCCCTCAGCCACATCGACCTGGAAGTCACCCTTACCGACGGGGGCCGTTTGCACATCTGTCACAGCGCTCATCTCATCCTCTTCTTCCGTTCTGTCATTCTGCTGTTCTGCCATTCTCGTCCCCCTTACAGCCCGCCGGGCAGGACCAGGTCCATGTTCGCTCCCCTGAAGAAGGCGCAGACGATGGTCAGCACGACGAAGCTCGTCATCAGGAAGGAGAAGAGCGCCACCAGCCCCTCGCTCCGGTTCGCCTTGAGCAGCCGGCGCGCGATGCCGTAGACTAGTCCAAGCAGAACGAGAAGGCCGACCATCGGCAGGAATCCGTTGGCCAGCAGGCTGGGCCAGTTCGGGAACCAGGCGACCCAGTTGATGTAATACTCGTCTGCCACGATCAGGGCCGGCACCAGGTTGATAGCCAGCGCCAGCCCAAGCAGCGCGGCGTAAACGCCGGTGCGCGATCGGCAGGCCAGCCCGATGTTGTCGTCCTGGCGATCCAGGATCGGGACGGCGATGACGCCGGCGAAAACCAGTGCCATGAAGACCATCGCGGCCTCGGTCTCCATGTGGAGCAACAGCTCCTGGAAGCCACCCAGGTACCAGGCCGCCTTGGCCGGGTTGGGGGATCGCAGAGGATCGGCCACGCCGCCCAGCGGGGCCGGCACTAGCATAGAGAAGAGGATCAGCAGCGTGATCACCGCCGCGGCGACTGCGGTCTCCCGGCGCACCAGGTGCGGGACCGTGGTGAGTTTCTCGATCTCCTCACCGTCCCTGGGCAGCGGCTGGCTGATCCCGCCGTCCTTGCGGACGCGCCAGAAGTGGTAGCCCAGGAGGATGATGACGGTAGCCGGCAGAACGGCCACATGGAGCGCGTAGAAGTTGCGCAACGCGCCTTGACCGACCTCACTGCCGGCGAGGACTGCATTGCTGATCTCGCGCCCGATCGCGGGGATGTGCTGGATCACCGTGGTCGTGATGGTGATGGCCCAGTATGCGACCTGGTCCCAGGGGAGCAGATAGCCGGTGAAGTTGAAGGCCAGCACGAGGACGAAGAGCACCACACCGATCACCCAGTTGAGCTTGCGGCCCGCCTTGAAGCCGCCGGTGAAGAAGACCCGCAGCATATGCAGGAAGGCGGTGATCGCCAGCAGGTTGGCAGACCAGTGGTGGAGTGCTCGGATAAGCGAGCCAAAGAGGACCTCGGTCTCCAGCGCCTGGATGCTAAGGTATGCCCTCTCGACATCCGAGTCGTAGCGGAACATCAGCAGGATGCCGGTGACCGCCAGCGTGAGGCAGAGCAGCGTGGAGATACCGCCGAGGCCCCAGGTGTAGGTGAAGGTGAGCGCCTTCGCCGGCACCCGCGTCGGGTGTATGTGGAGGATCATGCTCTCCCACACGCGACGCAGGTTGCGGCGAGTCTCGTCCGGCGCGGGGCCGGTATAGAGGAAGCGTTTCCAACCAGCGACGAATCGCTGCTTGAGCTGCGGTTTCATGGCGGTCCCCCCAAGGATTGCCGTGAAGTGAAGCAACTACGGTACGTCTGAGTGAGCCGGGGGCGGCGGTTCCGCCCGAACTACCGCCCCCGGTTAGAGCTATTCTAACCTACCTTAGGACTGTCGGCAAGAAGGTCGTGAAGATCTCCTCGGCGACCAGGACGGTCGTGTTCGAGTAGAGCGACCAGTTGCCCTCGTCGTCCTTCGCGCGGAAGGAGATGGTGTGGAAGCCGCGCCAGAGCTGCCCGGGGCTCTGACCCGCCTGACGGCTCCAGGAGCGCTGATCGCTCAGGAAGCCCTGGATGTCGGATGTCCACTCGTACTCGACGATGCCACCGGGGATGTCACCCATACGATCGCTGTCACGGGCGGCGCCTCTGAAGCTGACCTCGTCATCGAACGCAACTGCGGTAGCGCTCTGGTACGTGATCGCCGCCGTCACGCTGCCATCCCAGTTGTCTAAGTACATCGCGCGGCGGAAGTAGGCGTCATTGTCAGTGAACTCCTCCTCGCCGATCTCAAGAGCCTGGTTCCACGCGGCGTAGAAGAAAGCGCCGCCCGCACTGCCGGTGATCGCGGCCTCGCCCGACTCCGGATCGCCCTTCTCCAGCCAGTCGAAGCTGCAGTCGAAGGTATCCTCGTAGGTCGCCAGATCACAGCGTTCACCTTCTGGGTCGAAGAGATCGTAGTCATCGCCCCAGTCGGTGGCCCGGCTGTAGAAGAGGTCCAGCGGCGTGGCCTCGCCGGTGACGACAGTGGTGTTGTCGCCGGTCTCGTAGACGATGAAGAACTTGGAGGGATCGCGAGTGTCGTCGGCACCGAAGGGATCAGTATCGGCCCACAGCACGCTGGAGTCGCAGGCCCCGAGAACTCCGTCGACCATGCACTCCGTTACGTCGCCGGTTGTTGGTGAGTAGCGCGGATCGAGGATCGTGTCACGGGACCCGATCAACTGCGAGACGTTCCGTGCTTTCTCGAACGCGCCCGCGGCATAGCCTGTGCAAACGCGGTAGACGTCCGTATCCACGTTGCCCCATCCGAAGTTCTCACAGGTCGTGGTGCCATCGCCGCCCAATGCAGAGGGCGTTGTGGTCCAGGTTATTCCTCCATCGAAGGATCGTCGCACGTAGAGGTTGTAGTGGTCGTGGCCCACCGCGTTCTGCTTGTAGTTGGGTGACCAGGCGTAGAGGACCTGGATGAAGTCGCCGTCCATGAAGCCACGGTGGCCCTTGGCGATGTCGAACGGGTTCTCCCAGGATTGTTCGGTGAGCGTCTCCTCGGTCTGATCCCACTCTGTCACGCGGGTGAAGTCGCCGATCACGAACTCGCAGACCTCGTCCTCTGTGCCCTCGTTCTCGCAGAGGTAGATATCATCGAGCGTCGGACACTCGGCGCCGTCACAGTCGACTGCGATGGTGCCCGATAGGTTGGGCGGGTCGTCGAGGCACACGCCCTTGGGATAGAAGGCATTGGATCCATCGGCGAAGGCCCAGGTCTCGCACGCCATGTTCTCGAACGCGTAAGGGTTGTCGACAGCCGCATCGAACTCCTCGGGGATCACCATCCGCCTCGCGAAGATGTCGGCAGGGCCGCCCTGCTTGATGATGCCCTGCTTGATCAGCGTAAATGCCACGGTGCCCGTGTCGCCGGCGTCAGCGGCATCCTGCGAGATCAGGCTGAAGCGACGGCCGATCTCGGTCTCGTAGAAGTCGTAAGCGTACATGCCGTATTCCAGACCTGCATCATCGTCGGTGTTCAGCGATGGGAAGAAATCGTCGGTTCTGGGATCCTTCGCCGGCTGGTTCAGCATGTTGCCGTGGCTGACGAGGTCTGGTTCGAACATGTCGAAGCTTTGGTACCATAGGTTCTTGCCCTCGTCGAGGATCTCTTCCGTCAGGGTACCCTCACCCAGGGCCTTGGTCTCCTCATAGCCAAGGACTACCCAAGCGCTATCGTTGGTACCATCGCCATCCTGGTCGTAGCCGTGCAGCGCGATGCGCGGGCGGGTCGCCGCCACGCGTCCCAGAAGAGGGAGGTCATCGGCTGTGACACAGACGTCCTGCGTGCCCCCGTTTTCGGTCGTCCACAGGATAGTGTCGACACAGAAGGTCGCGTTGGCGTCAGGAAGCGTTGGGACCGTGTCCGGGATCACGACCTCGTCTGCGCTGAAATCCACGTAGCAGTAGGGGTCGATCTTGTCGGGATCCTTAGTGATCTGGCACTTGTTGTTGTCGGTCAGGCGCACGGGCACCGCCATTGGCGTCGCGACCTTGGGTTGCGTGTCGCCAACGTAATCCGCAAGCGGCACCACGCTTTCCTCCCCATCGGGATCGCAAGCGTCATCGGCACACACATCATCGAATTCCTCCCAGCCGATGTAGCTGTACCAGATGTCTGTCTTGGCGTTGGCGATGGCGCCGGACCATCCCTCACCAGGGCCCTCACCGGTGCCAGGCTTGAGGCCTTCTGGATCCTCCTGCCAGACGATCACGAAGCCTGCGTCGTCGGCAGCAGCGATCTCGAGCCGGTTGGGATCGCGCCGGCCTGACGTAAGGCGCTCGGGCTTGGTCCAGGTGATGTCGTAGATGCTGTCTTCTGCGTTGTAGAGCAGCTCGCCGCGAGCCGTCCAGACGCAGCCAAAGGGGACCTCGCCGACTTCAGGATGTCCCTGGAGCGTGTAATCCACCGACCCCTGGGAGCCTGCCACGCCGAAGTAGTCGGGGTAGATTGGGTTCTCGTCCTCATCCTTCAGCGTGTAGGCCGCCTCGCCGCCGAGGCAGTACTTGCTGATCCAGGCGGCTAGCACTCGATTGCCGGCGACATCGTGGACCATCGTCGCAGCATCGCCGGGGTATTCCGTCCCGTTGGCGAGAGTGAACGAAGAGTGTGAGGCGTGGTTGGAGACGTTGGCCCGTTTCCACGAGACGCCGTCGTCCAGCGAGAGCGCGACGAACGCATCGCGCGCGCCGAAGGACACACCGCCCTGGACGGTCATCTCGCCGTCGTCGTGCTCCTCTTCATCCCCTTCGATGCCGTCGACATAGTTGATGAGCAGAGGCTGAGCGTAGGTGCGCGTGGTTACGTCGGCGCCCTCCGCATCGTTGTAGTCGATCTCTGCCGGTTCGCCGTTCGACGACTGGGCGGGCACGTAGAAACTCATCATCGTCATGCCTGCGTGACCGGTCTCCTGATCCGGCGTCTTGGAGACGTTGCGGCGGAGCATCTCGCCGTCCTCGTTGGAGCCGGCGAACACCGTCGTGGCGAGCATAAGCGTCACCAGGACTCCCAACAGCAGTCTGTAACCTAGCTTCCTCTTCATGGCTTCTCCCTCCCGATGAATCACTTGGCTCTGCGTGAACAAGATCTGGATGCTTAAGCCCCGGCAAGCGGGGCCCCCGCTATGCGGGGGACGCCAATGACAGTGCGCCG
>Ga0180436_10002972_pt1 | contig 15741 bp, 5 predicted proteins | sample SS_ome_2_FD_132434 | JGI IMG/M metagenome (GOLD analysis project Ga0180436, IMG submission 132434) | Hypersaline lake sediment archaeal communities from the Salton Sea, California, USA - SS_3_S_2 metaG | ecosystem: Environmental > Aquatic > Non-marine Saline and Alkaline > Hypersaline > Sediment...
AACCGGGCCAAGTGGGAAGTGCGCAGCCCCGAGCGTGAGCGAGGGGAACCGGTGCAAGCGGGCGGTGAGTAGCCCCGAGCGTGAGCGAGGGGAACCGGTGCAAGCGGGTGGTGAGTAGCCCCGAGCGTGAGCGAGGGGAACCGGCCGACCGTCCGCCGAAGCCTTGATCGCTCGTCCTACGATTCGCCGGCCGCGGTGGAACGACCCCGCCGGCGCTGCACCCACCGGCAGCCTCCGCGACCGAGCAGGAGAAAGCCGGCACAGACTCCGAAGGCGATGCTCCATCCGGTCCGATTGGAATCGGCGGGACGGGCGGAGTGGACCTCGATCACCGCATTGGCCTTGAGCTTCTCGAAGTGATAGGCCTCCCCTTCGAACGGAAAGTCCACGGCGACGGTCCGGCGTCCGGATGTACGAAAAGCGGCCTGCGAGGCGAGCGCGGACGAGTCCATGGCCCGTTCTTCGTCGCCGAGATTCGAGGCGAACGGGTCGGAGGCTTCCTCGGAGGCGGGCGCGAAGGGATCGGTCGAAATCCGACGGGGGACGACGCGGTCACGGGTCGCATCGTTCCCTTCGATATCGATTCGCGTGCGGATCTGCTGCATCTCCCGGCCGGTCGCGATGACGGCCTCGTCGGCATCTCCGCCCTTCCCGGCCTCGGCCTTCTTCACGGCTGTGCCCGCGATCGCTCCGCCATGGCCGATCTGTCCGAAGTTGAGGACCTGGAGTTTCTCGGCGGCGGCCGCGTTGGCCGAATCCCGATTGACGTGCCCGATCTGGGCGTAGTTTCGGGCGGCGAGCTCTTGCTCTTCGCCGGACGACTCGGCGACGAAGAAGTCGTTCGAAATCGACAGATTGTCGGTGACGCGCAGTTGTCCTGCCACACGTCCCAACTGCTCCTGGCGTGCATTCGTGTTCGCCCGGTTGCGCGAGACGATCCCGCTGGAGTTTTCGAACCACTCGATCCGCGAACCGCCGGTGCTCTCGCCTTCCTCCACCTCGGCGCGATCCTGGTCCACGGTGATCCGGTTCTCCTTCACGAGAACCTTCTGGCGGGCGAGCTCCTCGTTGGCTTTGACGTAGGCCGATTCCAACCCGGTGCGCGCAAGGAGCCGGGTCTTTGCGTCGTAGACGCGATTCGAGGGACGCAGCTTGCCGATCTGGTTCTCGATGCGATCGATCAGGACGCGTCCATTGTCGAGTGCGTTCGACCGAACCATGAAGTCGTTGCTGCCGTCGGCGGCGAGTGAGTTGAAGGCACGCAACTCCGCGAGATTGGTTTCCAGTTTCCGCGCGATCAGGTCCTTCGCCCCGACGCGGCTCATGTTTCCCCCGGCGTGGACCAACTCGTGGCCGGCGGGGAGGTAGACGTTCCACAGGGTCTTTTCGATCGTGGTTCCGGGAATCTCGGGATCGTCGAGGGTGCGTTCGAGCCGTCGTGGGAGCTGTCCCGGCTTCGTCACCTGGCGGTCGCGTGAGCGGAAGACCAGCTTCACGTCGTAGGCGAGTTGACCGGGTTCGGTGCGAATGAGGGGCACGAGAACCACCGGGCGACCGTCCTTTTCGCTCTGGTCGGCTCGCACCTCGGTGCCGGCCACCACGGCGGAAACGAGTTCGGCCCGGTCCGGCACGATGACGGGGAGAAACTGGAGGGATCGATTCTGCACGTGATAGGAGGCGGAGAGCCACTCCTCGCCGTTGCCGCGAAGGGCCGTGGTGAGCTCGGCATACAGGATCACGGCCGCGTTGCCGGCGGAAGTCTCGAGCTGCTCCAGGGTGGCGTCGAGCGTCCAGGAAGGTTCCGCACGGAAGAGCCGGGCCGATTGCAGAGTCGATGGTTTGTAGGGGAGGCGGGCCTCCGGAATCGAGGCGAGGCCTTCGTGAGCCAGTTCCATCCGCTCCTCGCTCCGGTTCTCGACGACGACGAAGCGTTCCTGGCGATTGGCACCGGGGAAGACGAGATCGGGGAGGGACACCGTCGCGTCGTGAGGCAATTCGGTATCCAGGGTGAAGGAGACGGCGCCGGTGGCGACTTGCTGAAAGACGGCTTCGTAGCGCCGGACGCCGTCGACCAACTCGGAGCGCAGTTCGCGCACCCCGTCACCGATGACCCGAAATTCGGGAAGGGAATCGGGCGTGGTGAACACGACACGGTCCACCCCGGAGCGCGAGACCTCGACGTCGGCGCGGAGTGAAAGCCGGGTCCAGCTCTCGTGAACGTGGGCGAGCATGACCCAGAGCGCATCGAACTGCGGCTCGACGGAACGGCGTTCCGCCACGGCCTCAAAATCGGCCCGCTCGAATCGAAACGCCCGCTTCGGTTCGAGGGGAGGAAGAACCTCGATCCCGGTCCCGTTTTCGGCGAGTCCGGTCTCCCGCGCGATCCGGCGGGACGGGCCGAGCCGGAGTACGACATCTCGTGTCACATGATCGACGACGAGGCCGGAACCGGTGATCTCGCCGTCTTCGAACCCTTCGAGAGCCAGGGGAAGGAGCGCGATATCGTCGGTTTCATCGGGGATCGGCAGCGAGGTGTGGACGAGGAGATTGGTCGAGCGCGGTGTCGGCCCGGCGAAACGGACGAAGAGTTCGTCGCCCGTTCGCCACCAGTCCCGCAGGCGATTTCCCCGCACGGCCTGGATGGTCGAACCGGCCGGGAGGCCGATCCGGGCGTCGAGAAGCGGCGCCTCGGGGGAACGGAGGGCGACTTGCGCGATCGTTTCGACCTTGTCGACACCCGCCTGGAACACGTAGGAGACTTCGGCGGAGCGTTCCGGACGTTCGCTCGTGACACCGTAGGCGAGCACTCCGTCCACGTTCTCGAGAGCGTAGGCGGCGACCGGGAAGAAACCGGAGTCGTCGGTCGCCTCGCCGGGAAAGGGGATTTGCCGGTGCCTGGGACCCGGTCTCGCGCGCAGGGTGGTGCCGGCCCCGCGAAGGAGGGAGCGCCGTTGCTCGACCCGAAGGGCGTCGGCGGAGAGGCGGGGGAAAAGGCGCGCCGGGGGAGCGTTGGCCGACGGCAGCCGCTCGGCGATGAGGCGGGCATGCAACTCGTCCTTGACCGCCCGCGTCAGGGTGAACCGCAGGATTCGTTGCCCGTCTTCACCGGTGGCGGTCTCCCAGTTCGCGAGGTGCGGAATCTCGATCCGGACCGGGACGAGACTCGGGTCGAAGGAGATCGCGAAGCGGTTGTCCTCCTGTCCCTCGAAGCGAAGACGGTAGTCGGCCTCGAGCCGTTCCAGGCCCGCGGCGACGAAGAGGCGCGCATCGATGTCGACGACATGCGGACGCACCATGGCCCTGCCCTCGGTTCGCAACCGGCGGGTGAGAGTGATGCGGTCGCTCGATCCCAGTGCCGCGGTGTAGATGGCCGGGCCGTCGGGCGGCGTGTTCTTGATGAACGGACGCCCGTCTCCAAGCAGCGGCTCGGCCCGCTCGTCGTCCATTTCGACGCGAAGCAGGGTGGCGGCGGAAGGCGGGATCGCCCAGATGGCGGCGCCGGACTCGAGAGGAACGTCGAAGGACACCACGACGAGGTGTTGGCCGGGGTCGCGGATCAGCAATCGTCCGTCACGCAGGGTGGCATCGGCCCCATCGAGCTCGAGGCGGGTGACGTTGGCTCCCGCGAACGAAAGGGGAAGACTCTGCCACGGTTCGCCCCGGGTCGTGACGGCGAGCCGTCCCGATACCCGGAGCCTGTCCTTCTCGAAGCGCACGCGATAGAGAGCCGTCGAGAGAATCGCGTCCGACGGGTCGTCCGGTGTCGCGTCGCTCTCTGTTGTCGCGAGTCTGCGATGTTCCTTCACCCGTTGCCACATCGACTCGAACATCTCGTAGCCGAGGTAATAGCGATCCGCGTTGGCAGTTCGGGGATCGGTTGCCGGATCGTAGGGGATCATCACGACCGGTTGAAGCGGGTCACTCTCGTCGGCGGAGAGTGCCGGTGCCGGGCAGGCCACGGTCAGGAGGAGCGCGAACCATCCCACCCCGAGGCAGGCGATCGGACAGGCGAAAATAAGTCGGTCAGGCTTCATCGGGGGAAAGGCGGCGGGCACAATGGATGATCAGGCCGAGCAGCATGGCGGTGCCCCAGCCGGCGAGGAGGGCGTTGCACCAGGCGGTCAGGGAAGGCGACACCACGAGCGGGAGAAAGGTGAGCAGAATGACGCCGGCGAGACCGAGAAACACCGGTTGCCTGAGCCGGCGGCGTGCGCCGAACCAGAAGACGAGACCACCGGCGACGATCCACCACCACGCTAGGCGGATCTGGCGTTCCCAGTCGACGAAGCGAAACGAGATCGTGCTGGGAGCATAGAATCCGTGGAACCGGTAGGAGCGCCCCGACTCGGGCAATTCGAATGCGAGCGGGAGCAGTCCGGCTTCGCCAAAGGGCGTGGACGGGACTTCGACAGGTTCCGGTCCGGAGGCGAGGGAATCGTTGTAGGCCTCGACGAGCTCCATCTGGTCGGTTGTGTTGCGGACGATGAGTTGTCCGGTTTCCTGGTTGAAAACAGCCGTGGATCCCGGTCCGAAGGTGATGCCCGCATCCTCGAGAATGTCCTTCGCAGTGCGTCGGGCTGTGATGGCCCCCTGGCTTTCGACGGGTGCGGCAAAGGGGTCGGCCGCGGCTGCTCCGCCGCCATCCGCGAATGAGCTCGAGAGAAAAGTGGGAGGGACCTTGTAGACGCGGGTGTAGAGATCCTGGTCCGGGGTCGAGAGCGGAACCACGTAAACTGCTTGGGGATCGACGCGATACTTCAGGTTTGCCAACGAGACGGTGTAGCGCAGCGCCTCGCCGAGCGGCACATTCGTCAGGCGGAGGGTGATCGGAGTAGCAGCGACGGAGCCCGGCGAACTGCCAAAAGCGTGGAGCACGATGTTCAGTCCCTTTTTCGCCGGATCGGACTCCTGCGTGTCCAGCTCCACCGACCGGCTCTGTAGGAAGGCGAGGGCCTCCCGGAGCGGTGTGTCCTGGAACTCGATCGAGGGGAGAATGATCGTCTTGAGTTTCTCCTCGACCATCCGCACAGCCGTGGTGCTCGTGTCGGTGGGAAGATCCTGGGGCGTCGGCATCTCCCATCCCTCGGCTACCTCCTGGAGAAACCGGGCCCGCGTCTGCTCACGGGCGACGTCGTGGTAGTTCTTTCTCTCCTGATCCGCTTCCTCCATGCCAAGCCGAGCCGCTGCATTGAGGGTGTCCTCCTCTAACTTCATCAGCGACTCACGTTCGACAGCTCCGCCGGGTAATGCCGCCATATCGGTGGTCTCTGCGGTTCCTCCCGAACCGAAGACGGCCATTTCTTCGCTGCCCGAAGTCGCCAGAGCGAGCGGACTCGAAGCCAGATCGAGGACATCACCGGCGGCGCGGGTGGCTTCGCCCAGCAGCAGGCGATCGACCACCGCGAAGTCCTGGCCGAGATTCGACCGAAAGCGCCGGTAGTCGTAGCCTTCGGGCAGGTGGAGAATCCATTCGCTCCGCATCACGGGAATGGCGTCGGCGAGGCGGGGAGGGGCGAGGGAAGCCTTTCCCGCGGCTCGCCATTCCCGCCCGGGGGTGTGGTAGACGAGCGTGACCCGGATCGGAACCGCGCTGTCCTCGTGAGCGGGAAGGCGCACGCGGAGTCCACCGTCGGGCGCACGAACGGGTTTCACCGGCTCCCCATCGACGGCGAGCGACCACAGCTGTCCTTCGTCCGGCAGAGCGACGGCGAGAAACTGGTCGCCGTTGGACCGCAGGGTGAAGTCGGCCTGGTGTCGGGCGGGACCATCGACAGACACGACGGTGGCGAGACGGAGTGAGTCGACGACGGTGGCGATCGTGTCGGTGGCATGATGGCGGACGCCCGAGAGGATGAGTTCCCACTCGGAGCCGCGGTAGCGATAGGCGGCGATGACTCGATGCCGTGGCGTGTATCCGGCGACCTCGGGTACCTGGAGTGAGTCGACCTCGTCCAGTCCGCTCGCAGCGAAACTCAACTCGGTGTCCGTGTTCGCCTCCATCACCCAACTGCCCCGGATGCGTTTCGCGGCAGGGATCCTGAAGCGGGGCAATGCGGTGGAAAAAGTTCGCTGCGAGTCCCCGGCCTCGCTGTCGCTCCCTTCCTGTCCTCCTTCCTCGCCCATCGAGAGGGGCTTGGCGAGTCGAAAGGGAAGGTGGACGGAACCCTGTAGCTCCTGGTGAAAGCGGAGCGTCCAGGTCTGCCCGTCGTCGCCGAGGGTCTGTTCGGCGATGAGGGGCGAGTCGAAGCGGAGCAGGGGAGCGAAGCCATCGTCGAGGGCAATCTCCACGTCGCCAATCGCGGAAAACAGGATGTCGAGATCGAGCTGTCCGGCGACTTCGAGGGAGTTCACCCGCGGCAGGACGTAAGCGGTGACGGCACCCTCGATTTCGGACGGGCGACGGTTGACGGCGAGGGAGAGGGAGTAGTCGTCGAGGCGATACCACGCGAGGGCTCCGGTCACCGGAGTGGTGCGGGCATCGCGCGGTTCGAGTCCAGTCGATCCGGCGCTCTCGATTCGCAGGGAATCGTCTGCGGCGACGGCGAGGTAGCCGCTGACCGATTCGGGTCCCTCGATCGCGAGCGGGGAAAAGTCGAGCGAAACCGGATCGGATCCGAGGCCATACCAGCCCTCCGGCGTGCGCCTCGTCGTCAGGGAAAGGGTATCGGATTCCCCCGCGCCGATTCCGCGATCCCATCTCAGGACAAGCGAGCCGTCCTCCCGTCGGCGCCAGGAGAAATCGTCGCGTTCCGCGGAGAGGGTGAGCGTTTCCTCCTCCGCAGGGGGTGCCAGGAGAGTCGAGAAAAGTCGACCCTCGCGGGGAAACAGTCGCACCGTTCGGGTGAGGGCGATCTCCTCGCGTTTCATTTCGACGAGGGTGTCGACCTGGGCGATGAACCGCCGTTGCTCGCGGGAGAAGCTCACCGTGGGCGGGTCGGTGTCCACGGGAAAGCGAAACGATGCGACGTGGCCGGGCAGGGCGGCGGCGCTGTTCTCGGCGTCGTCGGGGATCGGCACGGTGAGGGATCCCGTTTCAATTCGCTTCACCCGGATCTCATCCGATCCGAAGAGGGAGATCGTGCCCGAGGCGCGGTGCACGCCCTGGACTCGCGCCGCAGGTAGTGTGATCTCCGGATCCCTGTCCTCCGCGCTGCCTTCCACCGGAGCCTCGATCACGAGACGGAGATCCGCGGTTTTCCGGGAACCGGGCTGCAGGATCGCCATGGCGCGCCTGGGCCGCTGCTGCTCCCAACGGAGGAGATCGTCCCCTTCGAGTTGGAGGATGCGAAACTCCCCGGGGAAGTCGATCACCACGCGATTCGGGATGCGGCCCAGCTCCGAATGAAGGACGAAGCCGAGATCGGCCCGGAGGCTGGTGGCGTCGAGGTGGTAGAGATAGGAACAGAGTTGCATCGTCGCGGCGTCGGGGATGGGGGCGACGCGCCGGGCGGTCCAGCGGATCGTGCCGGTTTCTCCCCCGGCCGGAAGAGCGAACCGCGCCACTCGTTGCTGGCGCAGGAACGGGAAATCGCTTTCCACCTCGGCACCGGCCGGAAAGGTGAGTTCGAGAGAGGCGGCCGCCCGGGGCGGGGTCAGCGAAAGGAAAAGACCATCGTCTTGGCGCGTGACGGGCAGGTGGAAGATGGCCTCGAGCGTGTGGCGTCCGGCTCCCCGGACGACGAGTCGAGGGGGCGCGGCCTTCTTTTTCCTGCCGGTGGTTGTCATCCGCACGGCGGCATCGCCATCCACGGTGACCTGCCCCAGGTGTTCCGTGGGGAAGGGCAGGGGCACCTCGGACCATGCGCCGGTGAAGCATTCGATCACGCAGGTCGCGGTGACCGGCACGACAGCAGGATTGGTGGATACCGTTCCGGCCAGGACGAGGGAACGAATCACCGCCGGCTGCGGAGGCGCGATTTCGGGTGCCTCCTCGCGAAACGTCCGGCGATACTCGTCCCGCAGTTGCCGGTATTGTCCGGGTGTCAGGACGACGGCTCGCGGCATCTCGTCGAGAATCACTTCCAGGTGGTTGGCGGGAACCCAGATCTCGCGTTCGTCCTGGGCCCTGGCCGCGACGACGACGAGAGATGCGGCCACGATGCAGCCGGCGAGCCGGGAGGAAAGCAACCGGGAGATGCGCGTCCGGATTGCCTCGGGCGTGGGGTAGGGGGAGTTTCCACCTTTCATGTTCACGGCACCGTGGAGAGCGATCAGTCCCTGGTTTCGACCTCGTCGCCCGGATCGGAGTCCCCGGTGGGCTTGGAGTCGTCTGCGGGTTCGGAACCTTCCGGTGGGGCGGACTTCTCCTTCGCGGGGCGCTTCGGACGGGGCTTGGTGAGAAAGCGCCACACGCGGACGAGCAGGCGTTTCGCGATTCCGATGGCCCCGCCTGCGAGCCAGACGAGCGCGGCGAAGAAGGCGCCGAGATAGATCGCCGTCCAGAAGGGGGCGGCTCCGGGGCTGACCGCCCCGGCAATCACGAGGGGCAGGAGGCCGGCGCCGGCGAAGAAGGCGAAGCGCCATTTTGCCTGCCGGGGGACGAAGAGAAGTCCGAGCACGAAGGTGGCGAGTCCGGCGAGGGCTTCCGTCAGCAGGGCGAAGGTGCCGGAGCGGAAGGAGACGGAGACGGTGTCGGGCGCGTCGAGACGGTGCAGGGTGTGACGTCTGCCCTCGGTCGGAATCTCGAGATCGAATCCACCCCCCGCGCTCTCGGGCAGGGACGGAGGATCCTGCCAGCGGCCCGCGCCGCTCGCGGGGACCTGCGGCCCCAGTGCCGGCACGAGCCAGTCGAAGGCATTGCGGAAGTGAGTCCATCCCCGCTCCCGCAGAGGCAGTTCCATCGCACTGCGAAACGTGTGATACCGGTAGTCGCGGGGGAGAAAGAGAACGATCCGGCTCTGCAGGATGCCCGCGTCTTTCAGCGTGACGGTGGGAACCACCAGCTTGCCGAAAAGCGGGAGACGCCTTCCGGGCCGGGGACTCGGGACCTCGTAGACGAAACGGATCGGGAATGCGGACGAGGAACGATCCTTGCCCGCGGGAAGGCGGATCAGGACGACATCCTCTCCGGCGCGACGCATCGGCTGACGCGGTTGACCATCGACGTAGATGTCGCTGACCATGCGGCCGCCCTCGGGCAGGGAGACGCTGAAAAACTGCTTGGCGTTGTTCTTCACCCAGTAGACGACCTCGCAGGTGAGAGCGCGGTCCCGGGAGACGACCGTGGTGAGACTGGCGTAGGTCACGAGGGCCTGGGGAACCGGGAGGAACTCGTTGCGGCTGACATCCATCGCGAGGGAGAGAGGATGACGGCGATACTGGTAGGCGAGAAATACGCCGGGACGTCCGAGGTCTCCACGCAGCTCGAGTGGATCGATCGGTTCGAGGCTGGCTGTGTCGGCGTCGAGGATCTCGAGGTTGTCATCCTTGATCACGGCGATCTGGCCGGTTTCGGTCTGGACGCCACGCAGTGAGATCACGGGCAGGTTGACGGTGAAATTTTGATTCTCGACCGGATCGGACTCGGGGGCATCCGTGTTCTCTCCAGCGGCCTCCGCGGCTGATCCGGTATGGGAAGCCTCCTCGATGGGTTGTGTCAGTGTCAGGGAGAGTTCGTAGGGGCCCGTCTTCTTGTCGCGAAGCACGATGGCCCAGAGAACGACTCCCTCGCCGGCAGGGGCAATTTCTTCCTCGTCTGTGGGAGTGTAGTTCTTGATCACTTCCTTGATCAGATCACCGTCGTGCCGCAGGTCCCCCGCGATCGCTTCCGGGACGGCGACGACGAAGGTGTCGACGCCGGCGTAGCGCACCGCGTAGGCGATTTTCCACTCGGTGCGGACGAGTTCCTCGCGCACCTCCACCAGGGTGAATACCTCCCCGGTGACCTGGGGTTTCTTCGCGGTGAAAGCGATCGTGGCCGGTTCGGCGCTGTCGCGATACCGGAATCCGATCTGGAGGGGGCCAACACCGGGAATCTGCCCCTCCAGGAGGCTGACGTCCTGCTGTCGCAGGTCGCCTTCGGACTCCGTTCTCGGATCGAGGCTTCCGTGAATCTGCAGGCCCACCTTGGCGTCGTGGCGTTCGACGCCGAGCGGTTCGAAGACGGGCACGGTGGCGGAAGCTTCGGCCCCGTCGCGTACGAGCCGGCCGCTGACCTGGAAGGAGACCCTGCCTTCGGTCCGGTTTCGGAATGTGACGACGAGTACCCGGGCATCGCCCTCCTCCTCGATCACGAAGTCCTCGACCGGATCGGCGATCACCGTGGTCCCCGTGTTTCCTCCACCAAACGGATCCGGCTCGTTTCGCTGCGTTGCAAACACGTCGATTCCCTCGAAGTCATCCGGTAGCGTGATCCTCGTGGAAAAGATGCCCGCTCGCTTGATCTCGTAGTCGAAGCGCGACAAGAAACGGGCCGTGTCCGTGTCGACGACGAAACGGGTGGCGCTATCCACCTCGATGAGCGGCTCGGCCTCCCGTGCCGTGAGAGCGAGATTGAAGGGAAGCGAGAGATAACGGTAGCGTTCGTGAGGACGGGGGTCGTTGGCGGCGGTCCCGGAATCCTCTTCCGCTCCCACGAGGGACTGCTGGGTGACACCGTCCGCGGTTACGGTCTCCACTTCCAGTTCACGGCTCTTGCCGATGTCGATCGTTCCCCTCTGACGCACCACGTTCTCCGCCCTGACCTGCGGAATCGAGAACTCGGTCGGCAAGGCGTCGATGGCCTCCTCGAGCGTGAGCGTGAGCTCGTATGCCTCCCGCGCCGGAGCGTGGAGGGAAACATCGAGGCGTTGCTGATCACCCGCTTCTCCGATGTTCCATTCCCGGATGTTCTCGCCTTCGACGTTCAGGATCTCCTGTCCTTCGGGGACAAAGAGGGAGAATGCCTCCACCGGGGCGCGGAGGATCCGGTAGTCGAGTTCGATCTCGGTGCGCAGGGCGCCCGGCACGACCGACGAGGTCACTGCTGTTTCGACGAAGAGGAGGGGTTCGAGTCCCGAATCCTCGCCGCGCTTGCGCCAGGAGACGTCGAAAGAACCGGTCTCCCCGAAGAAAAAGGAGAGCCGGGTCGAGTCGTCCGGTCCGGGGCGCGTCGAATAGGCGGCTCCGGGTTGAATCTCGAAGTCCCAGTCCCGGCCGGGCAGACTGGCCTCGAATCGCGCCACTCCCGCCCGAGGGAGATCCAGGGAGGCGCTCTGGCCTCCCGCCTCCTCCGTGATCTTGGCAAAAAGGCGAAGCGTGATCGTGTAGCGTCCCTTGCGGGGAAGGAGCAACTCGTATCCGTCCTTGCCGAGGTGAATGGTTGCCTCTCCCGCCTCGGCCTCGGAGATGGCGATGCCCGTTTTCACGAGGGGAATGACGGCCCACCCGTCGTCGCGGAAACTCTCGGCCTCCAACACGGCCTCGATCGCGAGCACCTTGTTCTCGTCGCCCTCCACTGCGGCCGTATAGGTCGCGGAGGAGATCACTCCGTCCGTGGGAGGCTCCACCGGTTCCTCTTCCTTTTCGAACTGCAACTGGTTCCACAGGTCGAGAAACTCGCGGTAGGGCAGGAATACGCCCCGTCCGTTGTCTTCGAAGATTTCGGTGAGATCGTCGTAGGGCAGATAAATGGACCGTTCCGTTCGAATCACCTCGGGCTCGACCGGATCATTCGTCGCGGCGGTGTCCGGATTTTCCGCCACCGCGGGAGGTGGCGGAGGCGGAGGAGTCGGCGGGTTTTCTGGGCGGGCCACCGGTGGCGCGGGCGGGTTGGTGGGATCCGCAGGACGGTCGGTCGACGGGTCGTCCTGGGCGTCAACCGCAAACGGAAAAAGGAGGTGGAGTGCCGCGACGGTGGCCGCCAGCGTGAATGCGCTTCTCATGGTGCAGGGTTTTTCGACGAGGGAAGGATAGCCGGGGTGCGTGATCCTGTGTCAGGCGATCGTAACGAAGTTGTCAGGAATGTGTAAAGCGCTCGAGGTGACAGGATTGGCAGAAAGATCCTGTCCTTTTCGCCAGCGCGTCGAGGGGGATTTCCCGCTTGCGTGAGTTGGCGTCGTGGCGTTTTCTCGGGCCGAAACACGAATGGCGACTATGCGGACAGGAGATACCCTGACGAGCGAAGACCCGGTCCCCTGTGTTCCCGGAAGCGGCGGGAATCGAGCCGGTGTCGGGCCTGTCTCCGGAGCCGGCGCAATCTTGACCCGGGGCGTGTTCCTCCTGCTCGCCGGAGCGGGGGTTTTCCTTTTCCCGGGATGCGTCCTCGTCGGTGTCGATTACGAGACGCCGTCCGCCGGGACACCCGATGCCTGGACCGTGGCGATCGCCGGCCACACCCATGCTAGGCAGGGTGGCCTGGTCGAGTGGTGGACGGGTTTCGAGGATCCCGTGCTCGACAACCTCATCGCCCGCACCCGGTCCGCGAATCCCGACCTGAAGCTCGCCGCCCAGAGAATCGCCGAGGCGCGCGCCCTGCGCGGCGTGGCGAGAAGCCAGATGCTGCCGACGCTGGCAGGTGAGACGAGCTACGCGCGGAACCGGAGCAGCGAAACGCTCTTCGTCCCGCCACCGGCCAATCCGTCCGACCTGTATGCGACCGGATTCGATGCGGGCTGGGAGATCGATATTTTCGGTGGACTGAGGCGCAGCGTCGAGGCGGCCGACGCAACCATTGAGGCATCGATCGAGGACTATCGCGACCTCCTCGTGACCCTTTTCGCGGAGACGGCCCTGAACTACATCGAATACCGGACGATCGAAGAGCGGATCCGTCTTGTTTCGGCGAATGCCGAGGCGCAATCCGACTCGGTCGATTTGGCCGAGACGAGACTCGAGGCGGGCCTCGTTCCCCGCATCGACGTGACCCAGGCGGAGACGAACCTGCAGACGACCCGTTCGGCGCTTCCCCTGCTAAGGACGCAGTTGGCGGCGGCCCGCAACCGTCTCGCGACTCTGACCGCTTCGGACCCCTCCGCCATCGAGGGTGTCGTTCGGCGGTCCCGCGGAGTCCCGGTGCCCCGGAAGGGATTTTCCGCCGGGCTTCCCTGTGATCTTCTCCGGGCACGGCCCGACGTGCGCCGGGCGGAAAGAAACCTCGCGGCGCAGACCGCACAGATCGGCGTGGCGGAGGCGGATCTCTATCCCCGGTTCACTCTCTTCGGGAGTTTCTCTCTCCAGTCCGTCAACGGCGGCGATCTCTTCGACGGCAACAGCATCGGGTATTCCTTCGGTCCGTCGATCCGGTGGCAGATCTTCAGCTCGGGCCGGATACGCAACCTGATCCGGGCCGAGGAGGCGCGCACCGAGCAGGCACTGGCCGCCTACGAGAAGTCGGTTCTTCTCGCGGTGGAGGAAGTCGAGACGGCGATGGCGTCGGTGGCGAACGGGTGGGACCGCGTCGCGATTCTCCACCGGGCTGTCGGCGCGGCGCGCGAAACGGTCGACCTCGTCAAGGGGAACTACAGAGAGGGCCTGATCGACTTTCAGCGGGTACTGGACGCGGAGAGAGCCAAGTTCTCCACCGAAGACGAGCTGGCCGCCGCCCGTGGCGAGATCGCGAAGAATTACGTGACGCTCTACAAGGCGCTTGGCGGGGGAACCGAAGTCGAGGTGATTCCCATTCCCCCGACGACGGTGCAGGCGCGGGGCGGACCGTTCGGTTTCGCCCGGCAGCAGCCCGAGGTCGAGGTGCGCCGCGTGAAAGAAAGGCAATCCCAAGGCGACTGATCCGCTCCCGTCGATGAAATCACTCACCCGCCCCGCACTGCCTACGCTTCTCATCGTTTCGGTCATTGTGGTGGGATGCCGCCGGAACGAGTTTGTGGCTCCTCCTCCTCCTCGCGTGGAGTTGATGCCGGTCAAGGTGGAGACGATCCCGGTCTCGATGGAGCTACCCGGGCGGGTCGAAGCCTCGGCGCGGGTGGAGGTTCGAGCCCGGGTCAAGGGGTTCCTCGACAGCGTGAAGTTCGAGGCGGGGCAGTACGTGGAGGAGGGCCAACTCCTCTTCACGATCGAGCCGGGGCAGTTCGATGCGGCGGTGGATACCGCCAAGGGTAATCTCGCCAAGGCGCAGGCCGATCTCAAGATCGCGAAAATCGCCTTCGACCGTCGGAAGCAGGCGGCCAGCGGTGGAGGAGCGGTCTCGGAACTGGAAGTGCTCTCGGCCGAGGCCGATTTCCAGGCGGCCCAGGCTGCTGTCGATGTGGCCGATGCGGCCCTCAAGAACGCCCAGCGCGACCGGGATTACTGCGAGATTCACGCTCCGATCGCGGGGCGAATCTCGAAGTCGATCGTCGATCAGGGGAACCTCGTCGGAGCGGCCGATCCGACCCTGCTCGCCACGATCGTGAAGATCAGCCCGGTCTATGTGAACTTCGAGTTCAACGAAAGGGAGCTGATCCCCTACCTCAACCTGATGCCGACCGAGTCCAACCCGCAGGGAGGGCGCCCGGAGGACACCCGGCTCGACCTCGACCTGATCCTGTCCGACGGATCGGTGTTTCCCGAGAAGGGCCGGATCGACTTCGTGAACAATTCGATCGATCCCGGCACGGGGACGATCGCGGCGCGCGCGAGTTTTCCCAACGAAGCAGGGCTGCTCGCCGATGGGCTTTTCGCCCGCGTTCGTGTTCCGAAAGAACCGGAGCCCGGCGTGCGCGTTCCCGCCCACGCGGTGCAGAGGGACCTGGGCGGTTCATACGTCATCGTCGTAGACGGGGAGGGGATCGCCTCGCGCCGGAACGTGGTGCCGGCGCCCCACTTCATCGACGGCATGCGGATCGTCGAACCGTTCCGTGAAGACACGGCCAGTGGTCTCCGGGATGGTGAAAGGGTGGCCGTCTCCAACCTCCAGAAGGTGCGCGACGGAGTCGAGGTCACACCGGCTCCGGTGGGAGGAGCGGAGGCCTCCCGTGGCGTCACCGGTGCGAAGGGGAAGGCTCCGGCAAAGGGCGGGGAACCCGCTGCGGAGGCTGTCCCGGAGGGCTCCGGAAACGGAAAAGGGTGAGTGATTCGCCGCCAGTAGCCTGAGGTCAGATGTTCAGCCTTTTCTTCATACGCCGGCCCATCTTTGCCGCGGTCATCTCGATCGTGATCGTGGTGGTCGGCACGGTCGCCCTGCTGCTGCTGCCGGTTTCCCGTTACCCGGACCTGGCCCCGCCCACCGTGCAGATCAGCGCCTTCTATCCGGGTGCGGATGCGGAGACGGTCGCCGAGACGGTGGCGAGCCCGATCGAGCAGGAGATCAACGGGGTCGAGGGCATGATCTACATGCAGTCGGTTTCGTCGGGAGACGGATCGATGAACCTGACCGTCACCTTCGAACCGGGAACGGATCTCGATACCGCCAACGTGTTGACCCAGAACCGGGTCGCGATCGCCGAAGTGAAACTGCCGGAAGAGGTGAAGCGCAATGGTGTCACGGTGAAGAAGCAGTCGACCAATACCGTGCTCTATATCGCGCTCGTGTCCCCCGGGGGAACCTACGACGACAATTTCCTGAGCAACTATGCCTGGCAGCGGATCCGTGACGAGATCTCCCGGGTGCCCGACGTGGGCAACGTCCAGATCTTCGGCGCGGGGCAGTTCAGCATGCGGGTCTGGCTCGACCCCGACCGCGTCCGCGCCTACGGACTCTCCGCGGGTGACGTGGTCGATGCGATCCGCCAGCAGAACATCCAGGTCGCCGGGGGGCGAATCGGGGCGGCCCCGGCACCCGAGGGTGTTGCCAACGAATACACCGTGAGCGTGCGGGGTCGACTTTCC
>Ga0180436_10002975_pt1 | contig 15738 bp, 16 predicted proteins | sample SS_ome_2_FD_132434 | JGI IMG/M metagenome (GOLD analysis project Ga0180436, IMG submission 132434) | Hypersaline lake sediment archaeal communities from the Salton Sea, California, USA - SS_3_S_2 metaG | ecosystem: Environmental > Aquatic > Non-marine Saline and Alkaline > Hypersaline >...
ATTGAACTGGATCAGGAGTCTGGCACGGGCTTCCTGGATATGGTGCAGGAATTTGATGCCAGGACGGCAGTTGTTTACTCTGCCATCATCAATCGTCTTGATTATTAGGATTTTTTTGTAATTTTACATTTGAAGAGTTCCGGGGTATGCGGAATTCTTTTTGTTTTTGTTGTTTATAAGAGAAAAGAGTTATGTCACAAGCGTCTTATATGACCGAAGAGGGACTGGCCAAGCTGAAAAAGGAGCTGGAGCAGCTAACCTCTGTGGAAAGGCCAGCTATATCGCAGCAGATTGCTGAGGCCAGGGACAAAGGTGACCTGTCTGAAAATGCTGAATACGATGCGGCCAAGGAAGCGCAGGGTTTGTTGGAGCTGAAAATCTCCAAATTGGAGGATATGGTGGCCAAAGCCCGAATTATTGATGAATCTAAGATTGACACCTCACAGGTGCAAATACTCAATCGGGTTAAGATTAAGAATACCAAGAATAATCAGCAGGTTGAGTATATGCTGGTTTCTGAAAGTGAGTCAGATATCAAAAGGGGAAAGATATCCGTCGCTACTCCCATTGCCAAAGGCTTGCTGGGAAAGAAAGTGGGAGATGTCGTAGACATTAAGGTCCCATCCGGACTAATGTCTTTTGAGATCATGGAGATTTCCCTTTAAAGCTACCGTCATGGCCACCATTTTTACAAAGATCGTTGCAGGAGAGATCCCTTCCTACCGAATTCTTGAGGATGAACGTTATTATGCCTTTCTGGATATAAATCCACTGAAAGAGGGTCATACCCTGGTAATCCCTAAGCAGGAAACCGATTACCTCTTCGATCTGCAGGACGATCTGCTGGCCGATATGATGGTCTTCGCTAAAAAGGTAGCCCTGGCCATCGATCAGACCATGGAATGCAAGAGGGTAGGAGTGGCAGTTCTGGGCCTTGAGGTAGCACATGCACATATACACCTGATCCCTATCAATAACCTGCACGACATTGAATTCAGCAGACCCAAGCTGCAATTCAGTGATGAAGAATTCAGGGCCACTGCAGAAAAGATCAGGTCGGCCATTAAATGAACTGAATAGACTGGCGGAACAGGGACTTCCTATTTTATCCTGCCTGGATTTTTTCGAATAAAATCTTCCCAGCTCTTTGATCCGGATTTACCCACGGGAATTCCATTTTGATAAAAGTGGCAAACAGCAGCTGCCAGGCCATCCGTGGCATCCAGATTTTTGGGAAGGGTTTTTAGATCAAACATGCGCTTAAGCATGCCTGCCACCTGCTCTTTGGAGGCATCCCCGGCACTGGTGATAGCCAGTTTTATTTTTCTGGGAGCATATTCAAAGACCGGGACATCTCTGGACAAGACAGCAGCCATGGCCACACCCTGGGCCCTCCCGAGCTTGAGCATGGACTGTACATTTTTGCCATAAAAGGGTGCCTCAAAGGCCACTTCGTCGGGGAGGTAACGCTTCATCAGGTCCACAGTCGACTCATAGATCTTCCGCAGTTTCTTGTAGTGATCACCCTCGCGTCTCAGGTCGACCACATCCAGATCCACAAACTCGGGCACTTTACCCGATCCCCTGATCACCCCGTAGCCCATCAGGGTGGTCCCGGGATCAATCCCTAATATGATTCGTTCAGCTTCTTTTTGCATTTTTCCCAAGGGTATTCTGGATCAAAATTCCTGCAACCAGCAAAATGATTCCAAACAATGTGCTAAGGTATATTCTTTCATCCAGTATCTGGCTTGCAAGCACAAGATTCAGAAAGGGTGCTGCGAACACCAGGTTGCTGATCCGGTCGCTGGAAGGAGCAATCCTGATGGCCATCAACCATAAAACAAAGGTAACACCCATTTCGAAAACTCCCACATAAAGGGAGGCATACCAGCCCTCGGGTAAATCAGGAAGAGCCTGGCCTTTTATCAGTCCACCCACCACAAGGAAAGCGGATGCAAAAGCGAAATTGAGGAACATGCGGACCAGCGGATCCCTGCGGTCACGTGAATTGAGAAGAAAATACAATGCCCAGACCACGGAACTGGAAAGGGCTAGGATGATGCCCAGGCGGTTCTGAGGATTCTGATCTCCACTCCCTCCCTGGTAGGAAATCAGCACTACTCCGGAAAAGCTTATGAGCATGGCAGCAATGCTCAGCCATCCGATGCGTTGTCCCAGCAAGGGAATGGATAGGAGCACCAGCACTATGGGCCACACCATGTTAAGGGGTTGGGCAACCTGTGCTGGCAGAATGGTATAGGCTTTGAAGAGGATCAAATAATAAGCCACAGGATTAAGTAGTCCCATCAAGGCAGAAAAGAGTAAATCCTTTGGGGTAAAAGACCTGAGGGAACGGATATTTCCACGAATCATTGAAAGCAGGCCCAGTACCAGAGTAGAACAGAGGCTCGCTCCGGTGAGAAGTTGCCAGGTGTCCAGGTAACGAAGTCCAAGTTTAAAAGCGGTAGGGGATGTGGACCAGAATAGCACGGCCAGGATGGCAAATACATAGGCTTTCCTGGCTGATGATCCTTTCATGGGCTAAAGTAAGGGTCAGGTAATCAAAGAGTATCCTTCTCCCAAATAGGGTAAGAGGACTTCAGGAACTTTTATGCCTTCAGGTGTCTGGTTGTTCTCCAGCAAGGCAGCCAGAATGCGTGGCAGCGCAAGAGAACTTCCATTGAGGGTATGTACGAGCCGGGTCTTTTTCTCACCGCTTTCCTTGAAACGTAGTTTCAGACGATTGGCCTGATAGGATTCAAAGTTTGAAACGGAACTCACTTCCAGCCAGCGGTCCTGGGCAGCGGCATAGACTTCGAAATCGTAGGTAAGAGCCGAAGTGAAGCTCAGGTCGCCCCCGCAAAGCTGAACAATCCGGTAAGGAAGACCCAGACTGATAACCAGCTGTTCCACGTGATTTACCATTTCTTCCAGAGCCTCGTAGGAGCGGGATGGATGCTGCAACTGTACGATCTCAACCTTATCGAACTGGTGGACCCGGTTCAGCCCTCTTACATCTTTCCCATAGGATCCGGCCTCCCTTCTGAAGCAGGGAGTGTAAGCGGTATTTTTTATGGGTAATTCTTCTGCATCAAGAATTACATCCCTGTATATATTGGTAACTGGCACTTCGGAGGTTGGGATCAGGTACAGATTGTCTCCTGTTACGTGATACATTTGCCCTTCCTTATCGGGAAGCTGCCCGGTGCCGAAGGCCGAAGCTTCATTTACCATCAAAGGAGGAAGGATTTCTTCGTAGCCTGCCTTCGTGTTCTGATCCAGGAAATAGGCAATTAAAGCTCTTTGTAGTTTTGCTCCCGATCCGCGGTAAACGGGGAATCCACCGCCAGTAATTTTCACGCCCAGATCAAAATCTATCAGATTGTACTTTTTGCCCAGCTCCCAGTGCGGAAGAGCTCCTTCTGGAAGTTTTGGCAGGCTTCCTCCGCTACGGATCTCCTTATTGTCTGCTTCGCTTTTCCCTTCAGGTACCGATGGGTGGGCCACATTGGGGACCTGGACCAGGAGTTCACTCATTTTATCATTGGCTTCCTGTAGCCCCTGTTCCAAAGTTTCCAACTCCTTTTTAATGCTGGTGGTCTGCTCTTTTACCTGGTTAGCCTTCTCTTTTTCTCCAGTCTTGAAGAGCTGACCAATTTCTTTACTCAGGCTATTCATTTTCGCCTGCATTTCATTGGTAGTAACCTGAAGAGACCGACGCTTATTATCCAGCTCGATGATCTGATCGATGATTTCAGGATGCTTGAAATTCTTAATTTTCAGTCCTGACAGAATCTTGTCTTTGTTCTCTCTGATAAAGGGAATGGTAAGCATAGGGTAAGCATAAAAAAACCTGTAATACACATTAAAGGTAGTGCATTACAGGTGAAAGATATATAGTTTGAATATAATTCTACTGGTTTTCTACCGGCTCAATGGAAACGTAAGATTTGTTGTTTCTTTTCTTGGTGAATTTCACTTCACCATCGATCAATGCAAATAAAGTGTGGTCTTTACCTATACCTACGTTACTTCCGGGATGATGCACAGTACCTCTTTGTCTAACGAGGATATTACCGGCCCTTACAACCTGGCCTCCGTAGAGTTTCACACCCAGTCTTTTGCTTTCTGATTCGCGACCGTTTCTTGAACTACCGGCTCCTTTCTTGTGTGCCATATCTATTGACTTTAACTATTGACTATTGACTATTTTTTATCCTCTCCTGATTCTTTCTTGGGAGCGGCCTTTGTTGCAGGTTTTTTCGCAGCGGGCTTTTTGGCAGCAGTAGTCTTAGCTTCAGTGCTCTTGGCTGCGGGCTTTTTTGCTGCGGGCTTTTTCGCTGCAGTTTTTGTGGCTGTAGCTTTAGCTTCGGGCTTTTTCGCTGCTGCAGGTTTCTTTTCAGCGGCTGCCTTGGCTGTCGCAGTTGCTGTTTCTTTCTTCTCGGCAGGTTTTTCAGCGGCTGCTTTAGGCTTGGCTGCACCTTTCTCGCTGATTCCTTCGATCAGAATCTGGGTCATATACTGACGGTGGCCATTCAGTTTCTTATAACCTTTCCTTCTCTTTTTCTTAAATACGAGGACTTTGTCAGCTTTCATGTGCTCAACAATCTTCGCACTAACTGAAGCTCCCTTTACTACAGGGTTCCCAACAGAGACCTTGCTTCCGGAATCAATCAACAAAACTTTGTCAAAAGAGACCTTTTTGCCTTCTTCTCCTTCGAGCCTGTGTACAAACAGTTTCTGATCTTTTTCAACCTTAAACTGCTGTCCTGCTATATCAACAATTGCGTACATTCTACAAACTTTAACTTAAATGTCTGAATTTCGGGTTGCAAAGATAGAAAAGATTGTGTGATAGACAAAGGTTTCAAAGGAATTATTTTTAGGGGAATAATGTCACAGTTATTTCTATATTTGTGTGAAACGAGTCCGTTACACAGGTATGGGGAAAATCAAGCTAAATGTCCTTGGCATTTCTTACAGCCAAACACAATCAGGTGCATACGCACTGGTCTTATCGGAGGAGGAAGGAAACAGGAGAATCCCCATTATTGTCGGTGGATTTGAAGCCCAGGCCATCGCCATTGAACTAGAAGGACTTGCCCCGCCCCGGCCTCTTACCCACGACTTGTTTAAGAATTTCGCGGATGCCTATGGGATCCACATCATGGAGGTGAATATCCATAAACTTGAAGATGGGGTTTTCTTTGCCAACATTTTGTGCGATAATGGGGGAGAGCGTACCACCCTGGATGCACGGACTTCCGATGCCATTGCCCTGGCCCTGAGGTTTAAATGTCCCATTTACACTACGGAAGCGATCGTTGAAAAGGCCGGAATTGTGCTTGACTTTGAAAAGGGGACGGATATGGAGAATCCGGAAATCTCCAAGGAAGAGACCGAAGAATCCCCGGTCAAGATAAAAAAAGGAAGCCCGCGCCCAGATCTTTCCAAGACCAGCATGGATGAATTGAAAAAGATGCTGACTGAAGCAGTTTCCAAGGAGGATTATGAGAAGGCTTCTGAAATCAGGGATGAGATAAATCGCAGGTCGAAATGATGAATGATACCATTGTGGTGGATACGGTGCTCACTGCCTTCCAGCAGGTGACTGAAGGTGCACCCATGTCCAACCTTCTGCCCGACCGGGTAGGATTTGATTTCAATATTGTAAAGCTGTTGCGTGGTATACTGGGTATGGCCGTAATTATTGCCATAGCCTGGATTTTTAGCACCAGGCGCAAAGCAGTAAACTGGTCCATGGTGGGAAAAGGACTGGTTTTTCAGTTAATACTTGCCATAGGAATACTTTATGTCCCTTTTGTACAGGATTTCTTCGAGATCATCGGAAGGGGATTTGTCAAAATTCTGGCATTTACCAATGAAGGAGTCACTTATTTACTCAAACGTAACGATACGGGCGAAGTAGCCCCAGCCTTACAGAATTTCGCGTTCGGCATACTTCCCACAATTATTTTCTTTGCTGCCTTATCCAGTTTGCTTTTTTATCTGGGGATTATCCAGTTGTTTGTAAAAGGCTTCGGCTATGTGCTCTCCCGGGCACTGGGTTTATCAGGTCCCGAAAGTCTTTCGGTAGCGGGGAATATTTTTCTGGGTCAGACGGAATCTCCCTTATTGATTAAACCCTATCTGGAGAAAATGAGCCGTTCGGAAATCCTGCTGGTCATGTCGGGAGGGATGGCCACACTGGCAGGAGGAGTCCTGGCGGCCTACATCGGATTTCTGGGAGGAGGTGATCCGGTACAACAGGTAATTTTCGCCAAGCATTTGTTAACAGCATCCATTATGGCTGCTCCGGGTGTGGTTGTAATCTCCAAGATCATTGTACCGGAGACAGAAGATATTACCAGGAAGATAGAGGTGAGTAAGGAGGAAGTCGGCAAGAACGCTCTGGATGCCATTTCCAATGGAACCGGAGATGGTCTTCGGCTGGCTGTGAATGTGGGTGCTATGTTGCTGGTATTTATAGCCTTCATTGCCTTTGCCAATTATATTTTTGTAAAAATTGGGGATTGGACTAGCCTCAATGAAAGGATTACCTCCTTCAGTCATGGGAAGTATGATGAGTTAAGCCTGGAATTTATTCTGGGCTATGGTCTATCTCCCCTTATGTGGCTTATTGGCGTTGCCGGGGAAGATGTGACCCTGGTGGGTTCCTTATTGGGTAAAAAGCTGATTCTTACTGAATTTGTGGCTTACATCGATCTGGCTGACATGAAAGCAGCAGGTGATTTTACCGATCTTAAATCCGTCGTAATGTCGGTATACATGCTCTGTGGATTTGCCAATTTCGCCTCCATTGGAATTCAAATTGGAGGTATTGGTGCACTGGCTCCGGGACGCAGGGTACTGCTGGCGCAATTCGGAATGCGGGCATTACTGGCTGGTACTCTGGCATCACTTCTTTCAGCCACGATTATCGGTGTATTGCTGGGTTAGAAATGGCACGATCAGATAAATACGACTTCGACTTTTCCAGCAGAGTGGTTCTGGTGGTGGAAGACAATGTCATCTCCTATAAGTTGATCTCTGCCGTATTGCAGCAGGTAAAGGCCAACGTGGTGCATGCCCCCAATGGTAGAGAGGCCATAGAGATATGTGGCACAGACCAGCATTTCGACCTTGTATTCATGGATATGCAAATGCCAGAAGTTGATGGTCTGGCGGCCACACGGATCATCAAGCAAATGAGGCCTGAGCTTCCCGTAATTGCTACAACGGCAAACACCTATGACGAGAATGCAGAGGCATGTATGCAAGCCGGTTGTGATGCATTCCTCGCTAAGCCTCTGCAATTCAAAAAGATGTTCGAATTAATGCAGTCCTTCTTCGAAAAGCTAGATTAGTGCAGCCATGGCACTTCCCCTTATCCTTTTCCTGCTGGTAGTTTTTATATATTCACTTGTTATATTTCTGTTTTCCACCGGGATTCGCAAATGTGCATTAAGCTACACACAGGGTAAGGATCTGCCGGGAAAAGTAAGTATCATCATTCCCTTTCACCGGGAAATGGAAAACCTGGCCCACCTGGTGCAGGATCTGCTTGATCAGTCCTACCCCAGGAGTTTTTACGAGGTCCTGCTGGTGGATGATCACTCTGAAAAAGGATTCTCTGAAAAGGTGAAAACAATGTTATCCGGAATATCCGGTTTCCAATGTCTGAGCATGCCTCCAGGTAGTTCGGGGAAAAAGGCCGCTATAAACGTTGGCATCCAGACAGCCAAATACGATCGATTGATCCAGGTGGATGCCGATTGCAGGGTGGGGAAGCATTTCATATCCTCGCATATGGCCTTTCTGGAGGAAGATCCGGCAGACCTGGTGGCAGGACTGGTCCTCAGCTCAAAGGGAAATGGAGGATTTATAGAAGCCTATGAGCGACTCGATTTGATGGCCCTGGCAGGTTCTGGTGCAGGCTCCTTTTCGCTGGGAAGACCCATGATGTGTAGTGGGGCCAATCTTTCCTATTCCAGGGAGCTATATGAGGAAACCCGAAGATTTGATCCGGTAGAGCTAAGCGAATCTGGCGATGATATGTTCCTGATGATAGGAGCGCGTAAGCTAAACAGGAAGCTGGCATTTAATACAGGAGCTGGAGCCAGGGTTTCAACCCTTCCGGTAAAGTCTTTCAGGCAATTATTGGTGCAAAGAATTCGCTGGGGGGCCAAGACTTACCACTATGGCATGGCTGATATTCAGGGTCTTGCCCTGCTTGTGTCTCTGACCAATCTGGCTATCTTTCTTTTGCCTCTCTGGTGCATTCTTTTCACGGAATACTGGCCCTGGCTGGCAGGGGGGTGGCTTTTTAAATCTCTGTCCGATCTGGTGCTTTTAGTCAGGATTTCGGGCATCAGCCATCAGCGCGATGTGCTTCCCTGGTTTTTGCCTGTTTCGCTGGTCTACTATCCCTTCTTTTTTATAAGCCTGATAGGGGCATTGCTGGGGAGATCCGGCTGGAAAAAAGACCATTAGACGAATCTGCGCCGCTGCATCAGACGATAACTGGCCCATATGGCCAGACTTGTGAAAAGTACTACCATCAGGATATTGAGCCAGTCGGGCAGCCCTTCAGGAATAATCTCAAGACTAGATTCATCCACCGTATCGGGACTATTCAATTTCTTTTGGAATATCTCGATGACGTTGGGTACGGGGGTTAATTGAGTGGTGGTTCGCATGGGCAGGTACCACTTCACCTCGGACTTCCTCAGAACCAGGAACAGAACCGGATCGATAAAAGTCCTGAAGGCCAGAAAGGTCAGAAGAGACATGGCTGTGTTTTTAATCAGCAGAGCCACCAAAAGGCCCATGGACATGTAGGCAAATGAGGAAAGGAAGTAGCGGAATAAGGTATAGGTATTATCCAATGCAATGGAAAGGGTAATTTTATAACTGTAGATCAGGCCGAGGGTTAAAGAAGTCGCGCCCAGCAAAAGTGTGGCAAAAAGAGCGAGCACCACAATAAGTATAAGTTTTTGCAGAAGCAATTCCGTACGACTTAAACCAAAGACCAGCTGGGTTTTAAAGGTGTGATGGTTAAACTCCTTGGTGGTGATCATGATGATTACCAAAGCGAGCAAGAGGTTGTAGGGTTCGGTAATCCAGGTGAGAAAGAGCCATACATCCGGAAATCGGAACAGGTCGCTTAGGGAAATCACCGGAATCTCCTTGTCAATGGCCGGATAGATCAAAAGTCCCAGAGCAAATGCCAGAAAATAAATGCCGAGAGTTATCCTGAAGGGATTATAGTTCAGTAATTTGATCTGTTCAATGTGTAGAAGGCGTTTGATCATTCTTCCTCTTTTACCAGTTCCAGGAACTGAGATTCCAGACTACGTTTACGGCTTACCAGATGATGGATCACCAGTTTTTGCTCAAAGGCAAAAGCATTGATTTCGGCAGGGGTGATCTTATCTTTTAAGGTAAGTACCAGCAGGCCATTTTCAGTTTCAAGCTCCTTTACAAGCCCCGAGTTTCCGAGCTTTTCTTTAAGCTTTTCGTTATTGCTGCACGAAAGCTCAATGATCTCATCTTCTGCCAGGAGCTCTTTCACCGGACCGTTGGCCAGCAATTCCCCCTTTTTTAATATGGCCACATGATTGCAGATTTTTTCTACTTCACTGAGAATATGCGAAGCAAGGATAAGTGTCTTTCCCTGCTTCACCTGTTCAAGTACTACTTCTCTTACTTCGGCAATGCCTTCAGGGTCAAGGCCGTTGGTGGGCTCATCAAGCACAAGAACCCTGGGATCGCCAAGCAGGGCCGCGGCAATGCCCAATCGCTGTTTCATGCCAAGTGACAGGGTAGAAAACCTGGATCTCCTTCTTTCGTAGAGCTTGGCAGTTTTAAGTACGCGGTGGATGTCACCGTAAGCCATGCCTTTGATATCGCAGATAATCCGGAGGTTTTTCTCCAGGTTCAGATAGGGATAAAAGTGTGGCGTTTCAATGAGAGATCCTATGGATTTCCTTTGACTTGCTTCCGGTGCTTCTCCAAACCAGCGGAAACTTCCGCCATCCTGACGAAGTATCCCTGTGACTATGGAAAGTGTGGTGGTTTTTCCGCTTCCATTGGGACCCAGTATTCCGTAGGCCTGCCCTTCTGAGATCTGAAGACTCAGATTCTGAACTGCCTTTACACTTTTATAGGATTTAGAGAGTCCCTGGATAGATAATATTTCGCTCATATTAGTTGGCTAGCTCGGAGAAGAATTTTATGCGCACTAGGCGGATCTCCTCCTCGCTGAAGTACTCCTCACCCAGTTCGGCCAGGGCCTCATCAATGGATTCGGTCTCAGCTTCTCTGAAATACTCATAAATTTCATCCAGTTTTTCATCGTCCATGATTTCGTCCAGGTAGTAATCGATGTTTAATTTGGTCCCTGAACCCACTATGGCTTCTATTTCATCAATCAGGTCTTTCATTTCCAGGCTCTTGGCATGAGCAATATCATCCAGAGGCAATTTCCTGTCAATATTCTGGATGATATAGACCTTGACGCCACTTTTATTGACTACCGATTTGACCACCATGTCCTGGGGTCTCAGGATGTCCTTTTCCTCTACATATTCCTGGATAACTTCCACAAATCCTTTACCATATTTCTTCGCTTTTCCCGCACCCACTCCAACGATATTCTGAAGTTCATCCACTTTTACCGGATACTGGATCGCCATGTCCTCCAGGGAAGGATCCTGAAATATTACAAAGGGGGGAAGGTTGAGCTGCTTGGACATTGTTCTCCTGAGATCCTTCAATATATGCAGCAACTCGTCATCCACTGCACCGGTTCCAGCTCCACTGCTGGCTACTCCCTCCTCGGGTGCAATATCAAAATCGTGATCTTGTGTCAACATCATTGAATAAGGTTTCTTAATAAACTCATGACCGGCCTTGGTCAATTTCAATAAACCATAATTCTCAATATCCTTTGTGATGAATCCGGCCACCAGAGCTTGTCTCAGAACCGCATTCCAAAATTTCACATCCTTTTCCTTTCCGGCACCGAAATACTCGGAATGATGATGATTATATGTTTTTACTGCACTGTTGGCGATGCCCGAAAGAACGTGAGCAATATGCTCCGATTTGAACTTTTCCTGGACACCTAAAATAGCTTTTAAAGATAAAAGCACTTCGTTTTTTCCTTCAAATTTTTCCTTGGGATGTAAACAATTATCGCAGTTGTCGCACCCCTTTTCCATATGCTCGCCGAAGTAATTCAGCAGCAACTTGGGTCGGCATACGGCCGATTCCGAATAGGCCACGGTTTCGAGCAGCAATTGTTTCCCGATTTCCTGCTCAGCCACAGGTTTCCCCTGCATGAACTTCTCCAGTTTCTGTATGTCCTTGTAACGATAGAAAGCAATACACTTCCCTTCTCCACCGTCACGGCCGGCCCTTCCTGTTTCCTGGTAATATCCTTCCAGGCTCTTGGGGATGTCGTAGTGTATTACGAAACGTACATCGGGTTTGTCGATCCCCATACCAAAGGCAATGGTGGCAACTATCACATCTGCCTCTTCCATCAGGAACTGGTCCTGGTTTGAAGAACGGGTAATGGCATCCATCCCCGCATGGTAGGGCAATGCTTTAATTCCATTGACCTTTAAGGTTTCTGCCAGTTCTTCCACCTTTTTCCTGGACAGACAGTATATGATCCCGGACTTACCCTGGTTGGCCAGAATGAATTTGATAATCTCCTTGGTGGCATGCACCTTGGGCCGGATCTCGTAATAAAGATTGTGTCGCCTGAAGGAGGATTTAAACACATTGGCTCCCAGCATATCCAGGTTTTTCTGAATATCATGCTGTACTTTGGGAGTTGCTGTAGCGGTAAGGGCAATCAGAGGTGCGGTTCCGATTCTGTTAATGATGGGCCGTATCCTGCGATATTCCGGACGGAAATCATGTCCCCATTCAGAAATACAGTGAGCCTCGTCTATGGCATAGAAGGAGATGTTTACCTCGTTCAGAAATTCGATATTTTCCTCCTTGGTAAGACTTTCGGGGGCCACATAGAGCAAACGGGTCCGCTTACTCAGGACATCTTCCTTTACTTTGGCAATGGCATTCTTGGTGAGCGAGGAGTTGAGAAAATGGGCTACTCCTTCATCCGTACTGAAGGAGCGCATGGCATCCACCTGATTCTTCATAAGGGCAATGAGGGGAGAGATAACTATGGCGGTTCCTTCCTTAATAAGTGCAGGAAGCTGGTAGCAAAGTGATTTACCACCACCGGTAGGCATCAGCACAAAGGTATCCTTGCCAGCAAGAACATTGGTAATGATCTCCTCCTGATTTCCTTTAAAACTGTCAAATCCAAAATACTTCTTCAGATTCTCGTGAAGTATCTCTCCAATGTTCTCCATTATCCCCTTAAAATCTGACGAAATTAAAGATAGTATAAATTGAATACTGTTTCAAGAGGCCAAGTTTTTTTTGTTACTTTGCACAGCTTTTATCAATACTGAAAATGACTAAGAATACAGAAAAGGAAATGTCTTTCCTGGAGCACCTTGAGGTTATGCGTTGGCACCTCCTGCGCTCCATTGCTGCTGTTATCATATTGGCCCTGGTGGCCTTCGTTTTTAAAGACATCGTATTTGACAAAATCATTCTGGCTCCCAAAGAGCCGCCATTTCCCACCAATCGATGGCTGTGTCAGCTGGGGGAACTCCTGAACCTTCAGAGGATCTGTATCAACCAGGATCCCTTTGCCTTGCAGACTGTAAAGATGGCCGAACAGTTTTCCATGCACATCATGGTTTCACTGGTGGCGGGTATAGTTGTGGCCTTTCCCTATATATTCTGGGAGTTCTGGCGTTTCATTGTGCCCGCACTATATGATAATGAAAAGAAAACCGCTTCGGGAGCCGTATTTTATACTTCCCTGCTTTTCATTCTGGGTGTTGCTTTCGGCTATTACATTATTGCCCCGCTTTCGGTGAACTTTCTGGGTAACTATAAGGTAAGTGAAAGTGTCATCAGCGCTCCGACTTTGAGATCCTACGTGGGTACTATTACCTCCGTGGTGCTGGCAGCTGGAGTGGTATTCCAGCTTCCCATTCTGGTTTACTTCCTGAGTAAGGTGGGTCTGGTTACACCCGATTTCCTGAAAAAATACAGAAGGCATTCTCTGGTTCTGATTGTTACACTTTCAGCCATCATTACACCCCCCGACGTATTCAGCCAGGTCCTGGTGGCCTTTCCACTGGTCATTCTCTATGAAATAGGCATTTCCATCAGCAAGCGCATTGTTCGTGAAAGAGAAGAGGAATTCAAAGACGACGATCCGCCCAAAAAGAAAAAACAAGCTGCCGAAAAAGCTGAACAAAGCAAGGAAACAGAGGAAAGCTCTTCCGAAAAAGAAGAAAACAATCCTGAGGCCGACACAAGTTCAGAGCCAGAAGAGGAAAGTTCTGAACCCGAAAGTCCTTCTGAAGCTAAAGCGCAGAAAAAAGCGAAAGAGACAAAGAGCACAAAAGCTAAGGAGCCTAAAGAATCCAAGGAGAAAAAGGAAACGAAGGACACAAAAGAAACAAAGAGCACTAAGAAGGGGACTAAGAAACCGCCATGGAAAGAGCCTGGTGAAGCTGAAGAGAGTTCTCCAACAGATCAGCCTGACTAAATCGTTTAATTGAATAACTTTAAGAAGCATGAAACTGCATACCCATAAGCTGGTAAAGAAATACAAAAGCCGTAGGGTGGTGGATGAAGTTTCGGTAAGCGTGGAGCAGGGTGAAATAGTTGGCCTGCTTGGGCCCAATGGTGCCGGTAAGACTACCACCTTTTATATGATCGTGGGACTGATCAATCCCAACGAGGGGACCATCATGCTGGATGACGAGGATATTACCAAGGAACCCGTTTATAAAAGGGCCAGAATGGGTTTGGGATATCTGGCACAGGAGGCATCAGTGTTCCGCAAGCTCACGGTGGAAGATAACATCAAGGCCGTCCTTGAGATGTCCGAGTTAAGCCGTGGAGAACAGCGCGACAGAGTGGAATCACTTTTGGATGAGTTTGGACTGGTTAAGATCAGGAAAAGCCTTGGAATTCAGCTGTCCGGAGGTGAACGGAGAAGGACCGAGATTGCGAGGGCTCTGGCTTTGAGCCCGCATTTCATTCTTCTGGATGAACCTTTCGCAGGGGTGGATCCCATTGCAGTTGAAGATATTCAGGAAATTGTCTCCCGCCTGAAAGAGAAAAATATTGGTATTCTGATCACTGATCACAACGTGCATGAAACCCTGGCCATCACAGAACGGTCTTACCTGATGTTCGAGGGAAGTATCCTGAAAGCTGGTTCAGCAAAGGATCTGGCGGAAGATGAACAGGTCCGTAAAGTATATCTCGGACAGAACTTCGAACTGCGATAAGTCTCACACTACTTTGTAATCCGGAAATTTGAGTTAAATTTGCGGAAATTTTGCGGATGTGGCGGAATTGGTAGACGCGCTAGACTTAGGATCTAGTTCTTTCGGGAGTGGGGGTTCGAGTCCCTTCATCCGCACATATTAAACTTGTAAACCGCTATGCCATCGGATGTTAATAACGATCGTATGGCGGTTTTTTGCTATTTTTGAAATTTAAATACACAGAATGAACATTACACTGGAGAATACCGATAAGTTGAATGCGATGCTCACGCTAAAAGTAGAAGAGGGAGATTACTCGGAGCGTGTGAACACTACATTGAAAGATTACCGCAAGCAGGCCAGGGTGGATGGCTTCAGGCCCGGCATGGTTCCCATGGGGATCATCAAAAAAATGTACTACACACCGGTCATGGTGGATGAAGTAAATAAACTGGTTTCAGAATCTCTGTTCAATTACCTCAAGGATAACGATGTAAGGATCCTTGGAGAGCCCTTGGCCCATAAAGCTGAAGAGCAAAACGTAGATTTTGAGAATGACAGTGAATTCGAATTTAAGTTTGATTTGGGACTGGCACCTGAACTGAGTCTGGAGGTGACAGCCAAAGACAAAGTTCCCTTCTACAAAATCAAGGTGGACAAGAAACAGCAGGATGAATATAAGGAACAGTTGTTCCAGCGCTATGGTGAATTCACTGCCGTGGATAAGGCATCTGATAGTGAACTGATCAAAGGCACCTTGGTGAAGGTGGACAAGGAAGGAAATGAGGTAGAGAATGGTATTCTTGTGGAAGATGTCAGCATGTCACTTGACATGATGAAGGATGACGATCAGAAGCTTCTTTTCAGCGGTGTAGCAGGAGGTGATGAGGTGGTATTTGATGTGAAAAAGGCCTATCCCAACGATACCGAAGTGGCATCCCTGTTGAGGATCGATAAAACCGAAGTGGCTATGCTTGAAGGCACTTTCAAATGCCGCATCAACGAGGTCATGAAATTTGATAAGGCCAAAGCCGGGAAAGAGTTTTACGACAAAGTTTACGGTGAGGGTGAGGTAAAGACTGCAGAAGAATTCACCAAGCGGGTCACTGAAGAAATTGCCCTCAACTATGAACGTGAAAGTGAATACCGTTTTATGGTAGATGCACGTGAGACCCTTGTCAAGAAAGCAAAAATCGATCTTCCTGTAGATTTCTTAAAACGCTGGATGGTGGAAACCAACGAGCAGCTTACCGAAGATCAGGTGAAGGAAGATTTTGCTAAGTACGAAGATGACTTCCGCTGGCAACTTATCAAGGAATATCTTTTAAAGCAGCAGGATATAAAAGTAAGCGAA
>Ga0180436_10002976_pt1 | contig 15737 bp, 10 predicted proteins | sample SS_ome_2_FD_132434 | JGI IMG/M metagenome (GOLD analysis project Ga0180436, IMG submission 132434) | Hypersaline lake sediment archaeal communities from the Salton Sea, California, USA - SS_3_S_2 metaG | ecosystem: Environmental > Aquatic > Non-marine Saline and Alkaline > Hypersaline >...
AAGGTCAATGAGATCCTGCTGGTTTCCAGTCCCTATGACGCCTTTATCATGGAGGAGGACGGGCGGCTGGCCCAGCGGATCATCCGTGAGTACCAGGGTCTGAATTTGTCGCGGCCGCCCCGGGTAATCTGGGTCTCCACCGCCAAAGAGGCCTTGACCGCCCTTGCCCGCACCCAGTTCGACATTGTCATCACCATGCCCCGGGTGGATGACATGGATGCCTTTGACTTCGGACGGGAAGTGAAAAAGGCGCATCCCGGCCTGCCGGTCTTCCTGTTGGCCCATAACACCAACAGCGTGATTGTCAATCTGCTCAACAAACGCTGCGCCGACCAGTCGGCCATCGACCGCGTTTTTGTCTGGAACGGCAATTCGGACCTTTTTCTGGCCCTGATCAAGCATGTTGAGGACCGCATGAACGTGGTCCGCGATACCTCCCGGGCCAGGGTGCGGGTGGTGCTGCTGGTGGAGGATTCTCCCATCTACCGCTCCATCCTGCTGCCGCTGCTCTACAAGGAGATCGTCTCCCAGACCCAGAACCTGATCAGCAGTTCCCTCAATGAAGATCACCGTATCCTGCGCATGCGGGCGCGCCCCAAGATCCTGGTGGCCCAGAATTACGAGGAGGCCGTTGAAATATACCGGCAGGTCAAACCCTATCTGCTCACCGTCTTTTCCGACGCCCGCTATCCGCGCCACAATCAGATGGACTCGGCCGCCGGGTTCGCCCTGCTGGAGATGATCCGCGCCGACTCCCCGGAAGTGCCTTTGATGATGCTCAGCACCGAAGCGGGCAACCGCCAGCGGGCCGTGCGCCTGCCCGCGGTGTTTGTGGACAAGCGTTCCAGCGCCATGGGCCGTGATATCCGGGCGTTTTTCGTCAATTACCTCGGTTTCGGCGATTTTGTTTTTCGCCGGCCCGACGGCCGGGAAGTGGGCCGGGCCGCCAGTCTGCGGGAGATGGAACGGATTCTGCCGGATATTTCTGATGATTCGGTAATGTACCATGCCCTGCGTAATGATTTTTCCACCTGGCTCATGGCCCGTTGTGAAATCCGTCTGGCCTCCTACCTGAGGCCGCTTGCGGCCACGGATTTCGAGTCGGCGGACGCCCTCAAAAACTACCTGATTGCCTGCATCAAGGATCGCCGGCGCCGCCGCCAGCAGGGTATTGTCACGGAGTTTTCGCCCCGTACCTACGATGCGGATATCGAGTTTCTCAAGGTGGGCAAGGGTTCCATGGGCGGCAAGGCCCGGGGGCTGGCCTTTTTAAGCAGCCTGTGCCGGGAAAATGACGACCTGCAGCAGCAGTTTCCCGATGTGGACATTGTCATCCCGCAAACCGTGGTGGTGGGCACCGGCGGTTTTGACAGTTTCATGGAGGCCGGCGGGCTGGGCCGCCAGGATTACTCCGCCCTGTCCGATGCTGAGATAGCGGCACTTTTTCTTACGGCTGCCTTTCCCGCCGACCTGCGCCGGGACCTGGGGCTGCTATTGGACCAGGTCACCCACCCGCTGGCCGTGCGTTCGTCCAGCCTGCTGGAGGACGCCCAGTTCCGGCCCTGCGCCGGGCTCTACCACACCTTCATGCTGCCCAATAACCATCCGGACCCGGAAATGCGCTTAGAGCAATTGATCCAGGCCATCAAGCTGGTCTATGCCTCCACCTTCCAGGCCTCGGCGCGCACCTTTGCCCAATCCTCCCTCCATCGCACCGAGGAGGAGAAGATGGCCGTGATTATCCAGAAACTCACCGGGCGGCGTCATGGCGACTATTTCTATCCGGCCCTGGCCGGTGTGGCCCAGTCCCACAATTACTATCCCATCGGGCGGATGCAGCCCGAGGACGGCGTGGTCCACCTGGCCCTGGGCTTGGGCCGCATGGTGGTGGAGGGGGGGCACACCCTGCGTTTTGCGCCGCCCTACCCCCAGTTCATGCCCCACTTTTCCACCGTGGAAGACATCCTGGAGAACGCCCAGCGCCATTTCTATGCCCTGCGCATGGACCAGCCCGACCCCCCGCCCCGGGTGATGGCGGCGGATTCCGTGGTGCGCCTGGATGTTGACGCCGCCGCCGACCACCCCGCAGTAAAATATCTCTCCAGCACCTATTATCCCGGGGATAATCGTATCCGGGAAGGGGCGGCGCCCGGCGGTTACCCGGTGGTAACCATGGCGCGGGTCCTGAAACACCAGGCGGTTCCCCTGGCGGATATCCTGACCCGCGTGCTGGCCCTGGGCCGCATGGGCATGGCCGGGCCCGTGGAGGTGGAGTTCGCGGTCAATCCTGCCCTGGGCCGGGGCCAGCGTACCACTTTCGCCCTTTTGCAGATCCGGCCCATGGCCCTGTGCCAGGCTAACCTGCAGATCTCCATGGACGACAATGAGATTGGCCGGGCGCGGATCTATTCGCAAATGGCCCTGGGCGGCAGCACCCTGTCGGAGGTCACCGATATAGTCTTTGTCGATCCGCACAACTTCGAACCGGCCCGCACCAAAGCCATTGCCGGTGAGATTCACGGGATCAACCAAACCATTGCCGCGGCCGGGCGTCAATACCTGCTCATCGGACCCGGCCGCTGGGGTTCCGCCGACCGCTGGCTGGGTATTCCGGTGATCTGGGACGATATTTCCGCCGTGGACACCATGGTGGAGACCGCCTTTGCCAATTTCAAGGCCGATCCTTCCCAGGGGTCGCATTTCTTCCACAATATTACCTCCCTGGGCATCAACTATCTCACCATCGGGAGCGCAGGGAACGGCCACATTGACTGGACCTGGCTCCAGGCCCTACCCGTGGCCACCCGGACCCGGCATGTCAAGCACGTTCACCTGAGGGAGCCGGCCACCTTGAAGTTGGATGGGCGGCGGTCGCGGGCCCTGCTGGTGTAGCGGGCGGACAAACTCCTTGACAATTCACGGTGCATTGCGTATTGAAGGGCGCTAAGGAAAATTAAACATGGAGCATTTAGATTATACCTACAATATTACTGACGGCTTTTGGTGGTGGCGCAGCCTAAGGGGATGTGCCAGCGGAGAGCTGTGGATCTGAATGATTCCTGACTGAAGCAACCAAGACCGTGGGCACACCAAGCCCACGGTCTTTTCTTTTTGAAAAGGGCTGCGGGTGCTACCCGCGGCCCTTTTTACATGGACACGACCTACATCGAAAGGCAGTGCAGCATGCTTCTCAAACAGTTCCCCGACAAAGACCGCTTTCGCCAACTGGCGTCCCGGGCCAATGTGATTCCGGTCTGTGCGGAAACCCTGGCGGATCTGGATACGCCGCTTTCGCTGATGTATAAAGTCTATCGGCGGCAGGGTCCGCTTTTTCTATTTGAAAGCGTGGAGGGCGGTGAGCGTTGGGGGCGCTACAGCTTCATGGGCATCTCGGCCCGCCATAGCGTCCGGGTATATGCCGAGCGGGTTGAAATCGAAACCCGGGGCGCGGTCCGCAAGATCCCCCATAACGGGGACCCCTTTGCTGTGCTAAGGGATTTCATGGCCGGATTTAAACCCGCCGGCCTGGCGGAACTGCCGCGGTTCTGGGGCGGGCTGGTGGGCTATCTGACCTATGAAGCGGTGGCCTTTATCGAAAAGATTCCCAACCGGTTGCCGCCTGAGGAACCCCAGGCCCGGTTCTGCGTGCCCGATGAACTGCTGATCTTCGATAATGTGCGCCACACCCTGACCCTGGTGGCCATCGCCTTTCTGGAGGGCAGCAATGACCCGGACCAGGTTTACCAGGAGGCCCGCACCCGAATCGGCGAGTTGGCGCGCATTGTGGGCCAGCCCTGCAATACGATCAACAAGCCCACGGTGAGCCTCGCCAATGACGCGCCCGGCCCGGCGCCGGCCATGCTCACCCCCCGACTGGACCCGGAACGCTATCGCCAGCGGGTGGCACGCACCAAGGAATACATCCGCGCCGGGGATATTATCCAGTCGGTGATTTCCCAGCCCTTTACCTGCCCGGCGCCCCCCGACCCGCTGGCCCTCTACCGGGCCCAGCGCTACATCAACCCATCCCCCTATCTCTACTTCCTGCACCTGGACGATCAGGTGCTGGTGGGCTCCTCCCCGGAGACCATGGTGCGTCTGGAGAACGGCGTGGCGACCCTGCGGCCCATTGCCGGAACCCGGCCCCGGGGGGGGAGCGAGCAGGCTGACCGCGCCCTGGCCGACGAATTGCTTAAAGATGAGAAGGAACGGGCCGAGCATCTGATGCTGGTGGATTTAGGCCGCAACGACCTGGGCCGGGTGGCCAGCACCGGAACCGTGCAGGTCACCGACCTGCTGGTGGTGGAGCGCTACTCCCATGTCATGCACCTGGTTTCCAATATCTGCGCCGACCTGAAACCGGAATGCGACGCCTGGGACCTGTTCCGGGCCACATTTCCCGCCGGCACCCTCTCCGGGGCGCCCAAGGTGCGGGCCATGGAGATCATTGCCGAGCAGGAGCAGCAGCCCCGGGGCGCCTATGGCGGGGCCGCAGGCTATATCTCCTTTAGCGGCAACATGGATCTGGCCATTGTCATTCGCACCGCCCAGATTCAGGGTGGGCAGCTCATCCTGCGGGCCGGGGCCGGCATTGTAGCCGACTCCGATCCGGAAACCGAGCGCCAGGAAACCCTCAACAAGGCCGGGGCCATGGAACGCGCCCTGGCCCTGGTGGGGGGCGGGAATAATTTGTGATTTGTGATTCGTGAATGGTGATTTAAGGAAAACTTCCAATTTCTTAATGCGTGAAGGTTCGGAACATCAAGTTTTCGAAGACACGCGCCAGGGAGGCGGCCATGCTGCTGATGATCGACAATTACGATTCGTTTACCTACAACCTGGTGCAGTACCTGGAAGGATTGGGCGCGCCGGTGACGGTGCATCGCAATGATGCCGTGAGCCTGGCGGCCGTGGAGCAGATGGCACCGACGGGGATTGTCCTCTCCCCGGGACCCGGCCGGCCCGAGGGTGCCGGGATCTCCCTGGAACTGATTGCCCGTTTTTCGGGCCACATCCCCCTGTTGGGGGTCTGCCTGGGGCATCAGTCCATCGCCCAGCATTTCGGCGCCGCCATCGTTGGGGCGCAGCACCTGATGCATGGGAAGACCTCGCCGGTCACTTCCGACGGAAAAACCATCTATACGGGCATTGCCAGCCCCTTCAAAGCCATGCGCTACCACTCCCTGGTGGTGGAACGTGCTTCCCTTCCTGAAGAGCTGGTGGTAACCGCGGAGGCCGACGACGGCGAGATCATGGGGCTGCGCCATGTCAGCCATCCCACGGAGGGGATCCAGTTTCACCCGGAATCCATCATGACCCCGGTGGGCAAGCGCCTGCTGCGGAATTTCCTGAAAATGGTCAACCAATGAAGAAGGAGACGCCTGCCATGTTTCGTGAAAACCTAGCTAAAATTATTGCCCGCCAGGACTTGACCGAAGAAGAGATGACCCACGTCATGGAGACCGTGTTGGCCGGGGAGGCCAGTGCCGCCCAGATCGGCGCCCTGATGGGCGGCCTGGCCACCAAGGGCGAGACCTTCACCGAGGTTGCCGGGGCGGCCCGGGCCATGCGCCGCAAAGCCCATCGCCTGCAGGTAACCGCACCGGTGGTGGTGGATACCTGCGGTACGGGCGGCGACGGATTGTCCACCTTCAATATTTCCACCACCACGGCCTTTGTGGTGGCCGGGGCCGGGGTAACCGTGGCCAAACACGGCAACCGTTCGGTATCCAGCAAATGCGGCAGCGCCGATGTGCTGGAGTGCCTGGGGGTCAATCTCAATGTGGACCCCGAACTGGTGGAGGAGGCCGTGGAGACCATCGGCATCGGTTTTCTATTTGCCCCTTTGTACCATTCGGCCCTGCGCCATGCCGCCCAGCCCCGTCAGGAACTGGGTGTGCGCAGCATCTTCAATATGCTGGGACCGTTGACCAATCCTGCTGCTGCCAATTGTCAGCTGCTGGGGGTGTATGCCCCGGAACTGACCGAAATGTTTGCCGAAGCCCTGAAGCTGCTGGGAACCCGGCGGGCCCTGGTGGTCCACGGCCATGACGGTTTGGACGAAATTTCGGTCTGCGCCGATACCCGGGTGAGCGAGTTGGCGGACGGGATGGTCAAAACCTACGACATCAGCCCCGAACTCTACTTCGGCGATCTGGCGGACCCCGCGGAGCTCACAGGCGGCGACCCGCAGGAAAACGCCGCCATCCTCCGGCAGATCCTGTCCGGCGAGACCGGTCCCCGGCGCAATGTGGTGCTGCTCAATGCCGGTGCCGCACTCATGGCCGCAGGCCAGGCTGCAGATTTGAAAGCGGGCATCGACCTGGCTGCCCGGGCCATTGACAGCGGCAAGGCGGCGGAGAAATTGGAACTGCTGGTCCGCTACACCACGGAAAACGGCTGAGCAAGAGCTCTTGAAAGTTCCGCAGTTCGAAGGCTTGCGCTGCAAAAAAACCGTCTTTTCGCTTTAAGGAAATAATATGGATATTCTAACTAAAATCGTGGCCCGTAAGAAAAAGGAGGTGGCTGCGGCCCAGACCCGGATGTCCCTGGAACAATTGCGGGAACAGGCTGCGCAGTCCCGGCCGGCACGCTCCTTTAAGGATCGGCTGGCCCGGACTGACGGGCTCAATATCATTGCCGAAATCAAGCGGGCATCGCCCTCCAAGGGCCCCATCCGTCCGGACCTGGATCCGGAGAAGCAGGCCCGGGCCTATGCCCGGGGGGGTGCTGCGGCCCTGTCGGTGCTCACCGACCAAGATTTCTTCAGCGGGTCGGATGCGGATCTGGAAGCAGCCCGCCAGGTCGTGGATCTGCCTGTGCTGCGCAAAGACTTCACGGTTTCCGCCTACCAGATCTACGAGGCGGCCGTGCTGCAGGCCGACGCCGTGCTCCTCATTGTCCGTATTTTAACTCCGGTCCAGCTTGAGCACTACCTCGCGGTGTGCCGGGAGGTGGGTTTGGATGCCCTGGTGGAGACCCACAGTGCCGCTGAGATTGACACGGCGCTGGCCGCCGGCGGTGAAATCATCGGAATCAACAACCGCGACCTGAAAACCTTTGCAACCGATTTGGCGGTAACCATCGATCTGGCCGGCCGGCTGCCGTCGCACTGCCTGCCTGTGGCAGAAAGCGGTATTCAAACCCCGGCCGATATCCAGCGCCTCTATCAGGCCGGCATCAATAATTTTCTCATCGGCGAAAGCCTGGTGCGGGCCGACGATCCGGCCGGGCACCTGCGAGCTTTGCTGGGCAAGGATCTGGAACCATGAATGAGCCCCTGTGCGACAACCATCCGCAGATTAAAATCTGCGGCCTGACCCGGCCCGAGGAGGCGGCCGCCTGCGCCGCCGCCGGCGCTAACGCCATCGGCCTGGTGTTTTATCCGCCCAGCCCCCGCAATGTGACGGAAACCCAGGCCCGCCGGATCTGCGATGCCCTGGGCCCCCGGACAGCCACGGTGGGGGTGTTTGTCAATGAATCGCTGGATACAATTTTGGAAAAGGCCCGCCGCTGCCGGCTCTCCGCTGTGCAACTCCACGGCCAGGAGCCGCCGGAATTGGGCGCCCAATTGGCCGACGCGGGCCTGGCTGTGATCCGGGGCCTTTATTTACACGGCGATCCGCCGGTTAGCGCCATGGAGCGCTATCCGGCCACGGCCTACCTTGTGGAGTGCGGCGGCGGCAAACTGCCCGGGGGCAATGCCCGGACCTGGGACTGGGGCGCGGCCCGCGCCTGGGCCGCACGCCGGCCGGTGGTGATTGCCGGCGGCCTCGACCCGGATAATGTGGCCCGGGCCATTGCCGAGGCCGGGCCGGCCGCCGTGGATGTAAGTTCGGGGGTGGAGCAGGCTCCCGGAAGCAAGGATATCCGCAAGGTCACCCGATTCATCCAGGCGGTTCGGGGGTGTCCGCGGTCGGAGCGCAGCGGACCCATCTTCACCTGTAACCCGAGCTGATCTTATATGGAAAATCATCAGCTTCCCATTACACGCACTCCCGGCTGCGGGAGAGTGATACCAAGGAGTCACCCATGCTGATTGTTATGGAACAAAACGCAACCGATGAGCAGATTAAAAATGTCGTCACCCATGTGGAGGCCCGGGGCTATACGGCCAAACCCATCCCGGGCGGCGAACGGGTATCCATCGGTGTGCTCAACAACCAGGGCGCCGTGGAACGCTCGGCCTTTGCCGGGCTGGATGGCGTCAAAGAGGTCATCCCGGTCACCCGCCCCTACAAACAGGTGAGCCGGGAATTCCATCCGGAAGATTCGGTGGTGCGCATCGGTGACGTCGCCGTGGGCAACGGGCACTTCGCGCTCATTGCCGGGCCCTGTGCTGTAGAGAGCCGGGAGCAGGCCCTCACCATTGCCCACCAGGTCAAGGCCGCCGGAGCTAAGATCTTCCGGGGCGGGGCCTATAAACCCCGTACTTCGCCTTATACCTTTCAGGGCATGGGGCTTGCGGGCCTCAAGGTGCTCAAGGAAGTACGCGAGGTTACCGGGCTGCCCGTGGTTACCGAAGTCATGGACGGGGAGACTTTTGATCTGGTGGAAGCCTATGCCGACGCCATTCAGATCGGCACCCGCAACATGCAGAATTTCAGCCTGCTGAAACGGGCCGGCAAGGCCCGCAAGCCTGTGCTCCTGAAACGGGGCCTGGCCGCCACCATTGATGAATGGCTCATGGCCGCCGAGTATGTTTTAGAAGGGGGCAACAATCAGGTGGTGCTCTGTGAGCGGGGCGTGCGCACCTTTGTCAACCACAGCCGCAACACACTGGATATCTCGGCTATTCCCGTGGTGCAGAAAGAGAGCCATCTGCCCATCATCATCGACCCCAGCCACGCCGCCGGGGTGCGCGACCAGGTCCTGCCCCTGAGCCGGGCCGCGGTGGCCGCCGAAGCCCATGGCTTGATGGTGGAAGTGCACCATCAGCCGGATCATGCCCTGAGCGACGGCAGCCAGTCCCTTTACCCCGACCAGTTCGCCCAGTTGACAACCCAGGTGCGGGCGGTCTACGAGAGTTTCCGTCAATAGGCGGTGGTGATGGACCATTGGTGATTTGCGAATTGTGATATTATTGGAGGGGGATTGACGTGTCTACCATTGAGATAGAAGGCCAAACCGGAAAGTCAACCATCCTCATCGGGGAGTCCTGGGAGGCCCTGGCGCAGCGCATCGTGCCCGGCCGCACGGTGATCATCAGCGATGAAAATGTCCGGCGCCTCTACGGTGACCGGTTTCCTGACTGCCCGGTGGTTGCCATGGGCCTGGGCGAGGAACACAAAACCCTGGCTACGGTCCAGGCGATATACCGGCAATTGCTGGACCTGGGTCTGGACCGTTCGGGGATGATCGTGGGCATCGGCGGCGGCATCGTCTGCGATGTGGCCGGGTTTGTGGCCGCTACCTACCTCAGGGGCGTGCGTTACGGCTCCGTGGCCACCACCCTTTTGGCCCAGGTGGATGCCAGCGTGGGCGGCAAAACCGGGGTCAACTGCGCTGGATTCAAAAACATGGTGGGGGTTTTCCGCCAGCCCGAATTCGTGATCTGCGACCTTTCCACCCTGGCCAGCCTGCCGTCCCGGGAACTGCATTGCGGGTTTGCCGAAATCATCAAACACGGCGCCATCGCCGATGCCGATTATTTCACCTTCCTTACCCACAACACCGCGGCGGCCCTCAGCCTCGATGCGGCGGTCATGGACCATATCGTCACCCGCTCCGTGGAGATCAAGGCCGGGGTGGTGCGGGCCGACGAAACCGAGCAGGGCCTGCGCCGCATCCTCAATTTCGGCCACACTTTCGGTCACGCCTACGAAAAAACCACAGGGTTCAACCATGGCGAGGCGGTGAGCGCCGGCATGGTTACCGCCGCGCACCTGGCCGTGCAGCAGGGCCTGCTGCAACCAGAAGCGTGCGACCGGCTCACCCGTTTGCTGGCGGCCTATAACCTGCCATTAGCGGCCGACGCCGCTGCCGCCCAGGTTTTGGAGGCCCTGGCCCGCGACAAGAAAAAAGAAGGCGGGCAGGTCCACTTCGTCCTGCTCAGCACCATCGGCCGGGCCGTGGTCAAGCCGTTCGCTCTAGACGACGTTAAAACGTTCTTCACCACGTGATGCTTTCGTGACGGACATTTACAATCTGATGAGCGTTTTCTTCCCCTAGCAAAAAGGGGACGCCCTTGATACTTATCTATTTGGTGCAAAGCTGGCCGGGCCAGGACCTATTAAACCGGCCCGGGGCAGTCCCGGGCCGGTCGGTTATTTCAGATGGGGGGAGGCAGGCTAGGCGGCCAAGCGGATGGCCCGTTCCGTGGCGTTGCGGATTTCATCCGGGGTGAAGGGTTTGGGCAGGTAGTCCACGGCACCCATGCGGGCCGCTTCCACGGCGGTTTCAATGCTGGCGTAGCCGGTGATCATAATCACTTTGGTTTCCGAGTTTTTGTCCACCACGGCCTGGAGCAGTTCCAAGCCTTTAACACCGGGAATCCGCAAGTCCAGGAGCACCAGATCGTAATCGGCGCCGCCGATCTTCTCCAAGGCTTCCGCCTTGGTGACGGCCTGATCCACAGGATATCCTTTTTTCGCCAGGATCTTACGGACATTGTTGTTGACTGCCACCTCATCATCCACCACCAGGATCCGGGGCTGGGCTGCGGCCTGCCTGTCTGTAGACGCTGCGGCTTCCCGGGCCTCCGCCCTTACGATTTTCTCCATGTTGGCTTTCAGCGTCGCATAGGGCACCTGCAGGGTTCCGTCATAGACCAGGTGATCCACATAGTCCTGCCCGGCGGCCTGGACAACCTCCTGGTAATCAAAGGGCATATCCGGCGCTATGAGGGTGGCGGTGTCGGCCACGGCTTTGGCTTTCTTGGCGGCCCGTTGCTTTTTCTTCAACTGGGGGCAGGCCGCGGTTTTTATGCCGGCCTTGCAGGTGGCGCCCAGCTTTTTGAAAATGTCGCAAACCATGGAGCCCACTTCACAGAAACCTTCCACCGCTTCCGAGGCTGTGATCTCCACGGCCGGAACATCGGTGCGGGTGGCATGCTCTACATACTCCTGTCCGGTAACCCGGGCCACTTCAGCAGCATCAAAGGGAACATCGACGTCAATTTTTGCACGCTCCTCCAGTTTGGCCACGTTGGCCTTCAACTCATCATAGAAGGGAATGGAGACGCCGTCGGTGCGCAGGTTGTGGATGTACTCAGGCCCGGAAACGGCGGCCACTTCATCATAGTCGAAGGGCTGGTCGATGCCGATGAGCTTTTTGGTGTCCACGGTTTTTTTGGCAGCCCCTTTTTTCTTTTTAGCCAATTGGGGGCAGACATTCTTTTTGGTGCCGGCCTTGCAGGTGGCGCCCAGCTTTTTAAAAATGTCGCAAACCATGTTGCCCATTTCACAAAAGCCCTCCAGGTTGTCGGGCATCTTGACTTCCACCACCGGCATGCCCGATGGCCCCAGGGAGTCGGCGTATTGTTTGCCGGTGACCTCCTCCACTTCCTTGGGATCAAAGGGAATGTCCACGTCAATGGTCTCGATCCACTGGCGCTCCTGCTCACTGGCTTTTACCTCCCGAAGCTCCCCGGAGAGAGCTTTTTTGACTGTGGTGCGTAATTCCGCGGGGGTGAAGGGCTTGGGGATGTAGTCCAGGGCGCCCATACGGATGGCTTTGACGGCAGTATCCGTGGAGGCGTAGGCGGTCATCATCACGGCCTTGGTCTCGGGCCACTCCTTTTTCACCGATTTGAGCAGTTCGAGGCCGTTCATTTCCGGCATGACAATATCGGAAATCAGCAGGGAGAATGACTCATTGGACATGATCTTCAGGGCCTCTTTGGCACTGGAGGCATGGGATACCGTATAGTTGCTCTTCTTTAATATTTTCTCCACATTCTTACAGATTCCGGCTTCATCATCGACGACCATCACTTTCGGCATTGCATTCATGGAATCCCCCTAAAATATTTTTGATTGATAGGCATGCTGTTGGTGATATTTGATTTTGTAAGGGATTAGACTGCACAGGTTGTGCCAATGGGATCAAAAATATTTTAACTATTAGAAATAATTAAATAATAAATAATTTGGGCAATATCTATCGGGCATGAGTGTATAAAAAAAATATACGTTTGGCAGGGCCGGGGATGAAGGGTCGCTTTGATGAAATCGCTAATGGGTACGGGCTAAATAGGGGTGCCGGGTGTTGTGTATAAAAAATATATACAGTGTATAGAAATTGCTTTACGGGCCTTTGGGGAGGGTAATGCCGTGTTTCTTCATCATATTTTGGAAATTGGGGCGCTGCATGCCCACGGCCCTGGCGGCCCGGGTCACATTCCACTGGTTGGCGGCCAGGGCCTGGGTGAGAAAGTTTATTTCCACCCGGGCCACGGCTTTCTGCCGGATCTGGGATTTCACGGCTTTGAGTTCGGTATTGGTGGCGGGTGTGGCGTCGAACAGATTTTCAATATCGCTGATCTCCCCCAGCAGCGGCAAATCTTTGAGGCTGATGTTCTCTTTATCGCACAGGATCACCGCCCGTTCCACCACATTGCGTAATTGACGCACATTGCCCGGCCAGCCGTAATCCATGAGCCGGGCCGCCGCCTCATCGGCAAAACCGCTGACCGCCTTGTTCATCTGACGGGTGAACTGCTTAAGAAAATGGTAGGCGATGGGCAGGATATCCTCCCTGCGCTCCTTTAACGCCGGCAGCAGGATGGGGTAGACGTAAATCCGGTAATAGAAATCCTGGCGGAAGGTGCCGGCCTGGACCATCTCGTCCAGATTGCGGTTGGTGGCAAAGATCAGGCGCACATCCACCTTGTGGCTGGCAGTGCTGCCCAGGGGCATCAGCTCCCGGGTTTCCAGAAAGCGCAGGAGCTTACCCTGCACATCCAGGCCGATGTTGCTGATTTCATCCAGGAAAACAGTGCCGGTGTGGGCCTGTTGGAAAATGCCGGCCTTGTCCTGGTGGGCGTCGGTAAAGGCTCCCTTGACGTGGCCGAAAAGCTCCGACTCCAGCAGGTTGCCGGAGAGGGTCCCGCAATCCACGGCAAAGAACACCTTGTCCGCCCGGTTGCTGTTGGCATGCACGGCCCGGGCCACCAGCTCCTTGCCAGTGCCGCTCTCACCGTAGACCAGGACGGTGGCATCGGTGGGGGCCACCTTTTCCACCATGGAGATCACTTTCTTGATCCTGGGGCTTGAGCCCACCAGTTGATGGGCCAGGCGCCGGGACGGGGCGCCTTCTTTTCGCAACTGCCGGTTGGCCAGACGCTTTTCCCGCTCTTCCAGGGCCTGGCCCACCACGGCGCGCAGTTCGTGGGGGGTAAAGGGCTTGGGCAGGTAATCGAAGGCCCCCATTTTCATCACCTCCACGGCCGAGGATACCGTGGAGTAGCCGGTGATCACGATCACCAGGGTATCCGGAAACGCTTCCCTGACCCGGGCCAGAACCTGCATACCCCCCAGGGCGCTCATTTTCAGGTCGGTTACCACCACATCAAAGGGCTGTTTGGCCAGCATCCGCAAAGCTTCGTAACCGTCCAGGGCAAATTCGGTATGGTAGCCCGATTTGGACAGGATTTTGACGCAGCTGTGGCAGATGTTGGGTTCGTCGTCGACGATGAGCACCCTGGCGGAATCACTGGGCATGGTTATCCGGGTCCTCGGCGGGCAGGGTGATGGTGAAGGTGGTGCCCTCGCCCGGGCTGCTGTCAACGGCAATGGTGCCGCCGTGTTTTTCAATGATGCCGTGGGTGATGGCCAGCCCCAGCCCGGTACCGTTTTCCTTGGTGGTGTAAAACGGATCGAAGATGGTATTGAGGCGCTCTTCGGGGATGCCTTCCCCGGTATCGGCCACGGCAATGTCGATGCAGCCCTCCCGCGGCGACAGTTTCGTGGTCAGCGTGATGCCGCCGCCCTCGGCGGTGGCTTCGACGGCATTGATGATCAGGTTGATCAGGGCCTGTTCGATCTGTCCCTTGTCCACCAGGGCCTGGGGCAGGTTGTCGGCCAGCTTGCGGGAAATGGAAATATCCTTGAAGGCGGCTTGTTTCTGGCTCAGGGAAATACAGGCGGCCGCGATATCGTTGATGAGGTGAAGTTTCTTGTCCGGCTGATTCTGGCGGGCAAAATCCAGCAGGTTGGTGACGATTTTCCGGCAGCGCAAGGCTTCGTTGGCGATGATCTCCAGTTCCTCATGGGTGGGGTCGGCCGGGTCCAGGTCTTCCTGGATGAGCATGGCCGTGGTCAGGATGGTGGTCAGGGGATTGTTAATCTCATGGGCCACCCCGGCGGACAAGCGTCCCACGGAGGCCAGCTTTTCCTGGCGCATCATCACCTTCTGGACGTTGATGTCCTTGGTAATGTCCCGGGAGATTTCCACGGCACCGACTACATCACCCTCTTCAATGAGCGGGTAGGTGGAGATGGAGTAGTATCTTTTATTCCCCGCGTTATCCAGGTGGATGTGGGTGGTTTGGGAGGGCTCTTCGGTCTCCAGGGTCTGGATCAGGGGGCAGGGATGGTTCTTGCCGGAACACGGCTCTTCCTGGTGATGGGAAATTTGGTAGCAATGCTGGCCGATCACCTGGTCCCGGGTCAGGCCGAATTTGGTCAGAAAGGCATCGTTGGTGTCGATGATGCGAAAGCGATGGTCAATGACCAGCACTTCCTCCTGGATAAGATCGTTCAAGGCCACCTGATAGAGGGCGCGGGCTTCCTGGAGTTCCTGGTGGGTTTTTTTCTGCTTGGTGGAGATGCGGGCAATTTCCCAGAAAAGCTGGGCCGTGCGGTTGGAGATGGCCCGCACGTTTTTTTTCTTTTTGGCCAGGATTTCATTGTAAATATCCATGGAGCCGGTGAGCTCCACAATCAGGTTAATGTCCTCCCGGGGAAAAAAATCATGATAGCTGCTGGTTACAAACAGACCCTTCTCAACGGCCTCGATCAAGCCCGGCGCATCGGTGCGAATGTCGGCTACGGCCACAATTACGGGGTGGACCTCCTTGAATGTATGGTGCTGGATTACGTCCATGAGTTCCTTGCAGCGCTTGCCCCCGCCCACCACGGCGATTCTCATTGATGGGACTTCCCCCCCGATTGTCATTGCTGGGACCTCCCCCATTAAAGGTTTTTCACAGTACACCTATGGTAGTGCACGCCTTTTGCTATCCTTAACTTTAACGGTTTTGTCAACACTCCCCGGGCCTGTTTATAAATGAGGCGACTTCGGGCAGCAGTCGATCCAGGTCCCCGGGTGCGATCCAGGTGGTCTTAGTCTCCCGTTTAAACCAGGTGAGCTGGCGCTTGGCGTAACGCCGGGTGTCCCGCTGCATGGTGCCCACGGCCTCCGCCCACCTAAGACCATCCAGCAGGTGGGCCGTCATGTGGCGGTAGCCCAGGGATTGCATGGCCTTGAGTTCCGGGCCGTAACCCATGTCCAGCAGCCCTTGCACCTCGGACAGCAAACCTGCCTGGACCATCTGCTCCACCCTGGCGTTGATGCGGGCGTACATGGCCGGTCGTTCCATTTCCAGTCCGATGCGGAAAAAGCGGTAGGGACTGGGGGGGAAACCGTGGTCCTGCTGCCATTCCGAGAGGGTGCGTCCAGTGCCCATGACGGTTTCCAGGGCCCGCAGCAGACGGTAGCTGTCATTGGGGTGGATGCGCTCCGCGGCGAATGGGTCCAGCCTGGCCAAACGGGTGTGCAGAACAACAGCGCCTTCC
>Ga0180436_10002977_pt1 | contig 15736 bp, 15 predicted proteins | sample SS_ome_2_FD_132434 | JGI IMG/M metagenome (GOLD analysis project Ga0180436, IMG submission 132434) | Hypersaline lake sediment archaeal communities from the Salton Sea, California, USA - SS_3_S_2 metaG | ecosystem: Environmental > Aquatic > Non-marine Saline and Alkaline > Hypersaline >...
CGAATTCTGCGTGATTCAGTAAGCGATTAAAACCCAGCACCATTATGTTAATCATCGGTTGTGGCTACATCGGCGAGCGCGTGGCGTTGCGTCTGCAGGACCAGGGCGAACCGGTCGTCGGCGTAGTGCGCTCCGGCGCGTCGGCCGAACATCTCGGCCATCTCGGCATACCGGTCATTCGTTGCGACCTGGACACCGAGTCGCTACCGGCTGGCAGCACCGAAGGGCAGCAGGTGTTCTATTTTGCTCCGCCCCCGTCCGTCGGCAGCGAGGATACGGGTATGGCGCGCTTCCTCGACGGCCTGGACGAAAGTGGCCAGCCGCGGCGCATCGTGTATATCAGTACCACCGGGGTCTACGGTGACTGCCAGGGCGGGTGGGTTGACGAAACCCACCCGGTCAACCCGCAGGTCGACCGGGCGCGGCGCCGCTGGCATGCCGAACAGCTGTTACAAGCCTGGCGAGAGCAAGCGGATCGCGAACTGGTGATATTGCGGGTGGCTGGCATATACGGTCCGGGCAAGCTACCCGTGGCCCGTCTGCGCAAGCAGCTGCCGATGGTGGCCGAAAGCGATGCCCCCTGGACCAATCGCATCCATGCCGATGACCTCGTCGATGTCTGTTTTGCAGCCATGCAACGTGGCAGGAATGGTGATGTCTACAACGTGAGCGATGGCAATCCGGGCAATATGACAGACTATTTCAACCGTGTGGCGGACCACCTGGGATTGCCGCGACCACCGGTTATCGACCTCGAACAGGCGAGGCAGGAGTTGTCCCCGGGGCTGTTGTCCTACCTGGGGGAGTCGCGTCGTCTGGACAACCGCAAGTTGCTCAACGATCTCGGCGTGAAGCTGCGCTATCCGGACCTGGCAAGTGGCCTGGCGGCCTGTTCAGAGTAATCCGCCGGCTGCAGGGGCGCGCCGTTCCGGTCGTCCAGGAGCCGGAAGAAAGCGTCTGCGGTCAACGGCCTGCTGAAATAATAACCCTGGATCAGGTCCGCACCGTGTTGCTGCAGGTAGTGCAGTTGTTCCGTGGTCTCCACGCCTTCGGCCACCACTTGCATGTTCAGGCTTTTGGCCATGGCGATGATTGTGTGCACCAAGGCTTCGGTGTCGCGCTCCACCCCCAGTCCCTGCACAAAGCTCTTGTCGATTTTCAGCACCTGCATGGGGAATTTGCGCAGGTAGCTGAGTGATGAATAGCCGGTGCCGAAGTCGTCGAGCGCAAGCTTCACGCCCATGTGGTTGAGCGCCTCGAAGGCGTTGATGATGCTCGGCGCGTCCTGTACCAACAGGCTCTCGGTGATTTCCAGTTCCAGGCATTCGGCCGGCAGGCCAAAGTCCACCAGGGCCTCGGTGACGTTGGCCAGCAGGTCGGTTTTGCGAAACTGTTGTGGCGAGATGTTGATGGCGATGTGAAGCGGCTCTCCACCGTTGCCGGGCCACCGTGAATACTCGCTGCACGCAGTGCGCAGTATCCAGGCACCGATTTCCGGCATCAGGCCGGCCAGTTCTGCAACCGGTATGAATTCTTCGGGAGAGACGGTGCCAAGTTTTTCGGATTCCCAGCGCAACAATACCTCTGCCCCGGTGATGACCTGGCTCTGCGCATCGACCTTGGGCTGGTAGTGAAGTTGCAGTTCGCCCCGTCCCAGTGCCTGGCGCAACTCGGTTTCGATCATATGCGCCCGCTCGGCTTCCTGCTGCATGGCCGCGGTGAAGAAACAATAACTGCTTTTGCCGCTTTCCTTGGCGTGGTACATGGCCGTATCCGCGCACTGCAACAAGTCGCCAGGGGTGGAGCCGTCGCGCGGGTACAGGGCCACACCCACGCTGGCGCTGGCATGGATCTCGCGGTTGTCCAGCAGAAACGCCCTGCGGAAGCTGGAAGTGATCTTGTAGGCGACGCTCTCCGCATGTTCGGCCAGCTGAAGCCCTTCGGCCAGTACCAGGAACTCATCGCCGCTGATACGTGCGGCAAAATCGGTGCCGCGAGTGGTTCGGTTCAGGCGTTCGGCCGTCTGCTGCAGCAATTGGTCGCCTGCCTTGTGTCCCATCGTGTCGTTTATGGCCTTGAAGTTGTCGAGGTCCAGGAAATAAAGCGCGACCAGGGTCCCATTGCGTTCTGAACGCAGAAGTGCGCGTTGGATTTCTTCCATCGCCAGGCCACGGTTCGCCAGGCCGGTAAGCTGATCGTAGTTGGCACGTTCTGTCAGCTGTTGTTCGGTTTGTTTGCGCTCCGAGATGTCTATCGTCACCCCGATCAGGCCCTCGCTTTCGCCGTTATCACCCAGCAGAGGGTCGAGGTGGATCTCGAAGTAGTGCTCACCCTGCTGTACTTCGAAATCGCATTTCTTGCCTTGCAGGCCGAGCTGCAGTTTTTCGGCGATGAAGGCTTCGTCAGCAAAGGTGTCGAGCAGGCTGTCGCCAAGGTTCGGCTGTTGCAGCCGGTTGGAGTGGCCTTTTACCTTGCTGACAAAGTTGACCTTGCCTGCACGATCCGTAACCCAGAGTGATACCGGGGCATTGGACACCAGCTGTCCGATCATGGCCTCAGCCTGCTTGGCCACCTGGTGTTGCTGCTGCTTGAGGTTTTCGAGCAGATCCGCGTTCGCGTATCGCAGCTGCAGGGTGTCCTCAATGGTGTTTGCATTCTGCCTGCCGGACTTGAGGAGGAAGCCCAGCAGCAACAGGATCAACAGCCCGACGGCCGTTTGCATCTGGCTGCCCTGTGCCAGCGCCATGATACTCAGCGGCCCTAGGGCCAGCGCGACATAGTTGCGGTAGCTGGGGAAATCCGCGCCCAGGGCATTCAGTGCGCCGGCACTCATGCCCGCAATGACCAGCACCGTGAATATCTGCAGCATCTCGTTGCCCGGGGTAAAGAACAACAATCCGCCGATACCCCAGATCGCAGCGGTCAGGCTGGAACCAATACGAGTCTGCAGCAGCCAGTAACCGGGTTCGGGTTGGATATCAACATCCCGGCGGTGAAAGTAACGCCAGGCCGTGGAACCACGATAGAGGAGCAGGCCGCACAGCGTCAGCAGCCAGGGAGCAAGTAGTGGAGAGGGGTTGTTCAGCCATTGCACGGCAACGAATACGGCCGCTGCAGCAAAGGACGTGCCCAGTGACAGGGCGTAGCCGTCAAACAACAAAGCCACGCGGCCACCCAAGACGCGCCTGGCGAGTCGTTCGCTGTTGGCTTCGTTCCCTGAAGACGGCATGAGCGCCGTCTGCTGCGTCGATAACTTCATGCAGCAGCTAGCGGCCAGCCGGGGTAAATCTTGAAGCGGCTTTAGTGCGGTACGCTCAGGGTGACCTCACGACCACCGTAGCCGTGCATCGAGTCGTGGGCGCGGATTTTCACCCAGGTGTCCGTGGATTGGATGCGGATGCCGGACAGGCTCCTGGAGAAGGGTTGTTCCTCGACGTGAGGATGCCACAAGACCCGTTTACCAAGAAGTTGACCCTGTGGTCCGATCACCTCCCAGCGATCGGCATAGTGCCCCCAGCCGGTGTCTTCGTGGCGCAGCGTGGCGCTAATGACAAAGAGTCCGTCGGCCTGGCGCTCGATCTCGGCCTTGAGCACGTGCGCCTGCCCAGCGCTCGCCACACCGGCGCACAGCCAGCAGCCAAGTGCCAGTATCAGGCTTTTTCGAGCCATTCGATGATCGGGTCCCATTGCACCACGTCCTGAGCCACCGCCGACGGGGCCAATTCAAACAAGCCCAGGCCGGTTTCGGCAGCCTTGATGTAATTCTGGCTTTCGCGCAGGTGGGTCAGCACCGGGACCTCGAAGCGCTTGAGAAAGTCTTCCAGGACCTGGTAGATGCGGGTGTTCTCGCGAACCCGGTTCTCCACCAGCGCGATGCGGGTCTGTCCCTTTTGGACGCGCCCCGAGCGGATCAGTTCCTCGACGAAGCGGGCCACCGCACGCATGTCGATAGGAGAGGGCAACACCGGGATCAGTAGCGAGTTGGTGCGCCGTAGCAGCGCAGTCAGGTCCGGGCCGCTGGTGCCCGCCGGAGCGTCCATGATGAATACATCGGTGCCGTGCGCGGCACGCACGCCGTCGACGGTGCCGTCGATTGCCTCGATATCCGGGACGCCATCATAGTCCTTGCGCGCTTCCAGCCAGTCGAGGCTGGACTTTTGTGGATCGTAATCTGCCAGTGCGACCTTCCTGCCCTCGTCGGCATACCAGGTGGAAAGATTGGTGGCGAGCGTGGTTTTGCCACAGCCGCCCTTGGCGTTGAGACAGAGGATGTTTTGCACTGCATTACTCCGGCGTGTTGTTACTGCTTCGGTGCGTGATTACAGCCAAGAGCCGGGCGAAAGGCAACTGCGAAAACCCTAAAGCCCCAACTCGTCCCAGATTTGGTCGATCCGCGTCTTGACGGTTTCATCCATGCGGATCGGCCGACCCCACTCGCGGTTGGTTTCACCGGGCATCTTGTTGGTGGCATCGAAGCCGATTTTGCCGCCCAGGCCGGACACCGGCGAGGCGAAATCCAGGTAGTCGATCGGCGTGTTTTCCACCACGGTGGTGTCGCGGGCCGGGTCCATGCGGGTGGTCATGGCCCAGATCACATCGTTCCAATCGCGCACGTTGACGTCATCATCGGTGACGATCACGAATTTTGTATACATGAACTGGCGCAGGAAGGACCATACGCCGAACATCACGCGCTTGGCGTGGCCCGGGTACTGCTTTTTCATGCTCACCACCGCCATGCGGTAAGAGCAGCCCTCTGGTGGCAGGTAAAAGTCGGTGATTTCCGGGAACTGCTTCTGCAGCAGTGGCACGAATACCTCGTTGAGCGCCACCCCGAGGATCGCAGGCTCGTCCGGCGGGCGTCCTGTGTAAGTGCTGTGATAGATCGGATCTTCACGATGGGTGATACGGTCGACAGTAAAGACCGGGAAGTTCTCCACCTCGTTGTAGTAGCCGGTGTGGTCGCCGAACGGGCCTTCGGGGGCCATATCTTGCGGATGGATATGGCCTTCGAGCACGAACTCTGCCGAGGCCGGCACCTGCAGGTCGTTGCCCAGGCTTTTGGCCACCTCGGTACGGCTGCCACGCAGCAGACCGGCAAACGCGTATTCGGATAGCGTGTCCGGCACCGGCGTGACCGCGCCGAGAATGGTGGCCGGATCGGCACCCAGCGCCACGCTCACGGGGAAGGGTTCGCCCGGATGTTTTTCCTGGAACTCGCGAAAATCCAGCGCACCGCCCCGGTGTGCCAGCCAACGCATGATCACGCGGTTTCTGCCGATCACCTGCATGCGATAGATGCCCAGGTTTTGGCGTGGTTTGTCGGGGCCCCGGGTGACCACCAGGCCCCAGGTGATCAGCGGGCCCGCGTCTTCCGGCCAGCAGGTCTGCACCGGAATCCGCGACAGGTCGAGATCGTCTCCTTCGCTGATGCGTTGCTGGCAGGGTGCGTTGCGTATTTCCTTGGGCGCCATGTCGAGCACTTTCTTGAAGATCGGCAGCTTGTTCCATGCGTCCTTCATGCCCTTGGGTGGGTCTGGTTCCTTGAGCATGGCCAGCAGCTTGCCGACCTCGCGCAAGGCCTCGACCGAGTCCTCGCCCATGCCCATGGCGACGCGCTGCGGGGTGCCGAACAGGTTGGCCAGTACCGGGATGTCCGAGCCCTTGGGGTTTTCGAACAGGATCGCGGGACCGCCGGCGCGCAGCACGCGATCACAAATCTCGGTCATCTCCAGGTTTGGGTCGACTTCGGTGGCGATACGTTTGAGTTGGCCTTGTTGTTCGAGTTGGGCGATGAAATCGCGCAGGTCTTTGTATTGCATGTTGGCGGTCGTTTACTGTGTAGTGGTAAGGAAGAGTGTCGTGTTTTCACTACATGGCTGCGTTTGGGGGTTCGGAAACTGAAACGTATGCTTCGTCGCATGAGGGTAAACCCTCAGAGAGCGTGAAAGCTTAAATCATAAAACATTAAGAGCGGGGACAACGATTATGGAAGGCATCGGTCTGATTATGACCCTGGTGATCGGCGGTATTGCCGGCTGGTTGGCGGGCAATATCCTCAAGGGTCGCAGTTTCGGTCTGCTGGTCAACATCGTCCTGGGTATCGTGGGCGCCTTTATCGGCAATTATGCATTCGGCCTGGTGGGCATCGCTGCCGCCGGCCTGATCGGTCAGCTGGTCGCAGCAACCATCGGCGCGCTGATCCTGCTGTTCGTGGTCGGGTTGTTCAAGAAAGACGCCTGACTCAAAGGCTCTGCGGAATCGGCGAGCCCGGCGATATTTGCCGATTCCCTGTTGGCGAGAGATGTCGCCACCGGGTGAAGCGGATCCCGTGGAAAACAAAGGCCCCGTCAGGGGCCTTTTCTTTGGCTATGTAACCGGATTTGAACTCCCCCTCCTGGCCTCCCCCATGAAATGGGGGAGGAACACATAGTCGGGTGACAAGGTTAACCGTCTCCTCCCCACGGGAGGGGAGGAACAGATATTCAGGCGGCGGGGTTACCCGTCCCCTCTCCACAGGTGGGGAGGGTTAGGGTGGGGAGTCAAGATATGGCGCTGCCATACCGAACCAACCCTTAACGGTGACATAGCCTTTTCTTTTGCTGGTCCGATTATTGTGTACCCGCGGTCAGCCGGACCCCTCGGGTGTGGGCGACTTGATCGCACCGTGCGGTGGCGGGGGCTCGACGGGCTGCTTGTTCAGGCTTGGTCGATTGGCCTGCGGCTGACCGATTTGCGCGGGCAGGGGAATCGCCTTGGTCTCGTTGTCATGGGTCAGGGCCTGGCGGTAAATTTGTAGCGCGTTGTCGTCCTCGCCCATGTGCTCCAACAGGCGCGCCAGTTCGCGGTACGCATCGATCGGGCCATTGCGGTTGACGCAGGCCTCCAGGTAGCCGCGTGCCTTGCCCCACAGTTGCGCACGCAGGCTCAGGCGGCCCAGGGTCAGCAACAGGGTCGGGTCGTCCGGGTGTTCCTTGAGGAACTTCTCCAGGCGCGAAAGGTGCTTGCCCGGTTCAGGACATTCGATCAGGCCATAGAGTTCGACCAGCTGTACGTTCCAGCCCTGCTTGAGTGCGTCACGCAGCAACTTTTCGGCATCCTTGTCCTCCCCCTTTTCCTGGAGGTAGCCGGCGTAGTCGCTGACCACGTCCGGGTCGGTGCGCAGGGACTTGGGGACACTGGCCCAGACCTGCCCGAGTTGATACGGGTCTTTGGCCAGGAAAGCCTGCTCCAGCAAGGCGCGGTAGGTCTTGCGCTCGAGCAGCTGCAGATCGTCTGCCGATTCGATCTTGCGGCGGCGCAGCTCGGGGATCAACTCGCGCAGGTGTTCCCAGTCACCCAGCTGCTCATAAAGCCGACGCAACAGGCGCAGCACGTAAGTGTGCTTGGGGGCGACGCTGCGCAGGTGGCGCAGGGTGGCCAGTGCCTGTTCCAGCTGGTGATCTGCCAGTTGCAGCTCTGCCTGGGTCAGGCTGACGGCGACGTCTGCCGACGGCATGTTCTCGTGCGCCAGACGGATGTAGGCGTCGCGTCGTTCGTGCTCGCCCTGCAATTGTGCGGCGCGCGCGGCGGCCAGGTAGTTGAGCAGGGGCGTCTCGGAGCGGTCTGCATAACGCACCAGGCGTTTCTCGGCCGTGTGCCAGTTGCCTTCGGACATCTCCAGCAGGCCTCGGGTCATGGCATTCTGCGCCAGGCGCGCTCCGCGGCGTTGGTTCCAGCTGCGCACGTCGCTGGGCAGGCGACGGGTACGTACGAACAGGCGGACCAGGAAATACAAGGCAACGAACAGGATGGCGACCAGCACCACCAGGAGCGCGAGACTCATCTCGACGGTGTATACACCCGCTGACAGCAGCACGTAGCCACTGTCCTTCGCCACGACGGCGCCAAGCGCGGCACCGACCAGTATGACCAGCCAGATCTTGAACAGGCCCCTCATTGTTCCGGCTCCGTTGACTCGGCAGCCTCCTTGGCCATGGCTGGCGGCGTGCCGGCCAGATCGGCATTCAGTTTCTGCCGTACCTGCAGGCTGCGCAGCGAGGCGCTGATATCGGGTAGCAGTGGACGGATGTCGATTCGCATCAACTCGTTGACCGCGTTGCGGGTGGTCTGGGTGAGCGGATCGCTGTTGTCAAAATGGGTGCTGAGCCAGGAGCCAACCGTGTTGAGACTGTCGCGGTACAGTTCGCGGTCGGCACGCGCCACGGCCAGGCGCGCGCTTTCCAGGTACAGGCGCAGATTTTCGTACAGGAAGAACTGTTGTTCAGGCGCCAGCATGGCGGCAACCGGCTTGTCGCGCCGGCGGATGCGCACGGTGTCCTTGAATCCGGCCCACAGGTCGTTCAGCAGGGTGTCCCAGTTACGCTCTTCACGCGGCGTCAGGCTCGTCTCTCCGGGTGCGCTGCGCTCCGGCCCGCCAAGCGTGGCATTGGCCAGCTGGAGCTGCGGCACCTGCTCGGCCAGCGCCTCCAGGCGTGCAGCGACACCCGCGGTATCCGGCAATTCGGCAGCATCCAGCGCGGCGATATCTCGCGCAAGCTGGTTGCGCACCGGGTTCCAGCCCGGGTCCTTGGTGTCGCGCAGGCGCTGGTCTGCCAGTAACAGGGCCTCGCGCGCGGTGCCGGTGTCGCGCGCCAGGTTGAGACGTTCGTTGGCCACGCGCATCAGGTACTCTGCCTCGGCGACCATCCACTGCGTGCTGGAGGAGCCGACACGCTTGTGCACGTCAGCCACGGTGGCCTTCAGTTCGGCCTCCCGCTGCTGCATCTTGAGGCGTTCGGAATCGAGCAATTGCTCCTGGCGGTCGAAGCGTTCCTTGGCTTCGTCGAGCGATTTTTCCTGGGCGTCGAACTTGGCCTGCTGGCTGGCCAGCAGATCGGCCTGTTCCTTGACGGCGGCGTTGGCCACAGCCAGTTGCTGTTCGAGCGATTTCTGCGCCGCGAGACTGTTGCTCAGGCTGTTGTTGATGCTGGCCAGGTCTTGCGCGGTCTGCTGGGTGTAAAGGAAGGCGGCAACCAGGGCCCCGGCAACCAGCAACAGGGCGATCACTGCAACGATCAACGGTGCTTTACTTTGTTTGGGGGCCGCGTTGTTGTCTGCGGGAGGTGGCTCCGGTGCGTTCGTTTCCTCGGGCGCTTCCGTTTCCGGCTCCGGGGTGACATCGATCACCATGCCTTCCTTTTCGGTATCTTCGCTCATCGGGGGTTACAGCTCGTGCTTGTAATAATTGCTCGTGAGCTAAGACTAGCAAAGGCGGGTAGGCGGCGTCTCCTACTCGATCACCCTGTCGCACCTGATTCAGAGGGAGAGGAAACCGCAAAGTCAGGCGCAAGAGTCCCAGCTGCTGCGGCAGCCACCAAAAGCCTGTTCAGAACAGCTCACGGCTGATCTCGCACAGGGTGTTGACCACGTCCCGGTCCATTGCAGACTCCGACAGGTAGATCACCCGGCAACCACGCTCGTCCGCCAGCTCGGCGATGCGTTCGCTCACCACCACCATGGGCGTCTGCTGCAACAGTTTGGCGCCATCCTCGCCAAGCAGGGTGAACAGGTTTTCCAGGATCTGTGCAGAGGTTATCGTGACCGCCTCGACCATGCGTTCCCAGTTGGCGATCAGGTTGGCCGGGTTGCGGCGGGGAACCTGGCGGCGGTAGACCTCGACGTACTCGACCTCGGCACCACGTTGTTCCAGGGTGTCGCGCATCAGTTCGCGACCGCCGTTGCCGCGCACGATCACGATACGCTGGCTACTCACATCCTGCAGCTGTGGCAGCGCCAGCAGTCCCTCGCTGTCCATGGAGGATTCGGGTACCAGGGTGGGCTCCAGGCCGTACTCGTCGAGCGCCCTGGCAGTGGCCTTGCCGACGGCAGCCACCTGCAGGTTCAGTGGGATATTGTCCGGCATCAGCGGAAACGCGTAGCGCACCGCGTTGGCGCTGACGAACACCAGCAAGTCGATACCGCTGATGTCAGACAGCTGGGCGCGTGCGGCGTGCTTGTCCTCAGGCCCGAGGATTTCCAGTGCGGGAAAGGTGACCGGGCGGCCATGCGCTGCACTGATCGCCTCGGCCAGCGCTGCGGACTGCTCGGCTGGTCGGGTCACCAGCACGCTCAAGCCACCGAGGTTGCAGGGTGGCTTTTCGCCGGCAGATGCTTTTTTGCCCCAGAGTGACTTGGCCTTCGGCACCGATCAGCCTTCGGCGTCGTCGTAAAGTTCTTTGAGGATCTCCTTGGCGCCGTGTTCGAGCAGTTCGTCGGCCAGCGCGGTGCCCAGTGCATCGGCCTGGTCTCGTGGGCCGCGGATTTCGGCGCGGATGATCTCGCTGCCGTCGACGGTGCCGACCAGGCCGCGCATCCAGATCTCGTCGTCTTCGAGAATCGCATGGCCGCCGATCGGTACCTGGCAGCCGCCCTCGAGGCGGGTGTTCATAGCGCGCTCGGCGAGCACGCGGCTGGCTGTGTCGGCGTGGTGCAGCGGCGCCAGCAACGCGTTGATGCGCTCGTCGTCGCTGCGGCATTCGATACCGACTGCGCCCTGTCCGATTGCCGGCAGGCTGTCTTCCGGGTCGATGGTGGAGCGGATGCGCTCGCCGAAGCCCAGGCGTAGCAGGCCGGCGGCAGCGAGGATGATGGCGTCGTACTCGCCCTCGTCGAGCTTACGCAGGCGCGTGTTGACGTTGCCGCGCAGGGACTTGATTTCCAGGTCGGGACGGCGGTCGCTCAGCTGGCACTGGCGGCGCAGGCTGGAGGTCCCGACCACGGCGCCTTCCGGCAGTTCTTCAAGCGAGGCGTAATTGTTGCTGACGAAGGCGTCGCGTGGATCCTCGCGCTCCATGATCACCGCAAGGTGCAGGCCCTCGGGCAACTCAACGGGTACGTCCTTCATCGAGTGCACCGCGATATCGGCATCGCCTTCGAGCATGCGTGCCTCCAGCTCCTTCACGAACAGGCCTTTGCCGCCGATTTTGGCCAGCGGGGTGTCGAGGATCTTGTCGCCCTGGGTGCTCATGCCGTGGATCTCCACGTTGATACCTGGGTGGGCGGCGCGCAGGGCGTCGGCGACATGCTCTGCCTGCCACATGGCGAGCGGGGATTTTCGGGTGGCAATACGTACGGTGTCGGTCATCAGCTGCGTTATCTGTTGGAGTTGCCCGGTCGGGATCCTTTCGGGACCCTTTCCGGTCTTGGTGGAGCGCAATGCTACTGGCTGCGCGTCCCGAAGACAAAGCAACGCTCGCGCCGTGCGTATAATCCCGCTCCAGCAAGGAGTCGTCATGAAAATACTTTCGATTGTTCTTTTGTGCCTGTTCACGGCGATTGCCCAGGCGCAACCCTCGGTATTCCGCCAGGATGTGCAGGCACCGATGCCCGAGGTCTACCGGCAGCTTTACCAGGCCCTGGAAAGCAAGAAGCTATGGGTGGTGTTCGAGCCGAACATGGGCCAGAGCATTGCGGGGATGGCCGAGCGCCTGGGCGAGAATTACAACCGAAGCGGCCTGCAGGGGATTCGTTCGCTGGTGACCTGCAACGCCTGGTATGCCAACGAGGTGAGTAACCTGGATCCGAACATGCTGGCGCTATGCCCGCTGCGCGTGACGGTAATCCACAAGGATGGCACCACCAGCATGTTGTTCGCCCGTCCCAGCGCGCATGCGCAGGGTAGCCCGGCCCTGCCTGTGTTGAGCGAGATCGAGGGCCTGGTGATCGACGCGATACAATCGGTCGCCAAGCCCTAGTTTTTCCGTTATTGAGCAGTACCCATGTCTGATGATCTTATTTTCAATGTCGACCTGCCGGATTTCGAGCAGCAGGTCATCGAGGCCTCCAAGCAAACACCGATCATGGTGGACTTTTGGGCTGACTGGTGTGCCCCCTGCCACGCCATCGCGCCGCATATCACCAAGGTGGTGAACGACGCTGCCGGCGAGATCCGCCTGGCCAAGGTGGAGGTTGACGAGGGCGAGAACATGAAGCTGGCGGGGCGTTACCGCCTGAGAGGCTTTCCCACCATCATCCTGTTCCACCACGGTGAAGAACTGGGCCGCTTCAGCGGTGCACGTGCCACCCACTGGATCCACGAGTGGCTGGATAAGCACCTGTCATAGGTCGAGTTGCCGGCAGGATCGAGCACCTGCGATACCGCAGGAATCTGTTTCGCGAAAAAATCAGGTTTGTGCCAGGTGGGTCGTTAAGGCTGGTAATGGAGCCCGTGGGCTCAATCAATCTCGATCCTCCTCCGGCGCTTACACAGCGCTTTTCAGGGCCAGCCCCCTCCCCGGGCAGGCCCTTTTTTTTGTGCAGTGATTTACGGTCGACAAAAAAAGCCCGATCTCCTGAGAGACCGGGCTTTTCAATGGGTATCAGAGGGTATCAGAGGGTATCAGAGGGTATCAGGCGCTTTGTTCAACCGGGCGTTGTTCGTCATCGGCATTGATGGTGGCGATCAGTTCCTGCAGCGTGCCTTCCGCCTCTGCGTTTTCGACCTGGCAGGTGCCGGCGGCCTGATGTCCTCCACCGCCGTAGCCCAGGCATAACTCGCCGACGTTGGTAATGCAGCTGCGGTCGAGGATCGACTTTCCGATCGCAAAAACAGTGTTCTGTTTTTTCAGGCCCCACATCAGGTGGATCGAGATATTGCACTGGGGGAACAGCGCATAAATCATGAAACGGTTGGTTGCGTAGATGGTTTCCTCGTCGCGCAGGTCGAGCACCACCAGGTTGCCATATACCTTGCTGCAGCGCTCAATCTGGTCGCGTGCTTTTTCGGCATGCTCGCCGTACAGTTCCACACGTTCGACCACGTCCGGCAGCTGCAGAATCTCTTCGATGCTGTGTTCGCGGCAGTAGTCGATCAGCTGCATCATCAACTGGTAGTTGGAGACGGTGAAGTCACGGAAGCGGCCCAGGCCGGTACGCGCATCCATGAGGAAGTTCATCAGTACCCAGCCTTGTGGGTCGAGGATTTCCTCGCGTGTGAACTGCGCAGAGTCACCCTTGTCTACCGCCTGCATCAGGTCATCGCCGACATTCGGGAAGGTCTCTGCTCCCCCGTAATAGTCGTACACCACGCGCGCCGCCGACGGCGCCTCGGGGATGATGATGTGGTTGTCGCGCTTAGCGTTGCGCAAGGTCTCGCTCAGGTGGTGGTCGAACGCCAGGTAACAGCCTTCCACGTAGGGCAGGTTGGTGGTGATGTCCCGTTCGTTGATGGCGATCTTGCCGTCCTGCATATCCTTGGGGTGGACGAACAGGATGTCGTCGATCATGTCGAGTTCTTTGAGTAGTACGGCACATGCCAGGCCGTCGAAGTCACTGCGGGTCACAAGACGGTATTTATCAGTCATTCTTTACTCCTTGCGGTGGGCAAGCCGGGAGGGGCGCTCATGTTCCCGGCACTGGTCAACAGGGTGGCGGCCAGCTGCGGAAGGACTGAAGGGATCAGTGGCACTTTGGGAATGAAAGGCTGAGACTGCGGGGTCGCATCGTGGATTGACCGGGGTCATGAAAAACGCCGTCGGATGGCCAGCGGAGGAAAACTGTCACACTTATCGGCTACTTTTCTAGAATCGCAATTCCCCCCAGGAGCCCGGCATGACTGATATCCAAGCGCTGCTCGGCGACGAGGCGCAGAGCCTGTTGTCCCATCAAAGCCAGACCTTCGATCGATCGCTGTTGCACTTTCCCGGCGCAGACTATGTTGACCGGGTGATGGCGCAGAAGGATCTCAAACCGGGGGTCTTGCGCGGCATGCAGACCCTGTTCAACCATGGGCGGCTGGCAGGTAGCGGTTACCTGTCATTGTTGCCCGTGGACCAGGGGGTCGAGCACTCCGGTGGTGCATCCTTTGCACCAAATCCGATCTATTTCGACCCGGCGCAGATTTGCGAGTTGGCTATCGAGGGCGGCTGTAATGCGGTGGCATCGACGCTGGGCGTGTTGCACTCGGTGGCGCGTCGTTATGCGCACAAGATCCCGTTCCTGGTGAAGATTAACCATAACGAGATTCTCAGCTACCCGAATTTCTACGACCAGACCCTTTTTGCGTCGGTCGACCAGGCGTTCGATATGGGGGCGGTCGCGGTGGGAGCGACTGTCTACTATGGTTCCCCCGAGTCACGACGCCAGATCCAGGAAATCAGCGAGGCATTCGAACACGCGCATGAGCTGGGCATGGTCACAGTGCTGTGGGCATACCTGCGTAACCCGGCGTTCAAGCATGAAGGCACCGATTACCACACGGCCGCTGACCTGACCGGTCAGGCCAACCACCTGGCGGTTACCATCAATGCTGACATTGTGAAACAGAAGCAGGCAGTCGGTAACGGCGGCTACCGTGCCATCAAGTTCGGCAAGACGCATGACAAGGTCTACGACGAGTTGACCAGCGAACACCCGATCGACCTGGTGCGCTATCAGGTAGCGAACTGCTTTATGGGGCGCGCGGGCCTGATCAACTCGGGCGGTGCTTCCAGCGGTGCCGGTGACCTGGCACAGGCGGTCCGTACCGCGGTGATCAACAAGCGTGCCGGTGGCATGGGCATGATTTCGGGTCGCAAGGCCTTTCAGCGCCCGATGAGCGAAGGTGTTGAACTGCTCAATGCTATCCAGGATGTTTATCTCGACGAGCAAGTGACATTGGCTTGAGATAGCCTTAGCGAATTCAATCAAACCTGCAGTAGGTCAAACGGCCTGCTTCTTGCATTGAGGTAGGGGCCAGTGCTGCTCAGGCCCGTCTCATATCATCCATTCGATCAGGGAGCTGTAATGAACGAAAAGGAACAGGAATTGAAGTCCAAGACCACCAAGAAAAAAGCCAGCAAGAAGAAGGTAGCCAAGAAAGTTGCTGCCAAGAAGAAGGTAGCGAAGAAGCAGGCAGCCAAGAAGAAAGTCACCCAGAAAAAAGTGACCAAGAAAAAAGTAGCCAAGAAGGTCGCCAAGAAGAAATCAGCCAAGAAGGCCTCGAGCAGAAAAACGGCCGCCAAGACACAGCGTATTAGCTATGCGGAATACCGTGAGCGCATCGCCCTGGCGGCGTATTTTATCGCCGAGAAGCGCCTGTTCGAGAATGGCCTGCCGGATCACGATTGGTTGGAGGCCGAGTCTAAGGTTAACGCGGAGCTGGCGGCAGCCGGTATCGAAGTCGAGCCAGGCTGACCTTCTCCGAGGTGCCGTGCGCGTATGCCTTATGGCTCAGGCGAAATGCCGCCGCAGGTCGTTGGCGAAACCGGTGCCGGCCTCGGCGTAGATATTGAAGGCGAACTCGACACCGAGTTTTTCCAACTGTTCAGCCTCGTCCGGGTACTTGGCGGTGGCCGCAATGCGGCCTTCGAAGCCGGCCTCGCGCAGGCGCTCAACCACCATCAGGTTGGCCTGGTGGTTTGGCAGGGTGGCGATTACCCAGTCGACATCGCGAGTACCCTGGGTGACCCGCGACCAGAAGTCCGGGTTGGTGCCGTCGCCCACCATGGCTTTTTTGCCGTTGGCTGCATGCCTCTCTACCACATGCGGACTGATATCCACCCCGCACACGCGTGTCTGCGGGTCTTGAGTTAGCGCCTCATATACGGCTGTGCCCATGCGGCCCATCCCGAACACCACCATGTTCGCCGAGCAGAACTGGATATCTTCCTCCCCCTGCAGGCGGTGTCGCCGTTCCAGGTGTTTGATCTTCGGGCGCCAGCGCGCGTAAAGACGATCGCGGATCTTCATCAGCGGCGCGGAGATAATGAATGATAGC
>Ga0180436_10002978_pt1 | contig 15731 bp, 14 predicted proteins | sample SS_ome_2_FD_132434 | JGI IMG/M metagenome (GOLD analysis project Ga0180436, IMG submission 132434) | Hypersaline lake sediment archaeal communities from the Salton Sea, California, USA - SS_3_S_2 metaG | ecosystem: Environmental > Aquatic > Non-marine Saline and Alkaline > Hypersaline >...
GCAAGGGTGGATGCTGCCCGGTGAAACTGTTCGCCGTATGCGGTTCGGCCCGGCGCCCAGCCTGTCACGAGGGCTGCCGGTTTCTTCTCTGCATAGGCCCTGGCCAGGTCGATAATTGAATTGGCCGGCGTACCGCAGATGTTTTCGGCCCACGCAGGATCTTTGGGAATCCCATCAACCACTCCGAGCACATATTCGCTGAATTGATCGAAACCATGGGTGTGGGTTTCAATATATTGCTCATCCAGGCGGCTTTCCACAATCATGACATGGGCCATGGCAAGCAGCATGGCGGTATCTGTTCCAGGTTTTATTGGCAACCAATCATCAGCCAATGCCTGGCATGTCTGGCTTTGGCGGGGGTCCACACAAACAATCCTGGCCCCTTGTTTTTTAGCCTGTGCTAGATAGGGCATGGTGTCGGGGCCAAAGCGGGTCACCAGGGGGTTCCAGCCCCAGAGAATAATCAACCTGGACGACAAGAGGTTGTCGCGGGTGCTTCCCGTAACATCGGTTCCAAATGTGGCCAATGCGGACTGGAGTGCCCCCTCATAGGAAGGGTCCCCCCAGGTTGTGGTACATTCGCCGAGTAAACTGAAAAAGCGCTGGGTGACACCAGGGGTGTTGTGCAGGGTGGCCATGGAGCCGGTGTTGGTGATAAAGTACAGGGATTCGGTTCCAGACTGTGCCATGGCGTGCTGGATTTTTTCTGCAATCGTATCCAGGGCCTCGTCCCAGGAAATGGGTTTGAATGTGCCCTTCCCTCTTTTGCCTGTTTGCTTCATGGGCTGGGTGAGTCGGTCCGCATGGCTGCGCACTGCGGACTGGGCCAATCCCTTGGGACACGCTTTGAGATGCAGCCCTTTTTGATTTTCCGTGCTGATACGGGCGATCTCTCCATTGTGCAGGTGTACCTTGAGAAGGCAGCGGCTGCCGCAGTCGTAACTACACGTGGTTGTTATCGTATTTTCGGTACTATTGGGGGGGCTAGTCGTCATCGAGCAGAGCCTCTTTAGCGGCGCTTCAAGTCGGCAATCACCCGGCGGGCAGCATTGTACCCGGGCGCTCCGGACACACCGCCCCCTGGATGGGCTCCGGAACCGCAGATATACAGGCGCTTAATTGGTGTTTCATATTGGGCCGCCCTTGGGTGCGGCCGCATGGAAAACACCTGGTCCATATCGTGGCGGCCGTGGAAAATATCTGATTCGGTGAGTCCGTATTTGGTTTCCAGGTCCAGGGGGCTCAGCATATGGCGGCCGATGATGAGCTCAGGCAGGTTGGGCATGGCCCTGGCCACATAGTCGACGATGCGGTTGGCAACATCTTCCTTGACATCATCCCAGCTGACGTCGTTGGCCAGTCGATAGGGATAGTATTTGGCCAGGATGCTCATGACATGGTGGCCATTGGGGGCCAGGCTGTTGTCCAGCGTCGAAGGAATGGTGATTTCCAGGCGCGGCTCATCCGGGCACTGGCCCGTGGCCGCGGCAAAGTAATTGGCTTCCATGGCCTCGTAGTCCGGAAACATCATAATGTCTGAACGGTGCCACGGCCCTTCTTCAGCCGGGAAAAACGTGATGTCCGGCAGGCCCTTGAGCGCCAGGTTGAGGCGCAGGGAGCTGTGGCCCATGCGGTATTGGCGCATGTCGCGTACGAAATCGTCATCAAGCTGTTCGGGTGCCATGAGCTTTAAAAAGGTGCGTTTGGGATCGGTGTTGGCCAACACGCATCGGCCGTTGATAACTTCACCATCTTCAAGCCGCACGCCGGTTGCCCGGCCGTCTTGTGTCAATATCTGTTCCACGCCCGCACTGGTGCGGATCTCTACACCCTTTGATATTGCAGACTTGGCCATGGCCTGGGTGAGCCCGCCCATGCCGCCCTTGACCAGTCGCCAGGCACCTTTGTCCCCTTCGATTTCACCAATGGCGCTGTGCAAAAAAGGTATGGCAGAACCGGGTTGGCGAAGGCTGGCAAAATTGCCGGAGAAACAGGCAGCCGCATACATGTTTTTGACCATGGGACTGTCAAACCAGCGCTGGATAAAATCATCTGCACTGCCGAGCAGCATCTGGAACAGACGAAATCGCGCATCAGGGGTCAGGCTGCGTATATCCCAGCCCATGCGCGCCAGGGCGGTCAGGTCTGTCAGGTCGAACAGGCCAGCCCCTAATTTTGGCGGCTCCCGCAACATCTGATTGCGAATGACCGTTCCGATATTCTGGATAATGTCTTCAAATTGGCCCATGGCATCGTAATCAAGATCTGAAAAGCGGCCCACCTCCTTGCGGTCATGGGCTTCATCTCCTGTCAGAAACAGGTAGTCGTTATTGCAGATGGACAGGGTGCCGTCCATCTTGATCATTTCAAAGCCATGCTTTTGCAGTTCGAGATCCTGGATCACCTCCGGCCGCAGCAGGCTGACCACATAGGAAACGGCGGAGATGCGGTGGCCCGGGTGGATTTCCTCGGTGACCACGGCGCCGCCCACCTGGGAAAGCCTTTCCAGCACAATGGTTTTATAGCCAACCCTGCCCAGGTAACCGGCGGCAGTCAGGCCGTTGTGACCGCCGCCCACGATGATGGCATCATATTGCTTTGTCATATGCTTTCCTTGGAATTAAGACCATCACAGGTTCAGCTTCAGCGGTGCATTAAGCTTTGCCTTGAACACGTTGACCGAATGAATGGAGATGTCCAATAGCTCGGCAATCCGGCACCTGGCAGCCACGCCCTTGGTGGCGTCCGCAGGGCCGCTGATAATGCCGATATCCAGTTCTTCTCGGATTTGCTGCATCACTTCCTCGTTGCTCAAGTCCAAAACCGAAATGCCCAGTTTAGCGGCCACATATTGTTTTGCCTCGTCAATTTTCAGGCGACGGGTCAGCTGCATCCAGGCCACCAGATCTCCGGCGGTCCGAATTCCGCACATTCCCGCTGCCATGACATGGGCTGTGGTCATGCCGAAGGGGTCGCCCACACCCACCTACAAACCGTCGGCCTTGCCGATTTCCACCAGGGCCTTGGATGCCCGGGTAACGCAGTCAATGGGCGGAACCGACAGCATGGGAACGCCGCAAACCCCCATACCCACGTTGGGATGCACCGGTATGTTGGCCACGGCTACGGTGGCCTTGAGAAAGGTCACAGCCCGGGCCAGGTTCCAGGGGAATGATTCCGACGTGTTCACATTGACGGCCATGCCGAATATATCGGCCCCGGCCGCTTCTGCGACCTTGACCTGATCCGTGGGATACATGCCGGCCAGGCGCGTGCTCCTGTACTCGATTTCCGAATGCATACCCAGGATAAACTCGCTGGCCATGCCCACTTCAATGGCCATGTCCGGTGCTTTTTCTTTCAAGACTTCCACAGCCTTGAGGGCGGCATAGAAATCCGCATCACCGGCCGAGGCACAGGTGTCGAAATTAAACCCGTCACAACCGGCATCGTAGAGCTCTCCGGCAATATAGATCAGATCTTCGATGAGCGCTTCGGCAGCTGCCTCCTGGGCCTGCTGGCCTTCTTTGATTTTCCCGGCCGGGATCAATTCCGTGGCATTGGGAAACGGGCCATCCGGCTGGAAGTAGACCCCCAGGTTGGGCTGGGTGCCGTAGAGGAGCGGTATGGTGGCTGCCTGGGAATACATGTAATAGCGCTGCTTTTCGTAGTTGATAAGCGCCTTGGCAGGCTTGCAGCTGTAATCATAGTGACCCGCGCCAATGGTATCGGCACAGCACAGGCGCTCAAAAGCCAGAACAGCATTGTGGTAGCCCATGGGCAGGCCGACACCGCCGTCGGGCTTGTCGCACACAATCATGCCCGGGCCGCCGTCATCGGTGGTGATGACCTCATGGCCCGGCCTGACAGCGGTAATCCGGTTGGGGTCGGTTACGATGGCGAAGAGTTGATCCAGTTCGTCCGGGGACAACCCAGGGATGTTGCCCCGTTCGGCGGCATCCTGGTTTCCGGCCTCGAGATCTTCGCGAATCTCCTCTCCTGTTAAAGCAACCCGTTCGCCGTCGCCCATACGGGTCAAATATGTTTCTGCCATTTATTCCTCCTATGCCTGATACATATAAATGCGCTTTCACGTGGCATCGCGCATGGCCATTTCTGTTTCAAACTTGCGCCGTTTTTCAGCGCGGAACATGAGGATTCCCGCAAATACAGCACATACGGAAACCAGCGTTACGACGATGGTCGCAAGGGCATTGATTTTCGGGCTGACGCCCAGACGCACGCTGGAAAAAACTTTCATGGGGAGGGTGGTGGCACCGGGGCCGGCCACAAAACTCGATATGACCAGGTCGTCCAGGGAAAGGGTAAAGGCCAGCAGCCAGCCGGCGGCAATGGCCGGCATGATAATCGGCAGCGTAATGGCGGTGAACACCTTGAAGGGCGGCGCCCCGAGATCCATGGCTGCTTCCTCGATGGATTCATCCATCTCTCGCAGGCGAGCGGTAATCACGACAGCCACAAAGGCGGCGCAGAAGGTGACATGGGCGATCCACAAGGTGAGCATGCCCCTGCCTGCCGGCCAGCCGATCATTTTTTCCATGGAGACAAAGAGCAGCAGCATGGACAGGCCGGTGATCACCTCGGGCATCACCAGGGGCGCGGTAATCATACCCGCAAAAAGACTATGGCCGCGAAAGCGGCCGAACCGTGCCATCACAAGACCAGCCAGCACGCCCAGGGCCACAGCGGCTGTGGCGCTCATCAGGGCCAGACGCAGGCTGAGCCAGGCGGCCATCAACATCTGCCGGTCCTGCAGCAGTTCACCATACCACTTGGTGGAAAAACCAGCCCAAACAGTGACCAGTTTGGATTCGTTAAACGAGAATACGATTAATATGACAATGGGTGCGTACAAAAACGTATAACCCAGCAGCAGCCAGACGTGAATCAAGGGGGAACGTCCAGGGGCACTCATATTGTTTCTACCTCCTGGGTCTGGTGTTTGTGGAACCACATCATGGGGATAATCAGAATGAGCAGCATAACAACGGCCACGGCCGACGCCACCGGCCAGTCGCGGTTGCTGAAAAATTCATCCCACAACACCTTGCCGATCATCAGCGTGTCCGGGCCTCCCAGAAGGGCCGGAATCACGAACTCGCCCACCGCGGGGATGAATACCAGCATGGACCCGGCAATGATACCCCCCTTGGACAAGGGCAGGGTAACAAAAATAAAGGTTTTCCAGGGCTTGGCACCCAGGTCGGCAGCCGCTTCCAGATAAGACTCGTCCAGTTTCACCAGATTGGTGTAGAGCGGCAGCACCATGAAGGGCAGGTATGCGTATACGATTCCCACATAAACGGCAAAGTTGGTATGCAGCATGTGCAGGGGCGCATCGATCAGGCCCAGTTTCAGCAAAAAATTATTGATCAGGCCATTGGTTTTTAAAATCCCTATCCAGGCATAGATGCGCAGCAGGAAGGACGTCCAGCTGGGCAGTACGATGCCCAGGAGCAACATGTTTCGAATCCCCGGGTGGGCGCGGGCAATGCCGTAGGCAATGGGGTAGCCCACGATAAGGGCCAGGAGGGTGGCCCCGGCAGCCGTTCGAAGCGAACTCAGGTACGCAGAAAGATAGAGTTTATCCTCGAACAGGAACAGGTAGTTGCCGACATTCAGCATGACGGACAGCTTTTCTTCCGCGTATGAGAAAAGCTCTGTAAATGGCGGCCGGGCAATGGCCATCTCGGCAAAACTGATCTTGAACACAATGGCAAAGGGAAACACCAGGAACAGCAGCAGCCAGATAAAGGGGATGCCGATGACCGTGGTGCGCCCGGAGGGCAGTAATTTTTTCCATTTTAATTTTACCATGTCAGCACCACGGCTGCGCCTGGCTGCCAGCTGAGATAGACGTCATCCTCCCAGGTGAGGCGGTCTTCGACGCGACGGTCTACGTTGGCCAGTGTGGCCCGGATAATCATATTGTTTTTGGTTTTGACGTGGTAGATTGAAAGGCCACCGACATAGGCGATTTCTTCGACAATGCCCCGGGCGTGGTTATAGTCGCCGGGCGGCTTATCTGTGGTGATGGCGATTTTTTCCGGCCGAACCGCCACCCAGACCTTGGTGCCCTCCGAAGGCGTGATGCCATGGTTGACGAAAATGGCTTGTTCGAGTTCCGGTGTGTCGATCACGACCTGGTCGGCGGATTTTTCAGAAACAACGCCTGGAAAAATATTGACCGTACCGATAAATTCCGCGGTCCGCCGGCAGTTGGGGTATTCATAAACCTTGTGGGGTGAACCGGTTTGCAGGATCTTGCCCTCGTGCATGACACCGATCTGTGAGGCCATGGTCATGGCTTCTTCCTGATCATGGGTTACCATGACGCAGGTGACCCCCACACTTTCAATGATGTTGACCACTTCCAGCTGCATCTGTTCACGAAGTTTTTTATCCAGGGCGGCCATGGGTTCATCCAGGAGCAATAGCTTGGGCCGTTTGGCCAGGCTTCGCGCCAGTGCCACCCGCTGGCGCTGCCCGCCGGAGAGCTGATGGGGGTAGCGATTGAAAAGTTCTTTCATGTGAACCAGTTCCAGGAGCTCTTCCACCCGTGTTTTGATCTCCGCCCTGGGAACCCGGTCCTGCTTCAGGCCGAAGGCAATGTTCTTGGCCACGGTCATGTGGGGAAACAGGGCATAGGATTGAAACATCATGTTGACCGGACGGTTGTACGGCGGGATGGACTGCATGTCCTGCCCGTCGATGATAATCTGCCCCTCGGTGGGGATTTCAAAACCGGCCAGGAGCCGCAGCAGCGTGGTTTTGCCGCATCCGGAAGCCCCCAGCAGTGCAAAAACCTCGCCCTGGGGGATATTCAGGTCGACATTGTCCACGGCGGTTATGGTATCGAATTTTTTGGTGACCCCCTGGATCTGAATATAGTTCTCCACGGCTTCTTCTGAAGCGGATTCAGTCACATTCTCTGTCTGACTCATAGCAATACTCCAATGGCGGGGAGTCCCTGGCCCTGTCCCAGCACGCATCTGTTGTTTATCCGGTTGCTGAAGCTTTTATAACTACGCCTTTTGTTTCAAGCGCTTCGACCATTGACCTGTAGTGGTCATTGTCAAAGGCGTCTTCGGGCGACACAATTCCCCGCGGGAATGCATTGCCCCTTGCCATCAGCACGGCAGAAATGGATGCAGGAAAACCAGTTGCCCTGGCCATTGATGAAATATTGTGTTCCCTGTCCGAGTCCACCCACATATAGTAGTCGATCTGTGACCATGTGCCGTCTTTTTCTCCGGTCACGGTATTCCACATGATGCTGACATCCATATCACCATTTTTCGGCGCCAATTCCGGTTCCATTATACGGGCCGCAAGCTCACGGGGAACAATATTCGTGTTGTGGAAGCGAATGGGTGTTTTATGGAAAAAACCGCATGCTTTAAGAAAAGACATGCGATCCCTGTATCCCGGCCACCTGATCGTCTTCTCGTAGCAGGATTCAAGCTCGGGCCGGGTGAAGAGGAAGCTTTCCATTCCCGGCGTTATGAACGCTTCAAGCTCCAGGTCTTTTCCAAAGGCGTTAAAGGAAAACCGCTCATATTCTCCCATGGCATCCACATGCTGAAAGGTACCGTCTTTTAGAATGCGGGTTTTGTCCATGGCGCTGTCAATGGCCTGGTCCCAGCACCAGGTAACCATATATTTCATGGGGTATTTGTGGGCAGCGTCAATATCCGGAATACCCCCCACGCGCGCAATGGCCGTGCGGGCCTTATCCATCTGCGCAATGCCATGCCCAAGCGTCATATTACTTAAGCCCGGTGCAAATCCCATGCAGCATAAAATGGTAATATCCTTGTCCAGTGCCTGCTGGTGAAGCATTTCTCCATATGTTTCGCCGGTGACTCCCGCGGGGATATTGAAACCGTCCAGATAGGATTCATTGGGCCGCCGGTAGTATTCACCGTAAATGTCAACAAGATCCATTTCCGCTTCAACGGCCATCTCGATGAGCTGATTGGTCTGCCTGATCATGGGCAGGGCGCCGATCCCCACGTCATAGGATTTCATCAGTTCAGTCAACTGTTCACGGAAACGGCTGCTCAGCAGATGGGATGTCACCCGTTTATCCTGTATCCAGGCGGTTGTTTTTTCTAAACTGGGGGAAGAGTTGTCCACCAGGCCAACAGATTCCACTTCTTCATATCTGCATAAATCCCATGCAATGACAGAACCCATTTTTCCACAGCCGATAACGAGTATTTTCAAGTTTTTATCCTTATTCTAAAGCACGGACAGGGCAGGAAGGCAGGTAAGAACAGGCGCTAGGCAGAGACGCCTTCCGTTTATCACTGCCGGATGGCATGGTCTTGAAAGCATTTCCCGTCATGCATCATGGGATGCATGACGGGTATAATGGTTCAACGAATTATTGGCCGGTCTTCAATTGGGTCCAGACCCGGGTTCTCACACGCGAGACCTTGGGCGGCATATTCTTCATGGTAAACAGCCCCTTCATGGTTTCCGCTGAAGGGTAGATCGCGGGATCTTCGCGAATTTCCTTGTCGATAAAAGGAAAGGCGTCTGCATTGCCGTTGGGGTAGGATACGTAGTTGGTGATTCCGCCGATTACCTCGGGCTCCATGAGGAAATCCATAAATTTATGGGCGTTTTCCACATTGTCGGCATCCGATGGGATGGCAATCATGTCGAACCACGTGCCCGCGCCTTCCTTGGGAATCGAATACGCCACTTCCACACCAGCCCCGGCTTCATCCGCACGGTCGCGGGCCTGCAGGATGTCGCCCGACCATCCGATCACGGCACAGATGTCGCCATTGGCCAGGTCGTTGATGTATTGCGATGAATGAAAGTATTTAATATACGGGCGGATACTCATTAAAAGGGGCAGCGCCTTTTCCTTGTAGTCATTGGCATCCATGCTGTTGGGATCCAACCCCAGATAGTGCAGCGTCAGTGAAAGAATTTCGCTGGGATCATCCAGCATCACCAGGCCGCACTCTTTTAGCTTGTCAGCATTTTCAGGCTTGAAAATCATATCCCAACTGTCCACAGGTGCGTTTCCGCCAAAGGCGGCCTGTACTTTCTTCACATTGTATCCCAATCCGGTGGTGCCCCACATGTAGGGGATGGAATATTGATTTCCCGGGTCCACGCTCTCCAGCACCCGCAGGATATTTTTATCGAGATGCTTGTAGTTCTTCAATTTGGAGCGGTCGAGTTTCTGAAACACACCGGCATTGATCTGACGGCCGATGAAGTTGGTGGATGGAAACACGACATCGTACCCGGATTTTCCGGCCAGCAGCTTGGCTTCAAGGACTTCGTTGCTGTCGAAAACGTCATAGGTGACGTCTATGCCGGTCTGTTTTTCGAAAACGGAAACCGGTCCGCCCGGTCCTTCGTCCATGTAATCAGACCAATTGTAAACGTGGAGCACCTCCTTGCCGATGACTGACGTAGCGCCAAAGAAAAAAATTGCCATGAAAGCAGCCAGAATAACACTGATTGAGCGTTTCGTGATCATCACATAACCTCCCATACGTATGCTGTTGTCGTAACACCGCCCCCAAGATGCGGAAAGCCGCTCTGGGGGAACCTTGATTTCCATGGATGCGGGTAGAATGTAAAGCGGAGCATTTTTTATGCCACAAGGTGAAAATTAAATCAACATTTTAGAGCTATTGTAATATTCTCAACATGAGATAAATCTGATTGAACCATCCTATGATCCCGAGAGTGAAGGCATTGGGCTATAAAGCCCGGCAACCGCGACAGTGTGCAATATAAAGTCTTCCCTCGGGGAGCCGAGGGGAAGTTCATTTCTTTGGGATAGCAAGGTGCTATCTGCTACGTTGCAAACTGTGACCGAATCCGTTTAACCGAGTTGATCTCTATGCCCAATAGATCCGCAACCCTGCTCTTGGCCAGGATGCCTTCCGGGCCACCTGCTTCCGGTGTGACCGTACCGATTCCCAATTCCTTGCGCAGGGGGCACATGACATCCTCATCCACCAGGTCCATGACATCCACGCTCAGCTTATCCGCCACGTATGCCTTGGCATCTGCCAGCTTCATTCTGCGGGTCATCTGCATCCAGGCAACCAGGTCTCCGGCTGTCCGAATTCCGCCCATGCCCGCAGCAACGATATGTGTCACCGGCATACCAAAGGGGTCGCCCACGCCGACCTACAACCCGTCTGCCTTGCCAATAAGGGCCAAGGCCTTGGCTGCCCTGCTGACACAGTCGATGGGTACTTGCAGGAGCATGGGAATACCGCAAACGCCCATGCCAACGTTGGGGTGCACGGGGATGCCGGCCCTGGCCACGGTCTCCTTGACCATGGTGAGCGCCTTGGCCAGGTTCCAGGGAAATGATTTGGAGGTGTCCACATTGATGGCTGGGCCGAAAATATCGGCACCTACGGATTCGGCCAGTTTGACCTGGTCATGGGGAAACAGCCCGGCCAGTTGGTGTCCCTCAAAGGCAATCTCACCGTGCATGCCCAGCACGAATTCGCTGGCCATGCCGATGATGATGGCCATATTCGGATCATATTCCTTGAGTTGGCGCGCCGCCTTCAGCGTGGCATAAAATTCGGCATCCCCTGTGGAGCCGGCTGTGTCGAAGTTGAAGCCTTCACAGCCCATGGCATTGAGTTCCCTGCCGATGAATACCATGTCTTCACAGAGCTGCGCCGCCGCCGCTTCCTGGGCCGCCTGGGCCGCTTTTATTTTTCCGGATGGCATCAGGTCCACCGGGTTGGGAAAGGGGCCGTCCGGCTGGAAATACTGCCCCATGTTGGGCTGGGATCCATAAAACAACGGGGCTGTGGTCAGCTGGGAAAGCTGGTGGTAGGTTTGGAGTTCTACCTCCAGCACGGCCTTGACCGGTTTGAAACTGTAATCCGAGTGCCCAATAGAGCTGGTATCGGCAGCCAGGGCCCTCTCGTAGGCAAGGACCGCGGCATGTCGGCCCATGGAAATGCCACTGCATCCGTCAGCCTCGGAGCCGGTAAAGCACTCTGCCATCCCATCGTCGGTCACGATCAACTCATGCCCGTGGGGGACGCTGACCACCCTTCCCGGTTCAGTGACAATCTCGAGCAGCAGCTCGATTTCATCGCTCGATAAGCCGGGAATACGCGCTAATTCCGAAGCTCTTTCCATGCCCTTTTGCATCTCATCCCTGATTTCAGATGGCGACATTTGAATTCTTTCGCCGTCACCCATGCGGGTGAATATGTAGTCCGACATCAGAAAACCTCCTTGTCATATGCGTTGATGATCTTGTCGCCTATGCATGCGCCCGTCATCAAGCGGCGGCAGACGGTGTTCAGCCAGGATCTTCTTTGCGTCTTGGTGTTTTCGCGGCTATTATCGCAATCTATAATTCCACCCCTGGTGTGCCCCAGTCATAGCGTTCCCGGATGATGCGCCTGATAAAGCTGGTTTCAATGGATTTAATCCCTTCGATGCTTTCGATCTGGGAAAGCAGCTGATGAAGATCGTCGACGGACTCCACAAAGGTTTCCAGTTCGATGGTTGGTTCGCCGGTCATCTGGGCGATATAAGAGAGGCGCTTGATTTTTTTCAGTTCCGTGATGATCGCTTCTATGTGCAGGCTTTCGGTATAAACACCGATATTGGCGGCAATGCCGAAACCCAGCTTGATGGGATTGCCCGCAGCCACGATCTGGATGAATCCGCCGTCGATTAGTTTCTTTAAGCGGTAGCGCACCGTTGCCTCGGACACGCCGGTTTTTTTAGCAATTTCAGAACTGGGCATCCTTCCGTCTTTTTGTAGCAGGCCGATGATCGTAAAATCCGTGTTGTCCAGACGTTCCCGCATGGTATCTTCCTTTCTAAAAACAGAATTTGTCTTTTTATATAGTTAATTATATTATTCGTCAAGAAAAAAGGTCATATTTTACGAAATCAGCAATATAGTTATTGACAAGCGCAAAATAGAGCTCTAAATTTGGTTTAAGATAAACCTGAAGGAGTGAATTTATCATGAAAAAGGTACTTATCATTGGTGCGGGTGCTCAGGGAAACGTCATCAGTGGAGTTTTGGCAAAGGCTGAAGATGTTGCCGAAATCACGTTGGCTGATATTGATATGGAGCGGGCAAGAGAAGTGGCGGCGTATGTTGGTTCCGATAAAATCAAACCTGCCACGGTTAATGCTTCGGATAAAGCTGATGTGGCCGGACGCATGCAGAACGGCGGTTATGACCTGGTGGTCAATGCCACCCTGATGACCTTCAACCGGCAGATTTTGGAGGGGGCTTTGGAAGCGGGCATACACTACCTGGACATGGCTTCAAACGACTTTTTTACCCAGAAGGATGGCAAAGAATATTTAGTGGAGCAGCTGGAGTATGACGAGGCATTTAAGAAAGCAAGCCTGACTGCCAACATCCTGGCCGGCGGCGATGCCGGGCTGGTCAACATCATGGCTAAGGAGGCGGCTGACGAACTGGACGAGGTGGAATATATCGGCATCAAAGATTATGGTGTGGTGGAGTGCGACGAACCAGTAGCCATGTGGTCCTTCCAAACCTACCTGGAAGACTGCGCGGATGAAGCGGTTTACTGGGAGGACGGTGAGTATAAATTCGCTCCCCTATTCAGCGGCGAAGAGGATTACTATTTTCCCCATCCCCTAAACCTCACGGGCAAGGTTTTTTACCACAATCACGAAGAACCGGTAACCCTGCCCAAGTTTCTGGGCAAGCCGGTGAAGTACGTTGACTTCAAGATGGGAGATCCGGACAGTGCCACCTGGCAATTTCTTCTCGATGGACTCAAGATGATGGATACGACTCCCCAGGATATCAACGGCTGCCAGGTCAGCCCCAGGGATATTTTCTGCCGGCAGCTTCCGCAAACCCTGACCCCTAAAAAGTGCATCGATCTGCTCAAGAAAAACCGTCTCAAGAGCCAGGCTGTGCTGGCTGTGGATGTCAAAGGCAGGAAGGATGGTAAACACCTGCACTACAAGATGTGGACTGACAGCCCTGATGTAAAAAAAGCCTGCAGCATCATTCCCGGAACCAACGACGTGTCTTGGATTACCTCCATTCCAGCGTCGGTGCTTTCACTCATGATCCTGCGCGATCAGTTGAGACGAACAGGCGTGTTTCCCTGCGAGGTTCTGAACAAGGAAGAAAGGGATATCTTTTTCAAGGGCATCAGGGAATGGGACGTTAACGTTCACAAACAGGTGACCTCCGCAATGGTCTGAAGCCACAAAGGGATGATTTATGATTACGCAGAGCCAGTTTCTATCTTCTGAAGAGCAGCAGGCCATTCACGATGACAGCTTGAAAATATTGCAAGAAATCGGTGCGCTTTTTCACAGCGATCGTGCCCTGGATGTTCTGGCCAAAAACGGGGCCCATGTCGACAGGGATAGCAAAATAGCCAAAATTCCCGAAGAAATGGTTAAAGCAGCCCTGAAAACAGCCCCTAAATCGTTTGTGCTGGGTGCACGTGTGCCGGAAAACGACTTTGCCCTGCCGTCCACCTTCAGTGGCTACGTACTGGACAACGGCGGGATTTTCACCCGTGATTTCCATACCGGTGAACGACGCAACGCCAACTTTCAGGACCATAAGAATTTTTTGCGAGTCTTCGATGAGATGAAGCTGGCTGCAGTTGTATGGGGCACCAGCGTGCACGAATTCCCCCCCCACTCAGCCGGTATACGCACAGACCTGACATCGTATATCTATTCAAGCCTGCATATCCAGGATGAGTTGGGCAAACCGGAAGAAGTGCCGTATATTATCGAAGGACTGGAAGCGATCCTGGGGAGTGCCGATGCAGTCAAAGAGCGCAAGATTTATTCAGTGGTCTACTGCACCCTGGCACCCCTGGTGCACGAGGGCCACATGTGCGACGCCTATCTGGATTTGATTCAGTATCATCAACCCATTTGCCTGTTTCCCATGCCGTGTGCGGGTTCCACCGGGCCGGCCAGCCTTTACAGCAATATTGCCCAGGGCAATGCCGAGGCGCTTTCTTCCCTGGTGCTTTTTCAGATGGCCGAGCCCGGCTGCCCCATCATTTTCGGAGATGCGTCCGGTAGTACCGATTTTGCGTCAGGCAACTTCCTTGAAGGGTCCCCGGAAATGGTCTTGCAAACCGCTGCAAGAGGTGAAATGGCCCGGTTTTACGAACTGCCCAACGAGCAGGCCGGCTGCCTGACGGATGCCAAGGCGCATGGCGCCCAGGCTATTCTGGAAAAAGTGGTTACCACTCTGCCGCTGGCCATGGGCGGGGCGGACCTCATCCAGGGCCCCGGTGCCTTGGAAACCAGCAATATGATGACCCTGGAGCAGATTGTAGTTGACGACGAGATCGCCTGTTTCTGCAAGCGCATCCGTGATGGCATAGATGTGTCTGCTGCCAAGGATTATTTCGAGGATATAAAAGAAGTGAAACCCAACGGACATTTTCTGATGCAGTCCAACACCCTTACCGCCTGCCGCAGCAGCGAGTTCATGATGTCTGCTCTGTGTGATCGCGGCACATTCGAAGAGTGGGTGTCGCTGGGTCGGCCGGACATCTATGATCGGGCCAAAGAGCGCGTGGAAGAGATTTTGGCGTTGCCCCAGAAGAACCCGCTGTCGGATGATGTCATTGGAAAATTGGAAGAAATTATGCGCAGGGCTGATGATGAATTAAAATAACCACGCTTCAGCCGAAACGGTATTTAACACCAAAGCCGCCCTTTGGGTAGGACCACTCAATGGCGTCACAGGGGCAGATGATGCGGCAGGCGCCGCACTCCAGGCAACCTTCGTAGTTGAATATCATCTCCTGCCTTTTTTCATCCCACTGATAGTTTTCAGCCGTACAGATCACCAGGCAGGGTCGGGTCGGGCACTCCTGGCACAGTTCTTTTTTAACGGTGATGTGGGCATCCTTGTGGATCTTTATTTTTACGGTCGCCATTTTGTCATCGATTGGAAGACTACTTTTTCCATTCATAATAACGCTGCCTTGATTTTCTTTTGATTTCTTCAATGTATTTTGCCGGAAGCCGGGAGAGTTTAACCAAAGCGGTAAGCGGCCAGCGCAGCAGTCCGGGCACACGAAATTGTCCTATCCGTAAATACAATTCCACAAGCAGCGAAAAGGATGATTTGGAAAGATAGGTTACATCCTTTTCCCAATACTGGTTGTAAATATCTGCGGCGGCCACCATCTCGCGCGGCCCTTCCGACCGCGCAGCACTGGCGTAATAATCGCTTTCCTTGCGGCTTTTGTGGATCATGTCGAAAAGGGCGGTGGTGTCCAGGTATATCAGGTAGTTTTTAAGCGTGCGTTTGCTGAAGTCTTTCTTTTTCAAGGCATCCCCAATGGTTTCCGCTGCCATCATCCCGGACAGCAGACAGGTGGGGATGCCCATGCCTGTTTCCGTGGCGGTGATTCCACCGGCCTCACCGCAGAGCAGTACACCGTTTCCAAAAAGATGTTCCGGCTTCACCCTGCCGCCATCAGGTAAGAGGTGGGCCTGATACTCCCGGAGTTGGGCTCCCCGGATAAGATTATCCAAATAAGGATGCTTTTTGAGGATTTCCAGCTGTTGGTGCAGCTGGATACCTTTTTCCTTCAGTTCATCGAGACGTGCGAACACCGCCAGGGAAATACTATCTTTATTGGTGTACAGCGTGGCCGAGAAAACATCCAGGTCGTTCATATGGTAGCAGTAGA